>WNFU01002029.1_pt1 | contig 27999 bp, 23 predicted proteins | sample 5400121 | NCBI WGS metagenome assembly WNFU01 (sample SAMN13153360, study PRJNA577476) | soil metagenome | isolation source: 100 cm soil or saprolite under grassland replicate 1 | place: USA:California | collected 2016-06-15 | reverse complement strand
GTTCGACTCCGCGATCACGGGATCGCGCCCCGCCCTGGAGACTGCGATTGAAATTCCAAGCGACGCTGGCCGCCAACGGCCGGATTGAGTTCAACACCGCTCTTTGCCGCGGCTGCGCGCGGCAAAAAGCCTTAATTCGTTAAAAAGCCTTAATTCGTTAAAAAGCCTTAATTCGTTAAGCCTTAATTCGTTAAAGCCTTAATTCGTTATTCGTTATGAGTCGACAAGGATGAGGGTAACCCTCAGCTATGAGCTACCAAGTCACCCACGGAGGTGCTGGTCACTGGTCACAAGCACCCGGTTCGGAATGCCCGAAGCATCCGGTCGGACGACAGTGTAAGCGACTACCTAATGTCCCGGATCACGTCCAGGGCACGTGTCACTCGCCGTTAGCGGCCTGGTTAAGAAGACTTCAACCGGATTTTCCTTCGCCTCATCGCAGCCGAACAGTTGTTTGTCGGCACTGGCAAAACGCCGATCCTTCCGAAGCTGCTGTGCCAGTGCAGTGCCGCGTGGCACGATGACCAGAGAGGTACCTGACGATAGAATCTCCTCAGGGCCAGCATCCATCAATTTACGCACCCAGCCAAAAGACTGCACATTTAAGAAATACGCTACATAACGATCATCCAAAGGCAGGGGCCCGACGGCAGCAACCGATCCGACGAGACCTGCCGCCCTAAGTTTATTGGCCAGTATCTTGGATGCGCGGTACTCGGCGCTCGCAGATTCAGACTGAGAGAATGCCTGAAGGAAAGCACCCTCGTTGCCAATGATAAGAGACAAGGTTACCAAAGCTAAAGCAAGAGCACGCTGGACTGCATGATGCTTGAATACAGCACCTGACACGTGCAGGGTGAAACCGAAGCTAGCCGCGATCAAGAAAGGGAAAGCTACCCAATAATACCGCACCTCCCAAGGCGCGCCCCCTGCATAAACAGGCAGATAAATGAGCGCCAGAGAGGCGATGGGGATGAACGACAAACGCCACGGTTCTTCGTGGAGTGACTTCCTCCAGGGGGTCCCAAATAGGTACCCGAAAATGGCAGAGATAAGTCCCAAGCCTAACCAGTCGAAGGTCTTCAGGTACCATACTATTGCGAAGGCATTGCGATGGATGAGCTGCGCCTGGTGGACAGCATATGCGACGTTCTCAAACGGAGACCAATACTTGTACGGCAAATTCGTAGGGTCTTCCGAGGTAGTGATCCGCCCGGTGTCTGGCTTGTAGAAATGCAGCTGGTCAGGGTGGTCGCGAGCGATATCCCGAGGGCCGACAATGGCATGGGCGATCGGACCGATGGTGGAAAACACCGGGCGCCCATATTTATAGGAGAGAATGCCGATCCAGGGCCCTGCAACAATCAGGAATCCGGCGACGATAATTGTAGTGGCGCGTACAGTCTGCCGCAGACTGCTCCGATAGACGGCAACGTTGGTCCCGGCCAACGCAATGATCATCAGCGCGGACACGGGGAGGGCTACAGCCTTTGCCAAGTACGCTGCACCCAGGACACTACCGGCACAGAAAGCCGTCCTTGCATTGGCTACCCATTTATCGGACGATAACAGGCTTGTCCCGTAACAGAAGAGTCCGGCCATGAGAAGGTCGGGGGTAAGGGAAACTCCATACCAGGCTACACTAAGAAAAGCGGTTATCCAGGTGCCGATCATGATAGCAGTGCCCGGCAATCGGGCTGCCCGTAGGACGCAAGAGCAGCCGAATAGGAAAACGACCGCCGACACCGCCACAGCTGCATGGCCTGCCAGCAGGGGGTCATCGAATACCAAGAGCCACGGGACGATGAGCCAACTCAGCAACGGCCCCCAGACGCCCGAAACCATCAAATCGGTCTGTCCGCTCAAATAATATTGAGCGATCCGTATATAGCTGACTGCGTCTGGATTGATCCGCTCGCGAAAGAGCCATACGGATTTCACTGCAAGGACTATTTGTACAAGGTAAGCAGCTATGAGGCTTGCACGCCACGAGAGGGCCATGTCATCAGGGAAAGGAAGACCTAAGACACGTCCTATAGTCCATCTCTTCTGTTCTTTTTGGACAGCGTCTCGCAACATAATTCCTCGAGAAGAAGATGTTTACCTTCGCTCCCGCTCATGCGTGATGATCCGCTCCAGCATTTCCGGCAGGTCCAGCACCGGCCAGTAGCCGATCAGCCGATGAATCTTGGAGAGGTCGGGCGCCCGGCGGGCCATGTCCTCGAAGCCCGCCTCGTAGGCCTGCTCATAGGGCACGAGGACGATCTCCGACGCACTGCCGGTCATCCGCTTCACCAGCACGGCCAGGTCGTAGATCGAGATCTCCTCGGTATGCCCGATGTTGAAGACCTCGCCGTAGGCTTTGGGATGCTCGATTAGGGCCAGCATGGCGCTGATGACATCGCCCACCCAGGTGAATGATCGCCGCTGGGTGCCGTCGCCGTAGACCGAAATGGGCTCACCTGCCAGGGCGAGGCGCACGAAGCGCGGGACCACCATGCCGTACTGGCCGGTCTGGCGGGGGCCGATGGTGTTGAAGAGGCGCGCGACGACCGTGGGGAGCCCCTTCTCCTTGAAGTAGGCGCGCGCCAGGAACTCGTCGATCATCTTCGAGGCGGCGTAGCACCAGCGGGCTTTCGAGGTCGGCCCCAGGATCACGTCGTCGTCCTCGCTGAACTTCGGCTTGTCGAGCTTGCCGTAGACCTCCGAGGTGGAGGCGAGGAGCAGCGGCTTGCTCTTGCGGGCGGCCAGCTCCAGGACCAGCTCTGTCGCCTTGATGTTGGTCTCGATGGTATAGACGGGTTTCTCGACGATCAGCCTGACGCCCACCGCCGCGGCCAGATGGAAGATCACATCCGCGCGGTCCACCAGCTCCAGCATCAGCGAGCGGTTCATCACGCTGTCCAGCGTGTAGGAGAAGTGCGGGCGGCCCTTGAGATGGCTGATGTTCTCGATGTTGCCGGTCGAGAGGTCATCCACCACTTCCACGGTCCACCCTTGCTCCAGGAGGGCTTCGGACAGGTGCGATCCGATGAAGCCGGCCCCGCCGGTGATCAGTGCTCTAGACATATTGGCCCCCGTGATGAGGTCTCGCTACGGCAGGATGGTCGGACCGGCCGGCAAGACCGGCCGGCCCGGTCAGGGAATGCGAGTTCTTGCGTCTCCGCCTGAACAGCGCGGCTTCAGGCAAGATTTGAACCCAGCGCTTGTCTACGTCGTCGGCAGCGCTCCGCCGTCTCCCTACCTATACACAACCCTTTGGGCTGCCGCGAGGCCCCGTGAGTAACACAAAAGAATTTGATGGTCAATGAATGGAGTTGCCCCGGTTCGGTGGGCGGTGAAATGCTCTGGCGTAAACTGTGACAACGTCCCACAAGTTGACATAAAGGGCTGGGTTATAGCCTCGCGCACTGAGCCAGCGGCGCACGACGGCGGCGAAAGGTAGAGGCGATTGGTGTAAGATCATGGACAGGCTCACCCACTTGCCGCGCCGTGATACGGCGAAAATTTCAAAGCCGGCGCGCCGCAGCAACTCCCTCAGCGTCTTCTGGTCGAAGAAGAAGTTGTGTGTCGGATCTGCAAAGAGACGCCAACGCTTGCCCGTTAAGCGACGCAAGAGGCTACCGTAATCCCCTGTGCTCAATACAAACACCCCGTGCGGGTTCAAGACACGGTGAATGTTCGCCAACGCGAGGTCGGGCCGATCCAGATGTTCTATCGTGTCCCAGAGAGTGACGACATCGACGCGAGTCCAACTTTCAAGTGGGGAGACGATAGAACCTGTCGTGACGGGAAGCTTTAACGCCACCCGCGCGTATTCGGAGGCGTACTCGGACACTTCCAGGCCCCGAACCTTCCATCCCCTATCTCTCGCCGCGGCCAGAAAGAAACCTGCGGCGCACCCAACGTCTAGCAGTTCTCTGCCTTTGGTAAGTTGTTCCAACCTCGCCAGCGATCGCTGTGCGTTCTTATGAATCGCCGCGCGATCTTCTAGGTAATTCGCATAGACCCCCTGCTTGTAATAGGACTCCGTGTATTCACGGTGAACGGCAGCACCGGACGGCTTCGCGTAGACCAGGCCGCACTCTTCGCATTGTTGAATCGGACGTGACAATTCAAAGAGGCTGCGTATGCGGGTTGCCTGGCCGCACAAAAGGCACTCACTCCCAGATATTTGGTTCCTCTGCCCCATCGGGTCGGCGCAATAGTTACTGCTCATTCCCCACACGCTTGTTCGCTTCGACAGATTCGGCTTGTGCGCGCAGAATAGCAAGCTCCTGAACCAGAGCAGCCAGCCGGTTAGAGACCAGTGTGACTTGGGTCAGGATGTAAACGAGCAGGAAGACGATGAAACAGAGTGCTAGCAAGGTCAGCATAGAGGTGGGAAAGAGCGCCCCGACCATATACGTCAGAAAGGCCAGGAGTCTCGGCACCGAAAGGAGAAGAGTAACGCCCAGGATGGCCAATATAAAAATGACGCCATACCCGACGTAGAGGCGTTCCACGCGAACCAGGTTCAACACCCAAAGCAGGAGCACGAGCCCGATCAGGTCCAAGAGAATTATGCCTTGAATGGTCACTGTACGTTCCTCCTCCGCGTCATCTCCGCCTGAATGACGCCCAGAAGGACCATTAGAGAAGTCTTGAGCGGGTATTCCAAATGGCTCAGAGTCGAGTACATCGACTGTCCCTTCACTCGTTCGGAGACTGTGATCGGGTACTCGCCCACGCGGTAACCAAGTCGCAGCAAGTAAACAATTGCTTCTGCATGAAAATCAACGAAATGCCAGTGGATCAAGGGCTCGAAGACGCTGCGCTTAATGACTTTCAAGCCCGAAGTCGTGTCATAGACTCGTTGTCCGGAGATGAGCAGGACAAGGAACGAGAAAAGCCGCATACCGATCCGACGGCCAAGCGGCGAGTCCGAGTAGGTTCGCACATTAACGTGACGGGAGCCGATGAGAACATCCCATTGCCCATCGATGCTCTCCCTATAAATGCCTTGCACTTGCTCTGGATGATGCTGCCCGTCGCCGTCGAGTGTAATCAACACGTCATAGTCGCACTTCAGCGCATACTTGATCGCCGTCTGAATGGCCCGCCCGTACCCGAGGTTGCACAGATGAGTCGCCGTTACGACGCCGAGGCCCTGCAAAATCTGTGCGGTCGCATCGCGCGAACCGTCATTAATTATCAGCAGGTCAAACTCGGGAAGAAACTTTCTCGCCTCGGCAACGACACGGCTGATGGTTGCCTCTTCGTTATAGGCGGGAATGGCGACGAGAACCCTTTGGGGGGGTGTTTTGGTCATTGCGTTCACCCCTTGTTCGACGAAAACCTTACCGCCCAGGACCGCGGCGCCACCGAGAGATCCGTGTCCCGCGCCAATCCATTCAGGTCGACGTGAAGCACCTCAAGCTGGGCGGCCGGCGGTTCTACCAGTTCACGGCGATTGACGAGGCGACTCGCGATCGAGTCCTCCGCGTTTTCGCCCGATCTTTCCTTCCGTTTCGACGACGCCGTCTCCGACGTGATCGGGCCCTAAACGCGGATCGACGGCCGTGATAGTCCGTCGCCGGTTCGCATAGGCACGGCGTCCGGCTAGCTACGCTCTGTTCGAGCGGCGGTCGGCACGCCAAGTCGCCCACGTACCTGATCCTCGATCCAGGCATAGGTCCGCTCCAGGCCTTCCTCCAGCGAGATCGTCGGCTCCCAGCCCAGCACTTTCCGCAACCGTGTATTATCCGAGTTTCGGCCGCGGACCCCTTGCGGACCCGGGATGTGCTTCTTCGTCACGCGAACGCCACCGATCTGCGCGACGATGTCGACCAATTGGTTGATGGTCACCATGCGGTCCTGCCCGAGATTCAACGGCTCCGCATAATCGGACTCCATCAGCCTGTGGATTCCGGTAACGCAGTCGTCGATGAAGCAGAATGATCGAGTCTGCTCACCGTCTCCCCAGACCTCGATCTCGTACGCGCCGGCGAGCTTGGCCAGGGCGACCTTCCGGCAGATTGCCGCCGGCGCCTTCTCCCGACCGCCGTCCCACGTGCCGAGTGGACCGAAGATGTTGTGGAAGCGGACGATCCGGGTCTCCATCCCGTACTCCTGGCGGTAGTGCGTACAGAGTCGCTCCGCGATCAGCTTCTCCCAGCCGTAGGCATCCTGTGGCTGTGCGGGATAGGCGTCTTCCTCCCTGAGCGGTGTGACGTTGGCGTCCATCTGCCGGTATTCGGGGTAGACGCACGCCGACGACGTGTAGAGATATCGCGGAACGCCGTTGACCCGCGCCGCGTCGAGCGTGTGGAGGTTGATGAGCGAGTTGTTGTGGAGGATCTCGGCATGATGCGCGGAGATGAACCCCATACCTCCCATATCGGCCGCCAGGGCGAAGACCTCGTCGACGCCGCGCGTCGCTTGCAGGCAGTTATCCCACCGTCGTAGATCCAGCAGCTCGAATTCGTCGGCGTCCGTCGGACGGTATTCGGGGCGCTTGAGATCCACGCCACGCACCCAGTCGCCGGCGCATTTCAGATGAGTGACCAGATGATGGCCAATGAACCCGCCGGCCCCGGTGACTAGTACCCGCTTTGCGTTCCTCATGAATCGTGCTCCCCTTTCACCCTTTCAGGCCCCGACAAGTCGCTCATGAAGCACCTCATGCATTTCATCGCATACCCGAGTTAGCTGCTCCTCAGTAAGCGCGAGACCCGACGGAAGATATAAGCCGCGGCGGGCAATTCGTTCTGCTACAGGATAGTGCTCGTTGAGGAAGAGGCCTTGCTTATGGAACACCGGCTGTTCGTGCATTCCCAGGAAGAAAGGCCGCGTCTCGACGCCCCGCTGTTGCAATTTCAGTGCAAGCTGAGTCGCATCCATCTCAACCTCTTCGGACAGGACAACTCCGTACATCCAATAAACGTTACGAGCCCAGGGTTCTTCCGCTGGTAATTGCACCCCCTTGATATCCTTCAGTCGCCGGGTGTATTCGGCCCCCATCCAACGCTTACGCGCGACTATTTCAGTGATCCGCTGCAACTGCCCCAGCCCCACAGCAGCCTGCAGGTTCGTCAATCGGAAGTTGAACCCCAGTTCTTCATGGAGGAAGCGCCGACCTGCTTGGAAACACAGGTTCCTCTGAGAGCGGGCTCTGTCAGCCAGTTTCGTATCGTCCGTCAAGACCATGCCGCCCTCGCCCGTGGTAATGAGTTTATTGGCATAGAAGCTAAAGCAGCTCAGGGCGCCAAAACTGCCGCAGCGACGCCAGCGTGATTCAGTCCCATTCCACTTCGAGAGGTACTCGGCGCCATGCGCTTCCGCCGCGTCCTCGATAATGGCGAGGCCGTGTCTTTCCGCTAAATCCAAGATCGGGTCCATATTGACCGGATGCCCATAGATATGCACCGGCATTACAGCGCGAGTCCGCGGTGTGATCTTATCTTTCAGCTGATCGACGTCCATGCACCAGGTCCGAGGATCGGAGTCCACCAAAACCGGTACGCCGCCGTTGCGACAAACGGCAAGGGCACACGAGATGATTGTAAAGCTCGGCATGATGACTTCGTCCCCCGGTTTCAGCCCCAAACAGGCCACTGCAAGTTCCAAAGCTACCGTTCCGTTGCTGACGCAAATTCCGTGCCGTCGCCCGCAATAGTCCGCCCACCCCTCCTCGAACTCGTTGATATACTTGCCAGCTGAAGAAACCCACCCGGTGCGCAGGCATTCCAAGACGTACTCTTGTTCGCGCTCACCCAGAATTGGCTCATTCACAGGGATCATGCGTTCATTCTTTGGCATGGAGTAGTCTCCCTCGGACTCTTGGTAACCACGCGAGCAGGGTTTCCCGACACCTTCTTCGCCTGGCTCCGAGACAAGCGGTTCAGGGGACGCGCCGACTCACAATCAGTGCGCTCCAATCATTCGTCGTAGGCGCGGAGTCTGCATCCTGCCACGTGCCAAACTGCAGGACTTCGAGCTCGTGCGCCTGCAGGAGATTGTTGATCTCTTTCCTGAAAAAGAACCGCATGACATGATTATCAGCGAACCGGTCTTTTATTCGATCTTCCTGAGTGACGATCACTTCGTACGTAATATTGACCGTTGAGTCGCTGGAGTTTAACTCGGCCCGAGTGAGCCGCAAAATTCTGGCTCCGTTAGCCTCAAATTCCTTCCAACGGTTCGTCGGGCGCAGTGACAGCACGCTGGGGCCGTACCAAAAATCGAAAATGAGCAGACCCGCGGGTTTAAGGCGTGAGACGACGTAACGCAACAGGCGATCGAGGGCATCGTTCTCGACGATGTACGACATCACGTCGAACAACAGACAGAATATGTCGACCGAGCCTTCAGGAATGGCGGTCAGCTCGCTGTCGTGCAAAAATTCTACGTTCTGCAGTCCCTTTGTCTTCTCGCGGGCCACCGCCAGCATGGTCCGGCTGCAGTCGATTCCGTAGACCTTGATGCCCCTCTCAGCAAACCGGCGCGCGTGATTACCTGTTCCGCAGCCGTAGTCGACAATAGTTCCCGCCTCTACCCCGTGTCGGCGGGCAAACCACAGCACCTGTGAGACTTCGAATGCGTAGTCCTTTTCGGCATACATCGCGTCGTATAGCTGTGCGTAACGTTGTTCGAAAGGCAAGATTGCTCCTCAGCCCCTAAGGTGACCCTTTCCGTTGCCTAAGATGGCTTCTATAATTTCGTGGGGTTGTTTTGGAACCATGCAATCGTGCGTCTGAGTGCTTCGCTCAAAGACACTTCTGGCCGGGTCGCGATCACCGAATAGAGTTTTGAGTTGTCGCTTTGCAGGTGCCAAATCTCCCATGGCCGCATTCTGGATTTATCCGGTATCACTTCGATCTCGACGTTCATGATGTTGGCGATCAATTTGGCAAGGTCATAGATTTGGATGCCTTCTTCGGAGCCCATGTTGTAGACTTCGCCAAACTCGCCTTTCTCCAAGAGTTCAACTGCCATCCTGACCGCATCGCCGGCATACTGGAAGTCGCGGAAGGAATTGTTGCCGAGCCGCACGGTTCGCCGTTGGCCGTCGGGCCGAGGTGCCATAAGCTGCTTGATAATTTCCGGGATGACATAAGGATGCGTCTCATTTTCGCCGACGCAATTGAATTGGCGCAACGCGATCACCGGCGTTTGAGCTTCCTTCCAGCGGACCTGCACAAAGCCATCCGCAGCCACTTTTGAAACTCCGTAACTGGAATGAGGCGTGACATAGTCAGATTCCTTGATTTTGCCATCTACATTGCCGTAGATTTCGGCGCTTGATACCTGCAAGATGCCTTTGACGTTGGCGTCTTGCGCGGCGTTCATTACCTTCAACACGGCAAAGGCGTTGATGTTGAACACATGCAAGGGGCGTTTGAACGATACCGGAATGTATGGCTCCGCAGCGTAGTTGAAGACATACTCGACGGGATGCTCGTTGAAGAGGTGTAAGAGTGACTCCTCACTAGCGGTGATGTCGAACCATTGGAAAGTCGCCTCGGGGTGGATGAATTCGCGGCGACCATTGATGAGATTGTCGAGAACCAACACTTTGCAGCTGCGGTCCTTGATCAAGTGTTCGACCAAATGAGATCCCAAAAACCCAGCGCCCCCAATTACCGCAACCGATGTGTCTCGTATTGTTCTCTTAGAGTTTGCCACGAGTTTAGTTCCCCCATTCACAGTATTGTTAAGGTAATCGTGGATAGCCCGAGGCTACTATCGAAGCCCCGCACGGGAGTACCCGTCCTCCTCGATCTCAAAGATAAAACGCTTCGTCAGATTGCCGTAGTGGGGATCCTTGGGATTGGAGAGGAAATCCCAAGTCCAGACCTCGATCTCATATGCTTTCACCCTTCGTCCTGGCCGAGCCTTTCTATTGTAGGCCCTAGCCTCGGCCGTGAGGAACTTCCTGCAGACCTCGGCATCCGTGGGCATTCTCTGCGCGATACACCTTTCAAGGGTTGCTGAATAGCGTCCATCTAAGGCCAACGCACCAATGCCTTCCTCAAGGCGTGCGAGGGAGATCTCGCCCGACTCGTAGCGGGCCAGCACCTTGTGGTATTCAACTTTCCCCGAAGTATTAGATCGCGAGTACAGATGCCACGAGGTCAACGGATAAAACTCGATTCGGTAGAACCAACAGAGCAGCGCGACTCCGATGATCGCGGAGACCGCTAAAGCGAAGCCGAAGCCTCGGTTAGCGTCCCCTGTTGTGGCACCCTGCCCCTTCGCACCTGCCCCCGAAGGCTGCTCGACTGGACAGTGGGAATCGCACCAGAGAACCCGCCGCCGATTACGGGCCACACGGCCGTAGACTGACGCGCCCAGGAGGGAAATCCCCGGCAGAAATAGCCATGGAGCCAGCGGCCAGAGTACCGGGATTGCTAACACGAGGCACCGATATCCGCCAAAGCCTCGATAGGCCGTGCCTCGAAAGACGACATACATCTCCTCTTCCAGATCTCGTAGCGCCAGATTGAGCCCAAGGCGACGATTGTAGTCATCGAGATCCAGGCGCCGGAAGTCGAGAAATTCCAGCCGGGTGAAGAGGTCCAACGAAGTCAGCAAACGAATAGTCCTACGACAAAGAGGACAGAGGCCATCATAGAGCACCTCAAGACGACCGCGTTTGATTGCAAGGCGACCGCCGATCACTTTTCGGACCGGGGTGAAATCAAAGAAGACAAGTTGCAGGAGAATAAGGTCGAAGAAAAGGATTCGCTGCAAGAGCAGGATGCCGATATGCATCATTATTGCCGCGATTGGGAAGATCCGCCGAGCGACCCGGGAAACTAAGACCATTCCGAATAATGTTTCAGTCCCAAGAGCGACTATGCCCAGCAGAGCTAGGAAGATGTCGGGCACAGGAGTGAGATACAACGATAGAGCCCAATCGAACTCCCGCGGAGTGAGGGTATCAATATAGAGGTTCGTCCTCATATTGGTGGCATTCCACCAATAAAGGCCCCCGTCCCGCAGTTTAGCCAAACCATTCGCGACGTAAGGCAATGCTATCGTCACCCAGCAGGCGTACCGCGACCAGCCGTAGACAGGCGATGCGCGATCGGCGTCTGGCACGGTGCGTCCTCGGGAGATCTTCCACAAGCGATCGATCGACCAACCGTCCCCGCAGGGCGTAAAGGATAGAACTGTCATCACGTAGATCGGTACTAAGTTTTGGTGCCAGAAGAAACTGTAGTCGATGAGAATACCGAAGAATACGAACGCGCAAAGCGCGCCCAAAGGTATGACGATCCGTGTTCGCCACCCAATCAGTCCTAGAAACAGGATCAACTCCGTGAGCCATTGGAAAGCACGGAGACTGGCCTCACTTGAGACCAATCTCTCGGAACCGATGCCAAGGGTGTAGAGATACTGCGTCACCCCAAAGGATTGGCGCATGTCTGCTGGGAGCAGGGCGATGCTGGGCAAATCTTCGATGAGTGTCCCTAGAAGAAGGATCAAGCAGGTCCACATTCTGATGGCGCCGAGTGAGCCGGGTGTCGTGGCACCTACCACTCTCCGGAAGAAGGCGGGGCTACTGAACACCAACACGATGAGCCAGAATCCGAGACCCGTCAGCAACGCGCGCATGGTTACTGCATCCCAGTCCTGTATGTACTTACTCACGGGATGCGTCGCCTGCCCGCTAATCATGCGGTTGAGAAAAACCCAGCTCTCGCCGCGGTAAGCGCTCTCGATGACCGCTGGCACAACCATCTTTGCGAAGAAAATCCACAGGCCCAGCGAGATGACCGTGGGGACCAGCCAGAGGCGGATTCGGCCCGTCATAAAACGATTATTCCTTGGTGCAAGCTCTTTCATGATTCATCGGACGCCGCCTTTCGTTGGCGCTACGATGCACGTGAAGGGACCCCCGGTGCTAGCCGTCCCGACAATCTGCCGTGCGTGACATCTCAGGGAAGCTTCTGGTTCCGAGGATAATAGCTGCTGACAATTTCCATCAGCTCGCGCACGCGACGGGCATAGCTATGCTCTTGCAGCGTTCGTTGCTGACCCGCATGGGCAATGGCCTTCCGCTCGGCGTCGTGTCCTAGGTAATACTGGACGAGCTCAGCGCACTCTTCTGGACTCCGATAAGCAACCACCTCTTTGCCTGGTTCAAACATTTCGGGGAGGTTCTCTTTCCAGTCGGTAATGAGCAGCGCGCCCATGACCGTGGCCTCGTAGAGACGGCCATTGTTCGCGTAAGGGAGAACATCTCCATGGTGATTGAGTGCGATCTTCGAATGAGAGAGTATCTTGTACATCTCCCGTCCCCATGCCACGCCCTGATAGCACTTTCGAATCGACGAACCGGGCGCGAGATGGTCAACGCCCGGCGCCCAGACCTTTGCTTGAGGGAAACGAGAACAAAGGGTCTCGAGGAACGTAGCCCTACTGCTGTGGACAGGATGGAAAGAGCCAATGAAAGTAATGTCAAAAGGTCTCTCGTCTCCGTCCATGCACGATAACCACGCTGGGTCAAAGCCTAGGCGATTGAGCTCAGCGGGGATACCCATATGACGAAACTGATCAACATACGGTTGAAATGAAGAAATGAAAAGGTCGTAGCAACCGAAGTCCATCCCTGTGGGCAACGGACTGCCCGCGTGCTGCCCCATCAACAATCGGACATATGGTTTCATCTTCTTCAAAAGATCGCAGCGGAGACGATACATGTCGTGGTTGAGTAGGACATCAGGCTTGTAGTACCTGATCTGTGTGGCGAGGTTGTCATATAGCCAATCTTCGTTGCGGATGCGGGAGAACCACGGCACGATTCGTCTTCTCAATCGAAATTCCCATCGCCAATCTGCCTTCACCTTGAACCTCATCTCCCGGAGCCAGGCCCTCTGCATATATCTGTTGTTGGCGTAGAAGTCATGAGACTCATGCCCGAGTTCTCTCAGGTAGGTCGAGTAGACGTGGGGTCCCGGAAATAAACTCTCGACGCGAGCTGACATCTGCTCTTCATAGCGCCTGCGATTCAGTCCCGGGTTCTCGGCATAGAGCCAGTCAAGGAACTCCGTGTAATCGGTCGATATAATCATGAACCTCATGATCAGTCACCTCTCCAGGAGAACGACACGAAAGACAAGGCTTAGCCAGCTATCAAACGCGGATGGCCCTATCGTCAAAGAGCTGGCGGATGGCCCGCAGCGGATGCTCGGTGAGGAAGGAGGTCATCCGCTGGGGATTTCCCTCTCCCATCATCGACGGCGCCGAGCCAAATAGCCGTCTAATACAAGGAAATCCATTTGGGAATCCAGAAAATCGGCAATCGCATCCTCGGGCGTGTTAACGATGGTCCGACCGTGGAGATTAAATGACGTATTGATCACTACGCCGAATCCGGAAAGGCGCTTAAACTCGGCAAGCATCCGGTAGAAAGTCGGGTTGTCAGCCGGGCCGAGGAATTGAACGCGCGCTGTCCCGTCAACGTGGATGGCGCTGGGTAAGCTCTTCCAGAACTCTTCGCGCATCTTGAATGCACACGTCATGTGCCGATTCATATATGCGCGCTTGAACAGGCGTTCCTTCTCTTCCTCGAGTATGGTTGGACAGAAAGGTTGGAATAACGGGCGCTTCTTGACGACTCCGTTGATCCGTTGGCGTGTCTCGGGCAAACACGGGTTGGCAACGATGCTACGATTCCCCAACGCGCGCGGCCCCCATTCCATGCGGCCCTGATATATCGCTCCAATCTGACCTTGATAGATGAATTGCGCAACCACTTCCGGCCAATCCGATGGTCGATCCTCGAACAACAACTGACCTCGAGCTCGTTTCAGGGCACGTTCACTGGTGCGGCGGGGATGGTGGTTGCCAAAATACGGAAGCGGCGTGTTCTTGAGAAAGGCGAGCTGTCCATCGGTCACCCCCGACTGCTTGAGACCGAGAACGGCCGTTCCGAGAGCGGTGCCGTCGTCTCCCATGGCGGGCACAACGTAGATGTTCGGACAGAGGCGCTCGTAGATGTGCATGTTGAGAATCACATTGGCGGCGCACCCGCCACTCAAGACAATCGAGGCGCGCGGGAAGTTGGTGAGGAGCAACTGCACGAGCTCCAAGGCTCGATCCTCGAGGAATCGTTGGGCCGCCGATGCTACCGCCTCCGGCCCCAAACGCTGAACGAAATCCCGGAGGCGGGGGATATCGAAATAAAGCGCATACGCCTCTTCCGGCGAGACGACCAGGCGCGCCTTCTCGATATCCAGCCGAACCGTCCTGCGCAATGCGTCGAGGAATTCGTTTTCAGGGGTGGCGTAAGCGGCAAGCGCCTCAACCTTGCCCTCGTCGCTGACCGGCTCGAACCCGAGAAGCCACGTAATGATCGAGTAGAAGTGGCCGAGTGTGAGGTCATCGAATATTCCCGTGGCGAGGATGTGCGGAGGCACCACCCCGTTGAGTCGACCTCGGGCAGGGCTCTTGGCCGATCGGATGGAAGGCGAGGCGCTGATTTCTCGCAGGCTGGTCCCGTTACGAACGAATGCCTTCGAGAAAAAGCCGTCGCCCCACCCGTCCAACGTCACCATCAATGGGTCGTCAAACCCGGACAGGACGAGTCCGCTGACCGCATGCGCAAGGTGGTGGTCGAAGGCGCAGACCTCGACTTCCGCGTAGCGAAAGAGCCGTGAGATCTCCGCAGCGACCATTTGCGGGAACGGAACCCTTCGTCGTTCACCTCCGAATTGGCTCATCAGATAACGACGTCCTGGCCCGGACTTCAAGAGCAGCCACAGGCGCTCCGCCTGGCTCAGGGTGTCGAACTGTGCGGTTCGGCCAACAACGTCTTTCAGGTAACGGGCACCCAACGCGTCTCGGAGCGCCGAGACTTCAGCATAGAGCCCACCCTTTACCTGCCATTGCATTTGCGATTCCAACGACGTCGCCACAAGGACCCGTCGGACCGTGCGCGGGTCGATCTTCCACTCACGTAACAGTTCCCGGACCACCGGCACCGGCGGCAAGGTGTCGTGTTTGTAACGGGTAACCCGTTCGGTGGTCATGCCGAACGCGCGCCGGCCCGTGACATCGATGCAAAAGATACCGCTGTCGTGGTTCAGGAAATTCGCACCGATCACGAAGGGGGTCTGGATTGCCATTAGACAGGTCGCCGAGGGAACCGAGCATATCTCGCGCTTCTTGAATTCTGCGAACGGATCCTTGTTTTCGCCTCTTCGAGTATCGCGATCAACTCTCGGCGATAATCGTCGGGCGTGTAGGTCGCCAGGCGTTGCCGACCCGCGTCAGCCACGGTGTAACGTAAGTTCTGATCCGTCCAAAGCTGGTAGATCCCATCCGCTATAGCCTCCGCTGAACGGGGGTCCACTAACACTGCCGCCTTTCCTACTTGCTCCCGGATACCCCGAATGTCAGAAGTCAGCACTGGACAGCCGAACCCCCACGCCTCCACGACAGGAATATTCGCAGGGCCAAAAAAGGTCGGCATCACCAATGCGGTTGCACCTGCGTACAGCCCCGACATGTCTTCGTCCGGTACATAACCAAGATAGAGGACCTCTCCTTCAAGCCCCAGTTGGCGGCGGAGCGTCATGACGTCACGGAAAGTTGCCTCTCGGATCTCGCCGCTGTGAGAGCCGCAGAACGCGACGGGAATCTTTAGCTGGCGCGCTTGCCTTAACAAGCCTAAGGCCTGAACGATACGGATATGGTTCTTGTGGGGCCAGAACTGAGCTGGATAGAACAAATAGCGCTCTGGCAAACCGTACGTCGCCCGCACCCGCTGCCGCGCGCTTTCGGAAACATCCAGCGTTAGGTAACATGCCGGTATGTACGGCAGTACCTTCACTCGGTCTGGTGTGACACCGTACGGTCCGTAGAAATTTAAGATATCATCTCGGCCCACCTCTGAATCGGCGAGCAGTAGCGTGGCGTAACGAGCCCCGTTGCGGAAATAGTACTCTCTCCATTCCCACTCTCCGTTTGCTGAAACCTCCGGAAACTCTGGCTGGAGTCGGTGCTGCAGGTCAGGAATCGCCATCACATAAGGGAGGCCGGCCTCGAAGGAGAGCCGATCGGGTCGCGGATATAGCATTAGGTCTATGCCGCAGCTGCGAAACCAGCGGTTCATATGCGGCCGAGACCTGACTACATCGGGGTCAGGCAAGGGTAAAGGCAGTTCTTCCTGCCGCGGGGCTCGCCGCAACTGCCGCCTCATCCATCTCCATGCCTCCCGATGCGGCCCCTCGCCGACGATCCGCCCCATCGCATCCCAGGCCCGCTGTTGCAGCGACGGAGAACGCCTCGGCGAGAGGGGCTTTAGTGTCCAGGCGTGTCCATTTGCTGCTGACAGGGCGGGATGAGGGCCGTCATGGGCAAACACCCAAAATTCGTCCTCGCACCCATCATTCCTCAATTCCGCCAGGGCGCGAAGCATCGTAAGACCATATTGATAAACACCACCCGACGAGGGGTCCAGATTTGGGACGACGCCGATGCGCATGATTCTTTATCTATCTGGTAGGACGCCAGGCGTTACCGACCTGCGTCAGCCGCGGAGATGCTCGTCAAACATTCGATGACTTCGGATCGAGAGAAACAGTCCATTTGTGTTTCACCAGGAAACCCTCGTTATGAGTCCTCAATTGGCCTGTGCCAAAATAGTCCCCTGCAGCAACATGGAGACAACCTGCCTCTTGCACCCAATCGGCAATGACACCTCCGACTGTCGAGAACAGGTTGAAGACGTAACGGCCCGGAGCGAGAGGCAGCTCAGGGATGTGACAGACCACCTGCCCGGTCGGAGGGAGGTCTTCGAAGGGATGCCCACCGCCTTCGCTGGAGCAAGTAAACATGAATTGCCCCGAAGTGGTGTAAAAGGTGATGTGCACATCCAGTCGGGAAATCGGCTTTTGGTCTGGTGAACCATACGCTACTGCTATAGCAATGTCTTGCCCCGAGAGAGCACCTTCAATGCGTCGGCTTTTTGCGTCTAGAATCGCAACTTCTAAGAACTGTATCTCGCCACTCCCTTGACGATCTTTCCTTTGCCCTAGTAGCGCCGGAGTAGCAACTGAAGCGTCAGCGAGGTACCTTTCCACCACACTTCCTGGCGACCCCTCTGCTACGAGCCGACCACCGCTCAACAGATAGCACTTGGAGCACAGGCCCTGAATTGCCGCCATATTGTGGCTCACGAACAAGACGGTTCTGCCTTCCCTCGTCACATCCCGCATCTTGCCGAGGCACTTCTTCTGGAAGGCGGCATCCCCTACCGCAAGGACCTCGTCAACAATGAGGATCTCCGGCTCGAGGTGAGCGGCGACAGCGAAGGCCAGACGGACGTACATGCCGCTCGAGTATCGCTTGACCGGCGTGTGGATGAACTGCTCTATCCCGGAGAAGTCCACGATCTCGTGCAACTTCCGGTCGATTTCTGATTTTTTCATACCCAGGATCGCACCGTTCAGATAAATGTTCTCCAGCCCGGTCAGCTCACCGTGAAAACCCGTTCCCACCTCCAGTAGACTGCCCACTCGTCCGTAAAGCTCTGCTCGGCCTTCCGTCGGCTCAGTGATGCGGGAGAGGATCTTGAGCAGCGTGCTCTTGCCGGCTCCGTTGTGACCAACAAGGCCCACGATTTCCCCCTGCTTGACCTCGAAGGAGACGTCTTTCAAGGCCCAGATCGTGCCGTCGTGACCGCTGGCGGAAGACCGACGAACGAGTTGGTCGGCGACGTTGCTCGGCCGCCGACCGAAAAGCCGAAATACTGACTTGGTTCCTTCTACGAGCTGGTCGCGCAGGGTGTCATGGCGGTAGCTTGCGGTGCCAAGCTTGTACTGTTTGGAGAGATTCTCAACTCTAAGGGCGATGTCTTTCACGTTATTGAGTGGCGGCCACTTTATCCCGAAATTATCACTTTGGTTTGCCGCGCGGCGGCCGGGAGCGATTTTGCTTTCACGATGCTCTCTTAGTATGGATCAGGTCGATCAGGTCGCCAACGTTTTTCATGCTCAAAACCTCGCGCAGTCTAAATTTGGTTCCAAAGGCCATTTCCACCTCGGTGATCAATTGGATATGGCGCAATGAATCCCACTCTTCTATATCCTCTGCGGTCATTTCCCGTGTAATGGTAAGATCCTTTTCCTGGAAAACCTTCTCGAACACGGTCTTTAACTTTCCAGTAATTTCTTCTTTATTCATTCATTATGTCCACCCTAGGCGGCGGGCTCCTTTGCTCTTCTGACTTTCACAAAGTGACAGGTGGCTTTCTCCTTGTAGCATCTTCTAGGTATTGATTGATCAGGGCCTTGCGATCGGTTTTACCATTGCTGTTTCGAGGAAATAGACTGACCCTGAGGATTTCTTTGGGGATCATGTAGGCTGGAAGATGCTTTTTCAAATGTCCACCTAATCCCTCTTTCAGCTCCCTTTCACTTTCGATAAAAAGAAGAATCGATTGGAAGCCCGTTTCGTTGGTGTTCACCGTAGCCACCACTTGGTGATCCCCGCAGAATTCGCGGGCATGGAATTCGATCTCCTCGAGCTCTATCCGATGACCGTCAATCTTGACCTGGTTGTCAATCCGTCCCAGGTAAAGAAAGTTTCCGGCCTGGTCAATTCTACATAAGTCGCCGGTCCGGTAGACTTTATTGCCGTTCTCGTTCGTTCCGAAGCATTCGGCAGTTTTGGAAGGGTTGTTCCAGTAGGCAAGGGTAACCTGGTCGCCCGTGAGCCAAAGTTCCCCCTCGTCATCCAAGCTGTTCTCTCTTACGAGAAAAGCATCCATGCCCTCCATGGGTTTCCCGATGGGAACGATTCCCTTTCCCTGAGGGTGGGCTGCCTCGCCGTGCTGCCACTCGTAGCGGAGGCAGAAAATCGTGGCCTCGGTGGGGCCGTATAGGTTCTCGATTCTCGCGTAAGGGACACATCCCGCCCAACCGGAAAGAGTCTCGTGGTGAAGCGCTTCCCCGCAAAACAGGCTGTATCGCATTTGGGGAAGGTTGATCTCCCCGAAATAAGGTCTGAGGTAATTGATGACCGAGGGCACCATCAGAGCAACGGAGATTTCCCTCGTTTCGAGGATGTCGGCTACTTCAAGGTAAGCAACTCCCCTCTGCGGAAGAGGATAGAAACTCGCGCCGACCGACAGAGGTACCAGGAATGAAAAAACCGAGAGATCAAACGTCAGTTCAAACATTTGAATGAAACGGTCATTACGGTTGAAGTCATACCTCCCACTTTCCAACATCATGTCAAGAAATGCGGAAAGGTTCTGATGATAAATGGGAACCCCTTTGGGCTTGCCTGTGGTTCCGGAAGTGAAAAGCAAATAGCAAAGATCGCCCGCCACGTGGTCCACTGGTTCTAATTTGCCCGGAGCGGGGGTAACCCGATTGTTTACCGGGCGGCATTCGCTTCCCGGAGTGAAGGAGAGTTCTCGGGCCCTTTCTTCCTTTTCGGTGTACAAAAGCAAGTTGATGCCGGCGTCGCCGATAATTCCCAGATTTCGTTCAACGGGGTTTTCGGGATTCAGTGGAACGTAACAGGCTCCGCAGGCCCAAAGCCCTAGAAGAGAGGCATAGGTGTAAATGGTGTTTTCCGTCAAGACCCCTACCCGGTCTCCCTTTCTTATTCCATGGGCGTTTAGTAGAGCGCAAAGTGCGGAACAAAAGTTACTTAACTCGCCATAGCTGTACGATCGATCATTAATAAAGATTGCCGGAGTGTCTTGAAAATGAGTCGAATGTTCAACGAATCTGTCGAGAATGGAAGTCCGCATGTTCGCAGGTCCTGTTCTCCTGGTGTATTTACCGATGCTCACTGTCACTTGTTTGATTGGAGTTGGTGGTCCATCGATCGCAGTCCCCATAGGAACAGCCTCACAATCTCAAAACAGGGTGTAAATGAACGGCGTTACCGTGATGATGGCTCTCTGCTTGTAGATCGCCAAACCCATAAACACCATCAGAACTGAAACGGCAGGTGCAAACCACCACCACAATCTCGCGCCGAAGAAGTCGAACAACGCGCCCATAATCAAAGTAAGACTCCTTAAGCTCACCGGCGATAGACTCTCTGCGGGCAGGGCGACCTCCGTCATGGCCTGCCGGTAACGTACCTGCCAGGAGCGGAACAATGACCGTCCCCATTCGAAGGCGAAATAACCGATGATTATGGCGGACATGAGAAAGTAAAAGTCGCGGGGCATGGCGAAATGCCGGTAGGCGCTCGGCGAAAACGCAGATCGGCACATCGATACAGCTTCACTCAAACTATTCGCGCGAAAACAGACGAACCCCAATGAGACCAGCAGAAACGTGGTTCCCCACGATAGAAAACGTCCCAAATGACGTGGCAGGCGGAGTATGGAGAAGCGTCGTCTCATCCGCTGGCCCAACCGGTGTATTACTAATAGCAGACCGTGGTAGACACCATAGACAATGAAGGTCAATCTCGCGCCATGCCACAACCCAAAGAGAGTCATAGAAATGACCAGAGCAACATGCGGCCACCAACCGTAGCGGCGCCCGGCGGCGGCCAACGGGTTGAATATATAATCGCGAATCCAGAATGAAAGCGACATATGCCAGCGCGTCCAGAAAACAGAGGGCGTTAGCGAGAGAAATGGACGGTCAAAATTTTCCGGCAATCGTATGGCGAAGACACGGGCAGTCCCAATGACGATATGCGAGTAGCCCGCGAAGTCAAAAAATAGCAGGAATCCAAATCCTATGCCTAATAACCAAACATCTATGCCGCCCCAACCGCCTTTGACCTGATCGAATCCAGCGACTATGCCTTCACCGGGCGTCCAACCGGACGCCAGGATCTGAGCCAGCAAAAACTTCATCGTGAGGCCCTGGATCAAACGAAGGCTGCCTGCGGATACGTCCGCCCAAGTCATGCGGGAAGGTTGGCGGAATTGGGGCAACATGTGAGGCAGGCGGCAAACGGGACCGGAGAGAACCGTTGGCCAGAATGCCATATAAAGACAAAACTCGAGCACTGAGGGGTTCAAGTTCTCCTCAGGGTAAATGTCCAGGTAAATGTCCAAGAGATATGAAAGTCCCTGAAACGTCCAAAAGGACATTCCGACGGGCATGATGATCTGGCGCGCGAGATCATATTGCCACGAATCTGTTGGCCCCAACTCGAGCAACGGCGGCAGGTACTTAAAAAACGCTAGCGGCAGCAGATTAACAGCGATACCGATCCAGAGGCGTGGCACAGTCGCTTTGCGGCGCAGTGCTAAGCCGCAGATATAGTTCATCAGAGAACTCATGATCAAAGCGGCCAGAAAGCCTATGCCCCAATTGCCATAGAACAGGTAACTGGCAAGTAGGAGGAGTAGCTGCCGCCCCTTGACTGACGGTAGATGCCAAGCCAGCACCCATAGAAGCAGAACCACGAGTATAGAGGCTGCAATCTGACTCATCGTAGGCGCTCAGGCCAAGCAACGTGTCATGAGGATTTGAGCCCAGTCGCTACTATCCATAGATCAACGCGAGGTGAACTCTGAGGGTGCGCCCGCGTGCATTACATCCAGCATTTTCTGGGCGATCAATTGGTTCCCTACAGGCGTCACATGATATGGGTCAATCCAAAGTAATGAATTATACCCATCAAAGATGTGATTGATCGTGTGGAGGTTCTGATATTCGGCAGACCGCAGTTCTAGAGTTTGATAAACAGCAGTGAGGAGCTTGTTAAGGGCGACGTCCATCTCCAGTCTTTGTTTCATTTCCTGCTCTTCTCTTGTCAAAGGCTTGTTACCCCTCGAGACGATCGGCTGCAAGAAAAGGAGGTATTTGAAGCCATACGTGTGGGCGAGAGCATTCACCATCTTGTAGTTCTCAATATAATTCTGGACGATCAAATTCCCCAAGTGAGCGACCTCAATCCCCATGCTCTCGTACGTCACCAGTTCGCGCGGAACTGGTTCTCCCTGCCCTGGATGAGCGATCGTCAGCTTGCCCGTCAGGCGTTCGATCAAAGAATACGAATGGGAACTCGTTAGCAGCTCAACCAATGTAGGTGGGCTCTTGCTCATCTCGAACCTGGCGGCAATTTCGTCAAGATTCTGAGGGACACCGGCTCGACCCGACTGGTACGCGGCGTAGACGTCCCCCTCAAGACTATAAAAGACAACCAAATCTGGCACATTGCCGGATTGCAATTGGATTAGGAGCATAATAACGTCTTGCGTTGAAACATAGGCTGTCTCGCCGAAATTCACCACGCAAACCGGCCCATGTTTCAGCTTTTCAAGGCCCGCTTGTAAATAAGCGGGGATCGTACCCCAGTTTGGCGAGCCCGTTCCCCACATCGTCGATTCGCCAAAGGTAAACACTTTAAAGGAGTTCGCCCTGCAATCGGCGCCGGGCGTCACTCTGATGCCGTTTTGATCAATGTCGATGGTTTTACCTTTGAAAGGAGCTCTCCGCCATCCAACGTAAGGATAGTACCGTTGCCTACGAGTTAGCCTGAACTCGTGCCAAAACTGTTTAGCCCAATCCTGCGAAGCATAGTAAGAGACTGTCTCCCGCGCATCCCCCTCGCCGACTAGCTCTTCAGCTGGTTTCGAAAACACGCCCCAAATCTTAGAAGCGCCTATTGTTGCCAACTCGAAACCGGCCAGTAGAAGAAGGGTGTTCAGCGTGAGAACGGCGACTGCTCTATATATGATCCGAATCCACTGGACGAGAGCCGGGCGGTTGATCACCAGCGCGATGAGCCAGAATCCAAGACCGCTCAGCAAACCGGCGATGGTCAATTTGGCGGCCATTGTGTACCAGTCCTGTAGGTAATCGGCTACAGGATGCGTCGCCTGACCGCCAATCATGCGGTTGAGAAACGACCAACTCTCACCGCGGTAAGCGCTTTCAATCATGGCCGGCACAACCCACATGGCGCAGATAAGCCACAATCCCAGCGAACCAACCAGAATACTTAGAGGAACTGCACGCGACTCATTTTTCATGGCTGTGTTAGGGCTGCGATGAACTGACGCTCGATTGTTCGGACGCATGAGAGTTCCTGCTCGGATACGAGCGCTAATAGTCGTTCGGTTTTCAACGAGGATCCCATGCCTCCGCGTGGCGACAAGGCGAAGCTGGCAAAACGCTTCGTCGCACGGCTTCACGATCTCGGCTGGGGATGGAAGAGCTAAGAGGGGCGCGAATGACCGGTCAGACTACGTCCACGAACGTGCGTTCCACGTGTTTGAAAAAGACAAGTCCGCCGACAAGCAAAAGCGCGACAACGACGGTACTGACGGCCATCACGACAAAGTCAGGGCCGTGCTTACCAAGCAGTGCCCAGCGAAACCCCTCGATGACTCCAGCCATCGGGTTCAGGCTGTAGACGAACCGCCAATTTTCGGGCACAAGGCTGACCGGGTACGCGACCGGAGAGGCATACATCCAGCATTGAGTTAAAAATGGGATGGTATACCCCACATCCCTGTATCTGACGTTAAGGGCCGAGCACCAGAGCCCCACGGCGAGGGCCGTAGCCAAGGCCAGGAGCAGAAAGAGCGGTAAGGCCAGGAGTCCCCAGGCGGGCATGATGCCATACCAGATCATCATGCCCAGGAGCAAGACAAAGGCCACGGCAAAGTCGATGATCCCGGAGACAGTCCCAGCGAGGGGTAGAACGGCTCGAGGGAAATAAACCTTAGAGATTAGATGTGCCTCAGCCACCACGCTTGAGCTAGAACGGTTTAGAGCGCTGGCAAAGTAGGTCCAAGGCAATAGACCCGTATAGGCGAAAATGGGATAGGGAAGACCATCCGAGGGGATCTTGGCAAAATGCGAAAAGATCACCGTAAAAATCACCATCGTCATTAGAGGCTGTAGTATCGCCCATGTGGCACCGATAGCGGTTTGTCTGTAGCGGACTTTGAGGTCCCGCCAGACCAGGAAGTAGAGCAGTTCCCGGTATTGCCAGAGGGCGGCCAGATCGAGGTGGAACCACACCCGGCTCGGTTGGATCACGAGGACGGGTTCGCTTGATGCGCTCATTGGCGTCGCGCCGATGTTCGATTCAGTTCCTTGCGCAGCTTCGCCCCTTTGGTTCCGCCGTTGCCTGGGCCGGACCAACCGAGTATCGTGCTACGGCCATGCCGGCGGCGAACATACCAAGCGGATACCGGCAGAGGCCAGGAATCGCTGAGCGATCTAATCATTCAAGGATATCATACGAGAACGCGAAGAGACGTGCTACGTCGGCGCTTCTACTGAATCAGTCGAAGTTGATCGGATACCCGAACTGCAAACCGAATCTGACCCGGTTCTGATCGACGTCGGACTGCGTCGACGACGATCCCCCAGTGCGCTGGAAGAGAAACGAGTATCCTCCAAAAACGCTGACAAGGCGTGCAATTTGGTAGGTCGCCGCGAGACCCAGTGAGGCAGCCCAGACATCAACCTGCCCGCCCTGCCGGGAGCTCACGGACTCGGAGCGGGTGTACGCGGGGCCAACCACAACGAGCAAGCCTCGCAGAAGGGTAGAAAGCGTTAGCGTGGCCGAGACACTCTGAGTGTCGTTCGTCCCACCGAACCCCCCCGCCACACCGACGCCCTGATTGTATTGCAGACTTGCGGAGCCGAATGAAAACTGCTGAACGAGACTCGCGGTCCCAGCTGGCGACACCTGCGTCTCGCCACTCAGCTGGGTGACAGCGACGCCACCAGTGATAGTGGTCGAAAGCGTCGGGGTCAGCTGATAGCCGAACCCTATTGTCGGAGTGTGGCTCGTCGAATCTGGCCCTTCTCGAAGACTCAGGTACGTGAAGCCATAGGCGATGATGCCCGAAAAGCGTCGCGTGAAGGCGTGAGACAGATTGCTCTGGAATCCGTAGGTGTCAGAATCGACTCCGGTCCCGCCGCCGAGAAAGCGCAACACGCTGTAGTTCGCGCTGAGACCGAGGCTGTCCAGTGGCGTCATCTGCCACGTCATTCCGGGGGTGAAGGTATTGCTCCACGATTCTTGCTGACCGGTCGAAAAGCCCTGTACCGCAACGCGATTAGTGTCGTTGCGATTGAACGCAAAAGAATCAGCGGCAGTCAACGTCAGTCCTGGCGTCAGCCGGTAGACCCCGCTCCCTACCAGGTTTTGAGATTGGAACGCCTCGTTGGGTTGCGTCCCCTTCGCGTACAGTGCGGCGGAGAATGAATAGCCGGCGTTCAGTTGGTACGAGGGGCGGTTGACTGTCAGTGTGACGGCCGGGCTGAACTCCGTGATGAAATCCGACCGCCGGTGCCGGTTATCTGAATCGACGTTGTCGTTGTACTCCTCTGAAACGCCGATTGAAGGCATCAGCGTCAACGGGCCGCGTTGGGCCGGAGGCCCCAGAAGCCCCAACAGCTGGAGGGGATACGACGCCATCGGCGGTCCCGGAGTTGGCAGTGTGGGAGGAGCCCCGGTGACAGGTGGCGGCGGTTGGTCTTTCGTGCCGGAGGGCGAGGGCTCTTGACTCGCCGCGTGGGAGGCGATCAACCCGACGACAATCCCGACGACCGCACCCGTGCCGACTCGGCGGAAACGCGCGAGCATTGACCGCCCCTGGGACCGTAGACTACCTCGAGACCGACTCATCGCTCTTGAGTGCAACACCAGGGACAGATTATATAAGCGGATTCGTACAAGAGCGTTCATCCTTTTCACGAGCGCGCGCCCACTGCCCCGTCGAGGGCCGCCGCCACGGTGCACGCCGCGAGTCTTGGGTGCAGGGTCGCGATGCCGCGTTCCCCCGGCGCCCCCCTGACAAAGAACGTGGCCGCAGCGAGCCAGCGATCATACGCTCGGTTCGTGACATAGCGATGCAAGAGCGCATTTATATGAAATGTACCTTCCCCTAGATTCAGATCCAGTTCGAAGGTGCACTTGAGCGTCTGATCGGGGTCGAGGGTAATCGCGTCTGCTCCGAGGCGCTGTGTGCAAGTCTCGAACACGGGATACTGATGGTCGTCGACAATCTGAATCACGACGCTCATGTCGTGATGACGAGTTCGTGCACGAGCTTCGACTGTGATTCGCAACTTGCCGCCCGAGTTGAACTCGACGCGCGGGCCACTGTGATCGTGAGTGATCACACGCGTGAGCAGAACACCACTGTCGGCGTCAACGACGCGCTGGTGCTGTCCTCGGCGGAAGTACGTCCTGATGACGTCGTCAGTCGGCCCGACCATTTGTACCCTGCCCTTTTCCAGAAACAAGCTGCGCGGGCAGAGGTTGGAGACCGCGCGAAGATTGTGGGAAACGAAGACGACTGTGGCACCGTTCGCGATCACGGAGTTCATGCGCTCGATACACTTGCGCTGGAACAGGTAGTCCCCGACGCTGAGCACCTCGTCGACGAGCAGCAAGTCGGGATCAACGTGGGCTGCCACCGAAAACCCGAGGCGAGCGAACATGCCCGACGAGTAGCGCTTGACCGGAGTATCGATGAATTCCTCGAGACCGGAGAAGTCGACGATCGCATCGAAACGCCGTCGGATCTCCTCTCTCGTCATGCCGAGAATCGTGCCGTTGAGGTAGATGTTCTCGCGGCCGGTGAGGTCCTGGTGGAATCCTGCACTGACCTCGATGAGAGCGGAGATCCGGCCGCCCGCACGAATGGAACCCTTGGTCGGACGCATGATCCCGGTGAGTAGCTTGAGGATAGTGCTTTTCCCGGCACCATTCGCGCCGATGATGCCGAAAGCTTCCCCGCGACGGACGCTGAATGAGACATCCTGAAGCGCCCAGAATTCGCGTGGCTCGAGTCTCTCCGGCTGCTCGCGATTCATTAGGCGCTGTGTCACGGCTGGTATCAGGTCTCTCAACGCGTTGTGCAACTCGCCGCGCCTGAACTTCTTGAAGACGCCTTCAACGTCGAGAACGTTGACAGCCATCGTCGCTGAGGTCACACACTTTCCGCAAAGAAGGGCTCGACCTTCCTGAACGTCATAACGGCGACTGTGATGAGAAGAGCCGTGACAACGAAACTATAGGAGACCCAGAGAATCGACGGACTGCGGTGCAGAATCACGACGGTCGACAGCCCCTCGAGTAGAGGCGATATCGGATTGATGAGCAACAGGGGCGCCCAGCGTCCGAAGAGCGAAGTATCATAGAAGACCGGCGTGAAAAAAATGGCAAACGTCAGGAAGACTTCGACGATGTACTTCACGTCTCGGAAAAAGAGACTGGCTGCCGAGAGTACGATCGCGAACGCCACCGCGAGTGCGATCAGGGTCGCGAGCAGGACCGGGAGCCAGAAGAGGTAAACGCTGAATCCAGCGCGCACGACCAGCAGGAACAGGCTGACGACCACTCCAGCAATGAGGAAATCTACCAGTTGCGACAACACGGCAGCGAGCGGAAAGATGACCCGGGGCAAGTAAACCTTGGTGATGAGGTCTGTATTTGCAACCAGGCTGTTCGTACCAAATCGAAGCGCCGAGACAAAGAAGGCCCATGGCGCAGCCTTCACGGTGACGGAGGTCAGGTCCGACCAGGCGAGGGGCGTCTCGGAGGCCTTCGCGAAGGCGACGCGGACGACGAGGCCGGCGCATACGATGACGAGCGGCATCAGTACCGCCCAGAGCGTTCCCATGACAGTCTGCTTGTATTTCACCCTGATCTCACGCCAGGTGAGCATGTAGAGGAGGTCGCGGCGATCGAGGACTTCGCGAATTGGCTGAAACATCCCCCGCCTAATGTTATAGCACTACGGCTGTTATAGCACTACGGCGCCAGAGTTCCGTCGATCCGTGTGATCCTGTGCCTTCTTTGTCTGGCGCACCGACGATCGTATCATGGGCCTGTACACGATCCTGAGGTCCAATTGGCTCCCGATCCTGTGGCTCGCAGTGATTCTGGGAGTGACGCTCGTTCCGCTCGAGGCCACGGACGGACCACCACCGATCCTCTGCGTGCTGTGCGGCGACGCGGCGCTCACCGACGGCATCCTGAACGCGGCGCTGTTCCTTCCGCTGGGGGCGGCACTGAGCGTCGCGGGCTGGCGTCCGTGGCGCA
>WNFU01003243.1_pt1 | contig 28022 bp, 25 predicted proteins | sample 5400121 | NCBI WGS metagenome assembly WNFU01 (sample SAMN13153360, study PRJNA577476) | soil metagenome | isolation source: 100 cm soil or saprolite under grassland replicate 1 | place: USA:California | collected 2016-06-15 | reverse complement strand
GAGACCCTCCTCGTCCTCTGCCAGGCGGCGGGCTTCGATTCCGCCTACGCGTTCCATCCGTTCGGAGTCGGCGACTTCGAGCGCGATCGCCTAACGCAGCCGACGTTCGCGGTCGTGGCGTCGAAGGGCGACGTGGCACTCAGGGCGAGCGCGGCGTAAGCAGGAGGTTGAAGTACTCGGTCGTGAACGCGTCGGCGCGCGAGATGAGCTCGGCGGCGGGAAGGCCCGCCGGCCTGCCGGGCAGGTCGATGACCGAGATCTCGTAGTCCAGCTCCCGGTAGAGACGGACCACATCCTCGGGGGTGTCGCCGAGCTCGCGGATGCCGGTCGGCCAGAACTCGACCAGCATCAGCGGCCGGAAGCGGTCGATCGTCGCCCGCATCCCGTCGATCACTACGTGCTCTGTCGCCTGGGTATCGAGCTTGACGACGTCGAGGCGGTCGAGTGGAGGGTCGAGGTCGTCGACCGCGATGCTCGGGACCTCGATGAAGGTGCGCCCCGAGCCCCAGCGGTAGCTGCGATGGTCGCCGGTGTTCGAGTCCGAGAGGCTGAGGGGGAGGTTCTCTCCCGACGAGCGCCACGCCGCCGCGTTTACGACCCGGACGTTGCCGGCCCCCGCCTGCTCCAGGTTGGCGCGCAACAGAGCGTGGTTGCCGGGCTCGGGCTCGATCGCGACCACCTCGCCCTCACCTCCCACCAGCCCGGCGAGCATGAGGGTGAAGTAGCCGCAATGGGCACCGACGTCGAGTACCGTCATGCCCGGCGAGACGATCTCGCGGAACAGCGCGCCCTCGTTCGGCTCCCAGACGCGATCACGCGCCATCCCCACCCGCATGAGCTGGTCGCCGGCGGGCATCAAGATCGCGCCAACGTCGGTCTCGACGCGCTCGGCCGGAGGAAGGCCGGATGCGGTCTCGGGCATGCGGCCTATCCTATTCGCGCGCCCGCGCGGCGCCGCGCTGTCCCGTGACCCCTCAATTGCACGAGAATCCCGCGCCCGGGAGGGCGGTGCCCCCCGTCAACGTCGAGGGGTACCTCGACACCTGCGCCGGGCAGGGGGAGGCGGCGCGCCTTTACCTGCGCGCCCTGCGCAGCGTCGGCGTCCCGGTGACCGCGAGCGTAATCGACGTCGAGACCGTCGCTCCGGATGCCACCGTGACGCTGCCCCGACAGCCGGACGTCGACTGGCAGGCAACGGGGCCGGGAATCGAACCGAGCGTCAACCTGATCTGCGTCAACGGTCTCGAGCTGCCCGCGTTCGCGGCGATCAAGGGACGCGACTACTTCTCGCGGCGACGTTCGGTCGGCGTCTGGGCGTGGGAGACCGATCGCGTGCCCGACGCAATGGCGCGGGCCGCCGATCTGCTGGAGGAGATCTGGGTCTACTCGGGCTATGTGGCCCAGAACCTCGGCCCAACGGTGCCGGTTCCCGTCGAGCCGGTGCCGCTTCCGGTCGTCGCGCCGACGGCCTCGGGCGGAATCGGCATCGACCTGCCCGACGGATTCACGTTCCTGTTCATGTTCGACTTCCTCAGCACGATGGGCCGGAAGAACCCGCTCGGGGTCTTGGACGCGTTCTCGCGTGCCTTCGAGCCCGGCGAGGGGCCGCAACTCGTATTCAAGACTGTCAACGGAGCGCAGCGCCCGGACGAGCTGTGGCGGGTCCGCGAGGCGATCGGGGATCGCCGCGACGTGCTCGTCATCGACCGCGTGATGGGATCGGAGGAGAAGGCCGCGCTGTTCTCGCGCATCGACTGCTACGTGTCGCTTCATCGCAGCGAGGGGTTCGGGCTTCCGATCGCCGAGGCGATGGCGCTCGGCAAGCCCGCGATCGCGACCGGCCACTCCGGCAACCGGGAGTTCATGACCCCTGACAACAGCTATCTGGTCGACTACGCGATGACCAGCGTCGGCGACGGAAACGACGTCTATCCGTCGGATGGCCGCTGGGCCGAGCCCGACGTCGAGCATGCCGCGTCCCTGATGCGGCATGTATGGCAGAACCAGGACGAGGCGAGCGACGTGGGCGAGCGCGCCAGGCGAGAGCTCGCCGAGGACTTCTCGCCCGAGGCAATCGGCGCGCGGGCGCGGCGCCGGCTCGAGGAACTCATGGCCTCGCCGCGGCGAGCCCCGACCGATGACGCAACGGGCAACGGCGAGGACGGACCCCGGGCGGCGCGCTCGCGCGGAGCCCTGAGCAGGCTGCTGCGGCCCCTGCGGCGCCGGCGTGAGCTGCGCCATGCCGCTGCCTCCGTGCCGGTCTGGTTTCACTCGATCGACCTGGGCGGCGGGGTTGTAACCCCCGGAATGAAGACCGCCGGGCAGCTGGCATCGGAGCTCGAGGCGCTGCGGCTCCCGGACCTCAGGGGCAAGACGGTGCTCGACGTCGGCGCCTGGGACGGCTTCTATTCGTTCGAGGCCGAGCGCCGGGGCGCGGCGCGCGTCGTGGCGCTCGACCACTACGCGTGGTCGATCGATCTCGCGGCCTGGAACGGGTATCTCGCGGACTGTCGCGAGCGCGGGGAGACTCCGCGGCCCGCGGATGAGGTTCCCGGCGTCTGGCGCCCCGACGAGCTCGCGGGCAAGAGCGGCTTCGACCTCGCCGCGGAGGCGCTCGGCAGCAACGTCGAGCCGCTCGTCGGCGATTTCATGCGAATGGACCCCGCAGAGATCGGGAGCTTCGACGTCGTCCTGTTCCTCGGGGTCCTCTATCACCTCAAGGACCCGCTCGGCGGGTTGGAGCGACTCGCCTCGGTGACGCGCGACCTCGCGATCGTCGAATCGGAGGCCGACGTCGTGCCGGGGCGCGAGGACGAGAAGCTGTGCCGCTTTCTTGAGGCGGACGAGCGCGCCGGCGACCCCGGGAACTGGTGGTCGCCCAATCTCGCCGCCCTGCTGGCGATGTGCAGAGCCGCCGGCTTCGCCCACGCGGAGGCGGTCGCCGGCCCACCCCCCATGGCGGTCGACGAGCAGCACGAACCGCTCCGCTATCGCGCCGTCGTGCACGCCCGCAAGTAGCCGCCGTCCGTGAACTGGCTGCGCAAGCTTCTGCGCCGCGACCCGGGGTCGCGCCTCGGCGTCAATGTCATCGGCTTTCACCGCTCCGATTTCGGCATCGCCGAGGCCGGGCGCAGGGTGATTGAAGCCCTCGAGTCCGCGAGCGTCCCCGTGCGGGCGTTCCACGACACGACCTACGGGCGCGTCCAGACCGGTCACCCCGAATACCCGTCGTTGCCGATCGAGCAGGTGGCGGACCGCGCCGCGTTCCCGGTCAACCTGCTGTGCCTGAACGGAAACCACATCCTTGGGCTGGTGGAGGAGATTGGCGCCGGCCTCTTCGAAGCTCGCCACACGATCGCACTGTGGTTCTGGGAGAGCGACCTCTTCCCCGACGAATGGATGCCGGCCCTGGAGTACGTGGACGAGCTCTGGGCGCCTTCCCGCTACGTCGCCGAGTGCCTCGCAGCCGGGCCGGCGCCCGTGACCCGCGTAGTGATTCCGATGACCCCGCCCCAGGGGCCCCCGCTCGACCGTGCGAGCTACGGGATAGGCCGCGACGACTATCTGTTCCTGTGCATGCTCGACTACGGGAGCGCAGCCGAGCGCAAGAACCCGATCGGCACGGTGGACGCGTTCCGGGCTGCGTTCGAGCCCGGCGCGGGCGCGGCGCTGCTCCTCAAGACGAGCCTCGCGGAGTACGGCGGCGACCTTCCCGGTCGCGTCCGAGCCGCGGCCGCTGGTCACCCCGATGTCCACATCCTCGACGCGAGCCTTCCGACCGAGGAGAAGGATGCGCTGCTCGCCGGCTGCGACTGCTACGTGTCGCTGCACCGCTCCGAGGGCTTCGGCCTGGGCGCCGCGGAGGCCATGTGCCTCGGCAAGCCGGTGATCGCGACCGGATACGCGGGCACGCTGGACTTCATGACGGCCGGCAACGGCTATCTGGTCTCCTACACGCTGGTCGAGGTTGGCCCGGGGCATCCGCCCTACGCTCCGCAGGCGCACTGGGCCGAGCCCGATCTTGGCCACGCTGCGCGCCTCATGCGGGAGGTGTTCGACGACCGCGCCGGGGCGGCCGAGCGGGGGCGCCAGGCGGCGGCGGACATGCGCAGCCGGCACTCGCCGCGCGCCGCGGGCGAGATCATGAAGCGTCGCCTCGAGGAGATAGCCGGGGCGGCGCGCCCGGGCTGAGGGCCTATCCCGCTAGGCGATCGCACCCCTGGCTACGGCCCAGGACACGGCGCGTATGCGCCCCCGTCGCGAATCCCACATGGCGCTGCCATGCGGAATCCGCGCCGTGGACGCCCCGCTTGGTCCTGAGCCGTCCCAGGGGCACGCCCCCTAACGGGACAGGCCCTAAGTCCCCGCCCGCGGCGAGAACGAGCCGTTGCGCGGGCGCGTCAGGACCAGGTCCAGGAACGGTCCGTCACTCATGATCTGCGCCGGCGTCGAGGGCCGCTGCTCGCCGTCCTTGAGCAGCGACAGCTCGAAACCCAAGCCCTGGTAGTAGGCGAGGATCGCCTCCGGATCCTCGTCGCGCCGCGCGAGCTCCTGGGGGCCGAACTCCACGACTACCGTCAGGTTCGGGCTCGCGTCGATCGTGCGCTCGAGGCCCCGGATCGCGTGATGGTCCGTGAACTGGGTGTCGACCTTCATCAGCTCCACGGGAGGCTGGATGAAGTCCTCGAGGCGGGCGCAGGGGACGAGGGCGTTCTCGGAGAACCTCGAGACGTCGACGCGCGGGTCGTCTACGTAAGGACGCTCGTCCACGCTGACCTCCGTGGCGGCTCCCCCATCCGGTAGCGGCACCAGGCTCAGATGCCCGGTCTCCGACCACGCGGCGACTGGAAGGACGTCGACGTTGGAGCATCGGTTGCGCCAAACGTTTGCTCGCAGCAAGACGAGGTTGGCGGGATCGGGCTCGACGGCGATGACGTGGCCCGTCTCGCCGACCAGGCCGGCGGCCTTGATCGTGAACCAGCCGATGTTCGCCCCCACGTCGACGAACCTCATCCCCGGCCGCAAGGTCCGCTCGAGGATCGCCGAGATGTCGGGGGACCACACCCCGGCCTGCTGGATCATCGGCCGCACCAGGATGTCGTCCTCATCGAGCCAGAATGTCCCGATCGTCGTCTCCTGCTCGACGAGGCGCCGGCCCCGGATCACGTCGGCGAGGAGGAGGCCGTGCAGTCCCGATCGCGGCCAGGCCCGCGGCGGGAGCAGCCCGACACCCCGAGCCGCATCAACGGCCCTGCGCCGGAAACGGGCCACCCCCCGCCCGATCGCCCCGCGCGGTGCCGACGTCTCGGAGGTCTGGGAGTCCGGTCGTCTCAACACTGTCGGGGATCATAGGTACGGCCAGCAGCCCGCCGAATTCGCACTCGGGCGCCGAAGCGCACAGAGGGGCGACCTAGACTGCTCGCCGATGTCGCGAGATTCCTCTCCCGTGAAGGCCGCAGGCTGACCCCCAGGCTCTCGATCTGCATCCCGACCCACCATGGACGACGGGACGAGCTCGAGCTGCTGCTGGACAGCATCCTCGTCCAGATGCCCGAGGTTCCTGAGCAGACGGTCGAGATCTGCGTCAGCGACAATCGATCCGAGGATGGCACCGAGCAGATGCTCATCGAGCTCGGTGGTGCCCATCCAGACGCGATCCGGTATCGCCGCCGCGACCGCGACCTCGGGGCGATGCGGAACATCTTCGCCGCGGTTGACCTCGCCGATGGCGATTATTGCTGGTTGATGAGCTCCGACGACGCCCTCGCCCCCGGTGCGCTCGAGCTCGTCCTCGACGTGCTCGACGACTCGCCGGGTGTGGCCGGCATGACCGTCAACTGGGCGACCTACGACGAGGCGATGACGGAGGTTGCGTATGGAGAGGTCCCGGAGATCCTGCCCCCCGGGCCTCGCCGACCGATCCACTACACGGACTTCGAAGCCTTGATGCGCGACTGCGGCGTCGTCCTCGGGTACCTCTCGATCCACATCGTGCGTCGCGAGCATTGGCTGAGCGAGGTCGAGGGCCGGCGAGAGTTACTGCTGGAGCATCCGATCTTCGCCCAAGCTCTGGCCCTCGGGATGGTGGCGAGACGCAATCCCGAATGGATATGGCGGCCAGAGGCGGTTGTCAAGAACCGCCCCAACAACTCGGCCTGGGTTCGGCCGAACGCCCTCTACCGCTACCACCTCGACACGACACGGGACCTCACGAGCGTGTGGAAGAGGCTCGTAGGCCGGGGCGGCACCTACCGCGCGTTGCTGTGGAAGTGGTACCGGCTCTGTCTCACCCCGTCGTGGCTTGTGACCTACAAGCTCGAGGCCCAGGAGGACGCCAGATGCGATCGCGAGATGCTCGTCGGGCTGCTCAGAGCCCTGTGGCCCTTGCGCGAGTTCTGGCTGCGCGCCCTCCCCGTTCTGCTAACCCCGCGAGCCTTGCTTGTGCGCTTCCCGTCGCTGAGAGCTCGACTCGAGGCCCTCGATGGCTGACGAGCCCGGCCTCGACGTCTCGATCGTCTCATACCGCTGCGAGGCACTGCTTCGGGCATGCCTGGCGTCGCTTCGCGAGGACCCGCCAAAGCGGGGAATGAACGTCCACGTCGTCGACAACGCGTCCGGCGACGGCACGGCGGAGATGGTGGCGCGGGAGTTCCCCGAAGTCCGGCTCACGGCGTGCGAGCAGAACCTCGGGTTCAGCGCCGCCAACAACATCGCGATCCGCGCCGGCTCGGCTCCCTACGTGCTCGTGCTCAATCCGGACACCCGGATCACGCCGGGCAGCCTCGAGCGGCTATGCGACCTGATGGACGCCAGCCCCGAGGTCGGGATGTGCGGACCGCGGCTGGAGCTCGAGGACGGCAGCTTCGACCACGCGGCAAAGCGCTCGTTCCCCACCCCACTCAGCTCGCTCGCCCACTTCACCGGCGTGGGGCGCCGTCGCGAGTCGGGCAAGCTCGCCGCCTACAGGGCCCCGGAGGTGGAGTCGGGCCCCGTCGACGCCGTCAACGGGGCCTTCATGCTGACCCGGCGCGCGGCGCTCGACCAGGTGGGGCTCTTCGACGAGGGCTACTGGATGTACATGGAGGACCTCGACCTCTGCTACCGCCTCGCCCAGGCCGGATGGATCACGTGGTACGAGCCCGACGTCACGGTGATTCACATCAAGGCTGGGACGACCGGCAAGGACCGCAGCTTCCGCCTCAATCGCGCCTTTCACTACGGGATGTACCGCTTCTATCGCAAGCACTACGCCCCCGACCACAATCCCGCCTTCAACCTGGTGATCTACGCCGGGATCGTGGCCAAGCTCACCGTCACCGTCGTCAAGACCAGCGTGCGCCGGCTGCGGCGCAGGCTCGGCGGCCGCGAGGTCGTCCAGCGGGAGCCGGCCTGAGCCTCCCGCGCGCGCAGTCGCCGCCCCGGGTCGGGCCGGACTCCGAGCCGCTCATCGCCGTGTGCATGGCGACGTTCGAGCCCGACCCGGAGCTGTTCGCGCGCCAGGTCTCGACGCTTCGCGACCAGACCCACCGCAACTGGATCTGCGTAATCAGCGACGACGCCTCGAGCCGGGAGCGGCACGCCGAGGTCGAGCGGGTCGTCGGCGACGACCCCCGCTTCACCGTCTCGCGTTCGGACCGCCGGCTCGGCTTCTATCGCAACTTCGAGCGCGCGCTGACCAAGGCGCCCCGGGAGGCGCGCTTCGTCGCCTTCGCCGACCAGGACGACCGCTGGGACATCGGCAAGCTCGCGACGCTTGTGGCCGCGATCGGCGGCGCGCGGCTCGTCTACAGCGACGCCCGCGCGGTCCGGCCCGACGGCACACTGATCTCCGAGACCCTTTGGCGGGGGAGGCGAAACAACCGGACGAACTTCGCCTCCCTACTGCTCACCAACACGGTCACCGGCGCGGCTTCGATGTTCAGGCGCGAGCTGCTCGATCTCGTCCTCCCCTTCCCCGAAACGCCGGGAACGCCGTATCACGACCACTGGACCGCCCTCGTGGCGCGCGCGACGGGGGAGCTCGCCTACGTCGACCGCACGCTGTTCGACTACGTCCAGCACCCGAAGGCCCTGCTCGGACACGAGGCGATCGAGGCCCGGCCCCGGATCAGCCGGCCGCAGCGGCTGCGACGGCTCGCCCGCGACCCGGCGGCGGCACTGGACCGCTGGCGGGAGGCATACGAGGACGAGTGGTGCCGGACCGTCGCATTCGCTCGCGAGCTGCGCGAGCGCTGCGGCGAGCGCCTCCAGCCTCGCGATCGCCGGGCCCTCGATCTGGTCCTCGCCGGCGAGCGCTCCCCGCGCACCTGGGCATGGCTCGCGGTACGGCCGTTGCGCGGCCTGGCGGGCCGCAACGAGACGAAGGGCTTCGAACACCGCCTCCTGCGGGGGCTCATCTGGCGCAAGGTCGCGTTCCGGTGGACCGCCAGAACTACGACTTGATCAGCAGGCCCTGGCCGGTGGGCAGCGTCAGCACCTTGACGCCCTTCGCTGAGGCGAAGCGATCCATCGCCTGCTTTTGCTCGGAGTAATGCCTCCAGCCGTAGTCGTCCATCACAACAGGCGCCCCGGTGACGAGCCTCTCCCAGAAGAACTCGAGCGCGGCGGCCTCGGGCGCGGCGATGTTCATGTCCAGAGACAGGTAGCAGACCTCCTCGATAGGCACGGTCCCGAGCGTCTCCGGGACTTTTCCTCGGATCAGCTTCGCCCTGGGAAAGGGCGCGAAGTTGCGCCGCGCCAGGTCGTAGAAGTCGCCGTAGAACCGCTCGTTCTCCCGGATCCTGTCGGGCCTTTCCCGATCGCTCATCTGCTCCTCGGGGATCCCCTCGAAGGTGTCGAACAAGAAGAAGTCCTTGCCCGTGGAGTTGAAGTCGATGTAGTGGCAGACCGCCAGCGAGTAGATCCCCGTGTACACCCCGCACTCGACGAAGCTCCCGGGCAGGCGCGAGGCGTGCCATCCAGCCCAGCAGGCGACGTGCACCCTCCACTCGATGCCGAGATCGAATTGACTGGGGTCGGGCGAAAGCCTGTGACCACTTCGCATGCCGGCCCAATAGGCCTCGACGAATGCGGGCTCGGCCAGAAACGAAACGTCCTTGTTCCAGACAGCCAGCGAGTCCCGGCCGTAGTCGGGGCGCCCGAACGCGGGATGTATGACCTCGGCATGCGCAGCCTCGTCCTCGCGCTGCCTTCGAGTCGCGGAGCGTTGTCTCCACAATCTGAGGGATCGGCTCAGACCCATTGCCAGGAGCCTCAAGCCGCCGCGGGTGCCTCTAGGCGATCGCCCTGGGCCAGCAGGGCCTCGACGACCTCGTCGGCTTCCCGCACCGCGTAGTTCGTGCCGCGGTCGTCGGGATAGACCTGCGTGGTGTTGGCCATCAGCAGGCCCGGCACGCCCGTTTCGTACGGAGGCATGCGCTGTGGATGGTTCGGCAACACGACTGGCTGCGCGGCGGGCTCACGGAATCTCCAGCTCTGCACGACCCAATCGCGCGTGAACTGGGGGTTGACCTTGCGCAGGCCGGGCTCGTAGACGTCCCACAGCTCCTCGATGTCGAGCGACAGGAGCTCGTGGCGGCGCGGCAGGTAGTTGGCGACGTAGAGGAACCGCCGTCCCCCATAGTGCTCGGGGCCGACGAGGTTGGTCTGCTCGATGAGGCCGATGAAGCGCATGTCCTCGTCGGCGACGTTGGTCCAGTAGTAGGGATGAAACTGGCGGTCGAGCTCGACCAGCAGGCAGAGCGCCTCGAAGTACTCGATCGAGTTCGCGCGCTCGAACCAGGCGTCCCCGACCTCGGCGCGCAGGCTGGGTCCCAGAACCTGCTCGAAGATGTCCGTGGGCAGCGTCGCGACGACGGCGTCATAGCGCTCCGGCTCGCCCGCGCGCTCGAATTCGCGCGGGTCGTGGCCGCGCCGAAACGAGTCGGGAGCGCCGGCGTGAACGAGAAAGCCGCCGTCCGGCGCGCGGGTTACCTGGGCGGCAGGGCAGTCGATCAGCACCCGGCCCCCCTGCTCGGCGATCCTCTCCTCGAGGCGCTTGAAGATCGCCTCGAAGGAGTGGCGGGGATAGACGAGCTTCTCCTCCCTGGCCTCGTCGCCGCTCGTCTGGCGGCGGTTGCGCAGCTTCGCCCACAGCCACGACATCGAGATCCGGTCGGCCTTGTCGCCGAACTTCCCGCGCAGCATCGGGCCCCAGATCGTCTCCCAGGCCTGGCGCCCCATCTTGCGCTCGACCCAGTCCTTGATCGTCAGGGGCTCGAACGGCTCCACCTCGTTGGCCCGTCGCTGGAGCATCAGCACCGCGAAGCCCATCCGGACCCGGGCCGGGAGCGACATCGGCTTGTAGCGCAGCAGGTCGAGGGGGCTCGTGAACGGGTACAGGCGGCCACCGTAGAACATCCCGATGCTCGACGGCCAGACGGCGAGTTCGTCGTCGAGGCCGATCTCGTCGCACAGATCGGCGATGTGGCGATCGCTCGTGAACAGGTGGTGGTAGTAGCGCTCGACCAGCACCCCGTCGCCGACGTCGATCGTCGCCGCCTGCCCGCCCAGCCCCGGCCAGCGCTCGTAGATCACGGCCTCATGGCCGAGCGTCCCCAGCCTGTAGGCGGCGGACAGCCCCGCCATTCCCGCTCCCAGGACGGCGACCCTCACCGGCGCGCCTCGCTCGCCGTGAGCTCGTCCGCGCGGTCAAGCGTGGCGGCCGGCGGCGCCACGTTGAGCCGCTCGCGCACCACGTAGAGCGGCCGCCGCTTGACCTCGTCGTAGATCCGCGAGATGTACTCGCCGATGACGCCGAGGGTGATCAGCTGGATGCCGCCGAGCATCAGGACCGCGAACAGCAGCGTCGAGACGCCCTCGACGTAGAACCCGAGCAGGCGGTTGATGACGACGTAGGGGATTCCGAGGAAGGCGAAGAACGAGACGACGAAGCCGAGCACCGTCGCGACCTGAAGCGGGGCGTGCGAGAACGAGGACAGCGCGTCGAGCGAGATCCGAAACAGGGTGCGCCAGCTGTAGCTGGTCTGGCCCGCGAAGCGCGGATCGCGCCGGTAGGGAACCGAGCTCTGCGTGTAGCCGACCCAGACCGTCATCCCGCGCATGAACCGCGCCCGCTCGGGCATTGCTCCCAGCGCGTCAACCACCCGGCGGTCGAGCAGACGAAAGTCCCCGACCCCCGGCTGGACCTCGAGCCCCGCGAGGCGGGTGAAAAGTCGCTCGAACCAACGCGAGGTCGTGAGCTTGATCCGGCTCTCACCCTCACGCTGCTGGCGCACCGCGTACACGACATCGGAGCCCTGGCGCCACTGGTCGATCAGCTTCGGGATCAGCTCGGGCGGGTCCTGAAGATCGGCGTCGATCGTCACCACCGCATCCCCGGCGGCGTGATCGAGGCCGGCGGTGACCGCCGCCTGGAAGCCGAAGTTGCGCGACAGCGAGACGACGTGCACCCGCGGATCGCTTGAGGCGAGGTCCTCGAGGATCTCCGGGGTGCGATCGCCGGACCCGTCGTCCACGAGGACGAGCTCGAAGTCGAGCCCGCCCAGCGCCGAGCAGGTCCGGTCGTAGAAGGCGGTCAGCGTCTCCTCCTCGTCGAGGACCGGGGCCACCACGCTGAGCAGCCCGAGCTCGCGCGCCGACACCGACTACTCCTTGCGGCCGAGGCCGTAGAGATCGTTGCCGAGCAGCAGCCGGACCGGCCTCCACGTCGCGACGCGCCCCGCCATGCGAACGACGAGTCCGTCGAACGACGACAGCAGGTGATACTGGCCGGACCGAAGCACGTCGGGATCGAGCCACACCCGAGGGTCGTGAAAGCCGCCATCGCGCATGGCGCGCCTGAGCGAGAAGACGCTCTGTTCGTTGACGTGATACCGCACGCCGAGCTCGAAGAAGCGGTCGACGCGGTCGGCGACCTCTCCGTGACCCAGCGCGCGAACGACGGGACGGCTGAGCGGCCAGCCGACGTCCATGAACAGCCTGTTCGGGGCGGTGTGCACGATCAGGTAGCCGCCCGGACGCAGGACGCGTCGCAGCTCGCGCAAGGCGGGAACGGTCTGGTGCGGATCGAGGTGCTCGACCACATCCGAGAACAGGACACGGTCGAAGGACGCGTCGTGCCACGGAAGCGCGGTCACGTCGCCGTGCTGAACGTCAGCTTCCGGGAACTCGGCGAGCGTCTCGCGAGTGATCTCGACCGCGGACTTCGAGTAATCGACTCCGGCGACGTCGGCGCCCGCGCGCGCGCACGCCAGCAGCACCTCGCCGCGCCCGCAGCCCGCGTCGAGGACTCTCACTCCCGGCCGCGGGTCGAGCGCCCGCACCTGCTTCGACTTGTTGTAGGAGACCCCGCGGCCGTCCCGGAACTCCTCCCAGCCCTCGCAGATCCGGGACAGGAAGTACTCGCGGTTGTAGACGTCGGGGGGGATCGACTGCTGCATGAACGGGCAAGGGTACGGCGCTTCGAGCGGCCGGGTCGCCTTCGCTCGCCGCGGACGGTTGGCCTATTCTGGCCGCATGCGCCCGATGGAGGCAGTGGCGCGGCCGGGGTCCAACGCGCCGCGCGAGGGCGGGCCGGTAGATCGCTGCGCGGCGTGCGGCGCGGTCTCGCTTGAGCCGCGCTTCGAGGTGCGCGGCGAGATCGGCGACTCCGGCCTCATTCCGACGACCAAGCAGTTCGGCACCGCGATGGCGGACATCGTCCGCTGCCGCGACTGCGGTCACATGCAGCTCGACGTCTTCCCGGGGGATGCCGATCTGCGGCGCGCCTACGCAGAGGCGGCATCCGAGGACTACGTGGTCGAGGAGGCGGGTCAGCGCGAGAGCGCGCGCCGGGTGCTCGTCAAGCTCGAGCGCCACGTGTCCCCGGGCCGTCTCCTCGACATCGGGCCGTGGGTCGGCTTCTACATGTCCGAGGCCGTGGCGCGCGGGTGGACCGTGACCGGAATCGAGCTGAGCGAGTTCGGATCGGCCTACGCCCGCGACCGTCTGGGCCTCGACGTCCGCACCGCGGACCTGTTCGAGGTCGACCTGCCGGAGAGGGGCTTCGACGCGGTCCTGATGGGCGACGTGCTCGAGCACCTCACCCGCGTCGACGAGGCGCTGGAGCGCGTCAGGGAATGGCTGGCGCCGGGTGGCGCGCTGGTGCTGCTCCTGCCCGATGCGGGGAGCCGCGTGGCGCGGGGGCTGGGCCGGCGCTGGTGGTCGGTCATCCCGACCCACGTGCACTACTTCACCCGCGCCAGCGTGTCCCACTTGCTCGGCCGTCACGGTTTCAGGGTCGTGGACGTGAGCACCGACCCGAAGGCGTTCACCGTCCGCTACTACCTCGAAAAGGGCGGCGGATACGCGCCCGCGCTGTCACGTGCCCTCGTGCGCGGCGCCGAGGCGATGGGTATCGCCGATCGCATGTGGGCACCGGACTTCAGGGACCGGATGACGGTCATCGCCAGGCGCGAGCCCGCCGGCGTCGAGCTGGCAGCCTCGCCCGATCGAACTGGCGGAAACTAGAGTCTCCGAAGTGCAGGCCACAGCCCGATCGGTCCCGGACACCGGACATCGCGCCGGGCTCCCAAGCCTGGGGCCGATGTTGGACGAGATGCGCGACGCGCCTGAGGTGGTGCGTCCCTCGGCGTTTTGGGAGCAGCTCAACGAGGCGCACCTGAGGTGGCTCGAGGAACGTGGGTTCGACGCCTTCAAGCGCACCGTCAACCAGCAGTACTTCCAGTTCGTGCCGGTCTCGCCATTCACACCCCGCGAGGCGCGCAACCACCCCCTCCGCGAGCAGTATCGCTCGATATCGAGGCAGTTTCGAGCCGTGCTCGGCCGATCGCTGCGGCGACCTACGCCGCGGGTTCTGTCGGCGAGCTTGGTCGACGAGCGCGCAACAACCGCCCTGGACCAGCTCCCTAGTCGACGGGCGCGCAAGCTCTACGCGATCTATGTCGCCGCGCTGTGGGAGGAGGTCGGGCGGCGCGGCGGCCGCGATCTGCTCGATCGGCTCGAGGAGCCTGCCCTGGGGTCCCCGATCTCGATCCACTACCGCGGTCGCTCGACAAGCGAGGACCTCTGCAACTCGGTGCTCGAGCTGATCAGCATGACCGAGCCGCTGCCGGGCAAGCGCCCGCCGCCCGGCGGAGTCATCGAGCTGGGAGCCGGCTACGGGCGCCTGGCATGGGTGTTTCTGTCGGCGTTTCCCGATACGCGCTACATCGTGGTGGACATCCCGCCCGCACTCGCTGTATCCGAGCGCTATCTGTCCGAGCTGTTCCCGGATCGCCGGATCTTCCGGTTCCGACACTTCAGGGAGGGAACCGAGGTCGAGGAAGAGCTCGCCCGGGCACAGGTCGCGTTCCTGACGCCCAACCAGCTCGATCTGATCAGCCCCTTGAGCTCAGAGCTGTTCGTCACGATCAGCTCTCTGCACGAGATGCGCCCGGAGCAGATCGACTTCTACCTTCACCAGGTCGCGCGACACTGCGACGGATACTTCTATTTCAAGCAGTGGCAGGAGTCGGTGAACCCTCCGGACCAGGTCGTGATCCGCCGAGAGGACTACCCGATCCCCGCCGACTGGGTGCCGATATTCGACCGTCCACACCCGGTCCAGACCGCATTCTTCGAGGCCATGTACCGCCTGCCGGGCGACGGATCGCTACGTTCTGAAGCCCCGCAACGGCCCGAGCCGGCCAGATGACGAGATGACACCCGTTCCCAACGCAATCGAGATCCGCGACCTCCACAAGAGCTATCGCATGCCCACGCACCGCGTCGAGACGTTCAAGGAGCGCGCGCTGCATCCCTTCCGGTCGGTCGAGTACACGGAGCTACGCGCGCTCAACGACATCTCGTTCGACATCGGGGCTGGGGAGTTCTTCGGGATCGCGGGGCGCAACGGGTCCGGCAAGACCACCCTGCTCAAGCTGCTGGCCAGCATCTACGCACCCGACCGCGGGACGATCCGGGTCGCCGGCCGCATCGCTCCCTTCATCGAGCTGGGAGTCGGCTTCAACCCCGATCTCGCCGCAAGAGACAACATCCTGCTCAACGGCGTGATGATGGGTCTGACGCCCAAGCAGGCTGAGGCCCGATTCGATCGCGTGATCGAGTTCGCCGAGCTGGAGGAATTCGTCGAGATGAAGCTCAAGAACTACTCCTCGGGCATGCGCGTGCGGCTGGGCTTCGCGATGCTCGTGGAAGCCGATGCCGAGATCCTGCTCATCGACGAAGTGCTCGCAGTCGGCGACGCCTCGTTCCAGCAGAAGTGCGCCGACACCTTCTACGACTTCCAGCGGCAGGGACGCACGATCGTGCTCGTCACACACGCAATGCCCAAGCTGGAGGAGTACTGCGACCGGGCGGTGCTTCTACACGATGCCCGGATGGACTGCATCGGCGACCCGAACGATGTCGGCCAGCGGTACCTGGAGCTGAACTTCCCGCGCGCGCCTCAGGCGGCGGCCTCCCCATCAGGCCGGGCGCAGGACGGGAGTGATGGCGCTCAGTCGGAATGGCCTGCCCGGATCGTCGACTTTCGCTTCGAGGACGAGTCGGGTATCCCCCGGGAGAACTTCAAGCATGGTGAGCCGATCTGCTTCTCAGGCCTGATCGAACCGCTGCAGTCCCTTCAGAGCTGTTGCTTCGGGATCGCCGTTCACGACGCGGCGGGCGTCTCGATCCTGGCGATCCGCTCTCAGGACATCACCGCGCGCGACGGCGACTTGGAACCTGGAGGGCGGACGCACGTGCGCGGCAGGGTGGAAAACCCGCTTGCGTCCGGTCATTACTTCGCACATATCGGGTTGACCATCCGCCGTGACGCCAGCGAGCCGCTCTACATGGAGTCCAATGCGGGCGACTTCGTCGTCTTCGGCGCCGAGGACCTCACCGGCGTCGCGACCGTGATCGCGCCAAAGCATGAGTTCCGCATTCAGCCGGACCCTGGTGAGGTGCGACATCGAGCGGAGCAGGTCGCCGCGTCCTGAGCGCCCGCGAGCATCGAAGCTCTCATCGCTTGATTAGAAGCCCTTGACCGGTCGGCAAGGTGGCGATCTTCACTCCGTTGCGACCGGCGAAGCGATCCATGTCGCGTTTCTGGAGCGCGTAATGCTGCCAGCCATAGTCGTCGAGGAGGACCGGTGCCCCGGTCACGAGCTTGTCCCAGAAGTACTCGATCGCCGCGACCTCTGGCGCGGCAATGTTCATGTCAAGCGACAGGTAGCAGACCTGATCGATCTCGACGCTCTCGAGGCTCTCTGGGACTCGCCCGCGCACCAGTCTCGCCCGCGGGAAGGGAGCGAAGTTACGCTTCGCGACGTCGTAGCAGGGCTCGTACATCCGGGCGTTTTCTTCTATTCGATCTGCCCGTTCCGTCGGCATCATCTGCTCCTCTGGGATGCCCTCGAAGGTGTCGAAGAGGAAAAAGTCCTTGCCGGTGAAGTTGAAGTCGATGTAGCGGCAGATCGCGAGCGAATAGATGCCGGTGTTGACGCCGCACTCCACGAAGCTTCCAGGTAGTGCCTTGGCGTGCCACGCGGCCCAGCACGCGATGTGGACCCGCCACTCGATGTGCAGCTCGGGGTAGCCGGGGTCATCCGGAGAGGGCATGATCTTGTGTCCGGAGGCGATACCGGCGGCGTAGGCCTGTGCAAACTCCGGTTCGTCCATAAACGAGACGTCCTTGGCCCAAACAGCAAGCGCGTCGTGGCAGTACGTCGGCGATCCCGAGGCCGGAAACAGGGCCTGATGCTCCGCGTCCCGCGCTGTTGAGCTGGATGATCTCGCTCGCGTGAGTAGCCCTCGAAAAGCCATCCTGCGGAAGTCTGCCAGGGTGCGTCAGGATTGACGTCCTTGGTATTGCCTCCCATGACCAGCGCGAAGCGCCGATGAGGTTCGACCGCACTCCGGTCGATGGGGCGTGGGTGATCGAGTTGGAGCGGCGCTCAGACGAGCGCGGCTGGTTCGCGCGCACGTTCAGCCGCGAGGAGTTCGAGGCCCACGGCCTCGACCCGAGCGTCGTCCACGCCAACACCTCGTTCAATCCGCGCGCCGGCACGCTGCGCGGCATGCACTACCAGGCGGACCCCCACGCCGAGACGAAGCTCGTGCGCTGCACGCGGGGCGCGATCTACGACGTGGTCGTCGACCTGCGCCGCGACTCCCACACCTTCAAGGAATGGTTCGCGATCGAGCTGCGGCCCGACAACGACCTCATGCTCTACGTCCCCCGCGGCGTCGCGCACGGATTCCAGACGCTCGATGACGCGACCGAGGTCTCGTACCTGATGTCGCACCAGTACGCCGCGTCGCACGCGCGTGGCGTCCGCTGGGACGATCCCACCTTCGGGATCGAGTGGCCCCGAGCCGAGCGGACCATCTCCGAGCGCGACCGGGGCTTCCCCGACTTCGAGTGAACCGGGTCCTCGTTACCGGCGCGACGGGCTTCATCGGCCGTCATGCGCTGGCGCCGCTGGGAGAGCGCGGATTCGAGCTGCACGCGGTGACGTCTGGTGAGCCCGCCACCGATGCTCAGGCGCGCTGGCACCGCGCCGACCTTCTCGACCCTGCCGATCGGGCGCGAATCGCTCGCGAAGCGGGCGCCAGCCACCTCCTCCATCTCGCCTGGTACACGCAGCCCGGCGACTACTGGGAGTCGGGCCACAACGATCGCTGGGTGGAGGCCAGCCTCGCCCTGCTGGAGGAATTCAGGACGGCCGGCGGGCGACGCGCGGTTATTGCGGGGAGCTGCGCCGAGTACGAGTGGTCCCGCCCCCGGCTGTCGGAGGCCACGACGCCGCTGCGTCCCGCTACGCGCTACGGACGCGCCAAGGATCACCTGCGCGCGGGGGCCGAGGAGCTTGGGCGGCGGGAAGGCCTCGAGGTCGTCTGGGGCCGGCTGTTCTTCCTCTACGGGCCCGGTGAGCACCCTCAGCGGCTCGTACCCTCGGTGACCCGGGCGCTGCTCGCCGGCGAGCCGGCCAGGACCACCGACGGCAGCCAGCGCCGCGACTTCCTGTTCGCACCCGAGGCCGCCGACGCCTTCGCGGCGCTCGTCGACTCGGAGTTCAGCGGCGCCGTCAACGTCGCCTCCGGCGAGTCGGTGAGCGTCAGGGATGTCGTCGAGCTGATCGGGCGGGCGACCGGGCGGCGCGAGCTGATCGAGCTCGGGGCGATTCCGCGACCCCTCGACGATCCGCCGGAGCTCGTCGCCGACACCTCCCTGCTGCGCGAGCGCGTCGGCTGGAGGCCGCGGGTCGGCCTTGCCGAGGGGATCGAGCGCACCGTCGCCTGGTGGCGCGAGCGACTCGGGGCCTGAAAGCCAACCGTTTGGTCTAGCTTCCCGGGCGTGGCCGCCACCGACCGCCCGCTGCTTGCGGTCTGCATCCCGACCCACCACGGGCGCGCCGGCGCGCTGTCGGAGCTGCTCGACCGCCTGCTGCCGCAGCTGCCGCGCGACGGCTCGGTCGAGGTCTGCATAAGCGACAACGCGAGTGAGGACGAGACCGCAGAGATGGTCGCGGCGCGGCGATACGAGCACGAGCTCGTGCGCTACTCGCGCAACGAGCGCGACCTGGGCCTCGCCGGGAACCTGTTCGCGGTCGTCGAGATGGCGCGCGCCGACTACTGCTGGCTGCTGGGCTCCGACGACGCTCCCGCTCCCGGCGGCGTGGCCGAGCTGGTCGCCCAGCTTCGCGCCAACCCGGGCGTCTCGGGCGCGCACCTGGGTTTCCTTCGCCGCAGGGCAGACGACCTCGACGCCCCCGCTCAGGACTGGCCGCCGGACGTGATGCCCGCTCCCGGGCCGCTTCGGGTGCGGTCGGAGTCGGAGTACGTCGAGCAGCTCGGCATGCTGCCGCTCACCTTGTCGCTCAACGTAGTCCACCGGGAGCGCTGGCTTGAGATCGCAGCCGCGGAGCGCCGGCGAGCCGAGCGCACCCCGATCCACCCCCACGTCTACGTCGTCGGGCGCGTGGCACAGCGCTGGCCCGACTGGCTGTGGGCAGAGGCGCCCGTCGTCCTGCTGCGCCAGGCCGCGTATTACCTGGCCGCGGACGCCGACGCCGAGCTCGAGAAATCCGACCTCGGGCGCGAGCTGCGCGCCATGACCGCGGACGTCAGCCGCGTCTGGGCCAACCTGCACGGCCGCAGGTCGCCGCTGCGGCGAGCGCTGCTGGGGCGCTTCGGGCGCTGGGTGATGCACCCCGCCGCGGCGGCGTGGCGCAAGCTCGCGTCGGCGCGGCGGCTGCGCGACGACCTGCTCTACCTCGGCTTCGCGCGGCATTTTTGGCGCAGCCGCGAATTTCGGCGCAAGACCCTGCCACTGCTGCTCACCCCGAGCGCCCGGATGGCAGTCCCCGACTGTGACCAGGACGGCGAGCCGGACGACCATGACCGCCGGCGGGCCCGCCTGACGGGGGCCGGGACGGGGCGCTTCGTCGAGCTCGCGGAAACACCGCTGACCGGCCGCGGCGCGTGGGTCGAGGTCTTCGTCCACAACGACACGGACCGGACCCTGTCCTTCACTGAGCCGCATTACGCCGCGCTTTACGCGCTCTGGGTCGACAGCGCCAGCGGCGAGCAGCTCGACCTTCAGACCTACGTCACCCCGCTCTACCCGCCGGTCCGGCCGGGCCGGGTGCGGCGCCTCGAGCAGCTCGTCTCGGTGCCCGAGCCGGGGTCCTACCGGCTGTTCATCGACCTCTTCGACCGCCGGAGCGGGACCACGATGACGGGGGGTGAGCCGCTGATCGCGGACGTCGAGGTGGGGTCGCGTGCGCGCTTCGCATCGACGTCGGGCCGGCTAGCGGACGCGGCGGAGGAAGCCTCCGGGATTTGACGTCAGCAGCATCTGCTCGCGCGAGGCGTCGACCTCGAAGTCGTCGCGCTCGGCGAGGAACGCCTCGACCGCCTCGGCCGGGCCGGGCCCGAAACGCGGCAGCACGGGATTTCCGTTGACGTTCGTATCGTCGACGATCACATAGCTCCCGGCCTCGACCAGGTCGGCGTAGGCGCGCAGCTCGCCGAGCACGTGATCGCGGGCGTGGTCCGAGTCCAGGATCACGAGGACCGGTCGTGCCCCTTCTATCTCCCCCATGACCCGGTCCACGACCTCGGGGTCGACCGAGGAGCCCTCGAAATATGTGATCCTGGGATGCTGCGGAAGATTCTCGGCCAAGACGAGGTCTACGCTGATGACCCTCCCCTCGCCGAGGGCGTCGAGGATGGAGGCGAAAAACAGCGCCGACCCTCCCTTGAAGGTCCCGGTCTCGAGCACCACCTGGGGGCGGACCTCGGCGAGGATCTCCTGGTAGGCCCACAGGTCGGTTGGGTATTTGAGCGTGGTCCACCCGAGCCAGGTGCGCCCGAAGATCGTGTCCTCCATCGCGTAGTAGTAGGCGCGGTTGAAGTGCTTTGCCAGGGCGCGGCGGACCCGCGGAAACTCGTAGAGCCGCTCGAGGCCGCGCGGCAGGATCCAGTTCGGAAGCGGATGCCCGTCGGCGCCGAACCGTCCGCTAGGCGCGTTCGGATCGGGGCGTCGCCAGGGAAGAAGCACCGGATGAGGCTAGAGCAGCGCCGGCTCGGGAGCCGGGACGGCGAATCTGCCTCCCCACTCGCCGACGTAGGCGTGCTGCGCGGTGATCTCGTCGCGAAGGTTCCAGGGCAGGATCAACACGACGTCGGGGCGAGCCTCCCGGATGGCGTCGGGGGAGCGGACCGGGATGCGGGTGCCCGGGAGATACAGACCCTGCTTGTGGGGGCTGACGTCGACGGTGAACTCGAGGAAGTCGGAGCCGATTCCGCAGTAGTTGAGCAGGGTGTTTCCCTTCGCGGGGGCTCCGTAGCCGGCGAGCCGCAGGCCGTCGCGCTTGAGCGTGACGAGGAAGTCGAGCAGGTCGCGCTTCGCGGCGCGGACCGACTCCTGGAAGGCGAGGTAGGTGTCGAGCTGGTCAAGGCCGGCGGCGCGCTCGCGTTCGAGCAGCGCGGCGGCGCGGTCCGACAGCGCCGGGGGCTGCGCGTCGGCGCGCGCCGCATAGATCCGCAGCGAGCCGCCGTGGGTCGGCAGCTCGTCGACGTCGTGGACCTCGAGCCCGTGCTGAGCGAAGACCCGGCGCACGGTCGCGAACGAGAAGTAAGAGAAGTGCTCGTGGTAGATCGTGTCGAACTGGCGGTGCTCGATGAGCTGCAGCAGATGGGGAAACTCCAGCGTCAGTGCCGCGCCCGGCCTGAGCAGGATCGCGAGGCCTCCGACGAAATCGTTGAGATCGGGGACGTGCGCGAGGACGTTGTTGCCGATCAGCAGGTCGGCGCTCCACTCGGGCGCGAGCCTGCGCGCGGTCTCGACGCCGAAGAACTCGACCAGGGTGGGGATCTCGTGCTCGATTGCGACGCGGGCGACGTTCTCGGCCGGCTCGATACCGAGCACCGGTATCTGGCGCTCGCGGAACCAGCGCAGCAGGTAGCCGTCGTTGCTGGCCACCTCCACGACGCGGCTTTCGGGCCCGTCGTTGCTGGCCACCTCCACGACGCGGCTTTCGGGCCCGAGGCCGAAGCGCTCGATCGCCATCTCCGCGTAGCGCCGCGAGTGCTCGAGCCAGCTTGTCGAGAACGACGAGAAGTAGGCGTAGTCGCCGAAGATCGTCTCGGGCGCCTCGTATTCCTCGAGCTGCACCAGCAGGCACTGGTCGCAGACCAGGGCGCACAGCGGGTAGTAGCGCTCCGCGCCCGAGACCTCGGCCTCGGTCAAGTAGGAGTTCGCGAGCGGGGTGGCGCCCAGGTCGGCGAAGACGTGGCTCAGCGGCGTGCCGCAGAAGCGGCACGTTCCGCGCCGCGGGCGGCTGGTGCCGGGCCCAAGCGTCCCACCCGCTCCCTCGGGGGCGGTGCTGAGAGCCTCCATGGCCGCCAGGCTACCCGGTCGCGGGCGGGGACTCGGCGATGGAGGAGCCGCGGAGACGCGCGATGCATACCCATAGCCCGATCGCACCTGCGGCGATCACCGGTCCGCCGATCGGGATCGCGTAACGGACGTTATAGGTGCCGATTGCCGACGGTACGAGGAGCAGAATCAGGCTGGTGCCGAGAATCAGCACGAGTGCCCAGCGCACCCTTCCCACTGCCAACCCGACCCCCAGCGCGCCCAGGATGATCGCCTGGAGCATCAGGATGGGATGGACCCGCAGGGCCTGCTGGAAATCGGTCAGGGTGTCGAGAGTGTCTTGATCGACGTTGAGTGAATCAGGGTCGTAGTAGCCGTCGAGCCGCATCTGGAGGTCCTTCTCGATCGGTCGGTCCCGCCGGTGGATGTCCATGTACTCGTAGTCGGTTCCGCCCAGGTACTGCTCGTTGTTGATGGCCGGGAAGAAGTACCTGAGAAAGTCGCGTCCGACGGTTGTGGCGTAGATTCGCGGTTGGGCCACGATCGCCCGGAGCCCGAACTTCTCAAGGGCATCGTCGCCGGCGGGCGGGTACCCGAACACGTGCTCCGCGGGGGAGCGCCTGTACCAGGTGTAGAAGTCGGGACCTGGCCTTTCGTCGGCCGGCGAGCTCTCGCATAGCTTCGCCGTCCCGTCAGGCGGCGTGAACTGCGAGCAGTCGGCGAACGGAGCGGCACGCGAATAGATCGCCCAGCCCGTCGCCTGGGTCATGCCGAACGTCCCGGTGCTCGCGGAGTTGAGCGTGAAGTAAAGGAGCAGGACCGCCGCTCCGGCGCCCCCGGCGAGGGCCCCCCGACCGATCCGGACCCATGCGCCGCCGGGGAGCGCGAAGACGAAGAACAACGCCACGGCGGGGACGAGCGGCGCGCTGACGGCGCGAACCCAGGCGCTGTACCCGATCAACATGCCCGCCGCGACGAGCCAAAGGTGGCGAGTCGTGATCCGCCCGACGAGCGCGCGCGGATCATCGAGAGCACGCACGGCCGCATAGAGAGCCAGCACGAGCACGAACGTGAACAGGACCTCGGAGAGGATCGTGTGCTCTACGAGCACCTGATCGAGCGACAGCAGCACCGCGGCGGCGGCGGCGACCGCGGCCCACCGAGGCGCGCCGATCCGGCGGACCATCGCGTACAGCACCAGCCCGGTCGCGATCCCGATCGTGTGCTGGATCGCCAGCGTCACGTCGATGTCGCTCGAGAGAGCGTGGACCACTCGCATGAAGAGGGGATAGCCCGCGGTCCGGACCGGTTCGTCGAACAGGTTTCCGGTCGCCATCACCAGATACGCCGAGGTGTCCGACACGTTGAGGACCGCCGGGTCATAGGCCAGCCAGAGGACGGCGCGCAACCCGATCCCGACCAGGACCACGATGACCAGCGCCAGCGGGATCGCGCCGGCCGATGCGACGACGCGCCGCCGCGCGGCGGTCACCCGATCCGCCAGGCTGATCCCCGAAGCGGTGCTGTCGGCGCCCGCCATTCCGGGAGCGTGCCACACTCCCCGAGCCCGCCGTTCAGTGACACGGAAGCGCCTCCCGGTCTGCCACACTCCCCGACCTCTGGGCAGGCCCGATCCATCCAGCGAAGTGCAGGTGACCAGCCGGTGAGCGCCACAGCCGAGCCAGCGCACCCCCCGCTCAGCGAGGTCCAGGGCCCCTCCGCCTACGGCGGCGGGGCACGGCGCTTCCTCAGCCTGCTGTGGCTGATCGCGGTCACCGACTTCAAGCTGACCTTCCTCGGGACGGTGCTCGGGTACCTGTGGTCGCTGCTGCGGCCCCTGATGCTGTTCGGCGTCCTCTACATCGTGTTCACGCAGGTGTTCCGGTTCGGAGGCAACGTGCCGCACTACCCCGTGTTCCTGCTGATGAACCTGATGCTGTTCAACTTCTTCCTCGAGGCCACGGATCGCTCGGTCGAATCGGTGCTCAAGCAGGAGACGATCGTCCGCAAGATGCAGTTCCCGCGCATGGTGATCCCGCTGTCAGTCGTGCTCACGTCGTTCTTCAATCTCTGCCTCAACCTGATCGTGGTGCTGGGATTCATGCTCGCCTCCGGAGTCGAGCCGCGCTCGACCTGGCTGCTGTTTCCCCTGATCGTTGCCGGGTTCGTGGTGCTCGCGGCGGCGCTGTCGACGATCCTGTCGGCGCTGTTTCCCCGTTTCCGCGACGTGCGCCAGATCTGGGCCGTACTGCAGACGGTTCTCTTCTACGGCTCCCCGGTGCTCTACCCCGCGAGCCTGGTCTTCGCAGCCGGCTTTCAGTTTCAGCTCTTGATCAACCCGCTGGCGCCGCTGCTGGAGCAAGCCAACATCTGGATGATCGATCCGGACGGTCCCACGCCGGAGGGGGCGTTCGACGGGCTTTCCGTCGTCGACGCGGCCGGGAGCATCTGGGGCTGGCTCGGCCCTGCCCTCGTCTTCGTCGGCCTGTGCGTCTTCGCGCTCTGGATCTTCAACCGCGAGGCCCCGCGTATCGCCGAGGAGCTGTAGCGCCGGCTCAGCCGGACCGGGCCCGGCTCGCCGATGCCCCCTTTCTCGATCGTCGTCGTCACCTGGCAGTCGGCCGGGCACCTCGCCGCGCTCGTCGAGTCGATGAACCGACGGCTCGACGGCGACCCCGAGCTGATCGTCGTCGACAACGCGTCGGACGACGATCCCCAATCGGCCGCACGCGCGTGGCGCGGCCCCGCGAGCGTCGTCCGACTGGAGGCCAATGCCGGCTACGGCGGCGCCGCCAACGTCGGCGTCGCCAGGGCAGGAAGCGACGCCGTGGTCATGCTCAACCCCGACACCGAGCTGCTCGACTCAGGGCTCGGCGAGCTGGCGGCGTTCGCGCTCGAGCGCGATGCCCTCGTCGGGCCGCGGCTGCGAAATCCCGACGGCTCCGTGCAGCCGTCCGCCAGCGGGGCGCCCGTCGGCGCGTGGCCGTGGATCGGGGCGCTGGTCCCGGGCTCGCTCGCCCCACCCGCGTTGCGGGCCTGGACCGAGCCCTGGCGGCTCGACGCGCCCGTGCGGGTCGCGTGGCTGACCGGCGCATGTGTCGCCGGACCGCGCTCCGCCCTGCTCGAGCTGGGCCCCTTCGATCCCGCGATCGAGATGTTCGGCGAGGACCTCGACCTCGGCCTGCGGGCGGCGCGCGTCGGGGTCCAGTCCTGGTTCTGCCCCACGTGCTGCGAGCTGCTGCACCACGGCGGCGCTTCGGCGGCGTTGCGCTACGCGGCGGGGCCCGAGGCCGTCGTCGCGCTGACCCGTCGCGCGGTCCTGCGGCGCGCCTACGGCCCGGCGCGGGAGCGCCGCGCGTGGCTCGCGCAGCGGCTCAACCTGCGCCTGCGCCTGATCGCCAAGCGCGCGCTGGGGCGCGACGCGAGCCGCGAGCGCGACGCGCTCGACGCGGCGCTCAGCGCCGCGCGGCCGCCCGAGCTGCCGCCACTTCGGTGACGACGCGCTGGAACTCCGCAAGGCTGCGCTCCGGAGCGAAGCGCCGCATCACGTCCCGGCGGCCCTCGGCGACGAGCCGCGAGCGCAGAGCCTCGTCCTCGAGCAGCTTGATGGTCGCCCCGGCGAGCGCCTCGCTGTCGCCCGGCGGGACGAGCAGCGCCGTCTCGCCGTCGCGCAGCACCTCGGGGACCGCGCCCTCGCGCATCGCGACGACCGGGCACCCCGCGACCAGCGCCTCGCACGGCACGCGTCCGAACGCCTCGCCGATCCGGCGCGGGTTGACGACCACGTCGGCGGCGGCGTAGACGTCGGCGACGCGGTCGGTGTGGGCGGCGAACGTGACCGCGCCGCTGAGCCCGAGCCTCGCGGCAAGCTCGTCGAGGCAGTCGCGGTAGGCGAGGTCCTGCGGCCTGGGATGGGGATCGCCGACGATCAGGGCGCGAGCGTCGGGGAAGCGGGCGCGGATCGCGGGCAGGGCCGCGATCAGCACGTCCTGGCCGCGGTTCTCGGTGATGTTCCCCAACGCGACGAGGCAGCGCTCGCCGGGCGCGATCCCGAGGCGTTCGCGATATCCCTGGCCGTCGCCGCCCGAGTGGTCGGGGATCGGCGGGTACAGCACCGACACGCGAGCTCGGCGAGCGCGCGCGTACTGGGCCGCGACGGTACGCGAGCAGGCGAGCACCGCGTCGGCGAGCGCTCCGGTCATCGCCGCCAATGCTCGGCCGCCGACGACCCTGGCGGCGGTCGCCGGGCCGCGGGCTCCGGCTCCGTGGCCCCGGCCTCCCGGGAAGAGCTCGCCGGCGTAGACGATCGCCGGGACGCCCTCGCGCCGCGCGGCGACCAGCGGCGCCGGGAGCAGGGCGCTCGACACGACGACTAGCCCCGGTCGGCGCTCGCGCACCAGGGCGCGGAACGCCCGCGACTCCCGGGCGACGCGGCGGGCAGAGCCGGTGGCCGCGATCGGGTCGCGAGGCAGCGTCAGCGCCTCGTAGTCGAGGCTGGTGATGCGGGCGAACTCGCCGAAGGCGTCGGCGACCGGGCCGGGCCCCGGAACGACGACGTCGAGATCAGCCTCACCGGACAGCCAGCGCAGCTCGGCCTCGAGCGAGCGCGACGGACCACTCGTCGCGGCGAGATGAAAGACCGCTAGGGCCCGCGAGGGCGCGGCCGATGCCACCCTCAGCCTGCCCCCGAGCCGCGGTCGGCCTCAACGGCCGCGTCGGAGCCATGGCCCCACGCCGCCCGGCGACGCAGTGCCGCTCGCAGCCCGCGCACCGGCGCTAGCTCGACCGGCGAGCGTCCGGGCGCTCCCGCGCGGCGGTAGCGGCCCCATTCGCGAAGCCCGCGCAGGCGACCGCGCAGCGGCGCCAGAGTACGATCGGCGACAACGGCGTAGGCCAGATACGCGATCTCGTAGGCCAGGATCGCGGCGCCGTATCGCCGCAGGTGGCGGGAGTCCGCGTTCTTGGCCAGCGTTCGCACCCGGTTGAGGCCGACGTGGTAGTGCTTGAAGGCCGAGTTGTGGCGGCCCGTCCCGCCGTGGTGATGCCAGACGACGGCGCTGGGGGCGCACTGCGCCCGCCACCCCGCCATCCGCGCGCGCCACGCGAGGTCGGCGTCCTCGAGCGCGAAGAAGAAGGTCGGGTCGAGCCCGCCCAGCTCGTCGAGCATCGTGCGGCGAAGCAGCGCAGCCCCTCCGCTGGCTCCGAAGACCTCGAACGGCTCGCTCGGCAGCGCCCCGACGGGCTCACCGAGGCCGCGATCGAACGCCACCCCGAGGCGGTCGACCCCGATCCCGGCCGAGTTGACGACGTCCGGCGATCCGGCGAAGCGCATCTGTGCGGCCACGGCGCCGACGTCGGGCGCGCCCCGCCCCGCCTCGAGCAGGGCGGCGACCGCGCCGGGCTCGACTGTGGCGTCGTTGTTGACCAGCAGCACCCATTCACCGCCGGACCGCTCGACGCCGGCGTTCACGGCACTGGCGAAGCCGCGGTTGTCGGGCAGCGCCACGACGGTCGCGTCGGCGAAGCGCCCCGCGATCCTCTCCGCCGAGCCGTCGCCCGACCCGTTGTCGACCACGATCAGCTCGGCGCCGCCGTCGAGGTCCGCGAAGGCGCCTTGAAGCGACGCGACGCACTCGATCGTGAGCGTGGGGCGGCGGTGGTTGACCACGACCGCCGACACGGCGGGACCCCCGGACGGCGGCGTGTGGGCGCCGCTCATGGCGCGCCCGGGGGGCTCAGTACGCCCCGGTGCCGCGCAGGACGACCGGGAAGGTCTGGGCGAGGATCCGGAGGTCGCGGGCCAGCGACAGGTTCTCGACGTAGTCGAGCTCGACCGCGAGACGCTCGGCGAAGGTCAGCTCGCCGCGCCCGAAGACCTGCATCGGCCCGGTCATCCCGGGCTTGACCTGAAGCCGGAACCTGTGCTCGGGCCGGTAGCGCTCGACGAGCTCGATCTGCTCCGGCCGCGGCCCCACGATGCTCATGTCGCCGCGAACGACATTGGCGAGCTGGGGCAGCTCGTCGATCGAGAGCCGGCGCAGGAAGCGCCCGACCCTGGTGACGCGGGGATCGCCGCGCAGCTTGAACATCGGGTCGGGGAGCTCGTCGAGCGAGACGACCTCCGAGAGGCTCTCCTCCGCCCCCGCCACCA
>WNFU01002024.1_pt1 | contig 28025 bp, 31 predicted proteins | sample 5400121 | NCBI WGS metagenome assembly WNFU01 (sample SAMN13153360, study PRJNA577476) | soil metagenome | isolation source: 100 cm soil or saprolite under grassland replicate 1 | place: USA:California | collected 2016-06-15 | reverse complement strand
TTCGGCGGGGGGCCGTTGGAAAAGTGCCCACTCGGGTAACTCGCTGGCGGCCCACCCAACTGTACGCCGGGTTCGGGCCAGCGGAGGCGGGTCCAGCACTGCCGGGAAACCGGCGGCAAGCGCCGTCTCCGACTGGTATGTGATTACCGGCAGTTCGAAAGCACTACTGGAAGAAGAAGTCAAACCCCTGGTCGAGCGATTTTTACGCGACCGGGGGCTCTCTCTCTCGCAAGAGAAGACCAAAATCACGCATATCGCAGACGGATTTGAGTTCCTCGGACAGCACGTCCGTGACTATGACGGCACAATCCTGATAAAGCCGTCCCGTAAGAATGTGCAAGCGTTCTTGCGCAAAGTTCGAGGAGTCATAAAGGCCAACGCGCAAGCTACTACGGGTAATCTGATTGGACAGCTCAACCCAATTATTCGGGGCTGGGCCTACTTTCACCGACACGTAGCGAGCAAGCAGACCTTTACCAAAGTAGATAACGCGATCTTCTTGGCGCTCTGGCAATGGGCAAAACGCCGGCACCCCAAAAAGCCCCGACGATGGATTAAAGACGCCTACTTTCACCAAATCGGCGGGCGTAAATGGGTCTTTCGCGGCGAACGGGTGGACAAAAACGGGCAGCCGTACAAGGTCCGACTGTTTTACGCATCCCAGGTGGCGATCCAGCGCCATACGAAGATCAAAGCGGCGGCCAATCCATTCGATCCGCAGTGGGAAGTCTACTTTGAGACGCGCCTCGGCGTCAAAATGGCAGACGACCTCAAGGAACGACGGAAGTTGCTGTACCTTTGGAAAGAGCAAGGCGGCATCTGTCCGGTCTGCGGCCAACTGATGACGACGCTGACGGGATGGCATAACCACCATATCGTCTGGCGTGTTCACGGAGGGACAGACCGAACAGAGAACCGCGTGCTGCTGCACCCGAACTGCCATCTGCAAGTGCATAGCCAAGGGTTGAGCGTGGTGCAACCGCGTCCTTCACGGGACGATTGAAAGGCTTGAGCTGCTTGAGGGGAAACTCTCACGAGCAGTTCTTAGGGGGCGGGACGGCGGCAACGCCGTCCTGCTACCCGGCGCGGTTGGAAAAGGGCCAGAATGGCACCTCGCTGGCCGCCTACTCCACTACGGTCGAGCTGGTTTTGATCTGCTGCGGCTGCGTGTTCTTGCGACGTGAAATCCCTCAACCACGGAAAGTGACGATGAACCCATAATGTGCGTTACAGCTTGTCAGCTCGGTCTCGTCAGATTGAAACGTTCATTTTCTCGCACCTGCCAGCCCTTCACTCCACCCTTCTCGGCCGATACCGGATCGCCTCGGCCAGGTGCGCCGGGCCCATGTCGGGTGCGCCGGCCAGGTCGGCGATGGTGCGGACCAGCTTGAGCACGCGGTGGAACGCACGTGCCGAGAGGTGCAGCTGGCGCATCGCCGCCTGTATCAGCCGCTGGCCGACCGCGTCCAGCCGGCAGTGTTCGCGCACCGCAGCCGGGCCCATGTCGGCGTTGGTGCACAGGCGGGTGCACCTGAAGCGCTGTGCCTGAACTGTTCGTGCAGCGGCGACACGCTCGCGAATGGCGTGCGAAGGTTCGCCTTGTCTCGTTCTCGACAGCTTCTCGTAGTTCACACGCGGCACGTTGACCTGGATGTCGTTGCGGTCGAGCAGCGGCCCCGAGATGCGCTTCTGGTAGCGCGCGACAATGTTGGCTGAGCCGGTGCAGTTCTTCTCTCGATCTCAGTGCCAACCGCAAGGGCAGGCCGCCGGAACCACGTAAAGCACAAAGCGCAAAGCGCCACTTGACAGATCCGCCAACACCAGTTACAATGTAAGTAATTACTCACTTACTAACTGAAGGCACGATGTCAACTCCTGCATGGCTCGTGTATGGCGTGGGCGCCACCGGAACGCTGATTGTGCAGGAAGCCGTACGGCGCGGCCACACGCCGCTCCTGGCTGGGCGCGCGGCTGAGCGGCTCAAGCCGGTTGCCGAACGATTTGGGCTGGAGTGGATCGTGGTCGATCTGCTCGACACGGCCGCGCTGGCGCGGGTCGTCGCCGACGTTGACCTCGTCGTCCATACCGCCGGTCCATTCGTCGCAACACACGACCCCATGCTCCGGGCATGCCTCGCCCACAACACGCACTATCTCGATATCTCGAACGAAATACCAGTGTTCCAATCCGTTCGAGCGCGCGATAGGGTGGCACGTCAGCAGGGCATTGTTTTGATGCCCGGCATCGGCTTCGGCGTGATCGCCACCGATGGCCTGGCCCAGCATGTCGCCGCGGCGCTGCCGGATGCCAAGGAGCTGGAGATTGCGATTTCTGCCTATACCCAAGGCTCCAGTGCTGGTGCTGACAAAACGCGTCTGGATATCCTGGCGCGCGGTGGCTTGGTACGCCGCCAGGGGCGCTTGGTGAAGACGGCGATGGGCCGCGGCGTCAAACGCTTGCGGTTTCCGCATGGCGAGCAAACGATTGTGCCGATCCCTTCGGGGGACCTGGAAGCCGCCTTCTACAACACCGGGATCGCCGACATTACCACCTATGGCGTGTTCCCCATGCCCGCGCTGGTGGCGCGGGTCGCGCTGCCGGTGATTGAGCAAGCCGTTGCCTTTCCCGCTGTCCGGCGGCTGCTGGAGCGGCGCGTCTCCGCAACGCCTCGTTCGGATCTTCCCGCGGCTACGACAGCACTATCCACGCCGCCGGCTCGCTCCTATGTGTGGGCGCGCGCGGACAACCGGCGTGGAACGGTGGTTGAGGCGTGGCAAGAAATGGGCGAGGGCTACGCCTTCACCACCGCCGCGGCTGTTCGTGCCGTGGAAGCGGTGCTCGAACGGCGGCCAACCGGCGCGCTCACGCCCGCGCAAGCGTTTGGCGCTGACTTCGCGTTGGGCATTGATGGCCTGAAGCGCTATCACGCCGCGAAAGGATGATGCAGATGCCCCGGCCGAGCCAGAAAGACAAGATACTCGACGCTGCGCTTGAATGCTTTGCCCAACGAGGCTACGCCGCCACGCGCCTGCGCGAAATTGTCGAACGGGCGCGAGTATCCGAAGCGGCGCTCTACCGTCATTATCGCTCCAAGGAGGCGGTCGCCCAAACGCTTTTTGCCTACCACCTTCGCGATTTCTCCGCGCAGCTCACACGGATCGCTCATGAGCGTCAGCCACTCGTGGAGCAGCTGCGCCAGGTCATGCGCCTCTGCCTGGCAACGTATCGTGCAAAACCAGCCGCGTTCAGCTTTGTGCTACTGAATACGCCCTCGTTTATGCCGCAGCTTCCGCCGGATACCGTGTATCCGCTGGATGTGATCGAGCAGATCATGGCTGCCGGCCAGCAGCAGGGCGTGGTTCGGCCGGGGCAGCCCAACCTGCTGGCGGCCATTTTTCTGGGATGTGTCCTGCGGCCGATTATTATGTCGCAGCTTGCCGACCCGGGAGCGCTCGATCTCCTTCACGATACCGATCACGACCAGGTCATTATCGACGCGGCGCTGGCGGCGGTCAGGCTGCCCGTATAAGGAACAGGAAACGAATCATGCTTGAGAAGCTTCACTCAATCGCCACGGCGCGGAATGTGTACCGGTCGCTGATCTTCATGCTGATCATGATCGTGGCCGTGAATCTCGGGGCAACCGCATTCTATCACTCGACCCACGGCGTCGGGGTGCTCGACACGGCTGGCGGCGCGAATGTCCTGGATAACCGCTCCGATGGCTATTCGCCGGAAATGGCCTACGCGATGATCGCCGCGTATGGCGAACAAGGGATTCGCTATCACCTGATGCTGACCGCAGGAGACATGGTGTTTCCAGCGTCACTGGCTGGGTTCTTCGCGATCGCGGTGACGTATGTCTATTCACGCCTGTTGTCTTCCCGACGGGTGTTGGGGCTGCTTGTGCTGCTTCCGCTGCTCTATCTTGCCGCGGATTACCTTGAGAATGGGTGTATTGTGACGATGCTGGTGGGCTTTCCAAGCCGGCTTGTCACGGTAGCGATGATTGCCAATATCCTGTTTCACGTCAAGAACCTTTCTGGCGGGCTCTCGGCAATCATTGTCGTCGGCGGGCTGAGCGCGAGACTGCTTCAGCGCACGCGCAGCTTACGCGCAGGCTAATCGGTATCGGCTATGCGCGCGGTTTGAAGAGCGCGAGTATCGTGCCGCTGGGCCGTTCCGTCTTTGAAGAGGAGCCAGAAGACACGTGACAGGTTACCAATCATCGAAGGGATGGCGACGAGCAGTAAGAATACCGTCGCGTAGCTGGCGTCGTTGAGCAAGAGGACATGCGCAAAGCTATCGGTCAGATAGCCAAGACCCGCGCCGATCAACACTACCCCAAGGATGTTCGGCGTGTAGCCTGAGGTAAACACGAGATACCCAAGGATACAGACATGCAGCTCCACGGTTGGAGCACGACAGTCGCCATGCGTACATGCGGCTCACGATGCATACCGCACCATGTCGTTAGTGAAGACAGGGAAGGTGCAATAAGGGCAGGAATTCTTGGCCGTCAGCATCGAAGTAGCCAAGAGCTCCTGCCCTTTGTAGTCACCTAAATCTTACTCACGATTTATAATGTGCGCTATGATCGCTTAGAAGTTCTGAGTAGCGGGAACAAAGAGGATACTGCTGGGTGATGTACAATGCGCTCTGCGGCAGGAATGATGCCCGCGATGTCTTGTATGCCTTTGCACGATCGTGTGATGGAGGTAGCTCGCATGCCTGATTCACACAATCAGCCAATCGCCCAAGCAAGACTCCACTGGTGCGGCATCCCCCTTGACCGCGCTGTCCTGGCGGAACTCAACCAGCGCAGCGATGCCTGGGGGTTTGCCCAGACGCTCGGGCATCTCGGCATCATCATTGCAACCGGGGCGGGCCAGGTCTTTCTGCCACCTGAGCTGCGTGAGGCGACCGGCAAGCTTGGTTATGTCTACCGGCGCAGTGGCCAGCCATGCCTGCGCTGTGGTGGTATCATACGCATGCTACGTCAAGGGGCATTGCAGCGCATGACATTCTACTGCCCGTTCTGCCAGCCGCTCAACCCATCCGATCCACCGCAACGAGAGGAGCAGCCCACTATGCAGACTCCCTGGACGAATAGTGTCAGGACGCTCGAGCAGGCGCGCGATTTCGTGCTCGAGGTCAGGATGTGCGGGGTCTTGCACGACTCGAAGGGCGCGCTGCCGACGCTCTGGGACGCCGTGGACGCCCCCGACAAACAGCCCGGCGAGGGCGGCTGGGGTGACAAGATGGACAAAGTGTGGACTTGGAAGAACGAGCTGCCGGCCACCTACCCCGACCAGATCTTCTATGGCAAGATCAAGGGCGGCCGTGCCGTGCTCATGAGCATGGCGAAGCTGCGTGAGCTATATCCACAGCAGCATAAGCCGCTGTCTGCGTGCAGCGCGCTGGCCCAGGAGATCTACGGGCTCGTCGCGCAGGGGCAGCTCATGACCGTGCCGCTGCGCCAGATGATGGGTATGACCGACCGTAAGGCGCGCTCGCAGTTCGACCGCGCGCTCCAGGAGCTGCAAGTCACCTTCAACATCGCTCGTTCCAACCGCCCTGACGTCGAAGGAGACACCTGGGTGCCGTTCCTGGAGCAGTATCCCGCGTTCGCCGATTCATAAACATACGAAGACACGGAAACAAGGAGACATCATTGCGTCTCCTTGTCTCCCTGTCGCTTGTCTCCCTGTCTCTCGACTACCCGCCGATGCTGCCGCCGCTGCGGTACTTCGGATCGTCGTATTCTTTTTCCCTCGTGACGCCGCTGACGCTGCGCTCCTGGGCCGGCTCAGGCTGCGGCTCGATGGTGCCGCCCAGCACGACAATCCAGGCGGTTCCCTCCTCACCGCCGGATGGGCCACCGCAAACGACGCCATAGCGCATCTGGCTCGTTTCTCTTTCGGAAGCCCTTACCACCAGGCACACCCCGGTCCGACAGCTTGAATATGCCCGCATCTTGGCCGGTTCGTCGTCGTGAGCAAGTGGAGCAAAGCTGAGCCAGCATTACCCACAGCAGCTACGCTGGCGGTGTTGAATCTGGTTGAGACACTTTTATCGCACTGCGCGCCTGGATATCACGCAGCCACAGCCCGACGAACTCCGGCTGCACGGTCTCGTTCACCACGCCGAGCATCTCGGCGGTCAGTGCATCCAGGTCGGTCTCGCCGCGCGGTCGCGCCGAAGGCCGCCAGCACGTTGGCGTGTGCTACTTGCGCCGCTCAAAGCGCTTGTCGATCAGCTTCTGAATACGTCGCCGCAAGGGATTGAACAGCGCGACAATGGCGAGGGTCGAGGCCACGATCGCCAGCTCGGAGCCACTCGTCAACGGCGCAATCAGCGCCCGGCTGACAACAATGCAGCCGAGGTACACCAAGCTAAGCATGAGTGTCAGTACACCGTAGATCAGCGTATGTCGGTTGATGGATCGCATCTTCATTGTGGTTATCCTGGTTGGACTAGCTCACCGAATGGCTTCTCGTTGAGAGCCACACTGTAGCACCGGAATGTCCGCCAAACGTTACGGAAAGCGTTACGAAGTCAGGTGTTTCCTATTTTGCTGCGAATGTATAGGAGCCTATTGAACGATCACTGAGGGACACGACTTGTTGAGACTTTGAGCGGCATGAGATACCGAGATACAACAGCACATTACTGTGCGTTAGGACGACAGAGCGAGCAAAAATGGGGTTAATTTCCGAGGCATTAGCATACGCCAAATCGCCTATGCTTCGTTCGAAAGCGATACGCTGACATGCCACCACGCACTTGACGGTCAGGATTACGGGGTCTGCCAAGGCTGCTCGGGCATGCGCTCACGTTCGGTCATACGCTAACCTCCTGTTCCTTGAGCTGCAGCGGCTGCAGATGCGGCGGACTAATCACACCCAGCACCGCCGTCCTGCAGGCGTGCGCCGGGCGCAACTCGCCGGCGGCCCACCGCTTCTCGCGCAGCAGCGCGTCAAAGAACGCCTGGTTGCGCGCCGACCCTTTGGCGCCGCCTGCGCCGTAGACCTGCTCCAGCGCCTCAATCTCGGCGCGCTGCCGATCGTTCAGTGGCATATGCTGGCGCTGCATCAAATTGTCGTGTGCCAGCGCCATCGACGGATACGGCCGGCTGACCGGCACCGATGCCGCCGAGGCGATCTCGCCGACCTGCCCGAGCCGGTAGCTGCCGTCGGCGTTCACGAAGATGTAGTACGTTTTGCTGCTCATAAAATGTGCGGGCGGAAACCGCCGGTTTTAGCCGTACGGCAGAAGCCCGCGCTCCTTTCGGGTTGCATAGGCGTACCCATCGGCACGCTGAATAATCCGACAATAGCGATAGCTGATGCCTTGACGTAACGCCTGTGCGGTCATGATATTAAAACTCCCGCTGGTGCGGATGGCGACCCGCCCCACATGCATCCCTTTGTGCCTCCCGCGCGGCACGACCGTCTTCACCAGATCACCGGTGCGAAAGCCAAAGTGGCGTTTTTGGCGCGGAACGTGGCGGATCGGGAAGCCGTACTTGTTCGTCCGGCACATCTGTCTCCTCCCGTGGCCTTTGGCCGCAATCAGCAGCACGCTGCCCGCATTCGCCCGCAGGTGGTCGGGCGTCGCGGCGCCCACACAGGCCGCATCCGCCCAATGCGCCTTTGCCAGCCCCAGGCGGGTGCGATTGTATTTGGTGCGCCCGCCGGTGCCGGCTTCCAGCGGCAATCCGAGCGCGCCGAGCGCCTGGTAGAGCGCCCAACGGGTGCTATTGACCGTCGCCGCGTCTTCCAGCGGGTCCTTGGCTTGCGCCATCAGCTGCCCAAAGCCGAACTCGCCAGCGGTCTGATTGCCCTTTCCGCTGGTTGCACGACTCACACGCCAGCGTCAGATTGCTGACCCGATCGGAGCCGCCACGCGCCCGCGGAACAAGGTGCTCGATCTGAAGCGGTAGACTGGTCGCCCCACAGTAGGCGCAGCGCCGGCTCCACTTTTCCAGCAGGTACTCACGCACCTCGTAGCCAGCCAGCGTGCCCTGCTGATAGGCCACGCCGGCGACTTGAGGGTTCTGCATCAGCTGGGTGTCGAACCGTGCCAGCTCCACACTGATGGCCGCGATCGGACACACGCGCGCTAGGCGCCTGGCCCAGGTGAGCGTCGTCAAAACGCGGTGCTGGAGCGAGGGCGCTAGCCAGCGATCTCGCCGGCGCCGATTAAGGAACCGCGCCTTACGATAGCGCGTCTTCCGCTGCCTCCGGCTGCGCCGAATCGCCCGCCGTGCGAGCAAAGAGTCGCGAATGAGTTGGCCCCGGTGGGCCAGTTGGCCGGCCCACACCACCCGCCCGGTGGCCTCCTGGACAATAGCGATACCAGTGGTCTTGCTTCCAGGGTCGAGCTTCAAGCGGTGGCTGGTCACGGCACCACCGTCTCGATCCTTCAAAATGATCGTGAATGGGTAGCGCCGAAGGACCGCCGCCCGACCTTTCCGCAGTAACTCCCTTGCTCGTGCGGAATGGCACGGGTCGAGCGGCTGGCGATTGGTATCAAGGACAAACACCATAATGGTTCCTTTACCCGTTACCGGGCACTCCTGTTGCCAGGGTAAGGTGGGCCTCGCCCATGCGCATCGAGCTTGTCATGCCTATCAAATGCCTCCCTTACCGCCAGGAGGGCGTTTTGACAGACGACAGAGCTGCAGACTGGCCCGCGCATCCGCAGGTGTCGTGACTCGACGGGCGTAGCGCTCACGCGCTCGGGCTGGTCAGTCCGGCTTGCGGCAAACCGCAAGTCGCCGGCGGAAGCCGGCGGTCACTGACTGGTCTTTTTCCTCCGTTGCTTTTTCATGGCCGGCTTCTTCGCCCGCTCGAGGGCTTCCTGAGAGCGGTCGCGGTTGGGTCGGGTGAAATCGGCCTGCGCCGGCCGGGCTTGGCCGTCGTAACCGTAATACGCGATCCCGAATTGCCAGTTGCGGCAGGTCGTGTAGCTGCGCGGGAAATCGTTCCAGCCGTCATCCACCCAGGGGATGTCCAGCCGCCTGGCGTTCTGGATGACGATCGGCAGGCCGGTGTAGGTCGTGTCGGTGATGGTCTCGCCGGGCGCATGCTGCATCGGGATGTGCAGGTTATCGGCCCAGCGCGTCTCGGCCACGCCGCACAGGTAGATGTACTGGTAAGGGTGCATGTCCAGGACGTGGCTTGACGGCGCGAAGATCGGCACGCCCAGCTCCCAATGATACTTCCCCTTCAGCGACGTGGCGCAGTGGTAGCGGGCGTCGAACCCGGTGATGTACTTGGTCCACAGGTAGGAGAAGCCGCGCAGGCGTTTCTTGGTTGAGCCTGGCACACCGAAGTGTAGCACGATCTGCTGGGTCGCAATCAGCTCCACCGGATGCGACAGATCCATGGGGAACATCGCGGTCTGCGCGGTCTGCTCGTTTCTCTCGGCCGCGGCGTGCGCCGCCAGCTCGTTGCGGTACGGGATGCCGCAGAACCCCTCCGACGACCAGCCCACATTGGCGCCGGCGCTGATGAGTTGCTCATACAGCAGGCTGGCACGTTCCTCGTCGTCCCAATCCTCCACCAGCTGCGCGTAGCCGCTGCGGGCGGTGCGGTTGCCGTTCGAGCCGTCGCCGCTCTTGAAGGTGTCCACCACGAAGCGCGTCACTCCGGTGTCCAGCAGCGTTTGGGTGAAATCGTGGGCGTTGGTGTAGGGCAGGCTCGGGCTGATCGTAATCTGCACATTGATACCGAGCTCGACGGCTTTGCGCGCCATCGCCAGCCGCTTGGCGAGCGGCGGCCCGCCCTTCATCTTGGCCAGGTACTCCTGATCGTCGGTCTCGATCGTGATCGAGAGCCACAGGTACGGGATGTTCGCCATCAGCGCGAAGTCCCGCTCGGCCAGCGGCGAGCGCGTCTGTAGCACCAGCAGGTCCAGATCTTTGTATTGCGTGAATACCCGGAGCAGCTGCCGGGTGATTTGTTTCTCCTTCTCGATCGGTTGATATGCGTCGGTTGTCGCCGACATGAAAATCCGCAGCAGCTGCCTGCGTGCCGGCGGAAGGTTCCCCAGCTCCGTGGCCAGCAGCGTCGCGGCGTTGGCCTTGGCCTCGACCGCCTCGCCCCATTTGTGCGGTTTCATGTTCGCCGGCCGGTAGGTCCAGCTCGGTAGGAACGCCGCGTAGCAGTACAGTCCGCACGTCGTCTTGCCGCAAGCACATCCAGTGTAAGGTGAGAGGGCATGGGTGAATGGGAACTCGCCGTCCACGAGAAATCCTGCCGTCTGTGGGGTCAGAATAGATTTTGCTTCTCGCTCTGAGATTTGCACTACGTATCTCTCTTCTTTCTTCGCGGCTCCCTCTTTTGGCGCTTGCTGTAGTCTCCATATCGGTGATCATGGCGCTGCATGTCCTCGACCGTGATTTCGGGCGCCACAAGCGTCCAGCTTCTCCCGCACTTGATGTCGTCTACAATGTGGATCTTCACATCGAACTCTGTTGCGAGAGCCATTGGGCTCTCACCAGCGGCCAGCCGGCGCTTGATGTCGGTCATTATCGGGTCGCCCATGCCGATCAGATACTGCCGCGCCAAGCGCTTGCGCTCCTTCTTGGCCGCTTCCTCGGTCATCGTCGCAGGGTCGAACCAGCGCCAGTTGTACGTCATATCAACCTCCAGGCACACGAAGGGGCGGCGCGGACAGCGCGCCGCCCTGCTGCTTGATTGCTCGGTTCGACCTACGCGACCGCTTGGGCTGCCGCGATCGCCGCCTTCCGCTCAGAGCGCCAGGCCCGCGTGGCCGGGATGCTGTAGACGGTCTCGCCGCTCACGACCACGTCGTAGCGGGACACCGGATAGGTGACCATCACCACCTGCACCGTCTCGCCCTCAAAGTAGACTACCTTCCGGATCTCGATGCGGTTGCCGCGTGGCGCGCGGGTTTTGACCGGCGCGGCGTCTTTCAGGGCGGCCTGGACCAACGCGTACAGCGCCTCGCCGATGCGCTCGGCCTCGTCGCCGGCGGCCCGCAGGGCGGGCAGCGTCGAGCGGTCCCGGTCGGCGATGCGGCGCTGGGCCAGCATCTGCAGCCGGGCCTGGTCGACGTCCTTCAGCAGCTCGGGGTTCTTGTCGCGAACCTTCATCCGAATGGCTTCGATCCGCGCGTCCACGGTCAGGATACGGGCGGCGATCTCGCGGCGAACGTCGCGCTTGCCGGTGGTCTCGATGCGGTTGGAGGCGTTCATTGGGTTGTTCCCTTTCATCAATGTACTGGTACTGAGGGTCGCCCGCGCAATTTGCGCTCACTATTATTGTAGCACGCTCTCAGATTGTTGTCACGTATTTTGACATAACGAGGTGTGCTGCTGCCGCATTCTAGTCATCAATTTCCTGTATAGGGCTGGCGCTATCACCTGACACCACGAATCAAAAACAGGCCGGCAGTGCCGGCCCGCGGCCTTCTCCGTCGGCGCTACTTACAGAGTTAGCCCATAAGGCCCACGAGCTTTAGCTGCTTTGTTTCCTCGCAGATAACGTTCCATTCCTACAACCTGAATTTGGCGTCCTGATGCAATAAAGCACTTGTTTTAGAACACATGATCTGGTATAATAGAGCCATGCACCGAACGATTCAAACAACCTATCGCTATCGCCTTGACCCCACTGTCGAGCAAGAAGCCCAGCTCAGGCAGTTTGCGGGGGCGCGGCGATTCGTCTGGAATTGGGGCTTGAACCGCAAGCGGGAGCATTTCCGACAGACCGGCAAAACGTTGAAGTTCAGCGCACTTTGTGCCGAACTGACTAAGCTCAAACAGCAACCAGCAACCGTATGGCTGCGCGAGATGGATTCGCAATCGTTGCAACAGACGCTGCGCGATCTCGAAAACGCCTATGAGCAATTCTTTCACCACGCGCGAAATGGCGACAAGAAGAGAGGTTTCTCGAAGTTCAAGTCGCGCAAAACCGATATGCTACGCTTCCGTATTCCGCAACGGGTTGTGTTGATCGATGCGTTTGTCTCGGTTCCCAAGATCGGCATGATCAAGGCAATCGTTCACCGACCGCTTGAAGGGATCACTAAGAGCGCAACCTTCAAGCGAGAAGCGTGCGGACACTGGTACATCAGCCTGGTGACTGAGCAGCAGCTCGCGCCGAAGGTTGACCGTTCAGTTGAAACGCACATCGGGATCGACGTGGGCCTGAAGTCACTGGCCGTGCTTTTGACGGGCGAAACAATCGAGAACTGCGCTGGTATCGTACCCAAACCCGCAAGCTCAGGCGTGCACAAAAGGCGCTTAGTCGGAAGATCAAAGGCAGTCGTAACCGCGGCAAGGCGCGGATCGTGGTGGCGCGCCTGCACCAGAAGACGCGCAACCAGCGGAACGACTTTCTGCACAAACTGAGTACCGCTATCATTCGCCAATGCGATCTCATTTCGATTGAAGATCTGAACGTTCGCGGACTTGCGAAAACCAAGCTGTCGGCGAGCGTACTCGATGCCGGTTGGGGCATGTTCCGATCAATGCTCACGTACAAGGCCGATCGGAATGACACCCACCTGATTGCAATCGGGCGCTTCTTCCCATCTTCCAAAATGTGCGGCGCGTGCGGATGGGTCAACGCCGATCTCACACTGGCCGATCGCGCGTGGACATGTCCCTGTGGCGTCCATCACGATCGCGACCTCAACGCCGCCCGCAACATCGATCGGGAAGGACTGCGCTTGTTTGAACAGATCGTCGCGGCAGGCTATGCCGAGACGCAAAACGCCTGTGGAGATTCGGTAAGACCAATCGAACTGATTGGCGCGGGTCGATGAGACAGGAAGCCCAGGTGCTTCAGCCTTGGGCATATTACTCTGCCTTCGGGATCGTCGCGCAATCCTGCAGCACCAGTTGTGCCTCGCGCCGAACCGCGTCCCACTCTGGGTCGGCGACCAGATTGGCCGGGACCTGGTAGGCGCGCACCACCAGTGCCAGCAGCCGTTTGGCCTGCGCCAGCACGGCCGCGTCGGTGGGTGTGACCGCCAACGCCACCGGATAGACCGGGCCGCGCACGGTCGCCGTCTTGATCTGATAGGCGTAGCCGCCGACGAGCGAGCGGCCCTCGACGACGCTCCAGGTTCCGTTCGAGAGGTTGCCGGCGATCGCTCCTGGGTCGAACGCGGCCAGGTCGTCACCGAACATGCCGGCCTGGTCGCCATCGGGCAGCTGGTCGAGAGTCTCGGCTGAGAGCGGCAGCGGGTCGCCTCGCGCGACATCGACCGCTTTGATATCTAACGGCGTGCTGCTGATGAGCGGTGTATCCTCGCCGCCGGGGAACATCGCATCGGCTGCTGGTTTCTTCGTCACTGGTCGGCCCCTCTCTTGTAGTTGCCTTGTTCAAGCGAAATGTAGCGCACTTCTTTTGCTCTCGCAACTTTACCTGCTCTATTCCGCATGGGTTATCGTTCAACGGCCCATGTTCGTGGAAGCTCAATCTGGCCACTGCCCTTCGACAAACAACCTACTTCTCAGTTGGGCCGGCGTGTATCAATGGTGCCACGTACCTCCCCTTGCAAGAAATGCATCTACACGTAGATACCTCCATGATTGCGCCAAAGCATTTTCTGAGTCATACTTGCATTTCCAGCAGATGCTCGGTTCGCAGAATGTCATGTTAGCCTGTCGCTTAAGGAGGCTGAATATGCCAGAACGTGCTGAACTCCTTGAAGCCCTGCGCCACGCTGACCCGGATGTGCGTCGGCGCGCTGCTCCTGATCTCGATCACTTGCCACTCGATGAGCAAACTGTTGAAGCCCTGATCGAGCTTGCTCGGCGAGAGACGATACCGGCAGTATGTAGTGCGGCGGTACATGTTCTTGCTTGCGAAGGATGCAAATCGGAAGCCTGCCAAACGTCTCATGACATCGTCGGGTTCCTCATCGACATTCTCCGAAACGACGTGAGCGCCGATGTCCGACGTCAGACGATTGACGGGTTGAGGTCAGCCGATACGGAACCGCGCGTCCAAGCCGCGCTACGCGAAGCCCTGAACGATGCCTCGTTCAAGGTTCGTTGGAAGGCTGCCTGCATCATCCTGCCGTTCGAGGAACGTGAAGCGATGCGGGCCAACCGGTAGGGCGTCCGCGCAGGCTAACTTGTCGCTGCAGCCCGACTGCTTCGCGCACGAGATCGTTGCTATTTTAGACAGTGCGTAATTGACGTTTGTGTCCCGACGGTTCTGACGACCTTTTGCTGATTGGAACGCGGTGATGACTGAGCGCACTGCCAGCCAACAAAGTCAATTACGCAGTCTCCTATTTTAGCGCTTTCTAATGCCGCGCGCCTCGGCGGCGGCTGATGCGCAATCCGTTGGGCCGCCGTTCATCAACGTCTTTCGCTGTTAGTGTTTCCTGAGTATCGGCGAATGAGCCTATCGTCGATACTCAACTTTGGCTTTGTCCGCAGAACGTCATCCAACCTGGGCGGTGCGATGGATCGGATCAACCGTGCGATACCTTGACGCTTAATGTCCTGTGCTTTGGTAGCGCGCCAGCCCGCGCCGCCACACAATCATGGCGAATACGGCTGCGATTGGACCAGCACATGGCGTGAAGTAGCCGATCCACGGTTGCGCGAGTGACTTGCCAAGCAGTACGGCTACCGGATAGTATGTGATAAACGCGAGTGGAATCATCCACGTCAGGACAAACTGGATCGGACGGGTATAGGCGTTCAGGGGGTACTTGGCAAAATCGATGAAATTCCAGAGCCAATCAGCAATGCGGGTCGTATCACTTAGTGTCCAAAACACGAGACAGCGCGGCACAAAAAAGATCGCGTTGAGCAACAGAGTCGAACCAACCAGCGTCGCCGCAAAAAAGGCGATCTGCCATGCGCCCCACATCAGCGGGAGCGTATAGATCGCCTGGCTCAGTATGAAGAGGCTGATCACTAGTCGGCCGATGTTTCTAAAATCCAAGTGGAGTGTTGCCATTTGAAGCAGCGGCGAGAGTGGTCGTACCAGCATCTTGTCGAATTGGCCGGAGCGGACATACTGGGGAATATTCCAAAATCCGCTACACAAGAAGCCGCCGAGCGCGGTCTGGAGCGTGATCAGCGCATAGAGGAGTAGCACTTCCCAAAACTGCCAGCCCGCGATCATCGGCACTTGGCGAAAGAGCACCCACATAAACCCGATCGTGGTTCCTTCGCCTAGCACCATCGCCACACTCGCGATCCAGAAATTCGTCGGGTACTCCAGTGCGACGCGCAGATGCAACAATTGGAGGCGGGCATACATCCGCAGATGATGTCGTGTCTGTGCCCACATGCTCAGCCTCCCCCCAATTCGACCGCACGCAACCCACGCCGCCAGAGGAACTGCACCAACACCATCAGGATGCCGATCCATACCCCTTGCAGCCCAAGCGCGGCCCAGAGATCCCATCCAAACAGCGCCCCACGATAAATCTGCAACGGCGTGTAAATCATTCCCTGGAATGGCAGTGCAAACGCAATAATTTGCACCCAATTGGGCAAGAAGGATAATGGAACCATTCCACCAGAAAAGATGAAACTGATAATGCCTTGCGCCCACAACAATCCCTCGCTATCCTTCGTCCAGAAGCAAAGAATCGCGAGTAGAAAATTGAGCAAAAAACTGATCAAGAAGCTCAGCATGATGCTCAATAGAAACAGTCCGGCAACACGAGGTGAAGGCGGCAAAGCCATGCGCACCAACACACATCCGACCAGGATCGTCACCGTACTACTCACAATGCCCTGCGTCAACATCCGACCCACGACTTGCGAGAATTGCCCGACAATATAGGAATATGGCCGCAGGAGATCAGTGGTGATAGCACCCGTGCGGATGGCATTCATCATCTCACGCATGGAGGTTGCCCCTAGTAATGCGAAGATTGCGTTCGATAGGAGTACATATGCTTGCATTTCGCGCCAGTCAAGTCCAGCGATCTGCGGCTGTGCCACGAAGATCGTCCGCCAAAGATAGTACACCGTCGCGATACTCAGCAGGCTCGTGAGCACATCGATCAGTGTGCCGATGGGATACGCGATTCCCTGCTGGATCTGAATCAGCATCACTGCCAGGTACTTTGGCCGCGACGCGTGGCGTACCGCAACAAATGGTGGGATGAGCATCAATCCTCGCTTTCTCAACCATCAACGACACTCAGGCGACCCTCGTAGAGTTGTCGAATGATCGTTTCCACGCTTGGCTCCTCGATCCGCACATCCTCGACCGCTACGAGCGGCAGCAACCACCCAATCAGTGTTCCGGCGCTCACGTCAACCGGATTAAACTGTACGGAGAGCTGATAGCCGTTCAATCGGACATCGCACGGCCCAACCGTCTGGATCTCGCGCTGCACCCAGGCTTCCGTTAGCGTAGGCACCTGGCGCAGAACAAAATGGATCGAGCGGGAGCGACTGAAACGCGCTTTCAATTGGCGGAGCGGGCCATCGAACACAATCCGCCCCTGGTCAATCATCACCATTCGCTCGCAGAGATCCTCAATATCACCCAAATCGTGGGAGGTTAGGAGCATTGTGACGCCCGCTTCACGGTTCATTTGTTTGAGAAATTGGCGCAGCCGTGCTTTAACCGCCACATCCAATCCAATTGTTGGCTCATCAAGGTAGAGAATGGCGGGCGAGTGAATCAGCGTGGCGGCCAGATCGCAGCGCATCCGCTGACCTAACGAAAGCAGACGGGTTGGCACGCGCAGTAACGGCCCTAAATCCAGCAACTCGATGTAGGTGTTGAGATTGCGTGCGAAACGTTCGGCAGGCACCTCATAGATGTCGCCCAACAGTCGTAGCGACTCCTGAACAGGGAGATCCCACCAAAGCTGCGTGCGCTGCCCAAAGACGACCCCGATGTTGCGATTATTGTCGCGCCGGTGCTGATGCGGCACGAGTCCACGCACATGCACCTCGCCAGCTGATGGAACCAAGACGCCTGTCAACATCTTGACCGTGGTCGATTTGCCGGCCCCATTGGGCCCAACATACGCAACACACTCACCAGCCTCGATGGTGAGGTCAATCGCATCGACAACGACGGTTTCGGTCGAGCGCGGCTGAATCAGATGCTTGATCGCGCCCATCAAACCAGGCGATTTGACTGGCACACGAAATCGTTTGGTCAGTTGGCGCGCTTCGATGACTGCCATCTTTCCTCCCAAATGTGTAGTAAACGGCATCAGGGAGGACGCAGGAAACGCCATGCGTCCATTGCCGCTTGCCATTGCCGTTGACTTTTTGGATCGTGATTGATGTGAGCATAGTCTACCGTCACCCAAATGTAAATGCGACGCAAGACGGTTCAGTTTTGTTGACGGAGGGTATATAATAAGGCAAGAGGTTCTTCAACTTCCTCATACAATCAACCACGGCGGCTTGCCAACCCTGGCGCGGCAGCGCCCGTACGCATTAGGCTGCCATCATCATTGCTGATGCAGCGAAACGCGCTAATATTGTTCAGAACAACGTGAGCTGCCTGGGATCGTCGTCCTGCTTGGCCGGCTTGTCCTCGGCGGCCTCGCCCCACTGCGCGCGCGGCCCGCTGCCTTTCGGCTGCGTCTGCGACGTAGATCCTGGCCGTAGTCCGATCTCGGGAAACATTTTCCGGACCAGCTGCTCGACGGTCATCAGCTGATCTGGCGACGTGGTCGTCCGTGTGCGGGGCAGCCACATCCGAACCCAACCGCTCGCAACCTGGTAGCTTGGGCGTCCGGGCCAGCCGTCGTAGAAGACCGCGTCGACACGCGTGATCAGCTCCTGCACCACCGCCTCATAAGGATGCGTGCGGCAGGCCTTCCGACCGGCCTGCTGCAAGTCGTTCGTAACGAGGATCCGGCCGACCGTGTCAATCAGCACCGATTTAAGCATCGGGCACTCCATACCTGGCGACCCAGGCCGCCAGCACATCAAAGTACGGCTGCATCCCCATGCTCTGCTGATAGTCAGGATGCAGCTCTGTTTCGGCGCCACTCGCAGGGTCGATATCTATGAGCGGATGCCTCCAGACGCCTGGCCGCGCGCGCGGGTCGTTCGCGAAGAACGTGACGTACGGCTCGACGACGCACACCGACGTCTGCTCCAGCCGCCTGATCACGCGATCATTGTGGTCGTAGATCACGAGTTCCAGCCGCTCACCTGGCAGCGGGCTGTTCGGCCCCAGGCAGAGCGCGTAGACGCCCATGCTCGGGTGGCGCGTGGACTCCTTGCCTTCACGCATTGGGTTACTCTCCTTCCAAGTAGCGTCGCAGTTTTGCGCCGCGAACGGGATGGCGCAGCTTGCGCAGCGCCTCGGCCTCAACCTGGCGGATGCGCTCGCGGGAGAGCGTCTCGCGGCCCCAGGACGGCGCCAGGATCTGCGCCGTCTCATCCAGCGTGTGCCGGCGGCCGTCGCGCAGGCCGTAGCGCACGTTGATCACCTGCCGCTCGCGCTCGGTCAGCGTCGCCAGGGCCTTGTCGATGTCGTCGCGGAGCAGTGAGCGCAAGCCATCGCGCTCGGTGTTCTGCGCCGGGTCGGCCAGCAGCTCGCCCAAAGACGTCTCGCTCTGCTCGGACAGCCCGCGCGAGCTGAACTCGGCCGGCGCGTCGAGCGAGTCGACCGTGGAGGTCTGTCGGAAGCGCAGGATGGTCAGCTCGATCTTCTTCTCGGTCAGGCCGGTCAGCTCGGCGATCGCCGCGTAATCGTCGGTGGGCATGCGATCCTTCGCCAGCCGCTCCTGAGCCTTGCGGATCTGGCTCATCGTGTCGCCGACGTGGACTGGCACGCGGATCATGCGGGCCTGGTCGGCGATCGCGCGGGTGATCGCTTGCCGGATCCACCAGGTCGCGTAGGTCGAGAAGCGGTTGCCGCCGGTGTGGTCGAATTTAATCGTGGCCCGCATCAGGCCGATGTTGCCTTCACTGATCAGGTCCGCGAGCGGCATCCCGTGAAAGTGCTTGGCGATCGAGATCACCAGCCGCACATTATTTGCGGCCAGCTCCTGCTGGCTCTCCGCGCCGAGCTGGACCGCCCGGTACAGTGCCTGCCGCCCCGCGGCATCAGTCAGCACGTCGCCGGCCAGGGTCCGCTTCAGTTCCCTGGCTGCGGCGATGCCGCCATGGATGGCAACGCTCAACGCAACTTCCTCGGCCGCCGTCAGCAAGCGGTGCTTACCGGCGGCGCGCAGATAGGCGGAGAGCTGGTCGTCAAGTTGTTCAACGTCGAGGCCGTATTCGGCGGCGGTCTGCTGCCGCTCGGAGGCCTGCTTGTCTGCGATGTGCGTTGCCATTAGTGGCGTCTTTCTGCTCCAGCTGGAGCACGGTGATCAGGCTGAGCGAGACTGTGATGTCGGGATGCTCCCGCACGGTCTCTAGCAGCTCCGACCAGGCATCGTGCTGGTCGCTGATCAGCTCGCCGAGCGGGATGCCCAGCGCCTTGGCGGTCTCGACGATCGCCAGATTGGTGATTTCATTTTCCAGCGGCTCGCCGGCCAGCACCTGCTGCACAACCACGCCGCCCTGCACGAGGGTGAACTGCCAGATCGTGGCCGGTTGCGCGGCCGGCATCGTGGGATCGGCGCTGTAGAGCACCATGCCGCAGGTCTCGCACTCGAGTGTCGCGTTGACCGGCGGATTGCCGTAGGTGACCGCGACAACGTGATGCCCGACATGGCCGCGAATGCGCTCGAAATCGAGCTGTTCAGGTGATATCCCCATTGGTCACTGCCTTCTTCTTTCTGCCGGCCTTGGCCGGCGCTGCCGCCGCAGAGGGGAAAGAATACCGACTCGAGACCTTCCGACGTAGCAGCGGCGGTCTGAATGGCCTGCGCGGTCACTGTAGCAGATATGCGGGAAGTTGCCGAAGGCCCGGCTTCCTCCCCAACATAGCTGAGTAACTAACACTTGAGCGCTTGCTCAACAATTGCTGCTGTCCGGTGTGGAGTTCGATGCCGTACCTTTGTCCCACTATATGCGACAACAGTGCCCCTCGATACAGCAATCGTTGCTATGCATGATGGCTCAAAGATAGCTGGTTTCAGCCTTACATGCGCGGACATCTCGTGCTATACTCGCACTGTCCAGTTCGCTTTTATGTCTTCCCGCTCCTAGCTGTTACATGTTTACCAGCCGTGTGCCTGCCGTACACGATGGCCTGATGCCATGGTAACCGCACGCCATGCGCAAGGCATGGTCAGAGCGCTTTGCCGACGAAGTGTTAGGTACCTAGCCATTTAAGCCCGAAGCACTCTTGTATGGTAAGTATTAGTTACTCACCTCGCGTATGCCCTTCTTCCCTTTATGAAATAGACTCTCTGGCGGTGGGCGCTTCGCCAGACACTATGGGTGTAGGCCATAGTGCCCGGCAGACTCCCGGTAATATCAGAACAGAGCGGAGAATAGAACGGTATTAGACAACCATCCAGACGTTAAGCGGAAGGCTAGGCTACCAAGAGTCGGCACTCTGGTCAGGAATGCCAGATTCAAAGAAAAAAGGAGGACGATCATGAAACTCATCGGCAAACGACTCGGCAGTCTGATTGCAGTGTTGTTTCACCTGTTGGTCCCATTTAGCCCTGGCACCGCACACGGCGACGCAGCCACAGACCCGGTTATTGAGTGGAACGCGATCATGCGGACGACGGTAAGGACGAGTAATGGATTGCTCCAGACTCGTTCGGCCGCAATGATGCATCTTGCAGTGTTCGAGGCAGTCAACGCTATCGTCGGAGATTACAAGCCTTACCTCGGGACGATTGAAGCGCCTCCCGGCGCGTCGCCCGAAGCTGCGGCGATCGCGGCCGCCCACCGCACGCTGCTGAACCTGTATCCTGCCAGTGTGGAGAGCCTCGATGCCTCGCGGGCCACCTCGCTGTCGGCGATTCCGGACGGCCCGGCCAAGGATGACGGTATTGTGGTTGGGGTGGCGGCCGCCGACGCCATCCTGGCGCTGCGGGCCAACGACGGCGCGGCGACCGCGGCGGTGCCGCCATACACGCCGGGGACAGAGCCCGGCGACTGGCAGCCGACGCCGCCTCTGTTCCCCCCGTTGCTCTTCCCGAACTGGGGTAAGGTGACCACCTTCGGTATCCAGAATGGCGCGCAATTCCGCTCCGAACCGCCGCCGGCAATCCACACCGGCAAGTACGCGCGCGATTACAACGAGGTGAAGGCCGTGGGCGACGTCGCCAGCACAGTGCGTCCACAGGACAAGACCGATCGCGCGCGCTACTACGGCGTCAACCTTGGACAGGAGGTGTTTGGCCAGGCCGCAAGCCAGGCGAGTGCGGCGCAGGGCAAGACCCTCTCCGAGAACGCGCGGATCTTCGCGCTGCTGTACATGGCCATAGCCGACGGCCTGATCTCCTCGATGGAATCGAAGTTGATCTATGAGTACTGGCGGCCGGTGACGGCCATACGGGCGGGCGACACTGACGGCAACAAAAAGACTGAGCCCGATCCAGGCTGGCTGCCGCTGGTCGTCACGCCGCCGTACCCGGCCTACCCGTCTAACTACGCGAGCATTGGCTTCGCTGCCGGCGCGGTGCTCGAGGAGGCCTACGGCAAAGGCGGCCACTCCATCACGCTGATCAGCATCAGCCCGTTGGTGGACGTGACCCTCCACTACACCACGTTCTCACAGATGACCGACGACATTTACGATGCCCGGATATACGGCGGGATCCACTACCGTTTCGATATGGAGGCCGGATCGCGTATGGGAAGGCATGTCGGATCGTACATCCTGAGGAATCAGCTGGGCCTGGTGCACGGCAAGGGATAGGGACGTCCTTGAGAAGAAGGCGAGCATGACAGCGGGAGAGGCGAAGTTAAGCACGCCGGCGGAACGGCCGATGGCCTACGCGCTCCATCAGAGCTACCCGAATCCATTCAACCCGACGACAGAGATTAGCTTCGCTTTACGAAGGAACTGAGTAACTAACACTATTCCGCCGCGCCCTGTTGTGGGACGGTCGCAGGTTGCTAACTCGCGGATCTTGCGTGGTTGTGATAGAATGCGCGTGTTCATTGGTCCCTCTGAAAACAGATCAAACGGCCGGGGTGTGCGCCCTCGGCCGTTTGATCTGTCCGTCTATGATCGCAGATGTGCGGGCGGCTGGTGTGCCGCTCCCCGCAATTTGCGCTGATGTCTATTGTAGCACATCCTCAGATTGTTGTCAATCATTTTAGCCCACTGAGGTGTGCCGCTGCCCGTCAGGACGCCATGTGTTTTCCGAAAGCCTATACAGCGGGCAGCCGTGTGACGATCGCTGTCACACCGTCGTGGTATACTGGCGGCATGAGCGTGCCGGATTACAGTTGGTTCGACCAGGCGCCGGGTCACTACATGACCCGCAACCAGCCCGCGGAGTTGGGGTTGAAGCCTGGCGGGCCAATTGTGGCCACGGTCACATGGAAGCGCGGGAAACGCTATGCGTACCTGTTTGACCAGAACGCGGCGGTTCCCAAGCGGCAGCTCAGCGAGGCGCAGCGGGCCGCGCTCAAAAAAGCGCGGGAAGCCGCCGACCTGAAAGCCCACACGTGTTATCGCTGCGGCAGGCTCAGTCCCTTCCGGCTGGAGCGGCGCGAACGGTGTGAGCAGTGTGTCGGCGAGGCATTCGAGCGAATGCGCGCTCGTGACCGCAAACATGCGGCTTTGTGGGCAAACGACGTGCTGTCCAGCCCCGGCGTCCTATTGCTGGACACAGAAACGACCTCACTTGGCGGATACATTGTGCAACTTGGTGTCGTCGCGCTGGACGGCGCTGTGCTGCTGAATTCGCTCGTCAATCCCCAGTCCCCAATAGACCCCCAGGCCGAGGCGATCCATGGCATCAGCCAGGCAATGGTCGAACGTGCGCCGACGTTCGCCGCACTGGTCGATCGGCTCGCGTCCTTACTGCACGGCCACCGGGTCGTCGCCTACAACGCCTCCTTCGACGCCGGCGTCTTTGAGCGCGAGATCGCCCGGCTGCACGCCGATGCGGAGCAGCCGTGGAAGCTGGCCGACGACTGGTCGCGCCAGATCCGCTGGGAAGATGCCATGGAACAGTGGTCGGCGTTCTGCGGCGAATGGTCGAACTATCATAAGGATTACCGATGGCAGCCGCTCATGGGCGCAGGTCACGACGCCGTCGGCGACTGCCTCGCGCGGCTGCACATCCTCCGCATCATGGCCGCCGAGGCTACAGCAGACGCGGCTGAAACTCTGCCGCTGCCGCTGGTGCTCCCCACGCGAGATGCTTCCTGAATTGCGAGAAACCGCCTCCGTCGATGCTTTCGGCGCCGATCTCTTTCGCGTGTTTTATCCTGGAGATTGAGTTGCAGCGACCGACGTGCGTCCAGAGACCCAGATTGTTCGCCACGCGCACGATAGTGGCCGCGTCCTCACCCATCTTCCATTCCGTGTCCCCACCCACAAAGACGGCGCCTGTATAGTAAGAGGTCCCGCGCCACAATGTACGAAAATCGCGTCATGGCAGGTTTAGCGCGCTGATAACGGTCGATGATATCAGTGTTCTGGAGAGGCGGCCATTGCACAGTGAGGCAGCAGAGCGGCTATCTCTTCGGGCACAATTGACCGTTGGTCGATCCAGAGAGCTATGGGATGAGCGCCCGAACTAACGAGCGCGAGTCGACTGGTCTTCAGAAGGTCGAGCACAACGTTACGTATCTCGGTACTCCTGTCTTCAGCCTATTGCATGAGTGCCTTGTATTGTTCTAGGTGGCGTAGCACCAGATCATGTGGAGCTTGAAATTGTCAAGCTCCGTGAGCATGGAGGCCCCTCTTTCAGGCAATCTGGAATAGCGCCGAAAGAGATTTCGCTTCCTAGGTTTCGAGAGCACTCTGGAGCGAAAGAAGTTTCGCCGCTCACTTCTGGAACGGAACGAGATGCACTGAGACCGGCCCTAGCAAGCTCTCTCGGTACCTCCCGCACCCACCCATTCGCTCCTCTCACTCTGCTCGCTCAACCGATCTGCCCGGAAACCTTTCAATTTATGCCCAATCCCCAAAATCGATGCCGGTAGTAGGCCATTTGGCGACAAACGTGCAGCATATGTATAAGTGTGGCGTTCAAACAAGTGGAGTATCCAAAGGAGGGCGTAATGCACGACATCGATCGCACACAGGCCGAGACATGGGAAACGAATGAGTTCGGGCCAGCGGAGTTCGGCTACGAGACTGGCGAGGTCTACGGCGAAGGTGGCGCGTATGAAACTGAGTACGAGGGCGAGTACGAGGGCGAGTACGAGGGTGAGTATGAAACTGAGTACGAGGGTGAGTATGCGATGGAAGGGCCGTTGGGCGAGGCGCTGGAGCTGGAGTTTACGGCTGAGCTGCTGGAGATCAACAGCGAGGCCGAGTTGGATCGCTTCCTCGGCAAGCTGTTCAAAAGCGTTGGCCGTCTCGCGGGCGGCATTATCCGATCGCCGATCGGCCGGGCGCTTGGCGGCATGCTGAAGGGCGTGGCCAAGCAGGCCCTGCCGATGGTGGGCGGCGCGCTCGGCTCGATGATCGCGCCGGGACTCGGTACGGCGGCCGGGGCCGCACTTGGCTCGATGGCCGGCCGCGCTTTTGGCCTGGAACTGGAAGGGCTGAGTGCCGAGGATCAGGAATTCGAGGTGGCACGCCAATATGTCCGCCTGGCCTCGGCCGCCGCGCAGGAAGCCGCAATGGCACCGCCGAATGTTCCGCCGCAGGTGGTGGCCCAGCGTGCGGTGAGCACGGCAGCTCAGCAGTTTGCCCCTGGCCTGGTGGGCAGCGCAGCCAGCAACGGTATGGGCATGCCGGGGATGGGTGGGCATGGCCCGGCGGCCGGTACGCAGCGGCGACCGCGCACGGGCCGCTGGATCCGACGCGGACACGACGTCGTCCTGCTGGGTGTGTATCGTAGGTGAGAGGTAAAACGCGCATGCAAGAAACGATCGCGAATTCGCCCCTGAGCACCCTCGCGCTCGCGCTGGTGGCACAGGAGACGCGTGCGCTGCTGACACGGCTTGAACGTGTCAAGCCGTTTGTGCTCTACGAAACAATGGTGCTCGCCGCTGCACCATCGCTTACTGCGCAGTCGGCGATTGAGCGCTACCTGGCGCAGCGGCGGCGCGAGCTGCGCCAGATTGCCTTGGACTTTCTGGGATGGCTGAATGGCGCGGCGGCGCGCGGTGTCGCCCCTGCCGAGGCGCAGCGCCGACTGGCTCTGCTCCGGCTGCGATTTAACGATGTTTTGTCGCAATTCGATATCTTCGCCGACGTGATCACGCAGCGGAGCGAGCGCGACAATGGTGTCTGGCTATCGGGGTTGGATGTGGTGGCCGCCGATGCATTGGCGCTGCCGGGCCGCTACTACGAGCCGCCGCCGATTGTGTGCTACCTGCGGCGTGGGCATGGCGCGGCCATCCGCCGCGCCCGTACCCGCCTGCCGGGCGGTGGTGAGTCGCCGGTGGCGATTATCCAAGTGCCGCGCGAGCGCATGGTCGGCAGCGGCATTGCTTCGTCGCTGGTTCACGAAGTTGGGCATCAGGGTGCTGCGCTGCTGGGTTTGATTGGCTCGCTGCAGCCCACGCTGCAAGGTCTACAGCGCGGTGGTGGAGCGGAATCGATACCCTGGAAGTTTTGGGAACGCTGGATTTCGGAGATCGTGAGTGACCTGTGGTCGGTCGCGCGGGTAGGCGTGGCCGGCACGATGGGATTGATCGGAGTTGTGAGCCTACCCACGCCCTTCGTATTTCGCGTCAGCCTGGACGACCCGCACCCGATTCCATGGATTCGCGTGAAGCTCAGCGCGGCGATGGGTGCCGCGCTCTACCCAGATCCGCAGTGGGGCGCGCTGGCGGCGGCCTGGGAGGCGCTCTACCCGCAACGCAACCTGCGGCCGCGAACACAGTGGCTGCTGGCAGTGCTGGAGCGCAGCATCCCGGCATTCGTTTCGTTGCTGCTCGCTCATCGTCCCAAATCGCTGCGCGGCGGCTCGTTGCAAGAAGTGTTGGCGAGCGCCGATCGTCAGCCTGCGCGCCTGCGCGCGCTCTACGATCAGTGGGGCGGCTCGCGGCAGAAGATGCAATCGGCACCGCCGTCGCTCGTGTTCGCGGTGATCGGGCAGGCCAAGGCCGATGGGCGAATCAGCCCGGAATGGGAGGGCCGCGTGATCGCCGATCTGTTGACGGATTGGGCGATGTGGAGCAGCTTGGATGCCTCGGCAATTTGTGCGGACACACGGCTGTCCCGACCAGTATTAGTCACATGAAGCGGTAGTCCCGGCCGTTTGCGGTGATTGCATCAGGACGAAAATGCGAAGCCCTGCGAACTGAGAGCCGCGGGGGAGCGTTAACAGGTACAAATCGCGGCGCCAATACATTGGCTAGGTACCTTGATAAGGAGGTTTTCATGGAATCTAAACGGTCACGCAAAAGAGTACAAGTGGAACGCCAGAGCAACGAAGAAGGCGACTTCGTGGAGAAAACCGACGAGATCAGTGAGACTGAGATCAAAGACCCCGACACGGGCGAGACGGTGCGGGGCTTCGAAGAGACGCAGACCACCCGTGGCATCGACATGCCCGGCGAGCAGATACCGGAGGAACTCAAGGACATCCGACAACGCCTTGCCGGTGAACCGCCACTGGCGGCCAGAGATGATGGCGGACGGAACCGACGCAATACCGTCTCTGTCCGGCTCGGGCGTACGTCGGTGATGGCGACACCCGACGCACCGCTGTGGTGGGCCATTGAGGAGAGCACCAAGCGGCTGTCGTTCAACAACTATTTCGCCTTCATGGATTACGTGTTATGCGGTGGGGATCTGCCGCGGGAAGCTGTGCCAGTCGGCGAGGATGCGGCGATCGTCGCGGAGCTTGTCTCACTACGCGACAGGGTACAGAATAAAAATCGTACGCTCAAAGAGCGTCGCTTCTTGCCCTTCACTGATACCGACGCCTATCGCCTCCTCAAGGTTGCCACCGAAGCCTTCGTCAGTGTCAACTGTGCGGTGCTCCCGTTCTACGGGGATGGCGAAGGCAAGCGAGAAAGGCGGTGGTGGGATCGTGCCGATCTCGTGGAGGTGTTCGATGGTAAGGACATTACCGCCGACCTGGACCGGATCAGGGAGGCGTGGTATAGAGACTATCTTCGGCAGGTCAATGGCACGAACGCCCTGGTCCTGCCCTACCTGGCGATTATCCGGCGCAAGCTGTCCGACGCCAACATCAAGTCGGCGATCTTTCGTGACGATGATGGAAGGGGGAAGGCCCGCCAGCATGAAGAGCGGTGCTACGGCATCATAAGGGACAAGCTTATCAGTCCCTGCCTGATCGAGCTAATCTGGTCCTACTGGCACGAACAGGGAATGCTCGTGCAGACGATGAACGCCATCAGCCGCCGTTTCCAGAATATCCACGGCCCGGCTGACCAGGATCCCCTGTCCATGATGGAGCTTGACCCGCTGCGCCCGCTGAACAACCTGCTGTGGGGCTACATCCAGGATGAACAGCATCGCCTGACGTTGCTGCGCCGCGCCTACGAATACGACCATCACTACGGCCTGACCCTGGAGGGCAAGGCAGTGCCCCCGCTGCGCACCGCCGACAGCCGCAGCAAGTTCCTGGATTCGTTCCACAACCTGCTGTATCTGTGCTCAGTTTTCCACAAGCAGGATGACGACACGACTGTGGTATCGGATGCCTTCCCCATCCTGATCGCGCTGCGCGATCTGCACATGCAGCTTGTGGAGGGCGCGCACAACCAGTTCGGCGACCTGCCGTCCACGGCCCGCGTCGAGATGCTGATGCAGGAGTGGCTGCTGGCGCGGCCAGAGTTCCGCGAGATCCTGCCGACCCGCATCATGGTCGACTACCCCGAGCCATGGATGGATCGAGTTGACGCGATGAAGCGACTGCAGGGCTGGCCGGGCGCGAACGTGATGCACTTCCGCGATCTCGGGCGCTACGGCGAGCAAATCTTGCTCACCATCCGCTTTGGCAACTGGAACGAGGCCGAACGCGATCAGGCCAAAGTGTGGGCACGCTATTGGCGTTCCCAGGCC
>WNFU01014554.1_pt1 | contig 28045 bp, 20 predicted proteins | sample 5400121 | NCBI WGS metagenome assembly WNFU01 (sample SAMN13153360, study PRJNA577476) | soil metagenome | isolation source: 100 cm soil or saprolite under grassland replicate 1 | place: USA:California | collected 2016-06-15 | reverse complement strand
CAAGGCTCGCAGCCCTGGACGGTCCTCGATACCGCGTATCTGGCGCGCAGCGCGTGGCGCAACGTGCGGGTCGACCGGCTCAGGCTGCACACTGGCGACGAGATCACCTACACGTATCTCGAGGCGCCTGCAGCGGTGTTCGTGGTACCGCTGACAAAGGATCGTCAGGTCGTGCTCATCCGCCAGTACCGCCACCCCGCCCGTGACTGGGCGTGGGAGGTTCCGGCCGGCTCGCCGGACGGCGAGTCTATCGAAGCGACCGCCCGCCGCGAGCTTGCCGAGGAGGTGGGCGGTAGCTGTGGCGAACTGATCTTCCTGGGCTCGTTCTATCCCTCGCCCGGACACGCCTCCCACCAGGCCCATGCCTTCCTAGCGCTGGATGTGGAGCTGGGCGCGACCGATCGGGAGCCGACCGAGCTCATGGAAGTTGTCCTGCTGGACCCCGAAGAGGCGTTCACGCGGGCTCGCGATGGTCGAATCAACGAGGGTCAGAGTGCCCTCGCGCTGCTGATGGCAGAGCCCCTCGTCCGCGAGCGGCTGGCGCGAGACTAGGTCCGGGCACGCTTCCTGCAGGCACGAACTGGGTACACTAGCCGTCATCCGGTATGGCGCGAGGCCACTTGTGAAACTGGGCGCTTTTACCTTCGTTTTGCACAGCCACTTGCCCTACTGCCGCCAGGCCGGGCGCTGGCCGCACGGCGAGGAGTGGATCCACGAGGCCGCCGCCGAGACCTACGTCCCGCTCCTCGAGGTGCTCGCCGACCTGGCCGAGAGTGGCGTTCCAGCTCGGCTCACGCTCGGCATCACGCCGGTCCTGGCCGAGCAATTGGCCGATCCGCTCGTCGTCGAGCACTTCGCGTGGTACACGCGTGACCGGGCCGAGCGTGCGGGGCGCGACGTCGGACGCTTCGAGAAGCTTGGCGATCGCCACGCGGCGTATCTGGCGAGCTGGTACGAGAGTTTCTACCGCCACGTGCTGGCGACCTTCACCGACCGATTCCAACGCTCCCTGATGGGCGCCGCTCGCCAGCTCCAGGAAAGCGGACATCTCGAGGTTCTGACATCGGCCGCGACCCACGGTTACCTGCCCCTGCTGTCCCGCGACTCGTCGATTTCGGCCCAACTCCAGACCGGCGTCCGCACGTACCGCCGCCACTTCGGCCGCGCACCCAGGGCGGTCTGGCTGCCCGAGTGCGCATACCGTCCCGCCTACCATGAGGGGGCCGCCATCCGGCCTGGTCTCGAGGATTTCCTGGCCCAGGCGGGGCTGCGGCTCTTCTTCGCCGAGACGCACACCGTCGAGGGAGGTCGGCCGGTCGGCAAAGCGATGGAGGAGGTCATCGGCCCATACGGCGACATCCCCCGCCGCTACGTCGTGCCGGTCAGCGAGAGCATCCCGGTCTCGGAGCGCAGCACCTTCGAAGCCTACAACGTTGCCCGCGCGGACGTGGCGGTAATGGGCCGCAACAACCGCACCGGGCTCCAGGTCTGGTCGGCCGAGCACGGCTACCCAGGGGACTTCGACTACCGCGAGTTTCACAAGAAGGATGGCGTGTCTGGGCTGCAGTACTGGCGGGCTTCGCTGAGCTGGTCGAGGAGCTTATCGGCGACTATCACGCCAGGACCGGCCGGTACGGCATCGTCGCGGCCGTCTACGACACCGAGCTGTTCGGCCACTGGTGGTTCGAGGGCGTCCGCTGGCTGGGTGAGGTGCTGAGGCGCCTGGCCGCGAGCCAGAGCGTTGAACTGTCCACCGCCTCCGGCTACCTTGAAAGGCATCCGCCCGAGAATGTCGTCGCCCTGCCGGAGAGTTCCTGGGGCATGGGCGGCAACCACTTCACGTGGGAAAATGTCGACACGGACTGGATGTGGCCGCTCATTCACGAGGCCGAGACGCGCATGGAGCGCCTGGTTGCCCGCCACTCGACTGCCAGCGGACCGACTCTGGAGGTGCTGAAGCAGGCCGCGCGTGAGCTGCTGCTGCTCCAGTCGAGCGACTGGCCGTTCCTGATCACAACCGGCCAAGCCGGCGAATACGCGATCGAGCGGTTCAACGACCATCACGAGCGCTTCGAACGCCTGGCCGCCCTCGTCGAAGCGGGCCCCGCGGACGAATCAGTGGGCCAGCTCGCGGCCGAGCTGTATGAGCGTGACAAGGTGTTTGCCGACGTCGACTATCGCGACTGGACGGCGCGGTAAGATCGCGCCTTGACAGGATCGCCGGAGACCTGACTTCAGTGGACTCACAGCCGCGACACGCGCGCGAGCGCCTATTTCATTTTCGCGCCTTTCCTGCTACCCTATGCTCCCGGGGCTCCCAAAAGCGATAATTAAGGGCGGGCAAAGGGCTCGCATCTGTAGTTGGACCCTTTGGTGGTGGCCGGGCGTTAAGACTAATAGATGAGGTCATAACGTCAGGCCGCTCCGGCCCGAATCCTGCTAAGCATCTTTCGACGACGCGAGGTGCAACGGATGACCATCGACGGTCACAGCTTTCTATGCGTGCACGGCCACTTCTATCAGCCGCCGCGCGAGGATCCCTTCACGGGCCGGGTGCCGCGTGAGCCCGGTGCCGAGCCGTCCCACGACTTCAACGAGAAGATCGCGGCCGAGTGCTACCGGCCCAATGCGAAGCTGGGCAATTTCGGGCGGATGAGCTTCGACCTGGGCCCAACTCTCGCCTCCTGGCTCGAGCGCTGGGATCCTGATACGTATCAGACCATCATCGCCGACGAGCGCGCGGCGCACCGTCGAGATGGCCACGGCAACGGCCTGGCGCAGGTGTACGGGCATGCCATCATGCCGCTTGCGACGGACCGCGAGAAACGCATCCAGGTCGCCTGGGGGTTGGCCGACTTCGCCCACCGCTTCGGCCGCCAGGCGGAGGGCATGTGGCTGGCGGAAACGGCCGCCGACGAGGCTACGCTTGGAGTTCTGGCGGATTACGGCGTACGCTTCACCGTGCTGGCGCCCTGGCAGGCGATCGAGGCGGTCGATGCCTCCGAGCCGCATTGGGTCCGCCTGGCCGACGGTCGGCGGATCGTCGCCTTCTTCTTCCACGCCGAGCTGTCCGGCAAAGTGTCCTTTGATTACCGGGCGACAACGGACGCCGACACCTTCGGTCACCACGCCCTGCCCGGCTACTTAAAGCCGGACAAGGAGGCCAGCGGGGAGTCGCAGCTCATCCTGGTCGCCTCGGACGGCGAGCTGTACGGACATCACCAGCCAAACCGCGACAAGTTCCTTTCGCAGCTTCTCACGGTCAGTGCGCCCGATCAGGGTTTCCAGATTACCGGCCTCGGCCGCTACCTGGATGCCAACCCGCCGCGACGAGAGGTAACGTTGTCAGGCCGGACATCCTGGAGCTGCCATCACGGCGTCGACCGCTGGAGCGGGGACTGCGCGTGCTGCGAGGGCGACGGGACATGGAAATCCCATCTTCGGCAGGCGTTGGTCGATCTGGCGGCCAGACTCGACGCGTTGTACGAAGCGACGAGCGCAGCGTGGCTGCGCGATCCCTGGGTCGCCGAGGAGGAGTACATTAGGGTGCTACTTGGCGTCGAGGCGGGCGACCGATTCTGGGAGCGTCACACTCTCCGAGCTGACGTCGGCCGTCGCCAGGTGTTCGCGCTCCTCCAGTCGCAGCACCACCGTCATCTGATGTTTGCCAGCTGCGCCTGGTTCTTCGATGACCTCGACCGCATCGAGCCGCGCTACGCGATCGCCAATGGCCTATGGGCTCTGCGGCAAGCTGAGCTCCTCCATCGGGTGGACCTGATTAGCGATTATGCGAGCGCCTTGCGAAAGGCCACGAGCTGGCGAACAGGACGCACCGGGTTTGACCTCCTCCACGAGGTGGCGGCCCGTGTGCCCAGCCTTTACCAGATGGGCCCCGGTCCGCTGGGGGAAGTCCGGAGTGAAGATCTGCCCCTAGCGGTGTAACCTATTCATATGGCTATCCGAGCCCGACCCTCCACGAGGGACGGTAAGCGAGCCATTCGGCTCGAGGCACCGACTGGCGCTGAGGAGCTGGTGCGGCGCGGGCCATTCGGTTTCCGAACGGTCCTCATCGAGAATGTCTGGCCCGAGCTAGACGGCGGCCGCCACCCGGTCAAACGCGTCGTGGGTGACCAGCTCGTGGTGGAGGCCGACATCTTCACGGAGGGCCATGACGCGATCATGGCCCACTTGAAGTACCGTGGGCCCGCGGCGGCCGACTGGCGTGAGACACCGATGTCCCACGTCGACAACGACCGCTGGCGGGCCGCCTTCGCGCTGGACGAGATCGGTCGCTACCTGTACACGATCGAAGCGATGCCGGACATGTACCGGTCCTGGGTTACCGACACTGAAAAGAAGGCAGCCGCCGGCCAGGACCTGGCGGCCGACCTGCTAGACGGGGCCCGCCTGCTGTGCGAGGCGGCCGAGCGCGCCCACGGCCCTGAGCGAGTCGCCCTGCTCGACGCGGCTCACGTGTTGCGGAGGCCCCGCGATCAGGCTGGGGCGCTCAAGGCGGCCGCGGACCCAGCCCTGGTCGAGCTGGCCTCGCGCCATCGCGACTCGGCTCTCGTCGTGCGTTACGATCGGCAGCTCGAAGTAATCGTCGACCGCCCGAGGGCCCGCTTCGCGGCCTGGTACGAGATCTTCCCGCGCTCGCAGGGCACCGAGGCGGGAAGGAGCGGGACGTTCCGCGATGCCGAGAGGCGGCTTCCGGCGATCCAGGCGATGGGCTTCGACGTGCTCTACCTCACCCCGATTCACCCGATCGGGGCCACGAATCGCAAGGGTCCCAACAACAGCCTGGCGGCCCGTCCCAATGACCCCGGCAGCCCGTACGCCATCGGCAGCCGAGCCGGTGGCCACACGGCAGTCGAGCCGAGCCTGGGAACGCTCGAACATTTCGACCACTTCCAGCAGGCCGTCCGCGCCCATGGCTTGGAGCTAGCGCTGGACTTCGCGCTCCAGGTCTCCCCGGACCACCCGTGGGTCAGGGAGCACCCGCACTGGTTCTACCGGCGCCAGGACGGCAGCATCAAGTTCGCCGAGAACCCGCCCAAGAAGTACGAGGACATCTATCCGCTCAACTTCTCCAACCCGGAGTGGCGCAGCCTGTGGCGCGAGCTAAAGGGGGTGATCGACTTCTGGGTGGCTCGCGGGGTCCGGATCTTCCGGGTCGACAATCCTCACACCAAGCCGTTCGACTTCTGGGCCTGGCTGATCCGGCAGGTCCAGCGCGAGCACCCGGACGTGATCTTCCTGTCCGAAGCGTTCACTCGCCCTAAGGTCATGAAGGCGTTGGCCAAGCTGGGGTTTACCCAGTCATACACGTACTTTACGTGGCGAAACGAGAAGCTCGAGCTGGCCGAGTACTTGACCGAGATCACCAGCCCGCCAGTTGCCGAGTACCTGCGCGGCAACCTCTTCACCAACACCCCGGACATCCTGACCGACGTCCTTCAGACGGGCGGTCGTCCGGCCTTCATCATGCGGCTGATCCTGGCGGCGACCTGCTCGTCGGTCTACGGCATCTACAACGGCTTCGAGCTGTGCGAGGCGCGGGCTCGGCCAGGTACCGAGGTCTATGCCGACTCGGAGATGTACCAGCACAAGGTCTGGGACTGGGACCGCGCGGGCAACATCGTCGACATCGTGGCGACGGTCAACCGCATCCGCCGCGAGAACCCTGCCCTCCAGCTGTACACGAATCTGCGCTTCTACGACTCCGACGATCCACACATTCTCTTTTACGGCAAAGCCACGCCAGACCTGGACAACGTCATCTTGGTGGCGCTCAACCTGGACCCGTTCGGGCCACACGACTCGTGGGTCCACCTGCCGGCCGCTGAGTTGGGCATCGCCGACGACGAGCCGTACGAGGTCCACGATTTGCTGAGCGGTGCCCGTTACTCCTGGCGCGGCCGCCACAACTGGGTCCGCCTGGACCCCCAGGTCTGGCCGGCCCACATCCTTCGGGTGAACCCGGCACCGTAGGGCGGGGCATGCCCTGACCAGCGTGGCGCAGCAAGTGGTGCTCCAGCGGTGACGAAATAATGTCGATCCAGCCACGTTCGCAAGTCGAAGCCGACGACCTCTGGTACAAGGACGCGCTGATCTACGAACTGCACGTCAAGGCGTTCTGCGACAGCAACGCCGACGGCGTCGGCGACTTCCGGGGTTTGATCGAGAAGCTCGACTATCTCAAGGATCTTGGCGTCGACTGCATCTGGCTGTTGCCTTTCTTCCCATCACCGCTCAAGGACGACGGGTACGACATCTCCAACTACCAGGACGTCCATCCCGCGTACGGCAACCTGGTCGACTTCGAGGACTTCATCGTGGAGGCGCATCGACGTGGCCTGCGCGTGATCACCGAGCTGGCCATGAACCACACCTCCGACGAGCACCCCTGGTTCCAGTCGGCGCGGTCCAGTCGCGACTCGCCGTACCGCGACTACTACGTCTGGGGGGACGACGACACGCGGTACGCGGATGCCAGAATCATTTTCACCGACACCGAGCGCTCGAATTGGACCTGGGACCACGAAGCAGGCCAGTACTACTGGCACCGCTTCTTCAGCCACCAGCCGGACCTGAACTTCGAAAATCCTGACGTCCGACGGGCCTTGCTCGACATCATCCGATTCTGGCTCGATCGGGGCATCGATGGGCTGAGACTGGACGCGATCCCCTACCTCTTCGAGCGCGAGAGCACTATCTGCGAGAACCTACCCGAGACGCATGCCTACCTGAAGGAGATCCGGGCAGCCGTCGACAGCTCGTACCACGGTCGGATCCTGCTTGCCGAGGCCAATCAATGGCCGGCTGACGTGCTCGCCTATTTTGGCGACGACGACGAGTGTCATATGGCGTTCCACTTCCCGCTCATGCCACGCATCTTCATGGCGATCCGTCGCGAGGAGCGCCGGCCCATTACTGAGATCCTTGCCCAGACGCCGGACCTTCCGCCCCGCTGCCAGTGGGCCATCTTCCTGCGCAACCACGACGAGCTGACCCTCGAGATGGTCACCGACGAAGAGCGGGACTACATGTACGACGAGTACGCCAAAGACCGACTGATGCGCCTCAACCTTGGTATTCGCCGACGGTTGGCCCCACTGATGGAAAACGGACGCCGTCAGCTCGAGCTCATGCACGGCCTGCTGCTGTCCATGCCGGGCACACCGGTCCTGTATTACGGCGACGAAATCGGGATGGGGGACAACATCTTCCTGGGCGATCGCAACGGCGTCCGCACCCCGATGCAGTGGAGTCTGGACCGCAACGCTGGCTTCTCGCGCGCTGATGCGGCGCGCTTGTACAGCCCGCTCATCGTCGACCCCGTCTACGGCTACCAGGCTATAAACGTCGAAGCGCAGCTGCGAACTCCTACCTCCCTGCTCCATTGGGTCCGCCGTCTGATCCACATTCGCAAGCGTTATCACGCCTTTGGCCGCGGCTGCATCGAGTTCCTCGCCCCGGCCAACGCCCGTGTCCTGGCCTACATCAGGCGATATGGCGACGAGACCCTGCTGATCGTCAACAACTTGTCGCGCTTCAGTCAGCCAGTCGAGCTCGACCTGAGCCAGTACCGCGGGTGGGTTCCGATCGAGCTGTTCGGCGAGACGCGCTTCCCGCCCATCGGCGAGCTACCGTATTTCTTAACGCTCGGCCCGCACACCTTCTACTGGTTTCGTCTGGAGCGGCCGGAGTCTGAAGCACTCGCTAGGTGAGCCTTCTCCCAGGCCTTCTTGTATCCTCACTCGCCCTTGGAGGTCGCGCGGAGCAGCATCGTGACGGCGACCGGAACGCTCCTTGACGAGCTGCCCCGGGTCTGCGCCAGCCTACCCGATTTCCTGGCCGGACAGCGCTGGTTCGGCGGGAAGGGCCGCCCGATCGCATCGACCGCCATCGCCGACCACGCGAGTCTCGACGACGTCGAGGCTGCGCTGCTGGCGATGATCGACGTCGTCTATGTCGACGGCGATCACGAACGGTACTTCGTCCCGCTGCTGGCGGCCGCGGGCGACCGGGCAGCTGGCGGCGCCGCCATCGCCCGGACCGGCGAGTCGGTCGTCGTCGACGCGTTGACCGATCCTGGCTTCTGCCGCTCCATGCTGGCGACGCTCGCTCGCGGCCCTGAGCTGACGACCGAGCTGGGCGGCCAAATCCTCTTCCGTCCGCGCTCTCGACTGGCGGGATTCGCCGCCCACCACCGGTCTGTGAGCGTTCGATTCTCGACCGCCGAGCAGAGTAACTCCTCGGTGTTCTTCGATCAGAAGTTCATCCTCAAAGCGTTTCGGCGGCTGCAGGAGGGGCCGAATCCCGAGCTCGAGGTGCTGGCGTTTCTTACTAACCACACCGACTTCACGCACGTCCCCGAGCTCGCCGGCGTCATCGAGTACCGAGCTCCGGATGGCGGCCGCCTCGCGCTCGGCGTGCTCCAGGACTTCGTCGCCAATGAAGGCGACGGATGGAGCCATACGCTGCGCGAGTTGGAGCGCTTGTCGTCTGGAGAGGAAGCGACCGCCGGGCTGGCTAGCGGCTATCTGGCCAGCACCACGGATCTAGGACATGTCACGGCAGACCTTCACCTCGCGTTCGCCTCGGCACCGCACGTGGCGGATTTCGCGCCGACGCCGATCACGCGAGAGGACGTTTTGGAATGGGAGCGCGCCATAGCGGGCCGCGTGAAGCGAATGTTCATCCGACTCGACCAGCATTTCGCCGCGCATCCCGAAGCGATGCGCGGCCTGGACATGATCCCGACCTTGCCGCACTTGCGGGACACGGTCGACGGGCTGATGTGGCTGGCGGACGGAACATTGACTAAAACCCGCCACCACGGCGACTATCACCTTGGCCAGGTCCTCAAGACGGCCGACAGCTGGGTCGTCATCGACTTTGAGGGCGAGCCGCTCCGCCCGATCGCCGAGCGGCGCGCCCGCCACACACCGCTCAAGGATGTGGCGGGAATGCTGCGCTCCCTTAGCTACGCGGCCGCCGTCGCGGCCCGAGAACGGCCACTCTCTACTGGTTCCTCGCCGCGGGCTGCTTTCGGTTCGCGCCTGCGCACATGGGAGCGCCGGGCCCGCCGCGCCTTCCTCGACGCCTATCTTGGGAAGGCCCGGTCGGCCGGCGCGACCTTCCTGCCGCGCTCGCGCGCTGGGGTCCGAAGCGTGCTGGCCGCCCTCGAGCTGGAGAAGGCGGTCTACGAGCTTGAGTACGAGTTGGACAACCGCCCGGACTGGGTCGCCATCCCGCTCCGCGCTCTCGCGGGAAGTTAACGGCTTCAATCAGCCGGGAGCCCGGCACTGGTCCGTGGCCAGCCGACCTCTGCGAACAATGCCTCCGAGCGATCGGCGAGCACCCCGGCAACCACGACTGGCGGCGGGCCGAAGCGCGCGATCCCCTCCTCGCGCAGGATCGGGTGAGGGGACGAATAGCCACCAATCGTCGGGCCTGGCGCGGCGAAGACCACCCGCGAGATGTGTGTCTCGCGGATCGCAGTCGAGCAGATCCAGCAGGGCTCACAGCTGGTGTACAAAGAACAGCCCCTCTGATCGTCCGTGTTGACGCTGTTCTCACCCTCGGCCACCACCCTGCCCTCCCGGACGATCAGAGACCCGAACGGCGCGTTTCCGCGCTGCGCCGCTGCTCGCGCCAGCTCGATGCACCGCTGGACCAGTTGAGCGTCGTCCATCATCCACTCCCTCTCACACGTTGCGACTGCCGCGCCCGGCTCTCGCTAAGGCAACCGAAAGACCGCGGAGGCGACGCCGCCGAAGATCAGATCGCGGTCGGCCTGGCTCTTTGTGGCGAGCTGATCCATGGTCAAGCGCAGCGCGTTTCGATAGCCCTCACGCCGGCTGACAGGTGGGTAGTCGCTGCCCCACATCATCCGCTTCGGTCCAAACGCTTCGTACGCCAGCTCGAGTAGCGGCGGTATCGGCGTCTCAAACGGAAAAGGCTCCGTGACGGGCATCGCCCGCTTGGCGAACTCGCCCAGACCGTGGACCTTGATGAAAACGTTCGGATAACGAGCCAGCGAGAACACTCTCTGACGGACTTCGTACGGCGCCACCTCGCCATCGGGTGTGCCGACCGAGCCTAGATGCTCCACGATCAGCGTCAGGTTTGGGAGCGCCTCGACCAGCTCCGCGAACTCGGTTGAGGCGAATTCTCGACTCGTGCCCCCACAGCTGACCGGCAGGCCCAGCTCGGCCGCCTTTCTCCAGATGGCGAGCGAATCGTCGCCCGGCGAGCGCGTGTCGGCCCAGAGGCGAACTCCGCGCGCGCCTCGCTCGGCCAGCCGTTCCAATTCCTGGGGCGCATCTGGCCCGTCCGAACCCACGACGACCACCGAGACCAAGCGGTCAGGGTAACGCTCGACGCACTCGAATTGGTACCGATTGTTGGTCTGGCCTCTGATCTGGATCAGGACGGCCCGCTCGACATCATTGCGGTCCATCTGGTGAAGCAAGCTCTCGACCGGCTCGTACCAGACGGGCGAAGCGTGACAATGCGTGTCCACCATTCCCATGTTGAGCTCCTTGCGGCTGGAACCGCGGGCGTTCGAATCAGGCCGTTGGGCCTGCGTCCGGGATGGCCTCGAAGGCTGGGCCTGGCTTTCTGAACGGGACTGACATTACGACCATCGTCCGACTTCGCACGCGGCCATCGCCCGCATTGATGATGCGGAAGATGACGTCCTGGAGGTGGGCCGGGTCCCTCGTGTGGACCCGTAGTAAGACGTCGAAGTCGCCGGTCAGCCAGGCCATCGTCTCAACCTCCGGCATCTGGCGTAAGGCCTCGGCCATCCGAGAGCGTGTCGCCTCAGCCTGTTGGATCTGCACGCCGACGTAAGCCGTCAAGCCCAGGCCCAGCTTCGCGTAATCGAGGTCGGCGTGGTAGCCCAGAATGTAGCCCGCCTTGGTCAGGCGTTGGAGCCGTTCATGGACCGCTGGATGGCTCAAGTGCAGGGCCCGCGCGATGGCGGCCAGCGGGGCCCGACCATCGTCGCGAAGCATGGCCAGAATACGTTGATCCAGCGGGTCCGGCTCATACGGCCGACGACCCTTCGGCGCGCGCGGTCGGACGGGCGCTAGTTGGCGAAGATCTTTCACCATCGCCGCCTACTCTTCCGAAGAATCTCGGAATTCTAACTTTAGAATTGCCAAATATGCCATGCCTGATGCCAATCTCTTACGCTTGGCATCGGGCCTGCAGTGTCTCCGTTTTGGGATGGAGAGCCGATGAAAAGCTTGATCGAGCGGCCGCCAGTTGAAGGACCAGACCTCCGCACGATTCAGACCAGCTCGACCTCCGCCCCTGCCGCCAGCCGCGTCGCGCAGAGGCCATCATCGGCCCCGCATCGGCAGCTTGGATTGTCCGATCGGTCCGCCACTGACCTGTACTACGCGATGCTCGTCTCGCGCCTGCTCAGCAAGCAATGTTTGGGGCTCGCGACGCAAGGCGCTTTTGACGTGGCGATCCCGAGCGACGGGCATGAGGCGGCCCAGGCGGCCAGCATCTGGGCGCTGCGTCCGCGCGACAAAGTATTTCTGTTCTATCGGAGCCTCGCTGCGGCCTACGCTCGCGGGATGACGGCCCGTGAGTTGATGCTGGATCACTTCAGGCGGGCCGACAGTCCGTCGTCGGGGGGCCGGAATCTGCCTGGCCACTGGGCGAAGCGAGCGCTGGCGTTGATGACCATCTCGGGCTCTGTCGCGACGCAGATCCCGCACGCCGTTGGCGTGGCCCTCGCGAGCAAATTGCGGGGTGAGGACGACGTCACGATCGTCTACTTTGGCGATGGCGCCGTCAGCAAGGGCGACTTTCACGAGGGTGTGAGCTACGCCGCGATCCACAAGCTGCCGGTCGTCGTCTTTTGCGAGAACAACGGCCTCGCGATCACTGTCCCGTTCCGATCACAGTCGCCCGTCCCGAGCGTTGCCGCGCGAGCATCGGGCTACGGCATACCGGCTGAGGCGGTTGACGGGGCCGACGCCCTGGCGGTGTACGCGGCCACTTGCGCAGCTCTCGAGCGAGCCCGGCGCGGCCAGGGTCCAACTCTCGTCGAGGCGCGTGTAGCTCGCCTGGGCCAGCACACGAACCAGGTGGCGGACTCGAGGCCCGCGGAGGAGCTAGCCGCCGAACGGGCCCGCGACCCGCTGCCGCGACTGGCCGGCTACCTGCGCACTCAAGGGCTCCTGGACGAAGCCGGCGAATCCGAGCTACAAGCTCGCGCCGCGGCCGAGGTGACGGACGCCGTGGAATTCGCGCGCGCGGCGGCTGAGCCCGCACCGGGAACGGTCCTGACCGAAGTAGTCAGTAATCAGTAGCCAGTATGATTGTAGGCGCGCACCGTGTGCGCGCCCCAGGGCGGACACGTGGGTCCGCCTCTACGTTGGGTACCGATCGTGGTTACGCAGCACGAGAACATCCGCCAGCTCGTTCGGGATCTCCTCGCCGACGTCCCGTCGATCGACCAGCCGAACATCTACCCCATGGAGTGGCACGGCGACCAGGAGGGCAAGCTTGCCAGCTTGTACGAGCGCGCCAAGCGCGAGGTCTGGAATCCCGCCGACCTGCCCTGGGCCGAGCTAGACCCGCTCGACTTCACGCGAGAGCAGCGCCTGGCCGTGATGTACTGGTACGCCGTGCTGGCGAATTTCGACGGCTCGGGCCCGCCTGTTTTCGCCAAAGCGATGATCCACTCGTACGAGCACCATGAGGAGGACCCGGTCCGCAAGGCGTTCTTCTCGATCACGCGCGACGAGGTCAACCACGAGGAGGTCTGCCAACGGACGGTGAGCCGACTCTGGTCGGCCACGCCAACCGAGGGCTGGGAGCCGGAGACCGAGCTGGAGGCTCTGGCACTCAGGAACCTGCGCTGGCTGTACTACAACGGGGCCCGCTACTGGAAAGGCTACAGCCAGGCGCTGAACAAATACCCGCTGTCGGTCCTCTTCTCCAGTTTCATGATGGGCGAGGTCGCGGCGACAACGCTCTTTCACACGATGAGCAAGCAGGCAACCCATCCCGTCTTCCAGCACGCCCTGCGCAACGTCGGCAAAGACGAGGCCCGCCACATGGCCATCTGCCTGGCCATGCTCGAGAAGTCGTTCCCCAGCCTGTCCGACGACGAGAAGGCCATGATCACCAAGCAGCTTCGAGCCGGCTTCGTCTTCCTGTCGATGATCCTGTACGAGCCGCCGGAGCAGTTCTGGCAGTTACCGCCCGAGTTCCTGGCGACCCATCGTGAGCTGGAATCGATCGCTCGCCAGGCTGGACTAGGGGTGGCCACTCTCGACGTCAAGCGTGAGGTCTGGCGCCAGGCGATGTTCAAGGTCAAGGCGGTCGTCGAACGCTACGGGATCGCGTTCCCGGCGATGCCCGAGGTCGGAATCAGTGGTCACGAAGTGACCGACGTCGACCCGACGGATATCATTCCCGTCTTCTAGAGGGGTCAGGGGTCGGGAGTCAGAGGCGAGTGCTCCAATTCCCTGAAGCCTGGCCGCTGGCCTCGGGCCCAGACCCCCGACCGTTCCCGAAAAGCGCCCGAAATGGCGGGCCAAACCTCTTGCCTGTTGTCGGCCTTCGGCCGTACCATGGCACGTGCTGTTCGATCTGGGGGGACGCTGGCCTCGCAGGTGCACGTCGTGAGCGTGGCGCACGCCCCGGCGCGGCGCGGCCGCCGTGGCGTCGCCGGGCGCGTTCGCCCACTCGTCCCAACGGGCATCGCCGATCTCCGCGCCAAGGGTAGCCCGCCGGCACGCTTGGCGCGCGAGTCCGCCCATCTTCCGGTCCAGGCGATTGCCGCGGACCGCCTGGCGGCCGGGCGAGCCTCGGCGCAGCCAAGGGCCGGCCTGGTCGTTGGCGTCGCCATCGCCGTCGTGCTGGGGCTGGAAGCGCTCCTGGCGCTCTTGCCAGGTCTTCGGCCGATCGCCTGGGGCGCCTGCCTGGTTGTCGCACTCGGCGCCGCTATGGCCGGCGTCTGCGCCGCGCACGCAGCGCGCGCGCGAACTCGCCTCACCTGGCTGCTGGCCGGCGCGGCGGCGGCCTTGATCCTGCTCGGCATGCTGGCACGCGGCTACCAGAGCTTCGACCCGGCAGCCGGGCCAGCGGCGTTCGGCCGCGATGACGCTGGCTTCGTGGCGGCCGTCGTGTTCTTCCTGGTCGCTGCGCTAGCCCGCCTGGATGGCGAGCGGGTGAACCCGCGGCGGGCGAAGCTCCTGCTCGACGTCGCGATCCTGAGCCTGGCGCCGCCCGTCATGGGCCTGCTGATCACGATTCACACCGACGTCCTGGGTCCGCGCGAAGAGTCGCTCACGCCGGGCGGTCTGCTGTACCTGTCCGCGTACGTCGCCACAGCCTACGCCATGGTCTGGGTCACCAGACGAACGGCGTTGGCGCGCCCAGCGTCACCCCAGGGACTGCTGGCATGGGGGACGCTGGCTGTCGCGGCCGGTGCCGCCCTCCACGCCGGGCGACTGCTCCACCTGCCGGGCTGGCAGCTCGGGCTGGGCCAGCCTTTCTGGACCGTCGGGCTCGCCGGAGTCGCACTGGGCGGGCTGGTCGTGGCCCTCGCGCCCGACGCCGAGCTGGCTCACAGCCCGCCCGAGGGAGACGCCCGCGACGACAGCCGACTCCGGCTGGTACCAGCCACGGCGGCCGGGGGCCTGGTGTGCTTGGCGCTCGCCGCGCAGCTCCTGTCCGAAAACGCTCCCAAGACGGAGCTGTTCGTCGGGACGCTCGGTCTGTCTGTGCTGCTGGTAATCCGCTTGATCCTCAGTCTTGCCGAGAACGGCTGGCTGCTGCGGCGCCTGGAGACGGCCGGCTACGCTGAAGAGCGCCTGCGAGACCTGGGACTGGCGCTCAACCTCCAGGCTAGCCTGGAGATGGAGCGCGTCATGGATTTAGTCTGCCGCCAGGGTCGTGCCGCCCTGCGCGCTGACTCGGCCGTGGTGTGGCTGGTCGACCAGGAGGCTGGTGAGCTGCGCCTGGTTGAGTCGGCCGGCGTCCGCCGCGACATCTTACAAGACAGGCGACTGTCGCTGAATGATCCGATCTCCCTCACCGCCAGAGTCGTGCGCACGCAGGCGCCCGAGATCGTCCAGCATGCCGCCACGGCCCGGCAGAGCAACCCGCGCCTCACCGTCATGCTGCGCCAGCAATGCCTGCTGGCCGTGCCACTCGTCCGCCACCGCGAGACCATCGGCGCAATCATATTTGGTAGCTCGCGCCACCCCGAGGCCTTTCAGGGCCGAGATCTCGCCAAGGCCGAGCTGTTGGCCGCCCAGGCCGTGGTTGCGCTCGAGAGCGCGCGTCTGTACGGCGAGGTCCGCAGCCAGCTCGAAGAGACCAAGGCGCTGTACGAGATCGCGAACGCGGCCAACACCGTGGTCACTCCGGAAGAGATCGGTCAGCGCCTACTCGAAATCAGGAAACGGACTGCGCGGCAGCACCGTGCCCCGGGCCGGCCGGCCGCCAGGGCTGCTGCCCTCGTCGCTGGCCAGTCTGGCGTTTCGGTCCGGGCATCCCGCACGAAGCGGGCCGGGCGACTCGATGCTAATTGACGAGCAGCCGGCGGACGGCCGCTCTCCTGAGCGCTCGGTGCACATCGTGCCTCCTCCGGCGCTGATGGCTATCCCGCTGCCGCTCAAGGATGGCGCGATTGGCGTGGTCGAGTTGGAGCGGGCCGAACGTCCCTTCAGCGACGCGGACGAGCGGATCGTCGTGGTCCTGGCCAACCACGTCGCGCTAGCAATCAACAACCTCCAGCTCGCGGAGCACGCCCGCGAAGTCGCTGCACTCAAGAAGATCGATCGGCTCAAGACCGAGCTGCTCTCAACCGTCTCCCACGAGCTGCGCACCCCCCTCAGCTCGATCAAGGGCTACGCGACCACGCTGCTCGAGCACGACAGGGTGCTCAGTCGCGCCGAGACCCGCGAGTTCCTGGAGACCATCGACAGTGAGAGCGATCGACTGGACGAGATGATCCGAAACCTGCTCGACATGTCGCGCCTGGAGGCGGGCGTTCTGAAGATGGACCGCGAGCCGATCCAGATGGCCGAGGTCGTCGAATCCTGTGCCCAGCGGGTCCAACGGCTGACCGACCGACACCGGATCATGATGGCCTGGAGCTGTGATCAGCTCGTGGAGGCTGACCCGCGCCGCATCGCGCAGGTCGCCACGAACCTCCTGGAGAATGCGGTCAAGTACTCGCCCGACGGCGGCGAGATCGTGGTCGGGGGGCAGGTCCAGGGCGACACGCTGGTCGTGAGTGTGACCGACCAGGGGGTGGGCATCCCAACGCGTGACCTGAACCGAGTCTTCGACCGCTTTCACCGAGTGGAGGGCGAGATCTCGAAACGGGTGGGAGGGACTGGCCTCGGCCTGGCGATCTGCCAGCGCCTGGTCGAGGCACACGGAGGCAAGATCTGGGCAGAGAGTCGGCTGGGCAAGGGCAGCACCTTCTTCTTCACGCTGCCACTTTACGAGCGATCAGCGGTCAGCAGTCAGCCGTCAGCACGTGCAGGCGATAGCTGATAGCTGAAGGCTGACAGCTGACGGCTTGAACGAGATGGAGGATCGATGAATACGACCCGCAAGACTTCGGTGCTGGTAGCGGATGACGATCCGCGCCTGCTCAAGCTGGTCCAGCGCAACTTGGAGCTGAACGGCTACCGCGTGCTGACCGCCATGGACGGCCACAACGCGCTCAAAATGGCCGAGGCCGAGGAGCTAGACCTGCTGCTGCTGGACATCATGATGCCTGGCATGGACGGCCGCGACGTCTGTCGCCGGGTGCGCGAGTTCTCGACCGTGCCGATCATCATCCTGACTGCTCGCGAGGCAGAGGAGGACAAGGTATCGGGCCTGGACGCCGGTGCGGACGACTATCTGACCAAGCCGTTTGGCTCAATGGAGCTGCTGGCGCGCGTGCGGGCTGCGCTCCGCCGCGCCCAATTCTCCAGCCCTGACCAAGGCCAGCCGGTCTTCCAGACCGGCGAGCTGGAGGTGGACTTCGCGCAACAAGTCGCGCGCGTCAGCGGCCAGCAGGTCAATCTGACGCCTACGGAGTTCAGGATAGTGAGTTTCTTGGCGCGCAATGCCGGCCGCGTGGTCACCCAGGCTGACCTGCTGACCAAGGTCTGGGGGCCCGAATACAAGGATGAGGCCCACCTGCTGCGAGTCAACATTGCCCGTTTGCGCGGTAAGATCGAGCTCGACCCCAGCAATCCGCGCTTCGTCACCACTCGCCCGGGCATCGGCTACACCCTTAACAAGCTGCCCGAAACCGAGCCGGCCACCAGCCAGTAGCCAGTAGCCAGTAGCCAGTGGGCAGTAGGCAGCGGCCAAGTGCGTGCACTGCCCACTGCTCACTGCCCACTCGTTATGTTTTCGTGACAGAATCGCCAGGCCCCGAGACGTCGTTGTAACGCTCCCAGACGTAAGATAGCGGCCTCAAGGGAGCCAGCAGGCGCGTCATTCATGCCGTGCCGTCTCGGCTGAGCCGTTTCCGCCTAGCCGTCGCTGGCGTGCCCAGGTCAACGCCGAGCTTTGGCTCGTTCGCGGTGCGGCCGCTGTCGCGTGAGACAGGGGGGTGAGGAGTCTCGCGTGTGCCGCGACCAGGCCGTGGGGAGGCAGTCTGGCAGTCGCGCGGCTTGGCCAGCCCTCGGGGGTGTGCCAAAAAGACCCCCCGTGTCAGGAGGATGGACAAGCGGCGGCGGTCGGGGCAGGTTTCAGAAGTGCGTGCCCCCGTCCCGGCCGTCGCCCCTTGCGTTCAGGGAGACCAGCCTATGACAGATCATCGTCCGGTCCCACGCCGCTCAATTGGTCAATCGCGCCCGGCGCCTCGGGCCGCCACTCGACACCCGCTCACGTCAGAGGATGTCCGCCGCTTGACTCTGTACAAGTGGCGCTACGCGCTCGAGTCGTCCGGCTTCACCGCCAGGCAGGTCGGCCAGCTCATCTTCTTGAAGTGGCTGTACGCGAACGACGCCGTTCGGGGCTGAGCGAATTGGCCAGCTTGCCCACCTGGAGCGCAATCGCTACCCTATTCTCCACCTGGGTCGAAATACCCGGGCAGTGGATGCGGCCGCGTGGACGAGCTCGCCTTTCGGATACGTTCCGCCGAGCCGGAAGACCTCAAGCCGCTGCAGGCGGCGATGAAGGTCAGCCTGGCGCATCCCGACGGTCGAACTCGGAGCGGCAGCCTGCGGACAGCCCAGCAGCGCGACGAGCTGCTCTTGCTCGAACGCTACGACCCCCGCGAGAAGGCATGGGTCCTCGGCGGATTCGTCGAGTGGCACATGCGGGTGGACGACACGTTGACGCTTCGCGATGTCGGGTCCGTGGGCGAGGCGCCTCACGCTGGGATCGTCAAGCATCTCCTGAGCGAGCTTCTGCGTTCACTCTCGCCGCTGGCGGCCACGGCCGTGGTTCGCCGCGACTCCGAGGTCTGGAACGAGATTCTGGACAGCATCCCTGGGTTTTTCGTGGAAGGGCCGCCGGAGTATCGCCGGCCGCACTACTACAACGTCTGGAAATGGTCGCCAGAGCTGGCGCGCCAGGCTCAGCGTCAGCTTGGGCGCGGTCGTCCCCCCAGCCGCGCCACGCCGGGTCGCCGGCCCTGATCGCCTACCCGCGATGAGTCGAAATTTCCTGTGTTACACTCACAACGAGTTCTGGTCGGGCGTCTAGCCTGGCCAGAACGCTGAGGAGGCGGGCCATGAAACAGAAGATCGAGGAGTTCCTCGAGTTTCTGGCTGCCGAACGTCGGCTGTCCCCCAACACCCTGGCCGCGTACAAGAACGATCTCCGCCAGTTCGAGGCGTATCTGAGCAGTCGCCACGCCGGCCCACTTGGCAACGGCGTCCACCATCTGACTGGCAGCGGCAACGGGCAGGTCGGCCAGTCCGAGCTGTCCCGCGAGACCGTGGCAGGCTTCTTCTTGAATCTGCGCGTGGACAAGGGCTACTCCGCGGCCACCATCGCCCGAAAGATGGCGGCCGTCAAGTCCCTGTTTCAGTTCCTGCTTCGCCAGGGAGTGATCTCCCACAACCCCACGGCCGAGCTGGGCTCGCCCGAAGTGAAGAAGCCGCTCCCTAGAGCGATCTCCGTTGGCGATGTGGATTTGCTCATCCGGCAGGCGGACAAGCGGACCACACCGGAGGGCCTGCGCGATAGGGCGATGCTGCATCTGCTGTACGCGACTGGGATGCGCGTCACGGAGCTCGTCTCCCTCGACGTCTCCGACATCGACGCAGCGGGCCAGACCGTTCGCTGCATTGGTCGAGGCGCTCGAGCGCGCCAACTGCCCGTGGACGAACGGGCCTGGGCGGCGCTCCAGGATTACCTGGACCGCGGGCGGCCAGCGCTGCTGCGGTCAGGCCTACCCCAGCCAGCCCTGTTCTTGAATCATCGCGGCCAGCGACTCACTCGCCAGGGTTTCTGGCTTATCATGAAGTCAGTCGCACGAGACAGTGGGGTTCGCGCTGAGGTGACACCGCACACACTCCGCCACTCCTTCGCGACTCACCGCCTGAGCGATGGCTTTACCCTACCTCGCCTGCGCGAGCTGCTCGGCCACGCCAACATCTCCACCACCCAGATCTACACGCAGGTCAAGATCGGACGGACCAGGACCCTCACCGCAGCTAGCCGACGCTGAACAACGAGCAGCGAGTAGCCAGTGGCGAGTGACGAGCGCGTTCGACGCGTTGCTCCTCCCTCGCGACTCCCTACTCGCGACTTCCTACTCGCGACTTCCTACTCGGATGAGTGTTCCATCGCTAGCGTATCGCGTGCGCGAGGCGGCCTCGAGTCTGCGCGGCCGCCTGCAGACGCTTCCCAAGCTCGGCATCATCCTCGGCTCCGGGCTCGGACCGCTCGCGGACGAGGTCGCCGATGCCGTCGTCGTGCCGTACCCTGAGATCCCCCATTTCGCGGTCTCAACCGTTCCAGGCCACAGCGGGCAGCTGGTCTCGGGGACGCTGGAGGGCGTTCCGGTGGTCGTGATGCGGGGTCGCGTCCACTACTACGAGGGCTACAGCCTGCAGCAGGTCACCTTTCCCGTTCGCACCCTCCGCCGCCTGGGAGCCGAGTCAACCTGATGGGCCTGGCGGGCCTCAATCCGCTCGTGGGCCCAGACGAGCCGGAGCTTGGGGTCCGCTTCCTGGACCTGGCCGACGCCTACGACGCCGAGCTGCGGGCTCGGGCGCTCCAGATCGGAGCCGACCTGGGGGTTCGAGTTCACGAGGGTGTGTACGTCGGCGTGGCGGGCCCGAGTTTCGAGACCGCGGCCGAGGTCCGCTACCTTCGCCTGACCGGCGCGGACGCCGTCGGCATGTCGACGGCGCCCGAGGTGATCGTCGCGCGGCACGAGCGCATGCGCGTGCTCGCGATGTCAGTGATCACCAACGCGGCGACCGGGCTCGCGCCGCCGAGCTTGGAAGTGAGCCACGCAACTGTCCTGGCCGTAGCCGAGCGCGCCGCGCCCGGCCTCCAGGGCATCATCCGAGGCGTCATCCGAGAGCTGACCTTCGAGGATTGAGTCCCGCGGGGACGGTAGGGGCACGGCATGCCGTGCCCTCGTTGGAACCCTGGTTCCGGAATCGACGCAGGTATCATTGTGGCGCACGGGATATCGTGCCCCTGCACGTTCTTGCATGCCTCCTCTGTCATCACGCCTCGCCGCGTCTCTGGTCGGCGTCTCGCTGCTCTTGCTCTCTGGCGGGCCGCCCGCCCATTCGTCATTCCTCGCTCGCCTCCCCCGAGCCCACGACGCTCGACCTGCTTTACTCGTCGCCCCAGCCAATCCGCGACCCAGTGGCACTCATGTCTCGAATCACGGGGGTGGCCTTACCGCGTCTAGTCGTCGGCGGGCCAGTCGAGCCGCTCCAGGTTGGCCGTCTGGACAACTTCTGGGTGCTGGACCAGACCACCAACACGTACCGCCAGCGAGACGGCGAGCTGCGTCTGGCAAGCCCCAACGCCTACTGGTACGTCGAGATCGGCCAGCGGGTGTCACAGGATGAGCTGGCGCGCTCTGCAGCCGTGTTCGAAGAGCAGACCTATCCGACCGTGCATCTATACTTCGGGACCGAGTGGTCGCCAGGGATCGACGGCGATCCGCGGATCACCATCTTCCTGACCACAGTGCCCGCCGTGACGGCCTACTTCTCATCCTGGGATGAATATCCGCGGGCGGTCTATCCGTACTCGAACGAGCGCGAGATGATCCATCTGGGTCTAGGCGCGTTGCGGCCGGGAACGGCCTCGTTCGACGGCACGCTGGCGCACGAGTTCCAGCACATGGTCCACTGGAACATGAACCCCTCCGAGGAGACGTGGGTGGACGAGGGCAGTGCCGAGCTGGCGTCCTGGCTTGCCGTCTCGGCTCGTTCGATCGGCACCGGCCAGTTCGAGCGCCAGCCCGACCTCCAGCTCACTTCCTGGGCCGAGCCGCGCGCGCTGGCGCCGCACTACCAGGCTGCCTTTCTATTCATGCAGTACTTCGCGTCGCACTATGGGGGGCCGGATGGGCTGCGGGGCCTTTTGAGCGAGCGCGGCCGTCCACCCGAGACCTTCAATCGCTACCTCCACACGGCCGGCTATGGTGTCGACTTCGACGACATCTTCGAAGACTGGCTCGTGGCCAACGTCGTGAATGACCCGGCAGTCGACGGTGGGCGTTTCGCTCACCAGCGTAGCGACATACGGGTCGCGCTGCTCGCGCGGTTGCGACCGGACGACCCACCGATGGAGGACGACGTCCACCAGTATGGCGCGGACTATGTTGAGCTGGACGGCGACGGCAGCGACGCGGAGCTGGTCTTCGAGGGCCAGCCGACCGTGCGGCTGGTGGGAGCTGATCCGACCAGCGGCCAGAAGATGTGGTGGAGCAACCGTGGCGACGGCCTGGACGCTTCGATGACCCGCGTCTTTGACCTGCGTGGGGTCGGTAGCGCGACTCTACGCTTCAACCTGTGGTTTGAGACCGAGAAGGACTACGACCTCTTCTACGTCATGGCGTCGGGGGATGGCGGCGCCACCTGGCGGGTGCTTCGCGGCGCCAACGCGAGCGACTGGAACCCGACCGGCAACGCGGTGGGGCCTGGCTACAGCGGCAAGAGCGGCACGCCCGGGCCGATCTGGGTAGGCGAGGAAGTCGATCTCAGTCCGTACGCGGGCCGCGAGGTCCTGCTCCGGTTCGAGTACGTGACGGACCAGGCGACGAACTTTCGAGGAGTGCTGCTAGACGACGTGGCGATCCCCGAGATCGGCTACATCGACGACGCCGAGAGCGAGACCGGCTGGGCCTACGACGGCTTCATCCGCTCGGACAACATGATCCCTCAGCCCTGGGGCCTGCGCCTCGTCCAGTACCAGCGCGGGGGCGGTGTGACCATCAAGCCGCTTGTTCCGGATCCCGACCGGCGCCTGGTGGAGCGCCTGCCCAGCCTGGGAGGATCGGTCGAGCGGGCCATCCTGGCCACCAGCGGTCTGGCGCCGCGCACGCTCGAGACGGCTCGCTACCGCGTGGTCCTCCGCCGCGCCGCGTAGCGTGCCCTCACCCCCGCCCCCCTCCCTCGAGGGGACTCAAGGGGAGAGGCCTCCGCCTAGCCCCTTCCCCCTTGAGTGGGAAGGGTTGGGGATGGGGGGTAGGTGAAGGCACCGCTTGCGAGCCGGACTCTCGCGCAGTACTCTCTAAGCGAGAGTGGCGCCGAGGACATCAGGGAGGGCGAGCCATGATCCAATCCAAGACGGTATTCCCGCTTCTGCTGGCCGTGCTCGTCGTGGCCTGTGGGCCGCAGGCTCCGACCGCCAAACCCGAGCCCAAGCCGCCCGAGGCCGCTAAGCCGGCCGCAGCTCAGCCGACCGATGCGCCCAAGCCAGCCGCGCCGGCGGCAACGACCGCTCCCGCTGCCAAGCCGGTCGCCTCCGAGAGCGGCCGGACGCTCGTCTTGGCGTATACGGCCAGCGACCCGACGACGATGGACCCCGCCATAGCGAACGAGTCGCAGGCCAACATCATCGTCCTGGCGATCTACGAGCCGTTGGTCGCCTACAAGTACGGGACCAGTGAGATCGGCCCGAAACTGGCGACCGAATGGAAGCTTTCTGAAGATGCCAAGACTTACACGTTCAAGCTCAGGCCTGGCGTCAAGTTCAGCGACGGCACGCCCTTCAACGCCGAGGCCGTCAAGTTCTCGTTCGACCGACTCAACGGGGTCGGAAAAGGGCCGGCCTTCGTACTGGCTGGAATCTACGACCGCGTCGACGTGGTCGACGACCTGACCGTCAACGTCGTTCTCAAGACTCCCGTCGGCCACTTCCTGAGCATGCTGCCGAAGGCGTTCATTGTCAGCCCGAAGTTCGTCAACGACCACGCTACCCCCGACGACAAGTGGGCCGAGAAGTACCTGTACGATCACGCCAGCGGGACGGGCCCGTTCGACGTCGAGAAGTGGGACCACAACAGCCAGATGGTCTTCGCCAAGAAGCCGGGCTACTGGGGAGCACCCGATCGTCCAAAGATCGACCGCGCCGTACTGCGGGTGATCCCCGATCCCTCCACACAGCAGCTTCTCCTCGAGAAGGGCGAGCTGGACCTGTGGGGAGCCGGCGTGCCGCTCGACGCTCTGCCGCGGCTCAAGGGCAATCAGGCGATCACGATCCCGGAGGACAAGACGATCGTCGCCCTGTACATCCAGGTCTCCCAGGTCAGGCCGCCCCTGGACAATCCCAAAGTCCGACAGGCCGTCGCGTTGGCCTTCGACTACAAAGGCTTCATCGACGGTGTCTACCAGGGCCATGCCACCCAGGCCCAGGGGATCGTGGCGCGCGGGATCCCGCTTCATGACACAAGCTTGCCAGTGCTGCAGAAGGATCTCCCGCGTGCCAAGCAGCTGCTGGTTGAGGCTGGCCATCCAAACGGCGGCTTCGAGATGGAGTACGTGGCTGTAACGGGAGACCCGCCAGAGCGTGGGGCCGGCCTGATCCTGCAGGAAGGCCTGAAGGAGCTGGGGATCGACCTGAAGGTAATCGAGCAGACCTGGCCGACGATGGTCGGGCGGATGCAGACCAACGACAAGTCCCAGCTCATGCATCTGTACGGCTACTACCGCTTCCCACCCTATGCCGATCCGGATGCCTACTTCTTCGGGCCGTTCCACACCTCCCAGCAGATCAAGGGCTACAACGGCACCTTCTACGGCAACGCCGAGACCGATGCGCTCATGGACAAGGGCCGGACCTCGACGGACCCGAGGGAGCGAGAGCGGATCTACAAAGAGCTTCAGGCCCGCCTCATGAACGACGTGGCCGTGCTCGCCCTGGCCAACCCGACCGCCATCGTCGCCCAGCGTGCATGGGTCAAGGGCTACAAGTACACCCCAGCCTGGAACCAGGCCCTCTACCTCGACGAGATCTCGCTGGAAGGCAAACCATAGCGAGTAGGTAGTAGGCGGTAGGCGGAGGATGGGTCTACTGCCTACTGCCTACTGCCTACTGCCTACTGCCTACTGCCTACTGTCGTGACCTCCTACGTCATCCGCCGGCTGGTCTGGCTGGTCGTCGTCGCGGTGGGGATGACGCTCGTTACGTTCGTCGTTACCCACCTGATCCCGGCCGATCCAGCCAAGTTCGCGGCCGGCCTGGACGCCACGGCCGACCAGATCGAGCGGGTTAAGCGCGATCTGGGCCTGGACCGTCCGCTGCCCGAGCAGTATCTGATCTACGTGGGCAACCTCGCGCGTGGTGACCTGGGTACCTCCATCATCACCAAGCGGCCCGTCGCCGACGACCTGCACGACTATTTCCCAGCCACGCTGGAGCTTGCCCTGTTCACGATCCTCGCGATCGTGCTGGTCGGCGTGCCGCTTGGCGTGCTCTCGGCGACTCGACGCGGCGGGCTGGTGGACCTCCTCACCCGGCTCCTGGCCACGCTGTGGGTGGCGATTCCGGTCTTCTGGTTCGGACTCCTGCTACAGCTCCTCTTCTACTTGAAGCTGGGCTGGCTCCCGGCGGGCGAACGGCTCGACCCGGGCATCACGCTCCCCAGACTGAGCGGCCTGATGGCCGTCGACGCGGTGCTCCAGGGCGACGCGAGGGCGCTGGCGAGCGCACTCAAGCACCTGGTCCTCCCCGTTCTTGCGTTGTCGCTCACCCGTGTTGCGGTAGTCGCTCGAATGGCACGCGCCAGCATGCTGGAGGTGCTGGGTGGCGACTACATCCGAACTGCTCGAGCCAAGGGGCTCCCGGAGTGGATAGTGGTCTATCGTCACGCGCTGAAGAACGCGGCCCTGCCGGTCCTGACGACGCTGGGCACCCAGATCGGCTTTCTGCTCGGCGGCGCGATTCTGGTAGAGGCGATCTTTCAATGGCCGGGCATGGGCCGCTACGCCGTGTCCTCGATCACGAGCGTCGACTTTCCGGCCGTCATGGGCGTCACCCTCCTCGCCTCGGCGGTGTTCGTACTGGTCAACCTGGTAGTTGATCTGCTGTACGTCGTCATCGATCCGCGGATCAGCTACTAGGCACAAGGCTTCATGCTGAGGACGTCCTTGTCATCCTGAAGACCACTCTCTGTCCTGGGCAAGGCGAAGGATTCGTCTCCCGTTTGTCATCCCGAGCGAAGCGAAGAATCTCATGTTCCACAACAATGGCCTGGAGTCGCCGTCAGCCGCGTGTTCGGGTGCGCTCAAGCCGGATTGTCGCTCTCACCCAGCCAAAGACCTGCTGGCGAGGAGCATGAGATCCTTCGCTTTGCTCAGGATGACAATGGGGCTACTCGCGACGGCAGCATCCTCTGGCCCGGGCCTCGGCATCTTCACATGAGCACCACTCTCCAGGCCGACCAATCCGTCGTTCACGCGGCGCGGCCCCGCGTCTCCCGACGCTGGCAGCTGCGCGTCCGTGGCAACGAACTCGCCATTGCCGGGGCGTTGCTCGTCGGGGTCCTGTTCCTGGTCGCAGCGCTGGCACCGCTGATCGCGCCGTACGACCCGGTCAAGCTGAGCCTTGGCCAGCGGCTGCGACCGCCTGGGCCGCAGTACTTGTTCGGGACCGATGAGTTCGGGCGTGACCTGTTCAGCCGCGTCCTTTTCGGGGCGCGGATCTCGCTCCAGGTGGCGGCGACCGTCGTCGCGCTGGCCGTCAGCGTTGGGGTCACCTTAGGCGCGATCGGGGCGTACCGCGGCGGCCGCTGGGACGAGGCGGTTATGCGCCTGGCCGACGTGTTCATGGCGTTCCCCGACCTGGTGCTGGCGATGGCGCTCTCGGCCGCGCTCGGCGCTAGCCTCACCTCGGCGATCGTGGCGGTCTCGATCGTCTACTGGCCAACCTACGCCCGACTGATCCGTGGCCAGGTCCTGTCGCTGAAGCACGAGCCGTTCGTCGACGCGGCTCGCTCGCTTGGCGCCTCCGAGGCGCGGATCGTGGTTCGCCATCTAGTCCCAAACACCCTCTCGCCGCTGGTTGTCCGCATCACCACTGACGTCGGGTACGCCATCCTCTACACCGCCAGCCTCGGGTTCATTGGCCTGGGAGCCCAGGAGCCAACTCCGGAGTGGGGACGAATGGTCGCCACGGGCCGCCTGTACCTGCTCGATCAGTGGTGGTACGCTACGCTACCTGGCCTGGCGATCTTCCTGGCGGTCCTCGGCTTCACCTGGCTCGGCGACGCGCTCCGCGACTGGCTGGACCCCAGGCTGCGGGGTTGAAGCCCCCATCCCCTACCCCTTCCCCCCTCAAGGCGGGAAGGAGTGCGAGTTTTTCCTGTCCCCCGCGGGAGAGGGGGGCCAGGGGGTGAGGGCTAAACTATCATCGATGACTTCGGACCGGGCCTACCGGATTGGCCTCGACATCGGCGGGACGTTCACCGACTTCGCCATGCTCGAGACGGAGCGCGGGTCCCTGAGCGTCTTCAAGGTCCTGACGACCCCGGCCGCGCCGGCAAACGGGGCGCTCGGGGGTCTCAGGGCATTCCTCGAGCGCGAGGGAGTGCCGGCCGACAGAGTCAGCCACCTGGTGCACGGGACAACCCTGGTCGCCAACGCGCTCATCGAGCGGCGTGGCGCGACGGTCGGCCTGATTGCCTCGCGCGGTTTTCGTGACGTGCTGGAGATGCGCACTGAGCAGCGCTACGAGATCTACAACCTCTTCCTCAAGTATCCCGAGCCGCTCGTACCGCGCTTCCTTCGGCGGGGCGTGGCCGAGCGGACCGATCGCGACGGGCAGGTCCTGGTCGAGCCGGACCCGAACGAGGTGCGCGCGGTGCTGCGTGACTTTCGACGCGACGGCGTCGAGGCGATCGGGGTCTGCTTCCTGCACGCCTTCCGCAACCCTGGCAACGAGCGGCTCGTGCGCGACGTGTTGCACGAAGAATGGCCAGACGCACCGGTCTCACTCTCTTCCGAGGTTGCTCCCCAGATCAGAGAGTACGAGCGGACCTCAACCACAGTCGCCAACGCATACGTCCAGCCTCTGCTCCAGGGCTACCTCGCGACCATCGAACAGGCGCTGGCGGAGCTTGGATTTCGGGGCGCTTTCTATCCGATGCTCTCGTCCGGCGGAACCGCTTCGACGCGGGCCGCGCTAGCGGCCCCGATCCAACTGGTCGAATCCGGTCCGGCGGCCGGCGCGACGGCGGCCGCGTTCTTCGGCGAGCTGAGCCAGCGACGCGAGCTGATCTCATTTGACATGGGCGGAACGACCGCCAAGATCTGCCTCATCCGGGATGGTCGGCCAAGTCTTGCGCCGGGGCTGGAGGTCGCGCGAGTCGACCGCTTCCAGAAGGGAAGCGGCATCCCACTCCAGATCCCAACGGTGGAGATGCTCGAGATCGGCGCGGGGGGTGGTAGCATCGCCTGGATCGATTCGCTGGACCTGATGCGGGTGGGCCCTCGTAGCGCCGGGGCCGACCCGGGCCCAGCCTGCTACGGGCGAGGAGGAGCTGAGCCGACGGTGACCGACGCCGATCTGCTGCTGGGGTACCTCAACCCTGAGTACTTCCTGGGAGGCGAGATGCGCCTGG
>WNFU01002020.1_pt1 | contig 28071 bp, 25 predicted proteins | sample 5400121 | NCBI WGS metagenome assembly WNFU01 (sample SAMN13153360, study PRJNA577476) | soil metagenome | isolation source: 100 cm soil or saprolite under grassland replicate 1 | place: USA:California | collected 2016-06-15 | reverse complement strand
CACGTCGTATCTCCGGTAGCCCTGCACTGCCCGGAACTCCCGCAGCGTTTCCAGATGCACCGCGAGCCGCTCGGCCCCGTTGCACGCGGGTACGATCACCGAGAGATAGATTTCGGCTCGCGCACGACCGGAAAGACATGACTCGTCCACTGCTCATCACAGGCCTCCTCTGCGCCGTCCTGCCTTCGCCCGCCCGTTCCCAAGGCCTCGGCGCCGCGTGGGACTCCGTGGCCAGGATCCTCCAGGCCCCGGGCGCGCTCACCGGCGGCTATTACCTACACGCTGCCGCGCCGCGACATCACCCTCCGGATCGCGGATGTCACGGTGGCGCCGGCGCTCGCGCTCGGCACCTGGGCGGGGTTCAGCGGCGAGCCGAACGACGCGACGATGATGGGCGACCTCGTGCTCACTGCGGCGGAGCTCAAGGCGGTGCTGGGCGAGCTGGTGCATCAGGGAATCGCGGTCACCGCGGTGCACAACCACCTCGCCGCGCGTCGCGCGCCGTGTCGACGGGAGACTTCGCGGTGACGGCGGACAGGCTGGACGCGCTGCTCTCCGCGCTGGCCGCGCACGGGATCGCCGCGACGGCGGTTCACTCCCACCTGATCGGCGAGTCGCCCCGGCTGTCCTACGTCCACTTCTGGGCCGACGGTCCCCTGCGCGACGTGCTCCGGGGCCTCAGGGCGGCGCTCGATGCGGTGCATTGACCCGTCACTCTCGGCGCCTAGGTTAAGGCGCCGTGAGCGACGCGTCCTCGATCACCCACGTCTCCGACACCGCCCGCTGGGTGGCGATCTACCGGGCGATGGAATCCGAGCGCCCCAAGCCGCTGTTCAGCGACCCGCACGCCCGCCGGCTCGCGGGCCCACGCGGGGAACAGATCGTGGCCACCATGCCGAAAGCCCGCGCGTGGGCGTGGCCGATGATCGTGCGCACGGCCGTGATGGACGAGTTGATCCTCCGAGCGATCGCGCGGGACGGCGTCGGCACGGTGCTCAACCTCGCCGCCGGGCTCGACACCCGGGCCTACCGGCTGCCGCTCGCGCCGTCGCTCCGCTGGATCGACGTGGACTTCCCCGACGTGGTCGCGTACAAGAAGAAGCAGCTCACGGGCCAGCGCCCGGCGTGCGCGCTCGAATACGTGGGCATGGACCTGGGCGACGCCGCGCGGCGGCGGGCCCTGTTCGCGCAGGTCGGCGCCGCCACGGGTCCGGTGCTCGTCGTGAGCGAGGGGCTGCTCATCTACCTCGCGCCTGAGGACGTCGGCGCCCTGGCGCGCGACCTCGCCGCCCAGGCGGCGCTCGAGTGGTGGCTGATCGACCTCGCCTCGCCCCGCCTCCTGCGGATGATGGCGAAGACCTGGGGGCGGTTCCTTGCGGCCGGCAACGCACCTTTCCGCTTCGCCCCCGCTGAGGGGACGCGCTTCTTCGAGTCGCACGGCTGGCGCGAGGCGGAGTTCCGCTCGACGTGGGAGGAATCGCTGCGTCTCAAGCGGACCATGCCCCTCGCGTGGCTGTGGACCTTGCTGGGCCGGCTGTACCCGCAATCGAAGCGGGAGGAGATCCGGCGCATGTCCGGGATCGTCCTGCTCGCACCAACCAAAGCCTGAAAGGAGCCTGCATGAACGTTCACCGACTGGCGCTCACCGGCCTGTGCGTCACCATCGCCTGCTCCAGGCAACCTCCGCCGGCGAGCGGCCCCCAAGTCGTCACCATCACGGCCACCAACTACGCCTTCGCGGTGCCCGACACGATCCCGGCGGGCCTCACCACGCTGCGCCTCGTCAACCAGGGCACGGAGCTTCATCACGCGTCCCTCATCCGGCTCGGCGAGGGCAAGACCGCGGCCGATTTCCAGGCCGGGCTGCAGGCCGCGATGAAGGAGCACACCCCACCGCCGCCCTGGATGGGCTTCGCCGGGGGCCCCAACGCCGTCGCCCCCGGTGACACGGCGACCGCGATCCAGGTACTCCAGGCCGGGTCGTACCTGCTGATCTGCTGGATCCCGAGCGCCGACGGGGTGCCGCACGTGATGAAGGGCATGGTGCACCCGGTCGTCGTCGCCGGAACGGCGGCCGCCGCCGCGGAGCCGCCGGCCGACGTCCGAGTGAAGCTCACCGACTACGACTTTGAGTTCACGCCGGCGCTGACGGCCGGCCCGCACACGATTCGCGTCGAGAACGCCGGTCCCCAAGGCCACGAGATCGTCATCGGGGCCCTGTCACCCGGCAAGACGCTGCAAGACTTCATCGCCTGGGAGCAGGGGGGAGAGAAAGGCCCCCTGCCCGCCAGCCGGTGGCTGGGCGGCGTCGCGACGCTCGACTCCGGCGCGCACGCGCTGTTCCGGGCGACCTTCGCCCCCGGGCAATACCTCATTCTGTGTTTCTGGCCCGATGCGAAGGATGGCAAGCCCCACCTGGTGCATGGGATGGCGAAGCAGATCACGGTCAGCTAGAACAGCCACCGCACCCCCGCTTGCAGCTGGCGGGGGTCGCCCAGCCCCGAGCGGATCGTGCCGTCGAAGTTGAACAGCAGGCCGCCGTAGGCCGGGTCTTTGAAGTTGTCGTTGTTGGTCACGTTGAAGATCTCGAGGATCAGCTCGAGCTGGCCCTGGCGCCCGGTGTCGAACGGCCGCGAGATGCGCACGTCCCAAGAGAAGAAGGCGTTGTCCTTGCGCAGCGTGTTGCGCAGCTGGATGTGGCCGTCGGCGCAGATCCGATCCGCCGGGGACGTGGCGCGCTGGCCGGCAGGCGGCGCGAACGGGTTTCCGAGCCGGGGGCCGCAGCTCGCCGATACGGGCTGAGGGGAATAGTAGCTCACACGGTTGTTGACGTAGATGTCACCCGGGAGCTTGGCCAGGACCCAGCCGTTGAAGCGGTGCCGCTGGTCGCGGTCGCTCCAGTTGTATTCGGCATGCAGCGAGTCTGGTCGCGCGTAGCGGAACGTGAAGGGATCGCGCTCGTTGTCGTCGTCGGACTTGTCGAACGACAAGGTGTAGTTGAGCTGGAACTGGAAGTTTGGATCGATGAGCCGCTTCACGCCGACCGTGATTCCATGGTAGCGCGACTGGGCGCTGCTCTCGACCGTCGTGAGGGTGAAGATCCCGTTCGTCGTGCCACCCGCGTAGTCGTCGAGCCCGGTGCCCCACGGGCTCCCGAAGACGGCGTCGTTGCGGTTGATGAAGCGCGTCAGGTGATCGGTGCGCGCGTGGGTATAGCTCAACGAGACGGCGAGGTCCGCGGCGAGCTGGCGCTCGTAGCCGATCGTCGCGTTGAGGGTCCGTGGGTTCCGGAAATCCTTGTCGAACACGAACACGTCCGGGAAGAACACCTGGTTCTGAGGCACGTTGCTGGGTAGCAGCGTCGCGAACGCCGGCACGGGGCCGACGTAGAAGTTGGGCACCGCACCGCGGAAGTGTGTGAAGCCATTCGAGCCGTTCGTGCTCCGGGTCGACGCGAGGTTCAGCCCGGGGATGCGCGCGTAGTAGAGCCCGGCGTTCGCCCGGAATACCTCACGCCCGTCGCGGTGCGGATCCCACGCAATGCCGAGACGCGGTTGGAACATCCTCTTGTCCGAGGGGATCGTTCCGTCGGACGGGAATTCATGGCCCGCCCTGGTCTGCCCGATAAAGGGCGCGAAGAACACCTGGCTCGGCGGCGTGATCGGATCGGGCTGGAGCTGCGCTTCCCAACGGAGCCCGTAGTTCAAGGTCCACTTGGGGCTCGGCTTCCAGGTGTCCTGGATGTAGAGCGCCAGCTCGGTCTGGGGGATCTCCTGCGTGCCCGCGGCCCGCACGGTCCGGTTCACGCCGGCCTGCTGGAGAAAAAGCAGGACGGGGCCGGTCTGAAACGTCCCGCCGGGGCAGGCCGCGGTTGTCGTGCTGCCGTCGGAGCACTCCTTGTAGTTGGGGTCGGCGACGAAGTTGAGGAAGCCGTTGACGGAGCCGAAAATATAGCGCGAGTTCGCAAACCCGATGAACGTCTGCACCGAATTCACCCGGTTCCACTCGGCCCCCGCCTTGAAGAAGTGGTTGCCGCGCGCGTAGGAGACGTTGTCGAGCAGCTGGATCCGGGTGTCGTAGTACTCGATCGGCAGGAAGAACGGCATCCCGAAGCGAAGTCCGTTCGCGAAGTCCATCGCCACATCCGGGAAGGGCCGGAGCCCCGTCTGGGTCGGGTCGGGACCCAGCGCCGCCGTGCGCGGCCCCACGTACGGCCGGGGCCGATCCTCGCGGGAATACTGGAACCGGAACTCGTTCGACGTATTCGACGACAGGTAGGAGACCAGGCTGCCGTTGACGGCGTTCGAGTAGTCCTTCTCCAGGCCGTTCGCGCTCCTGGCCCACACGTCGACGTCGAACGTCCCGTTCTCCTGCTGGGACCAGGTGTGGTTGTACTTGAGCGAGAGGTTGTGCTTGTCGGAGGGCCGCCAGTCGAGCTTGACGAGGCCGGCGCGGGCGTCGTTCGTGCGGGCGATGGGCCCGAAGTCGCCGCGCAGCGCCTGGCCGAAGGCGGTATCCATCCACTGCCTGAGCGAGTCGCGCGCCGGGCTCGACGGCCGGGTCTTCTGCTTCACCTCGTCGTAGATCTGCTGGTCGTAGGCGATGAAGAAGAACGCCTTGTCGCGCTTGAGCGGCCCGCCGAGCGTGAAGCCGAACTGGTTCTGGCTGAAATCGGGCTCGAAGGTCTGCACCGCGCCGCCGGCGAAGCGGTGCTCCGGTGTGCCGGAAATCGCGTCGAACTTGCCGAAGTAGTGGACCGAGCCCCGCAGCTGATTGGTGCCGGACTTCGTGATGACGTGGATGAAACCGGAGCCCGAGCGGCCGAACTCGGGCGTGGCCCCGCCGGCGGTGACGACGATCTCCTGCACCGCGTCGAGGTTGAACGTGAACGGCGGCCGCTGGCCTCCGCGCTGCTCGCCGAAGAACGGGTTGTTGAAGTCGGCGCCGTCCACCGAGACGTTGTTGTGGATCCCCTTCTGCCCGGCGACCGTCAGCTCGTCGCCGTCCGGGCCCTGGACGATCGATACGTTGGGCGTGAGCAGCGTCAGGTTGAGGTAATTCCGGCCGTTGTTCGGCAGCCCCGACACCGCCTGGTTGGGCAGGCGTGTGGACGTTTCCACCTTGGTCACGTCCACCAGCGGCGTCGCCGTGACGGTGACGGCCGCAAGCTCCACCGGCTCGAGCTTCAGGGCGAGGTCGACCGTCTCCCCTACCCGCAGGATGATGTCGGTCTGCTTTCTCTCGCCCAGGCCCACCGCCCGCGCCGTCACTTCGTAGGTGCCGAGCGGGAGCAGCGGCGCGACGAAGACGCCCTTCTCGTTGGTGACGACGGTGTGCTGGAACCGCGTCTGCACATCCGTGACCGTCACCCGAGCGCCCGCCACCGGGCTGCCCGACGGATCCGACACCACCCCCCGGATCAGGCCGGTGGTCGCTTGTGCCTGGGCCGCGAGGGAACGGGACTCGCACAGCAAAGCCAGCGCCGCGCCGAGCAGCACGGCCGGCAGGCGCTTGGGGGAGCGGACGCCGCATGTCATCGGGTATGTCTCCGGCGCTGGAGTCTAGAAGGGCGCGGCAGAATTAGCACGGGAACGCAAAGGGGGCAAGGGCGGCGGTCTGGCGGTCCGGCGCTCGGAGGAAGAAGTTACTGACCGCCCGACCGCCTGACCGCCCATGCAAAACGCCGACATCGCCCGCCTGTTCGATGAGGTCGCGGATCTCCTCGAGATCCAGGACGCCAACCCCTTCCGCGTGCGCGCCTACCGCAACGCCGCGCGGACGATCCGGGACTTCCCCGAAGCGCTCGCCGACGTGGTGCGATCGGGAACGCGCGACCTGACCGACCTCCCGGGGATCGGTGAGGACCTCGCCGAGAAGATCACGGAGATCGTCGGGAGCGGCGAGCTGAAGCTCCGCAAGCAGCTCGCGGCGAAGCTCCCGGCGGGGTTGCTCGATCTGCTCCGCATCCCCGGGCTCGGACCCAAGCGCGTCAAGCTGTTGCACCAGAAGCTGAAGGTGAAATCGGCGGCCGACCTCGCCGCGGCGCTGCAGAAGGGGAAGATCCAGACGCTCAAGGGTTTCGGGCCCAAGATGGAGGAGAAGATCCGCGCGGGACTCGGGCCCGCACGGGCGGGCGAGCGGCGGCTGCTCCTGCACGAGGCCGAGAGCCAGGCGACCGCCCTGGTCGCCTACCTCAAGGCGGGCGGGAAGATCGAGCAGATCGAAGTGGCGGGAAGCTATCGGCGCCGGCGGGAGACGGTCGGCGACCTGGACGTGCTCGTCACCGCCAGCGACAGCGCCAAAGTCATGGACCGGTTCGCCCGGTACCCCGAGGTAGCGGAGGTGGTGTCGCTGGGCGAGACGCGCGCTACCGTGAAGTTGCGCGGCGGGCTCCAGATCGACCTGCGCGCGGTGGAGCCCGCGGCCTACGGCGCGGCGCTGCAGTATTTCACGGGCTCCAAGGCCCACAACGTCGAGCTCCGGGGGCTCGCGCAGGACAAGAAGCTCAAGCTCAACGAGTACGGCCTCTTCCAGGGGACGCGGCGGGTCGCGGGCGCGACCGAAGCGGAGATCTACGCGAAGCTCGGCCTCGACTGGATTCCGCCGGAGCTGCGCGAGGCGCGCGGCGAGATCGCGCGCGCCCGCGCACACACGCTCCCCACGCTGGTGGAGCTGCGGGACATTCGCGGCGACCTCCAGATGCACACCAGCGCCACGGACGGGCAGGCGACCATCGAGGAGATGGCCCACGCCGCGCGCGAGGTCGGCCACGAGTACATCGCCATCACCGACCACTCCAAGCGGGTGACCATGGCGCACGGGCTCGACCCCAAGCGCCTGCGCGAGCAATGGAGGACGATCGACGCGTGGAACGCCCGGAGCCGCGGCCTCACCATCTTGAAGAGCGTGGAGGTCGACATCCTGGAGAGCGGGAAGCTCGACCTGCCGGATGACGTGCTCGCCGAGGCGGACTACGTCGTCGCCACGATCCACTACGGCACGAACCAGACCGAGAAAGAGCTGACGCGGCGGCTGGTGGGCGCGGCGCAGCACCCCTGGGTGGACGCCATCGGGCATCCGACCGGCCGGCGGCTCGGCAAGCGCGAGCCCTATCCGCTCGACTTCGACGCGCTCGCTCGCGCCGCCGCTCGGGCCGGCTGCGTGCTCGAGCTGAACGGCCACCCGGAGCGGATGGACCTGCCCGACACGCTCGCGGCCGCCGCCCGGCAGCTCGGCGCGCGGTTCGTCCTGTCCACCGACAGCCACACGCCGCTCAACCTGACGTTCATGAAGTACGCGGTGGACCTGGCGAGGCGCGGGGGGCTGGAAGCCGGTGACATTCTGAACACGCGGCCGCTGGCGGAGTTCAAGCAGGGGCTGAAGCGGTCCGTCCGATCAGCTCCAGCTGCACCACCGGACTGAAGCTGCGCCGGTGATGCGCCGTGAACCCGAACGCCGCGAGCGCGGCGAGGTGCTCCGGGGTGCCGTAGCCTTTGTTGCTCGCCCAGGCGTACGCCGGGTGCCGCGCGGCGAGCAGCACCATGAGGCGGTCGCGCAGGGTCTTGGCGATGACGGACGCAGCGGCGATGGAATGGCAGCGCGCGTCGCCGTCGACGATGGCCTCGTGGGGGCAGCCGAGCTCGGGACAGGGGAGGCCGTCCACCAGGACGAGGCCGGGATAGACGCCGAGCCGGTTGAGTGCACGTCGCATCGCGAGGATCGAGGCGCGCCGGATGTTGAGCCGGTCGATCTCCCGCACGCTCGCGGCACCGACGCCCACGGCCAGGGCGCGCGCCCGCACGACCCGCGCGAGGAGGAACCGCTTTTCGGGCGGCAGTAGCTTCGAGTCGCGCAGGCCCCGGATCGGCCTGCAGAACGCCGGAAACACGACGGCCGCGGCCACCACGGGACCGGCCAGTGGACCGCGGCCTGCTTCATCGAGACCGGCGACGAGCCCGTCCGCCCCGTCCCCCCCGCCCCCGGCCTGCCAGAACGCGCTTTCGCGCTGGAGCGTGGGGCGGGGCAGCCTCACGTCTGCGGCTCCTCCGTCGTTTCCGGGACGACGGGCCCGCGCTTCTCGCGGATCCGCGCCGACTTGCCGGCGAGGTGCCGCAGGAAGTAGAGCTTGGCGCGCCGCACCCGGCCCTTGCGGAGCAGCTCGATGACCGCGATCGCCGGGGAGTGCAGCGGAAAGATCCGCTCCACACCCACTCCCGCCGAGATCTTCCGGACCGTGAACGTCTCGTTGATCCCCCCGCCGCGGCGGCCGATGCACACGCCCTCGAAGGCTTGCAGCCGCTCCTTGTCGCCCTCGCGCACGCGCACCATCACACGGAGCGTGTCGCCCGGCGCGAAGGCGGGAAGGTTCGTCTTCAACCCCTCCCGCTCGATCGTTCTCAGTCGGTCCATACCCATCCCCTCAGTGCGCCTGCGCCTCTGTGTGCCTGTGCCTCTGTGCCTCTAGCCTTTCGCCCACAGATCAGGCCGCCGTTCGCGCGTCAGCCGCTCGGCTTCGGCCGCGCGCCACGCCGCAATCCGCTCGTGATCGCCGCTCAACAATACCCCGGGGACATCCATTGCGCGATAGCTCGGCGGCCGCGTGTAGCTGGGCGGAGAAAGCAGACCGTGGTAGTGCGAGTCCGTCGCCGCCGATTCGTGATCGCCCAGCGCACCGGGCTGGAGGCGCACCACCGCGTCGATCACGCACAGGGCCGCGGGCTCGCCGCCCGACAGCACGAAATCCCCGATCGACAGCTCCTCCGCCCCCAGGCCATCCGCCACCCGCTGGTCCACGTCCTTGTAGTGGCCGCACAGGAGCGTGAGCTCTCGCCCCACGGCGAACCGCACCGCGTCGTCGTGCGTGAACAGGCGGCCGCGGGCCGAGAGCAGCACGATGGGCGGCCCGGGCCGCAGGTCCTCGACCGCCTCGAAGAACGGCTCGGGCTTGAGCACCATCCCGGCGCCGCCCCCGTACGGATAGTCGTCCACCGTCTGGTGCCGGTCGCGCGCGTAGTCGCGCAGCTGCACGACCCGGTAGCGCACCAACCCCCGCTCCGCCGCCCGGCCGGGAATGCTGGTGCGGAGCGGCACGTCGAAGATCTCCGGGAAGAGCGTCACGACGTTAAGCGTCAGCATCGGCCTCTTCCACGGCGATGAAGTGGTCGCGCCACGGCGCGACCGCGGCGCGCGACGTGACCCCGTCGAACCCGAGCAGCCACTCGCGGTGGTACGCGCGCCGGCGCGCCACGACCAGCGGCCCCGCCACCACCTGCCGCTCCTCGTTCACCACATACAGCCGGGCCTTGGGCGCGAACACCGCACCCGGATTCGCCACCAGGGGGAAGACCGCCACCTCCCCCTTCTCCCCGTGCGGCTTGCGCAGCCGTCCGACTACGCGGGTCGTTTGCCCAGCACCCCGGCTTTCTTCAGGAGCGAGCGGACGGTGTCGGTGGGCAGCGCCCCCTTGGCGAGCCATGCCAGCGCCTGCTCCGCGTCGACCTTGATGTCGGCCGGGTTGGTGCGCGGGTTGTAGTGCCCGAGCGTGGCCACGAAGCGCCCGTCCCGGGGCGCCCGCTGATCCGCCACCACGATCCGGAAGTGGCTCTGCCCTTTCCGTCCCACGCGCCGCAGCCGAATGCGAGTTGCCATAGTGCCTCAGGTCCTTTTCAAGAGCTTCCGCATCTGCCGGAGCTGGTCCAGCAGCCGATTGACCTCCTGCACCGGACGTCCCGAGCCCTTCGCGACCCGCAGGCGCCGCGATCCGCTGAGGATCGACGGGTCGGCGCGCTCCTCGGGCGTCATCGACAAGACGATCGCCTCGATGTGCTTCAAGTGCCTGTCGTCCGCCCGGACCCCCTTCAGCGCCTTCGCGCTCACGCCCGGCAGCAGCCCGAGCACCTGCTTGAGCGGGCCCATCGCCTGCATCTGCTGCAGCGCGACGAGGAAATCCCCGAGGTCCATGCCTCGCTTCGAGCGCGCCTTCCGCTCGAGGAGCTGCGCCGCCTCGACGTCCACCGTGGCTCTCGCCTTCTCGACCAGCGCCACCACGTCGCCCTGGCCCAGGATCCGGCCCGCCATGCGCACCGGATCGAACGGCTCCAGGAGGGGCGCGGCACGCTCCCCTACCTGCTCGCCCACGCCGACGTACTTGATCGGCACGCCGGTGGCGCCGTGCATCGAGAGCGCCGCCCCGCCGCGGGCGTCGCCGTCCAGCTTCGTCAGGATGACGCCCGTGAGCCCGACGCCCTCCTGGAACCCGCGGGCGACCCGCACCGCGTCCTGCCCCGTCATCCCGTCGGCCACGAGCAGCACTTCGCGCGGGTTGACCGCCGTCTTCAACGCGCGCAGCTCGTCCATCAGCTCGGCGTCGATCTGAAGGCGGCCCGCGGTATCCACGATCACCGTGCGGCAGCGCGCCCGCTCGGCCGCTTGCAGAGCGTCCCGCACGAGGGCGACGACCCGGTTCGCGTCGTGCGGGGGCGTAGCACGCTGCGCCTCTCCACCTGCCGAACCATCGCCCCCTGCCCCGAACACCGGCACCTCGACCTGCCGGCCGAGTTGCTCCAGCTGCTGCCGGGCGGCCGGCCGATACGGGTCGGCGGCCACCAGCGCCGGGGCCTTCTGTTCCTGCTTGAGGCGCCGCGCGAGCTTCGCGGCCGTCGTCGTCTTTCCCGAGCCCTGCAATCCAACCAGCAGGATCACGGTCGGACCGACGGAATTGAATTGGAGGGGCGCGGCCTGCTGCGCCCCGACGAGTCGCCCATCCGGCCCCGCGGCGGCGCCGAGCATCCGCGCCAGCTCGTCGTGCACGAGCTTCACCACCTGCTGGCCGGGGCTGACCGACTTGAGCTGGATCGCCCCGACGGCTCGCTCGCGCACCCGCTCCACGAAACCCCGCGTCACCTCGAAGCTCACATCCGCCTCGAGCAGATGACGGCGGATCTCGCGCAACGCCTCCGTCACGTCCGCCTCCGCCAGGACGCCGCGCCCCGTGAGACGCCGCAGGACGGCGGAGAGGTGCTCGGACAGGGCCGTAAACATAAGCCTACAAAAGTAGTTAGCGAGTTGCCGGAATCCAAGTGGGGTGTGTTATTTCGTGCCCATGCCGCAGTCCGTGTGGTTGCAAGGGCTGATCAACGTGGGCGTCGGCGCCCTCTCGGGCTACGTCACCAACGCCATCGCCGTGTGGATGCTGTTCCACCCCTACGAGCCGTGGGGAATCGGGCGGTTCCGGCTCCAGGGGGCGATGCCCAAGAGCAAGGCCCGCCTCGCGAAGAGCATCGGGAAGACGGTGGGCCAACGCCTGCTCACCGAGGAGGACCTCGCCCGCCAGCTCAGCGCTCCGGGGCTGCGCGCGGCGTTCGACCGGGCGATCGCCGTGTTCCTCGACCGGGCGCTGAACACGCCCCGCGGCGCGCTGCGCGCCGAGCTGTCGGCCCCGCTGGTGGCCGAGCTGGAGCGCTCGCTCGACCCGCTGGCCGAGCGCCTGGCGGCCGGCCTCGCGGCCTTCGCGGAGGGTCCGGGCTTCGAGGCGGCGGTGGACAAGTACGCGGCGCTCGAGCGCTGGGTGGAGGACGGGGTGGCTCGCCCCGAGCTCGAGCGGGCCGTGCGGGAGTTCATCGCAGCCCAGCGCGACCGCCTGCTGCGCGACGAGCGGCCGTTGCTCGAGCGGCTGCCGCCGGGCCTCGTCGCCGCCCTCGAGCAGGCGGTCGCCGATTACCTGCCGCTGGCGGTCGAGCAGCTGGGCGCGCTGCTGGCCGATCCGGCCGCCCGCGCGCGCCTGCGCGACGGGTTGAAGCGGTTCCTGGATCGCGCGATCAAGAACCTCCTGCTGCACGAGCGGGTGGTGGCCAAGCTCGTGGTGACCGAAGAGCGGCTCGACCGCCTGCTGGACGGCCTGGAGGATGGGGGGTTCGCCGAGTTGGCGGAGGTCCTCACGTCCGCCGATTTCCGCGCCCAGGTCGCGCGCGCGGTGAACGACGCCGTCGTGCGGTTTCTCCGGACCCCGCTCGCCGAGCGGCTGTGGGCGCTTGGCCCCGACCGCCTGGACGGGCTCGAGCGTGCCGCGGCCGACTACATCGTCGCCGCGCTGCGCGCCCCGGCGACGCGCCAGTGGGCGGTGCAGCGCGCCCGCGAGGCGATCGAGCTCGGCCGCCGGGCGCTCGCGGGCGAGGCGGGCCAGCAGCGGGTCGCCGACGTCGCCCACGCGGCGGTGCGGGCGCTGCTCGACAGGCCGATCGGCCGGCCGGCGGATCTCCTGCCGCGGGACGCCGAGCCGCGGCTCCGCCAGATCCTCACCGACCCGTTGTGGGACTGGATGCAACGCCAGGTGCCGGTGGTCGTGTCGCAGCTGTCCGTGCAGGAGCTCGTCGAGCAAAAGGTGCTGGGCTTCTCGACCGCGCGGATGGAGGAGCTGATCCGCAACGTGACGCAGCGCGAGCTGACGCTGATCGTACACCTCGGGTACGTGCTCGGCGCGATGGTGGGGCTCGTCATCTGGGGCATCAACGCGCTGGCCGGCGTGCTGCTCGGATAGCTACTTCACCCGCACCCGCGGCAGCGTCCGCCAGCCCGCCCAGTTCAGCGGGGCGTCGACCAGCCGCACGGCGGGCCGTCCGTCGATGGTGAGCAGCGCGATGTCGGAGCGCCGCACCGCCCGGCCGGCCGGGCGCCGCTTCGCCCACGCCAGCTCGAGTCCCTTCGCGAACCGCACCGCCGCGGGCTGGTCCTCCCACACCGTGTACCACACGAGCGCGTCCGAGCCGGCGCTGAGCACCTGGTAGCGGTCGCCGTCCCAGCCCGCCGCGTAGACCGCGGCGCGCTCTTCGCTGCCCAGCAGCTCGGTGAACAGCAGCCGGATCTCGAACGCGCCGAGATCGTCCTCGTATATCACCGCGTCCGGCGCCGGGACCTCGAACGCGACCTCGCGCGGGCGGTCGCGCGCGACGTAGCGCGACGGGTCGAGGATCTGCTCGGTCGACGTGGGCATCAGCGCGCCGTAGGGCTGCTGGCCCGGGTACTGCCGCCTGAACCAGCGGACGAACTCCGCCCCACCCAGGTAGGGGAAGATCAGGGTCTCGCGCAGCCACAGCGGCGCGTGCGCGAATTCGGGCATCTGCGCCTGCTGCTGCGCGGCCACCTCGCGCTGCCTCCAGAACCACCCCGCCGGCAGCGTCTCCGGGCGCTGCTCCGGCATCAGGACGGGGATCTGCGAGAGAACCGCCTGCCCCTCGAGGATCGCCTGCGCCGCGGCGCGCCGGTCGTTCTGCCGCTCTTGCTGGATGAGGGAGTCGAGGTTCAGGTACTGATGCTGCAGGGCGTGCACCAGCTCGTGGGACACGACGACCCGGAACTGGAACGGCTCGATGTCGGATCGGATGAACAGCGCGTCGGAGTCGGGATCGTAGTAGCCGGCGATCTGCTCGGTGAGCAGGTCGATCATCGTGCGCCGCAGGTCGAGCGAGTCGGGGATCAGGCCGAACAGCCGGTACGCAGCCGTCGCGCCCTGCAGCTCGGCGGGCGGGAGCTCCTCGGCGAACTTGTGGATGACGTAGTCGCGGACCTGCGCGCGCCCGCGGCGCAGCACCAGCGGGTGGTGTTTGAACGTGAGGCCCGTCGCGCGCTCCACGGCCGGCATCATCTGCCCCACGGTCTGCCGCAGCTGCGCCTCGGTCTGGATCTCCTGAGCCCGCTGCTCGCAGCCGGCTCCGCCCCACGGCGTCGCGGCCGCCAGCGCGGCCGCGAGCCACTTCGGCGTCATCCCCGCCACTCGATGCCCTTCCCCACCGCGGCCCCCACGACGCGGGCGACATCCTGACCCGTGACGACGATGCCCTGGCTCTCCAGCTCGCGACGAAGCAGTTGATCGAGTTCGGCGCGCCGTTCGGCGAGGGTGGCCGTCGGGCGGTCGGGCGGTCGGGCGGTCGGCTGCTCCGGCGCGCTCACCTGACCGCCCGACCGCCTGACCGCCTGACCGCCGAGCATCCTCTCGATCTCCTCGCCGATCCGCTCCAGCATCGGGAAGATCTCCGCCATGACGTCCTCCCGCGGCCCCGCCGGCGGCGGCTCGTGCGTCAGTCCTTTGCGGATCAGGGCGTCCACCTTGCGACGCTCCCGGATCAGCCGGTCGAGCTCGGGCGCGACCGCGGCGGAGGCCTGGGCGTGGGCAGATGCCTCATCCAATACGTCGATCGCCTTGTCGGGGCGGGCGCGCTCGGGGACGAAGCGCTCCGTGAGGACGATCGCCGCCTTGAGGGCGTCGTCCGTGATGGCGATGGCGTGGTGCCGCTCGAGCCGCGGGCGCCGAGCGACGAGCACCTCCCACGTCTGGATCGTATCCAGCTCCTCGACCACGACGGGCTGAAACCGCCGCTCGAGCGCGGGGTCGCCGCGGATCCACTTGTCGTACTCGCCGCCCGTCGTCGCGCCGATGACGCGGATGTCGCCCCGCACCAGCGCGGGCTTCAGCATGTTGGCCGCGTCCATCGCGGCGCCCAGGGCGGTCCCCTGGCCGATCAGGTTGTGCAGCTCGTCCACGAACAGGATCAGGTCGGAGTCGGCCGACAGCTCGCGCACGAGCCTGCGGATGCGCTCCTCGTACTGGCCGCGGAACGCGGTTCCCGCGAGCAGCGCGACGTGGTCGAGCGCGACGAGGCGCGCGTCTTTCAGCGCCGGGGGCATGTCGCCGGCCGCGATGCGCTGGGCCAGCCCCTCGACGATCGCGGTCTTGCCGACGCCCGCCTTCCCCATCAGCGCGGGGTTGTTCTTGTTCTGTCGCAGGAGGATGTCCACGACGCGCGCAATCTCCGCGTCGCGGCAGCGCACCGGCTCGAGATCGCCCCGTCGCGCCTGCGCGGTGAGGTCGACCCCGACGCGCTCGAGCACCGTGCCGGAATCGAGCAGCCCTTCGAACGGATCGCCCATCGGATCAGTCGCTCCGCAGGAAGTGCAGGTACCAGACGATGATCGCGTCGCCGAACACGAACGTCACCCCCGCCCCCAGAGCGAGGAATACCCCGAACGGGACGAGTCGCTTCTTGCGGAGCGACAGGGGAACAAAGATCAGGCTGCCGAGCAGCGCCCCGAGGAACACCGTCAGGAGCACGCCCTTCCAGCCGAGGAACGACCCCACCATTGCCATCATCTTGATGTCGCCGCCCCCCATCGCTTCTTCCTTGAACGCCCACTGGCCGGCCCGGGCCACCGCGAACAGCAGCACGAATCCCACCCCTGCGCCGAGCACGGCGTGCAGGAACCCGTTCACGCCGCCGACCAGGGACAGCCCGAGCCCGAGGACGAGGCCGCCCCAGGTGTACTCGTCGGGGATGAGGTAGTGCCGGCCGTCGGTGACCGCGATGCCGAGCAGCAGCGTCGCGAACAGCGCCGCCGCGAGCGCGTGCACCGTCACTCCATAGAACAACAGCGCCGCGACCCAGATCACGCCTACCGCCGCCTCGATGATCGGGTACTGCACGGAGATGGGCTCCGCGCAGTGCCGGCACCGCCCCTTGAGCAGCAGCCACGAGACCACCGGGATGTTGTCGTACCACGCGATGGGATACTTGCAGCGCGGACAGGTCGAGGGTGGCCGCAAGAGCGACATGTCGTTCGGGAGGCGTACGATGCAGACGTTGAGGAAGCTCCCGACGCAGAGCCCGAGCACGGCGGCGCCGGCGAGCAGGATCGGTTCAGCGACCACGCGTCACCTCGTAGAGCAGGATGCCCGCCGCGACCGCGACGTTGAGCGATTCCGCGTCCTGGGCGAGCGGAATCGCCACCCGCCTCCCGGAGACGGCGTTGAGCTGCGGGCGGACGCCGGCGCCTTCGTTCCCGACGATCACCGCGATGGGCCCGTCCGGGGGTGCCGGCGTCCCGGTCCCCGGCTCGCCGAGCGCCCGGTGCAGCGGCGCCCCGTCCGCGGCCGCGGCCCACACGGTGACGCCGCGCGTCCGCGCCCACGCGGTGAACGCGGCGTCGTCGAGCGACAGGACCGGGTGCCGGAAGGTCGCGCCCATGGCGGCGCGCAGCGCCTTGGGGTTGAGCGTGTCGGCGGTGCCGCGCAGCACGACTGTCCCGGCGGCGCCGAGCGCGTGGGCGGTGCGGATCAGCGTGCCCACGTTGCCCGGGTCCTGCACGCCGTCGATCACCAGGGTCACACCTCCGGGCCCGAGCGCGATATCGGCGGCCGTCCACTTGCGGGGCTCGACCACCGCGAGGATGCCCTGCGGCGTGTCCGTGTCGGCGAGCTGCCCGAGCGCCCGCGCGGTGACGCGCTGCAGAGGGACGGCGTGCCGCTCGAGCCGGGCGAGCAGCTCGGCGCCGCGCGCCGTGCGGGAAAGATCGGGCGCCACGACGGCGCCCCGGAACTCGAGGCCGGCGGCGAGCGCTTCCTCCACGAGGCGCACGCCCTCGATCAGCGCCAGCCTGCGGCGGCTGCGCGCCTTGCGCCGTTGGAGATCGCGGATCAGCGACTGCAGATTACTGGCTATGGACCTCCCCCCGCCCTCGAGCCGGCCGCCGCGCAATCAATATGCGAAGAAGCGCGGCAAGAGTCTGCCCCTTGGGCGGGGATCAGCCCCGGCCGGCAAAACATACCACCGATGAGGATCGCCCTCACCATCGCGGGCTCGGACTCCGGCGGCGGTGCCGGGATCCAGGCCGACCTCAAGACGTTCCACCAGTTTGGCGTGTTCGGCACGAGCGTCGTCACCGCCGTGACGGCTCAAAACACGCTGGGCGTGTGGGCCTGGGAGCCGTTGCCGGTCGCGCTCGTCGCCCAGCAGATCGACGCCGTGGCGGACGACCTCCCGCCCCTCGCGTTGAAGAGCGGCATGCTCGGCTCGGCGGACCTCGTCGAGGCCGTGGCGGCGAGCCTCGCGCGCCGCCGCCTCCCGAACTACGTGCTCGATCCCGTGATCGTCGCGACGTCGGGGGATCGCCTGCTGAGTCGCGACGCCGAGCAGCTGATCACCAAGCGCCTGGTGCCGCTCGCGGCGCTCGTGACCCCGAACCTCGCTGAGGCCGCCGTTCTCGTGGGCGACCACGTCGAGAGCCCCGCCGACATGGAGCGCGCCGGGCACGCGCTCGTGCAGCTGGGCGCCGGAGCGGCGCTCGTCAAAGGCGGGCATCTGACGGGCGACCAGGTCGTGGACGTGCTCGTGGCCGGCGGGACAGCGCGCCGGTTCACCCACCCGCGGATCGACACCCGCTCCACGCACGGCACGGGCTGCACGTTGTCCGCCGCCGTCGCCGCTGGGCTCGCGCACGGCCGGCCGCTCGAGCGCGCGGTGCAAGACGCCATCGACTTCGTGCACCGGGCGATGGCGGCGGCGCCGGGATTGGGCGCCGGGCACGGGCCGCTGAACCACTTCGTGCCGGCGCCACCCCGACCGCCGACGGATGGGTTGTAGGGGCACAGAGGCACAGAGGCACGGAGGCACAGAGGCACAGTGGATGTCCGTCCGTTCCTAACCGCGCGCTGGTCGCATGTGCTGCTGCTCAGCTACGAGGCGCCCGAGGAGCTCTTGCGCCCGCTCGTGCCGCCCCCCTTGGAGCTGGACCGCCGGGAGGGGCGACCGCACGTCAGCCTGGTGGCGCTCCGAATGGACGCGATCCGAATTCGGGGGTGGCGCGTGCCGGTGTTCGGGGCCCACGCCCAGGTGAACTTCAGGACGTACGTCCACCACAACGGCCGGCCTGGCGTGTGGTTTCTGCGCCAGCTGGTGCCGAGCCGCCTGGTCGCCGCAGTCGGCCGGCTGCGGTACGGCGAGCCGTTTCGCGCCGTGCCGATCGAGAGTTGGGTCCGGGACTCCGAACGCGAGGTCGCGGTCGAGTATCGAGTCGCGGGCCGGTGGCGCGCGGCCGCCACGGCGTCGCGGCGCGCCGGCGTTCCGGACGCCGGCTCGGCGGACGGGTATTTCCTGGATCGCTACCTGGGGTATCGGACGGACCGGCGCGGCCGGCTGACCGTCTTCCGGGTCGCGCACCCGTCCTGGGAGGCGCGGGAGCTGCGCTCGCTTCACTGCGACGCGGACTTTGGGGCGCTGTACGGCGCCGCCTGGGGCGTGCTGAACGATCGCCGCCCCGTCTCGGCCGTCTACGCGGTGGGCTCGGACGTGTCGGTGTTCCCCCCTCGCCCGGTCACGGATTCCACCAATAGGTGACCTTGATCATGAAGATGTTTTCGGCCGGCGCCTGGAACATCCGCCGCACCGACCGCCCGAACGCGAAGTCGCCCGTCGGGTCGGAGAGGCTCCGGCTCTGCGTCCACACGAGGTAGAGCGTCGAGCCAGGCAGGTACTCCCACCGCAGCACCGCGTTGCCTCGCAGCGACTTGAGGCTGAAGTCCGGCTTGTCGAACTTGAGCTGCGGGGCGGGGCCGGCGGCCCCGTCGGGATCCACCCGGTACGTCCGCGTGCTGTCGTCGAAACTGATGGTGGAGCCGTTTTCCCCATAGCGGTCGAACGCGTCGCTGCGCGGGCGCGCCAGTTGCTTGAACTCGTTGTACCTGCCCGCAGAGATCAACGGCTGGACGTACCATTGGAGCGACAGCGCCGGGCTGTAGGTCCAGTTCAGGCGGATCCCCGCTCCCAGCTCGGTCTGACGCAGGTGCGCGAAGACGTAGCGGGTGCCGTAGGTCGCCGTCGCCGTAGTATCGTCGAAGGCGCCGATGTACTGCGTCGGCGTCTCGCTGAGCGAGAGGTTCGGCCCGACGCTGACCGACACGTTTGGAGCGGGGCGGTATTGCACGCTGGCGCCGGCCCACCACTCGTGGTCGTCGCCGTCGCGATAGTAGGTGCCGGTGTTGGCGCTGAACACCCAGGCCTTGCGGCCGTCCGTGCTCGCGTCCACTCCCGCCTGGTACCCCGGCGGGGTGAGCGTCAGCGGGCCCCCGCGCGTCCGTCGGTTGTTCACCGTCCACGGGTTGTAGGCGAGGTTCCAGTTGAGCCAGGAGTAGTTGAGGAGCTGGACCGACCCGAAGTGAAAGATTCCCGACCAATTGATGTTGCCGTCCCAGTCGTAGTTGCGGAACACCGCGCCGCCCGCCTCCGCGTACCGGAACACTTTGCCGGGCTTGGTCCAGCTGTAGCCCCCGCCGAGGTGCATGTTCACGATGCCGGCCCGGGACAGGAAGCCCAGATCGTTGAGATCGAACGCGGGGGAAATGAAGCCGATCGCGGAATTCACGAAGCTGTTGCCGCGCTGCTTGGCCAGGGTGAAGCGCGCCGCGACGCCCGAGAGCGAGGTCGCCGCGCTGTCCACCGAGACGCGCCGGGCGTCGGGCTGCTGGAAGTAGTGGGTCGAGCTCTGCTGGACGGCGAGGACCCGGTCTGACGTGCCCGCGATCCGCGACCCCTGGACCCATCCCGTCGTGACCCAGGTCTTGCGGCTGTCCAGGAAGGTCCACCCGTCCACCCCGAACAGGAGCGAGTGCGAGTTCCGCGCGTCGCGGAGCACGGGGTCGTGGAGGTCCCGCGCCGCCGCGGTCGAGAGGAACCCGAGCCCCTGGCGCCCCTCTGCGAACTCCTTCTGGGCGCGGTACACACCGTAGACGGCGGGGGGCTCGATCTCCTCGGTCCAGCGGCGGCGCAGGCTGTCCACGAACGTCGCCCGCTCGCGCGCCGTCACGGCGGTCAGCCCACCGACGTTCCAGCTGCCCGCCAGCTTTCCCGTCAGCTTCAGCGCGCCGAGGATATGCGCCCCGGTCGGGCCGTCGGCGTAGCCCTGCGGCGGCGGGCCGAACGACAGCGAGCGGCCGATCCGGCGGCTGTAGAAAAACCTCGGACCAGGCCAGTTGAAGCTCCAGAAGTTCCGCTGGCCGCCGAAACCGAAATCGAAGATCGAGGATCCCTCGATGAAGAACGGCCGCTTCTCGTTGAAGAACGTTTCCACATCGCTCAGGTTGACGACGGCCGGGTCCACTTCGACCTGTCCGAAGTCCGGGTTCACGGTCGCGTTGAGCGTGAGGTTCGATCCGAGCCCGATCTTCGCGTCGGCGCCCATCCCGGGCGAGAGCTCCGACCCGTCGTTGAAAGGGTCGCCCGGTGCTTCCGGCGTGAACGCGGCGCGGGTCGTGAGGTACGGCATGATCTCCACCCGTCGGGGAGGCACGATCCGCTCGATGCCCACCAGGTCCGGGAAGCGCGAGACGAACCCCGAGCCGTTCTTGGGCGTGTAGACGAGGTAGTCCCGCTCGTTTTTGCGCGCGATCTCGCGCTTGAAGTTGATGCCCCAAACGTACTCCGGCTTCTGAATGAAGCGGAGCTGTGAGTAGGGGATCCGGAGCTCGGCCGTCCATCCCAGCGAGTCCCGGGTCGCCCGTCCTTCCCACACGCCGTCCCAGGAGTTGTCGTCCCACTCGTCGTTGAACAGCGTGCCGTCGGACAGCGTCCCCGCGGCGTTGATGCCGAAGTAGGCGCCGCTGCGGCGGTCGTGGTAAGGGTCGATGAAGACCGTGAAGGCGTCGGAGTTCGTCTGGGCGTCGCGCCGCGCCAGCCGGGCGACGATCGAGTCGGCATGCGCGTCGTACATTCGGGCGCCGACATAGAGCGCGGCGTCGTCGTAGGCGACGTACACCACGGTGCTCTCGGTCGGCTGCGTCCCTTCGTTCGGGTCGCGCTGGAGGAACCCGGCGACGCGGTCGGCGCCCCGCCAGATGGCGTCGCCCAGCGCGCCGTCGATCACGACCGGCCGCGCCAGCCGGATCGCGCGGACGCGCTGCGGCCCGCCGACCGGCGAATCCGCCGCGACTCGGGCGACGCGGAGCTGTGGGACGGTGGGCGAATCGACGGCGGTTGCTGGGAGCGCGCTGGCCGCGGCGGCCAACCAGATGACGGCCGGAATCATGAGAACCTCGTCGACGGTGGTCGGTGCGATCCCCGGCGGCGGCGTCCGAGGGCGAGCTGCCTGCTGTCCAGTATGACAGCGACCGGTACGGAATGGTTGCAGCGCGGGTGTCAGGACGGGTCAGAGGCGCGCGAGCACGCCCTGAATCAGCCTCGAGAGCTGCCCTGCCACCACGCGGGCGGCTTCTAACACCTCCTCGTGCGAGAGCTTGGCCGACGAGAGGCCGGCCGCGACGTTGGTGATGGTCGAGAATCCCAGGCAGCGAATGCCGCGCGCCCGTGCCGCGATCACCTCGGGCACCGTGGACATCCCGACCGCGTCGGCCCCGATGCGCTCGAGCATCCGGATCTCGGCGGGGGTCTCGAACGACGGGCCGAGCAGGGCCGCGTACACACCCTCCTCGAGCGGGATCCGCTGCGCGCGCGCGGCCTCGCGCGCCAGGGCGCGGAGCTGGGCGTCGTAAGGATCGCTCATGTCCGGAAAGCGCTCCTCCCCCTCTTCCACGCGGCCCACGAGGGGATTGCGCCACATGAGGTTGATGTGGTCCGCGATCAGCATCAGGGTCGGGGGCCGGAACGTGAGCCGCAGCCCCCCGGCCGCATTGGTCACGATCAGCGTGCGCACGCCGAGTCGGGCGAATACGCGCACCGGCAGGGCGGCGATGGCCGGGGCGTGTCCCTCATACAGATGAAAGCGGCCGCTCTGGACGAGCACGGGCACGCGCTCGAGCGTTCCGGCGACCAGCTCGCCCTTGTGCCCCGGCGCGCCGGGCTGAGGGAAGCCGGGAACGGCGGATTGCGGAATGCGGATTGCGGATTGAACCTCGTCGGCCACCGATCCCAGGCCGGAGCCCAGCACGATGGCCACCCGCGGCTGGAACCCGGCCAAGCGTTCCGCCACGGCCTCGGTTGCCGCACCGACTGCGGCCCCAACATCCGCCGATGTCACCGCCACTCCGCAGTCCCCGATCCACAATTCGCAATCCGCAATCCGCAATCCGCAATCATATCAGCATCCCCGCGATCGACGCGCTCATGAACGCCGCCAGGTTGCCGGCGATCATCGCGCGCAGGCCCAGCCGTGAGAGATCGCCGCGGCGGTGCGGCGCGAGGCCGCCGATGCCGCCGATCTGGATCGCGATCGACGAGAAATTGGCGAAGCCGAGCAGGCAGTAGGTGGTCATCACGGCCGCTTTGGGACTCATGACCAGCCCGCCGCCGAGTTGCTTGGCGAAGTCCGCGTAGGCCACGAACTCGTTGAGGACGGTCTTCTCGCCGATGAAGGCGCCGACCGTGCCGGCGTCGGCGAGCGGCACACCCATCAGCGCGGTGAGGGGGGTGAGGCCTTTCCCCAGGAGCCACTGCATGGTCATCTCGGGATGCCCCACCAGCCCGCCGATCCAGGAAACGCCGAAGTTGAGGAGCGCGACGAGGGCGACGAACGCCATCAGCATGGCGGCGACGTTGATCGCGAGCTGGACGCCGGTCGCGGCGCCGGACGCGGCGGCGTCGATCACGTTCGCCTCCTGCTTCTCCACGACGACGTGCAGCGTATCGCGCGTCTCCGGGGTGCCGGTCTCGGGAAGGATCATCTTCGACAGCACGAGCCCCGCCGGTGCGTTCATCACGCTCGCCGTGAGCAGATGCCCGGCGATGTCCGGGAAGTAGCCCTTCAGCATGCCCACGTACGCTGCCATCACCCCGCCCGCCACGGTGGCGAAGCCGCCGACCATGACGGTGTTGATCTCCGAGTTGGTCATCCGACCGACGAACGGCTTGATGAGGAGCGGCGCCTCGGTCTGCCCCAAGAAGATGTTCCCGGCGGCGGACAGGGTCTCCGCACCCGAGGTCTTGAGCGTCTGCTGCATCACCCACGCGATTCCCTTCACCACCCACTGCATGATGTTGAGGTAGTACAGCACCGTCATGAGCGAGGAGAAGAAGATGATCGTGGGCAGGACGTTGAACGCGAAGTAGGCGCCGGTCTCCGCGACGCCGGCGGCGCCGCCGCCCAGGGGCACCTCGTTCTGCACGAGGTTGCCGAAGACGAACCGCGCGCCCTGCTCCTGGAACGAGAGCAGCCGGACGACGAGGTCGTTCGCTCCCACGAACATCGCGCGGCCGACCCCCGTCTTCAGCACGATCACCCCGAACAGGATCTGCAGCAGCACCCCGGCGCCGACCATCCGCCAGCTGATGCGCTTCCGGTCGTAGGAGATGAGGTACGCGATGGCGAGCATCGTCGCGATCCCGACGATGCCCAGCAGCCGCTCGGGGAGCGGCGTGTCGAGCCCTGCTCGTGCCCGCGCCAGCTGCTCCGCCGCGGTCTGCACCAGCCACAGTCCCGTCATTGCAGAGCCTCCAGTTCGCCGTGAACCCGCGAGACCAGCGCGACCTTCTCGTATTCCGGCAGAAACGCGTTCTCGCACGCGTTGAGCACCACGCGCGCGAGCTCCTGCCGGGTGAGCCCGAACACGTTGTGCGCCAGGAAATACTCGTCCGTGAGCGAGATGCCGTCCACCAGGCGTCCGTCGGTGTTGAGGGTCACGAGGACGCCCGCGTCGAGGTACCGTTTGAACGGATGCTCGGCGATCGCGGTGACGGTATGGGTGTGGAGGTTGCTGGTGAGGCACATCTCGAGGGGGATCCCGCGCTCCACGACGTAGGCGAGCAGCGCGGGGTCCTCGCCGAGTCGCGTCCCGTGGCCGATGCGCTGGGCGCCGCACTCGTGCAGCGCCTGATGGATCGAGTGCGGCCCGTCCCCTTCCCCGGCGTGGCAGGTGCAGGCCATGCCGTGCGCCGCGGCGTACTCGAAGGCCGCCCGATGCTCGCGCGCCGGGTGACCCCGCTCGGCCCCCGCGAGGTCGAACGCCACGACGCCCGCGCTCCGGTACTCCGCCGCCGCCCGGGCGAGCTCGAGCGACTCGGCGGGCGGCCGCGTCCGGATGCCGCACACGATCAGGCCCACCTTCGTGCCCGTCTCCGCCGCGGCCCGCCGGATCCCGGAGAGCGGCGCCTCGATCGCCTGCGCCAGCGTGAGCGCCGGGCGGTGCAACAGCGGCGAATACCGCACCTCGACGTAGCGCACGCCGTCGGCCGCCGCGTCCCGCACGAACTCGTATGCGATCCGCTCGAGCGCCGGCGCCGTCTGCATGACGGACAGGGTGACGTCGTACTTGGTGAGGTACTCCTCGAGGCTCGACGCGTGCTTCACGTACAGCGCCTGCGCGAGCCGCTCGGGCGTGTCCGCGGGAAGCGGCACCCCCTGCGCGCGCGCCAGCTCGAGCATGGTCTGGGGGCGCAGGCTGCCGTCCAGGTGCACGTGCAGCTCGGCTTTGGGCCAGCGCCGCAGGCTCTCCTTCGAGAGCCGCGGCGGCCCTTGCCGGGCCGTCACCACGACGCGGAGGATCGCGCCGCCCTCGCCGACCCGCTCGCCCGCATCCACCGGGCGGCCGACCCCGTCGGTGGCGTAGGCGGCGCCCGTCGCGAGCAGGCCGGCGAGCTCGCGGTCGAGCGCCTCCACCGCGTCGCGCACCGTCGCGCCGCGCGCCACCGTCACCGGTTGGTCGTTGACGAAGACGCGCAGGCTCATCGGACGCGGTGCACGCGCTCGTCCGCCGGCGCTGCGACCGGCTGTCGCAGGACGGCGAGGTACTGGATCAAGGCGTCGAGATCCAGCAGTCCGAGGTCGTGGGCGGGCAGGTCCTGCAGCATCGTGTAGCCGCCGCCGCCCGCCGCCAGGAAGTCGCTCGCGGCCAGGGTGTAGGTCCGCCGCTCGTCGATTCCCCGCCCGTCGGCGAGCCGGACCTTGGTGATCCGCCCCCCGGGGCGCTGGTGCGCATCGTACCAGAGCTCGACCCCTGCGACGTGCGCGTCGGCGCGGTCGCCGGCGACCGCGTGCTCGAGCGCCTGCTTCAGCGCCTTGCCCGGGATGGCGAGCCGCATCAGCCGGTTCTGGAACGGCTGGACCTGATACAGGGCGCCGTACGTCACCAGGCCGGCGGCCAAATCGGCCCGGAGCCCGCCGTTGTTCACGATCGCCACGTCGGCTCTCGCGACGTTCCGCTGGGCGTCCGCAATCAGCCGGCCCAGACCGTACTCCTCGCCGGAGCGGCGCAAATCCGTCTTCAGCCTGGTCACCGGGCGGCTCGTGACGGTTTCGATGGACCTCTCATACTCGCGCACCGTGTCCGCGAGGGCGGGATCGGGACGCACCTGATCGGCATACGGCGTTTCGATCCGGGCTCGCGCCACGCGCTCGGTAGCGCGGACGCGCACGAAGTCCACGACCGCGATGCCGGCGCCGCTCGAGCGCGCCTGCACGATCGGAATCCCGTTCACCACCGTGTTCACGAGCGAGTGGGTGTGCCCGCTCACGATCAGGTCCACGGAGCCCGAGTCGAGCCGCCGCGCGACGTCGACGATCTCCCCGCGGCACGCCGCCGCCGCCGCGGAATCGCAGAACGCTCCCTCGTGAGCGACGACGATGACGAAGTCTGCCGCGGACCGCGCGCCGGGGAGCACGCGCCGCACCGCCGCCGCACCGTCCCCGAATGCGAGCCCCCGCACGTTGCGCGGCGCGGTGTTCATCGGCGTCGCCCGCAAGGCCAGCCCGATCACCGCGATCCTCAGCCTGCCCCGCTCGATCACCGTCCAGGGCTCGGCCCAGTCGGACCGCGCGGTCCCCGCGGAGTCGGTGATGTTGGCGGCGAGGAAGCGGTAGCGCGCTCCGGCCATGCGCGCGCGCAGCGTGTCGACCGACCAGTCGAACTCGTGGTTGCCGATCGCGGCGGCGTCGATCCCGAACGCGTTGAGCGCCGCGATCGCCGGGCGGCCATAGAAGAAGTTCGAGAGCAGGGTCCCCTGCATCTCGTCGCCCGCGTCGAGCCGCACGGCCGTGCAGCGGCACGCCCGGGCGAGCGAATCGAGCCACGGCTTGAGCACCGCCGCGCCGCCCACGAGCCGGCCGCCGGACCAGGGCCAGGGGCGCGCCTCGAGCGCGCCGTGGAAGTCATTGATTGCGAGGACCCGCAGCACCGTGCTGTCTTGCAGGCTGATCGACGCACCGAGCAGCAGCGCCAGAGTGAGGTGCATGGTGGGCGGAAAATTGCGAAGCCGACCTCGAATGCGCTACCTTGCGTCGCGCCCACCGCGGAGCCGCGATCCCGTGACGAGCAAACCGACCTACCGCGTTCTGGTCGTCGACGACGAGCCCGATATCACGGCGCTCGTCGCCTATCACCTCGCCAAGGCCGGCTACCGCGTCGCGACCGCGTCCAACGGCCGCGAGGCGCTCGCCGCGGCGCGCGAGGAGCGGCCCGACCTGCTCGTCCTCGACCTGATGCTGCCGGGTGCTTCGGGGTACGACGTGCTCGCGGAGCTGCGGCGGCGCGACGAGACCAAGGACATCGGGGTCATTCTGCTGACCGCCCGCCGCGAGGAGCCGGACCGCATCAAGGGCCTGTCCCTCGGCGCCGACGATTACATCCCCAAGCCGTTTTCTCCCCAGGAGCTGGTGCTGCGCGTGCGCGCCGTGCTGCGCCGGCTCGCGGCGCCCGCGGTGGCGGCCGGTGGAGTGCTCAAGGCCGGACCGATCCTGCTCGACAGAACCGCCCACCGGGTGACGGTGGATGGCGCGGAGGTGGAGCTGACCGCCACCGAGTTCAAGCTGCTCAGTATGCTCGTGGAGCGCGAGGGGCGCGTGCAGAGCCGCGCGCAGCTGCTCGAGGCGGTGTGGCGGGCGCAGCCCGACATCCAGACGCGGACCGTGGACATGCACGTGCAGCGGCTGCGGCAGAAGCTTGGCAAGGCGGGCGATTGCATCGAGACGGTCCGCGGGGCGGGTTATCGGTTCCGGCAGATCGAGCGGCGCGCCCGGAGGCGCTCGTGAAGCTCGCCACGCGGCTGTTCGCCACCACGAGCCTGCTCGTCGCGGCCGTGGTGGCGGCGCTGATCGTCTCGGCCGACCGACTGCTCCGCCGCCAGCTGGAAGACGAGATCGCCCGCGGTCTCCAACGGGAGGCGCGGCTCGTGATGCGGCTCCTTCCCGCCGACTCGCTCGCCTGGCCGGACGCGGCGCGCGCGCTCGGCACGCTGATCGGCCGCCGGGTGACGCTGATCGACCGGAACGGACGCGTCCGCGGGGACACCGAGTTCGATCGCGGGGCGCTCCCGCGCCTCGAGAACCACGCCACCCGCCCCGAAGTCCGCGCCGCCCGGGACTCTGGCGTAGGCCGGGCGGAGCGGGTCAGCGCCTCGACCAACGAGCGCCAGCTGTACGTCGCCGTGCGCGGAGGTCCGGGGGAGCTCGCCGCGGTGCGCGTCTCGACGACCCTCGCCGCTGTGGACGCCCGGCTCCACACGGTGCAGGGGGCGGTCGCGCTCGCGGGGCTGACCGCCCTCCTGGCCGCCGCCGGCCTCGCATGGCTGCTCAGCCGCGACGTGGCGAAGCCCCTCGTGCAGCTCGCCGACGCCGCCCGGGCGATCGCCCAGGGACGCTCCCCCGCATTCCCCGACTCGACCGTTCCCGAGGTCTCCCGCCACATCTCCGCGCTCCACACGATGCACCAGGAGCTCGACCGGCGCTTCGCGGAGCTGCGACGCGAGCGGGAAGAGACGGCCACGCTGATCGAGACCATGGCCGACGGGGTGCTCGCGGCGGACGCCAGGGGCGAGATCGTCACGCTCAACACGGCCGCGCGGCGTCTGCTCGGCTACGGCGCCGCCGAGCCGCTGCCGCCGCTCGCCGAGCTGTTCCACGACAAAAGCGCGCGCGACCTCGTGGACGCGATCCTGGCGGGCCGCGACGCCGAGCCGGTCGACCTCGCGCTCGCCGGTGAGGCCCTGCTCCTCGCGGGTCGGGCGCTCCCGAACGGCGGCGCGCTGCTCGTGGTCCGCGACGTCACCAAGCTGCGCCGGCTCGAGACGGTGCGGCGGGACTTCGTGGCGAACGTCTCCCACGAGCTCAAGACGCCCCTCACCTCGATCGTGGGCTACGCCGAGACGCTCGCGGCCGAGGCGGGGGCCGGGCCCCCGAGCCAGACAGAACAGTTCGCGCAGACGATCCTCAACAACGCGCGCCGGATGCAGCGGCTCGTGGACGACCTGCTCGACCTCTCCCGCATCGAGTCCCGCCACTGGCAGCCGGAGCCCGAACCGGTGGACATCGCCGCGGCGGTGCACGAAGCGTGGGCGTCGTTCGCCGAGCGCGCACGGGAGCAGCGGGTCG
>WNFU01003456.1_pt1 | contig 28073 bp, 23 predicted proteins | sample 5400121 | NCBI WGS metagenome assembly WNFU01 (sample SAMN13153360, study PRJNA577476) | soil metagenome | isolation source: 100 cm soil or saprolite under grassland replicate 1 | place: USA:California | collected 2016-06-15 | reverse complement strand
CTGGTCTGGCCCTTGTGTCTCCCCCGGCGAGCCCTCCCCTTCCGGTTGCTCGACCGAAAGGCTAGGGGGATAGGCTTACTGCTCTACGACCAGCAGCAGGTGCTCGCGCACCATGCCCCGCCTAAGCCTCGTGGCGCACAAAGACTTCGGCATACTGCATCATACGCTCGTTTCGCCGTCTATACGGAACATTCCCGGTGCAGTGCCTCGATAAGATCGCCGAAAGCCTGAAATAATTGAAGGAGTATCGCATGTCCAGTATCCGCATCCGACCGACCACAGCGGCCATGGCCGAGCCGATCGATGATCCGCACTACCTGCCCGCCGATCCAAAGAACCTCCTGCACGCCGACCCATCCCGCCGCACTCCAGTGCGTTTTACGAGTGCAGGCCTGACGCTGGCGGGTCATTTGTACCGCCCACCGCATGCGGGCGCGAATGAGCGCACAGCGGGGATTGCGATGTGCGGCCCCATGCACATTAAGCTAAGGCAATTCGGTCACGGCCAATAGCAACTGATAGGTGTTCGGATGCTTCTTCCGCGGATTCATACGACAGCCCGCCACCAGGCAGCGCGCGATCGTCTCCAACGTCTCGATCGTGCGCTGGTGGCTCCACAGCCCACCGGCCAACTGCAGGGCATATTTCTGCACCGTCTGGGCGGCTTTCGTCAAGCTCCGATCCGGATAATCCCACAGACTGATCAGCCAGATCCACTGCTGGACGATCATCGCCAGCAGTTTGGCGTAGACATCGCAGATCACCCGCCAGGGATTGCCACTGCGCGACTCGTCAATCCGGCCGTGGCTTTTCCAGAGCTTGAAGAGCAGCTCAATCTGCCAGCGGGCCCGCGCCACCACCAGTACGGCGGAGAGCGGCAGCCGCGTCACGGGCGCGTTGGTGATGAAGATCGTCCAGTCGGCCAGGGCCAACACTCGTGCACTGACCGTCTGCCCGCGCCGACTGGCCTCGGCCCGCAAGCGCCGCCGCCGCTGGTCGGCCACTTCTTGGGGCACGCGCACGGCAATCAGCCGGGCCGGCAGCCGCTGGCGAACGCCCAGCGTGACGGGCAAGTCGACACTGGCGGCCTGGGTGGCGAGCAACGCAGCCAGGTCGTCCCAGCGCCGCCCATCGGCAGTGAAGACCGTGGTCTGCGCCTGCAAGCGCGACAGAAAGAAGCCGTCCTGTTTTTCGATCTGGTGCAGGCGCTCCAGGCGGAAGAAGCCCAGATCGGCCAGATACAACGACCCGGCTGGCAAAGTCGTAGCCGGATGCGCGGCGCGGCTATCATGGACACGCCCGTCGTGCAAGCTCAGGCCGGCCAGCTGGCCACTCGCCAGATCCAGCCGCACGGTGAGTTTGATGGCCGCCTCGCCCTGCTCCGTCGCGCTGCCACAACCGTGCCAGAGATCGCGCAAGGCGGGCGGCAAGACAATAATCGTGCTATCCTCGATATACACGCCGGCGAACTGCTCCAAGATCGGGATTGCCAGCGGGTCGGCGGCCAGTACGCGCTGAACGGCCAGCGCCAGCACGCGCTGGAGGAAGGTCGCAGCGGCCGGGGTGAAGCGCTGGGTCAAGCCGGCCGACGTAATCTCGACATTCAGCGCTGCGGCTGTCTGGGTCAATTCGTCCAAAGTAGCCTCAGGATCGGCCAGATAGGTAAAGACCAGCGTCTGGACGAAGGTGGCGCCATCCAGCTTGGACTCGCGTTGGACAAAGCTGGTTTCGCGGGCGAGCCGCTGGGCGATCGTGGTCAGCACATCTTGCATGGCAACAGCCACCTGTTCTATGATAGGCATCGGAAAGCTCCTGTGGGATCTGCGGATACATGTACACCCGCATGATGCCACAAGGGCTTTCCACATGTTGGCTTAGCTTAATGTGCATGGGGATTGCGATGTGCGGCCCCTTTAGTAGTGTCAAAGAGCAGACGCTGCCCCACTATGCCGCGCGGCTTTCCGATGCGGGATATACCGTGCTTACATTTGACTCGCGCAGCCTTGGTGAGAGCGAGGGCACACCCCGCGCCCACTATGATCCAGGTCAAATTATTGAGGACTACAGCAACGCGGTCAGCTATCTGCTCACCCGCGATGATATCGATCCAGCGCATCTTGGGCTGGTGGGTGTGTGTATGGGCGGTGGCTACGCTATCTCGACTGCCGCGCGGGACAAGCGCGTCAAAGCTGTCGCCAGTGTGGCCGGCGGCTATGACATCGGCACGACGTTCCAACGGTTTATGGGGCCGGACGGGTTTGCCGCCTACTACGCTAAAATCAATGCCCTGCGCACCAAGCAGTACCAGAGCGGCGAAGTGCAATATATTCCGACCATCGCGCCAGCGCTTTCCGAGCAAGTACCGATCGCTGCAATGCCCAATGCGGAGGCCTCCAGCTACTACGAACGGACCTGGAAGAGCGACGCGCCGAACTGGTCGCCCACCATCACGGCGGCGTCGCTGGAACCCTATTTCATCTACAATGCGATCGTGCATGCGCCGCTGGTCGCGCCCACGCCGCTGCTGATCATCCATGGCACAACCGATTTTTTCCTGCTGCCAGAGTTCGCGCAACAGGCCTACGACGCTGCGATCGGCCCGAAGGAGCTGATCTGGATTGAGACGCACAACCATATTGAACTGTATGACCAGGAGCCATTTGTAGGCGAAGCATGCACCCATCTTATACGCTGGCTCGACGCCAATCTAAAGCGGGAAAGGTAGGCCCGAAGTGCTGCAACAAACTGAAGCACACAATTGGGTTTGATGGGAGCTGTCGAATGGGACCTTCTGTGGCCGATCCAGCCAGGTGCCTTGACGTTGCCGTGCTCAGAGCAGCTGCGCGATTCGCGCAATTCCTAGCGCGATCTGCTCAGGCGACTGGTGGCCATAGCCGAAGATCAGCTTACTCGCATGCTTCCCCTGCAACAGCGCATGATACTCCACCGGGTAGACCCGCACGCCGCCTACCGCGAGCCGCCCGACCAACGCGTCGGAGAAGCTGCGCTGGGTCCACTCTGCAACCAGGTGCATGCCGGTCTCAGCGCCTCAGATCCTCACGTGGCCCGCAAAGTGAACCTGCAGCGCCGCAAGCAGGCTGTCGCGACGCGGCCGGTAGACCTTTTTCACCCTCGCGATATGCCGATCCAGGTCGCCGCCTTTCTACTGTTTTGCATCGGGTCGCTGACACTGCTCGGCAGTTTGAGCAATGGGCTCACCGGTAACCCGCAGCTGCTGTTGATCAAGGCCGCCCTGGATGGGAGCGCGGCGATCGCGCTGACGTGCAGTTTCGGCGTGAGCGTGGGCTGGTCGGTGCTGCCACTGGTGGCCTCGCAGGCCGGGGTGTCGCTGGCCGCGGGGCTGCTAGGGGCCGCCATCCCACATCCCGAAACCGACCCGGCGATTCTGCTGATGAGTGGGAGCGGCGGGGTGTTGATCGTCGGGCTCGCATTCGGCCTCCTGGAGCTCAAACGCATCCGCGTCGCAGCGCTGCTCCCGGCGCTCGCCCTGGCGCCACTGCTCTATCTGCTGGTGGATCAGATGCTAGGGCAGTAGAGCGGGTATGTTGGGGATACGTGTAATTTCGGCTCTATAGGTGCAGCGCTGCAACCTGTGCATACCGTGGCTCGTATATGGTAACAGGTGGAGATACGATGCCTGCTCTGATCTTCAAAATCATTTATCTTGCCGCCCTCGTGGTGCAAATCGCCATCCGCGCTCCCTTTGCTCGGCAGCGGCGGCAGAACAAGATTGTGACCAACCAGGCCAGAGGCCAGGAAGTTGTGCTGCTCCTGCTGCTCTTTCTCGGCAATTTCATCCTGCCTGTAGTCTATATCTTCACACCCTGGCTGAACTTTGCCGATTACACCTTGCCGGCCTGGGCGGGCGGGCTGGGGGTCGTTCTTTTGGTTGGCGCCCTGGTCGTGTTTTGGTGCGCGCATGTCGATCTGGGGCAGAAGCAGTAATTTTGAGCCATAGATATACCTTATGCACGGATTTGAGCCGTTAAAAACCTTAAATGAAGCGCACGATGTCGTGATTGTTCACACTTACCTGTCCCGCTGGCTGGGAGCACCGACGAGATGCGTAACGAGTGCTGGTGAGGTAGTTGACAAGCTGGGCGCTGATCATTGCTTCCCGGTTTCGAGCAGACCATCGTGCCGCAGCGGTGGCTTCGGCAGCTTATCAAAAAACTACGGTCTGGCGGCGGCAGCGTTGTTAGAAGATGAAAGCAGCCTCAAGTGTGAGTGGGCGAATGGCGAAGCTCAGCGCGCGCCGCGGGCAGTGTGAAGCGGAAGCGCGCCCCCTCGCCTGGCGCGCTCTCAGCCCAGACCCGCCCACCGTGCGCTTCGACCAGCTGCTTGACGATCGCCAGTCCCAGCCCAGCTCCGCCGGTGGCCCGCGCCCGCGAGCGGTCGGCACGGTAGAAGCGCTCGAAGACATTCGGCAGGTGCTCGGGCGCGATGCCACCGCCATTGTCGCAAATGGTGACGACGACGAACGATAGTGCTTCCAGTTCGCGGTCGCTCATCGTCGGTCGTTGCCTGCCCTGAGCGCAGTCGAAGGGATCGTTAGTCGCTGTGGCCGCTCTGAGCAGAATCCATCCGCCCGCCGGCGTATGGATGATCGCATTAGTGATCAAGTTGCGCAGCACCTGACCCACGCGTTCAGGGTCGGCTGCGAGCTTGGGTAGGTCGAGCGCCAGCTCGACGTCGAGGGTCAGCTGTTTCTCGTCCAGCGCCGGCCGCAGCACACTCAGCGTCTGCTCGACGATCTCTCTCAGCGCGATCGGCCGCATCTCCAGGCGCAGCTGGCCGGCCTCGGCCAATGCCAGGTCGCGTAGATCGTCGATCAGGCGGTTGAGCAGCAGCGCCTCGTCGTGCAGCGAGCCGAGCAGCTCCGGCTCGGGTCTGGCCACGCCGTCGCGCAGCGCCTCCAGGTAGCCGCGGATATTGGTCAGCGGTGTGCGCAGCTCGTGGGCGATATCGTTCACCATGTTACGACGCAGCCGCTCCTGCTGCGCCAGGCCATCGGCCATGGCGTTGAAGGCTCGCGCCAGCTCCCCGATCTCATCGTGCGAGGCCACCTGCACGCGCCGGCTGAGGTCGCCGCGCTCCATGCCGCGTGCGGCGCACGTCAGCGCTTCGACCGGGCCCAGAATGCGGCGCGAGAGCCCCAGCGTCAGCAGCAGCGCCGCGATACCCGCGGCCACCACCGACCAGATCAGCGAGCGGTTGACCGCACCGATGAACCCTGCTTCGACCGGGTCGAGCTCCTGGCCCTGTGTGCGCCGGATAAGTATCGCGGGCATGCCTGGCACGATCTTCGCCGCTGCCGCTTCGTAGGTCGGCGTCGTGCTGATCGGCGGAACGCCTCTCCCGACCGGCTCGCTGAATGACATGCCCATGAACACAATATCGCCGGCCCGCTGCGCCTGGGCGATCGGCTGTGTGAAATCGGTCGCGACGCGATCCGGTATCGGCGCGCAAAACGTGCCGCCGATGCTGATGATCACGGCAGGGATGGGCTGCTCGCACGTGATCGTCTGTCCGACCAGCTGTTGTTGAGAGTCGGCCTGAACTACGCCTTCGCCGTCTGTTAGAATGACTCGCTCACCACTCTCCTGCCCGATCTGATTCACTAGCTCCTGGGGGTTGCCGCTGGTCTTCTTCTGCTGGTAGTAGGTCATCAGCGTGTCAGTCAGGCGGCGGTTGCGCTCGTCGTCGAGCATGACATAGCGGCGTAGCTCCTGCGACGTGACGCGGCTGGCGAACAGGGCCACCGTGCCGACCGCAACCAGAACCACACCGATCAGCGTGAGCAGCACGCGGAAGCGCAGGCTATGCAGCATTTTGGTCCTCGGCGAACTTGTAGCCGACACCGTAAACGGTCTGGATGTACTGCGGCCGCGTGGGGTCGCGCTCGATTTTCTTTCGCAGGTTCATCACATGGACATCCATAGTTCGTTCGAGCCCCTCATAGTCGAAGCCGAAGACCTGTTCCAGCAGCTCCAGCCGGCTCCAGGCGCGGCCGGGTTGCTTGATCAAGGTTTCGAGCAGCTTGAACTCCTTGGGGGTGAGGCGCAGCGGCGCGCCGCGCAGGCGCGCCGCGTGGCCGACGAAGTCCACTACCAGCTCGCGGAAGCGAAGCGACTGTGGACCCTGCTCGCGCTCGGCGCCGGCGCGCCGCAGCACCACGCGCACGCGCGCCACCACCTCGCGCGGGCTGAACGGCTTGGTGATGTAGTCGTCGGCACCGAGATCCAGCCCAAGCAGCTTATCGTCCTCGGTGGTTCGGGCGGTGAGCATGATGATCGGGGTGCGTGCCTCGGCCCGCAGGATGCGGCAGACATCCAGCCCCTCGACGCTCGGCAGCATCAGGTCAAGCAGCACCAGGTCGGGCCGGCGGTGGCGTGTCAGCTCGAGCGCCTGGCGTCCGTCGTGAGCCACCAGCACCTGGTAGCCATCCTTTTCCAGGTAGAGCTTGAGCAGATCTACGGTTTTGCGATCGTCGTCTACGACCAGGATTTTGCGAGTCATCGCACTTGTCCCGTATGGCGTGTTGCGTGGCGGGCGAGATCACGCAACACATAGCGTGCAGTATACCAAATCTACGTAGCGAAGTTAGCCCTGATACACTTTGCGTATTGCGTGTTGCGTAGGTACGTGCGCCGCCCGCCACGCAAAAAGAAACACGCAACCCGATTGTCACTTCTACGAATCAGAACCGGCGAACCCATCGTATGTGGAGTCAACCTGCTTGGCGCAGCCACTCGCCGCTCCACCGCTCCCCACACAGGTGAGATACTGCTCGGTCCGCGCCTGCGCGTCGGCCAGCTCACGTCCCAGGTCCTCGCCCTGCAACGCTCGGTCGGCCGCGCGGAAGAACCAGAACAGGTCGAGCTCTGGCCGATCCGGCGCGGCGCCGCCAGCCTCCGGCGCACGATCCAGCGCCGGACGATAGGCCGTGTAGACCGCGTCGGCGCCTGCGGGCGCCCGCTTCAGGAATGTGTCGGACTCGGCCAGCGAGCGGCGGGCCGGAAAAGCGCCCTCATCCAGCGCCGACACATCGCCCGAGAGGAACTTCAGCCACTGCCAGCAGACCTCGGGGTGCTGAGACGTGGCCGAGATATACAGCCCGCTGGTCTGAAAGCTATCGGGCCGCGCCTTGTCGGCGCCCGGCGGCGGCGCGATCGCCCGGGTGTAATTCTGCCGCCCGGCCTCACCAGGGCCGCCCACCGCCACGATCATGATGTCGCCGGACAGACCGAACCACATACCCACCCGGCCTTCGTCGATCAGTCGGAAGGCATCGTCGCCAGGCGGTAGGCTGCGGCTGTAGCCCTGGATTTGCTCGTGCGGCGAGTAGTTGCGCAGCAGGTCGAGGTAGAAGCGCACGGCCTGTTCGACCTTTGGGTCGGTGAAGTTGGGCGCGCCGCTGCGCTCGACCTGCGCGCCGAGCAGGCTCAGGAAGAACAGCAGGTCGTCGGTCTGCACCGCCAGCGCGGCGTAGCCGTAGCGCTTGTCCCCGCCCTGGCCGCTGGTCAACTGCTTCGCGGCGTTCAGGAAGTCGTCGGCGGTCCAGCTCGCATTGGGGTAGCTCAGCCCGGCGGCGTCGAAGGCATTCTGGTTGTAGGTCAGCGCCCGCAGCCGCACCTGGTAGGGCAGGCCCAAGAGCGTGGTCCCGCGCTTATACGGCGCCAGTAGCGCGGCCGGGTAGTCGTCGAGCTTGAAGTTGGCGTCGGCGTCGATCAGCGGCTGAAGATCGAGCGTCCCACTGATCTGCCTCGCAGCGGCCGACCTGGGCCAGCTGAAGCAGTCGGCGCCCTCGGCCATCTTCGCCGGAGTCATTTTCGCCTCGTCGGGTCGTTCGGGGAGTGTGGTCTTCAGCTGCACGAACAGCTCGGGATGCTGCTTGTTGAACTCGCTCGCCAGGCGCCGAAACTGCTCGGCCTGGAACGGCGGCACGTTGAAGGTGATCGCCGTCGCGCCAGGCGGCGGCCCGCTGGGCCCGGGCGTGGCCACAACCACCGGCGCGGTATCCGGCGTGGCGGTGGGGGTGCTCTGGGCCTCGGCGATCTGTTGATCGAGCGCGGCCTGGGCCTCGGCCAGCGCCTGGGCCACCGGCCGGCCGCCCACCACCGCCGCCAGCGCCTTGCCGAGCGCCTCGATCGCGCGCCGGTCGGGGGGGGTGTCGGCGAGCGGCGAGATGCCGCGCGCGAGGATGGCCTGCACCGCGGCGGTCACCTCGGGGTCGAGCTTCTTCCAGTAGCCGCTGCGCTCGGCCAGCGACTTGCGCGCCGGCACGCTGTTCGGGGTGCCGGCCTCCATAAAGGGCTGGCGCACCTCCTGGCGGCTCAGGAACGATAGCCAGCGCCAGGCGGCCTCCGAGTGCGCCGTGCCGGCGCTCATGACATAGCCCTCGGCCCCACCCTCCAGCGACACGCCGATCGGCGGCAGCGCGGCTGTGCCGACGGCGAACGCAGGTTTGGGCACGTCGGGGCCGATCATCACCGGCGCGCCGAACCACATCGCGACCCGCTGATCGGCGATCAGCTTGAGGATCTCGTCGGGCGCCGGGCGATCGCCGGCGGAGTTCGCATAGACCGCGCCGGACTTCACTAGGTCAGCCAGGCGCTCGATCGCGGCGGCGATCTTCGGCTGATCGAGCCGTAGCTGCTCCATATTGGCGGAGATGTCAAAGCCGGCCTCAGTCAGCAGGCCGCCGAGCGCCGCCAGACCGTCGCCGCCGCCGCCGGCGAAGCCGTAGACGTCGACCGTGTCGCCGCGCTTCTGAGCTAGCTGCTCGGCGGCGGCCAGCAGGTCGCTCCAGGTCCAGTCCGGATTTGGCGCCGGCAGGCCGCGCCTGGACCACAGATCCTTGTTGTAGGAGAGCAGCTCGAGCCGCAGTGTGCGCGGCACGATGTAAACGCCGCCCTGCCCGGCGGCCAGCGCGCCAGGATAGAAGTCGTCGCGATCGAACTGAGGGTCGGCGTCGATCAGCGGCGCGAGATCGCGCACGAGGCCGTTCTTGATGTCCTCGGGGCGTAGAAAGAATGTCGCGCCGGTGTCGGCGGCGCTGACGAGCTGGTCGGGCGACTGCGCCTGCTGCATCAGGAGCGGCACGAACTCGACGTAGACATCGGAGTTCTGCTCGTTGAAGGCCGCGATCAGCGGCTCGTAGGCCGAGCGCTCGAACTCCGGCGCCGCGAAGCTGATCGTCACGGTGCTGGCCGAGGCGGTGCCGTCGGGGGCGCTGGTTGCATCCGTCCCTGCGGCCGCAGCGCTGGCGCCAGGCTGAGGTGTGGCGGCCGGCGCGCCTATGCCGGCGCACGCGCTCAGCGCGAGCAGCGCCGCCAGGAGCGCGGCCAGCGCGCGCACGGCGCGCCAAGCGTCTCGATCGATGGATGTGCTCTGCATAGTCAATTGTCCTCCACTTTCACGAGACTTCAACCGCGCAACTGGAGCGTCGATTGAACCTGTAGATAGTCTAGCGATTCGGCTATAAAGAACTGATGAAGGTCGTGTCAGGAAGCGATCAAGTTCACGGGGGAGTTCTGCGGGTCGCTCGTTCGGCGGCGACTGCAGCTGCGCTGCAAGCGGCTTTTACAGGCAATGATGGCACCCGCCCAACGTCCTGTCGTTCAGCCGCGCCGCCATGTTCGGTACAGGTGTGGGCCGAGTCCACGTTTCAAAATCGCCGCGATCTTGAGGCCGCGCAGCGGCGCCTCTGGAATGGCCAGGTGGAGCGTGCATCGTTCATTTCGCCGTAGCCATGTCTCGTGCATGGCGAGGGTGAGGGTCCTAGCGGCAGTGCATACGATCAAAGCAGATGTAATATAACACGTGGGTATCGGTCGTAGCCTTTCACTCCCCCGCAAGCATCTGCTCGAGTCCGCGCGAGAGGCTGGCCAACGACTCGCGGAGCAGCCGGTAGAGCACGTAGTAGCTCCGACGCTCGGGCGCGACCCAACCGGCCTCCTGCAGCAGCTTCAGATGCTTTGAGATCGCCGCCTCAGTCAAGCCAATCAGCCCTGCGAGCTCGCGCGTCGAGCGCGGACGCTGGGCTAGCAGCTGGAGGACCTGCAGGCGTGTCGGATCGCCAGCGGACCGCAACAGCTTGAGCAGCTGTTCAGGAGGGAGAGGGGCTTGCCCTTCTTCCTGCATCTCTGCCAGCGAGTAGACGATCAGCACGGCCTGCTGCTCTTCGTCTTCCTCAACTACCTTGTGCACCAGCGCACTCAGCCCTGGCCAGACAAAGAACGAGGGCACGAGCTGCAACTGACCATGCTCGGCGAGCGTGAGATCGATCTGCTCGGCCTCGTCGCGCACGCGGTCCCGCCGCCGCATAACCAGTTCACCACGCTGATGGTTGATTTGCAGGTCGGGCGATAGCTCCTCGAGCATCTCCAGCAGGCCGCGCTGGTACAGGGTACGGCCCCGGCGCGCTATATCGTGCTGCAGGAGCGTCTCGAGATGCGGCCACTCCGGCGCGATGCAAGCCTCCCAGTAGGCCGCCAGGAAGTCGGCGAAGCGCTGGCGGCTGCGCTCCGGGTCAGCGATCAGCTGATCCATGATCGGCAGCGATGCTGGATGGCGCGCTTCGACTTGCCTTAGCGCTTCCTGTTGCAGCTCTGGGCTATGGAGAAATCGCTCTAGTGGGGTCCGAAGCCCCAGCGTGGTGCGCATCAGAGCTGCTGCAATGAGCGGCTCAGCGTAGTCTGCGATAGGCGCCTGGCGCAGCGCCGACAGGTCGTCGGCCCAGGGCCACACATCGATGTGGGGCCAGATTTCCCAGAACAGAATGGGCCTGTGCAGGTACCAGAACGCAAACAGCTCGACCTCGGCTTTGAGCGCCGGGCTCATCCGCGCGCGTGTTCGAAGCGCCCATGGAATATGCAGCGGGTGGTGCTTGATAGTGGCCAAGACATGCAGGCTGCGTAGGGCCTCGTGCGCGGGCGAGCAGCCGAAAGCAACCTGATCGGCGCCGAGATCGTGAAGACACAAACGCACTGTCATTGGAGTTTGGCAACGATTCGTGAATCCTACCGCCATAGAACATAATGTAAGGTTAGAGCTGCTGATCCACACGTAGATTTGGAATAATTTGAAAGGCGCCTAATGGAGGCATCAGCGTGTGCGCAAGTAGCGGCGTGAAGATGTATGACAACACCGTGCTATGCAGCACGCTATAGCCTGTATCGTGCGACGGCGGCTGGCGCGTATCCCAGCGAGGTGGACGTGCGCAACAACCTTTTACCAGCGGGCGACCCGTCCGGCGGAGCTTCCTCAACCGTCACCGATCTTCTCAGGTTCGCGCAGGCTCGGGTGCAGCACAAGTTGCTCAGCCCGGAGCTCACCAACACCGTGATCACCCGCAAGGTGCCGGCGCCGAGGCCCGGCTTGGCGGATGACAAGTACGCCTCTGGCTTTGCCGACTCGAAGCTCAACGGGGTGCGGATCGTCGGGCACAACGGGGGTGCACCGGGAGTCGGCGCGCAGCTCGATATCTACCCGGACCTGGGCTACATCGTGGTCATCCTGACGAACTACGACGGGGCGCTTATGCCGGTCCACGCCAAGACCCACGAGATCCTGACCCGCTAGATGCGGGCCATGCCAACGTCGTCTACTAGCCTGCATCTACCTTGCTCGGCGCTCGACTCACCCTGGTGGGCGTGCGGCCCGAGATCACGCAGAGCATCGTGGGCCTCTTTCTCGCTCTGCGCCAGAACGTGACCCACCCCTCGCTTGCAGCCCAGCTGCAGTCGCTGCTGAACCAGCGCCCGCTGAGCTCCCCTCGTGAACTTGTAACGAAACGACGCCGCGCTGCCTCCAGCAAATCTTCAGCTTTCGCCGGCTGCCGCTTCAGGTTTCGTGCCTATACTATCGTTATTCCCGCGCAGGCCGGTCCATGCGCACAGGCACGAGCGATGGTATGATGATACGCAGCGGCACGCCGGCCGCCGGATCGATGGTAGGAAACCTCAATGAGCGATGCTGCACTGGCGACGATCCGCGTGCTGGTTGTCGATGATGAGGAGGTCATCGTCGACCTGATCAGCACCGGCTTGCGCTACGAGGGCTTCGACGTAGCAGTGGCAATCGACGGGCAGGCGGCGCTGGCGCAGGCCGCCCAGTTCCAGCCGCACCTCGTCGTGCTCGACTGGATGCTGCCCGGCCTCGATGGCCTGGCGGTCTGCCAGCGCTTGCGCGCCCAGAGTGATGTAGCGATCCTCATGCTCACCGCCAAGGGCGAACTGGAGGAGCGGGTGGCGGGGCTGGAGGGCGGCGCCGACGACTACCTGGTCAAGCCGTTCAAGTTCCAGGAGCTGTTGGCGCGCATCCGCGCCATCCTGCGCCGGCAGCACCTCAGCCTGCGCCGCCGGCTGAGCGTGAGCCATGTACAGCTGGACCGCGAGACCCGCGAGGTCTGGCGCGCTGGGCAGCCGATCGACCTGACCCCGCGCGAGTTCGAGCTGCTGGAAGTGTTGCTGATGCACCCGCGCCAGGTCTTCAGCCGCGAGACGTTGCTCAACCGCGTCTGGGGCTACGACTACGTCGCCGACCCCAACCTGATCGAAGTTCATATCAGCGCGCTGCGCGCGAAGCTGGGCGACACCGATCGCCAGCTCATCCGCACTGTGCGCGGCGTCGGCTATACTCTGCGAGGCTAACATGCGCTCCATCCTCCGCACACTCCCGATTCGCTGGCAAATCACCATGCTCCACGCGACGATCCTGGCCTTGGTGCTGGCTGCTGGCGGGCTAGCCTTGTGGAATGCGCAGCGCACGTTTCAGTACGACGGCATGATCGCCAAGCAGCTGATGGAGCTGCGAGCGCTGATTCCGGCAGGGCCTGATCTCAAGCTCGAGGCCGGGATTGACCTCTTACAAAAGGCCGATCCGGAGATGCTGAAACAGCACTACGCCAAGATCGTGGCCGCGATTCTGCCGCCCGGCGAAGACCCAGTGGTCGCGCGCAAGAAGCTCGCGCTCCTCAACCCTAAGCTGGCCGACCAAGTCTTCCCGCCCGGCTCGGCTCTGCCCCCGCGTGACGAGATGGAAGCGATTGTATCGAAGCTCGTTTTCGAGCTGTTTCCGCCCGACGAAGATCCCACGGACACGCGCAAGAAGCTGATGTCCCTCGATCCCAATCTCGTCACCGATCTCTTCCCCACTCCAACCCCGGACCAGACGGCATTCCAGAAGTACCTGACCGGACTGGTACAGCAGGTCAGCGCAAAAGACCGCGGCGTGGTGATGTTCGCGCTCGATGGCTCTGTGCTCGCCCAAAACAGCTTCGGCCCAACCTGCGCACCGTCGCTGTACATGTCAAAAGCTGCTCTGGCAGCCAATGCCCGCGAGAAATTTCTTAAGCTGCTGAAGGTAAGGCAGTACATTGCGCAGATCGAGCAGGAGCAACTGACCCTGCTGCTGCCGGTGCTCTGGCAGCAGGACCAGCCGCTGGCCCTGGCGCAGATCTGTGTGCCGACCGACTCGATCGACGCCAGCCTCAACCAGCTCGCCGTCTCACTGGTGATCGGTTGGGTGCTGGTGGTCGGTGTCGCGACGGCGCTGGGCGTCACGGCGACGCGGCGGGTGCTGCGGCCGCTCGACCAGGTGGTGGCGACGACCGGCCGGATCGCGGCCGGCGACCTCAGGCAGCGAGTGGGGCTGCCGCCCGGCCGCACCGAGATCGCCCAGCTCGGCGCCGCGTTTGACGCGATGGTCGCGCGCCTGGAGGCCGCCTTCGCCGCCCAACGCCGCTTCGTCGCCGACGCAGCCCACGAACTGCGCACCCCACTGACTGCACTGAGCGCCTCGGTCGAGCTGCTGCTGATGGGCGCCGCCGACAGCGACCGTGCTACGGCCCAGCGCCTGCTCCGGCACCTCGACAGCGAGCTGAGCCGCGTGATCCGGCTCACCAACGACCTGCTGACGCTGAGCCGGCTCGACGCACGCCCACAGATCGCGCTGCGCCCGACCAACCTGGGCGCTCTGCTCGAGGAGCTGGGCGAGCACAGCCGGACGCTGCTGCGCGGACAGGAGCTGATTGTGGATGTGGCGCCCGGGCTGTGGGTCGAGGGCGACTCGGACCGGCTCCGGCAGGTCGTGCTGAACCTGTTGGACAACGCCCGCAAGTACACGCCCCCTGGCGGGCAGATTATGCTGCACGCGAGTTCTGCGTGCTCAATTTTGAGTTCTGAGTTGGCCTCGCCTCCGGCAACTCAAAACGTTGGCCTGAGCCGTGTCGAAGGCTCAGAACTCAAAACCATGCCCTTGAGCGCAGAGAAGGGTCAGAACCGGGTCGTCATCGAGGTGGAGGACACCGGCGTGGGGATTGCCGCCGATGCGCTGCCGCACCTGTTCGAACGGTTCTACCGGGTCGACAGCGCGCGGGCGCGCGCTAGCGGCGGGAGTGGACTAGGGCTGGCGATCGTCCAGGCGATCGTCCAGGCGCATCACGGGCAGGTCGATATCCAGAGCACGCCGGGCGTCGGCACCTGTGTGACGATCCAGCTGCCAGGGCTGCCCAAGCCATCCACGCAGCCAGCCGGCGCCCAGGACCACAGTGCTTCGGCGCCCCTGCAGAGTCTGGCGGAGTAGCTCACACCTTCTGATTGCTGATTGCGGGCGAGCCGCTCCCAAGGAACAGAAACACCCCTAGCACACATCGGTGGAAGTATCTCCACAGTTTCGACAGGAGACAGGAGACATGCACGTGTTCCTGTCTCCTGTCTTTTGTCTCTTGTCTGAAACCGCCGGTGGATTTCGGCCACATTGGCCTGATCCTTCAGCGAAACTTCAGCTTTGGCCGGGCAATTCTTCAGCAACGACGGCTATACTCCGGCTCAGTCACACGGCTACGAAAAAGGAGAGTGACCTCAATGTGCAAACGCTCTGTTTTGTTTCTGGCGCTGATCGCCGGGCTCGTGCTCAGCGCGTGCGGCTTGGGGGCGGCGTCTGAGCCACCGACGCCAGCCGGTGGCCAACCGGCCCCCACGGATAGCAGTGCCGCCGGCAGTGCGCCAACCACCGGATCGGACGCCAACGTCACGATCACCTTCGGCGCCAACAGTTTCATGCGCCACGTCTACGAGCCGCTGATCGAGGCCTTCAACGCCCAGCATCCAGGCATCACAGTGCAGTGGGTCTCGCTCGACAAGGTCTACCGGGCCGACGTCGACCAGAACGAGCGCACCCGCCAGATCGTCAGCCTCGCTGATACCGCCGAGGTGCAAGCGAGCAAGCAGCAGTTCCAGCTCGGCTTGCTGTACGACCTCAAGCCGCTGATCGACGCTGACCCAAGCTTCAACCGCGACGACTTCTACCCCGGCGCGCTCAGCCGCGCGACGTCGGCTAACGGCGCAATCTACATGCTGCCGCAGACTGTGAATGTCCCGCTGCTCTACTACAACAAGGATCTGTGGGCGGCGCGCGGGCTGGACGCGCCGAAGCCCGACTGGACCTGGCAGGATGTCGAGGCCGCAGCGCAGCAGCTTGCCCAGAAGCAGGGCAGCACCGTCACGATGTATGGCCTGGCGGATGAGGATGCTTATCTCGGAGTGCTGCTGGCCGAGCTGAAGAGCGCCGACCTGGACCTGACCTCGACTCCGCCCGGAAGCGCACAGATCGAGCGCCCCGAAGTCGTGGCGGCACTAGAGCGGATGGCCAACCTGTTCACATCGGGCGCCTTCTACTTTCCGCCGCAGGGCTCCGACTTTCGGGACGCTGTTGCGCAGATGGTTCGGGATCAGCAGGTGGCAATGTGGGGTTCAGGCGAGGCCGGGAATGTCGGCAAGCTCAAGCCGGATGGCGGAGCTGCCCCGAGCTTTACGCAAGGCGTAGCGCTGCACCCGGCCTTCCCCGGCGGCACGCAGGACTTTTCGCACGGCTACGTGATCAGCAGCGGCACGCAGCACCCCAACGAGGCCTGGGCCTGGCTGTCGTTTCTGAGCAAGCAACTCGTCGCCGACCCGGGCGGCGGTAAGGGGAGTGGCCCGCCCAGCAAGAATAGTTCACTGCCAGCGCGCAAGTCGCTGGCCGAGCAGAGCGGCTACTGGTCGCGCCTGGACGACGAGACCAGGGCGGCGCTAGAGGCGGCGCTGACCCGCCCGGCTCCGTCCCCATCCGGTACCAATGTTCTTGATGCATACGAGCCGCTGCTCCAGGCGATCCAGAACATCATGGACGGTAAGAGTGCGGCCCAGGCCGCCAGCGAGGCCCAGGCGGCGATCGCCGAGCAGGTCGCCCAGGCCCAGCTGACCCCCACGGCGGCGCCGAATGTCGAGCCGATTGTCGTCGCGACGCCGGTGCCGAATATCGCGCCTGCCGGTGCCACGACGATCACATTCGGCATGCCGCTGCCCAAGGGCGACGACCAGGCGACCCGGCTGGTCCAGGAGTTCAACCAGTCCAACCAAGGGATTTTTGTCCAGCTCAAGGACACCTTCACCGGAAACGATATCATGTCCGCTCCCCAAGCTGCCGCCCAGGTCGACTGTTTCGCGTCGCCGTTGCCGCCCGCGCAATCTGAGCTGACCGCGACGCTCGACCTGCAGCCGCTGATCGACGCCGACCCGAGCTTCCAGCGCGACGACTATCCGGCCGCGCTGCTCACGCCCTACCGCCAGGGCAGCCAGCTCCATGGCCTGCCGTGGGGGATGGAGGTCCGGATGCTAGTCTACAACAAGGACCTGTTCGACGCCGCCGGCCTTCAGCCACCAGCAGCCGAATGGACGATCGACGATTTCGTGGGCGCGGCTCGCTCTCTCACCAGCGGCCAGGGCGACACCAAGCAATACGGGTTCGTGATACCCAGAAGCACATCCGAGGGCGTGAAGTTCCTGGTCCACCTATTCGGCGCGGCGACGGTGCAGGGTGGCGGCGAGACGCTCAAGCCGAACTTCACCGACCCGAAGGCCGTGGAGGCGGTGCGCAAGATGGTCGATCTGCTCAAGAACGAGACGCCGCACACCCGGCTGGACGACTCCTCCTCGACTGGGCAACTCGCCGACCATGGCGCGCTGACGGGGGATGGACGCGCCGGCATGTGGTTCGCGTGGGGGTTGTATGCATATGGGCAGGATCGCCCGCAGTTCACGATGGCTATGGCGCCGCCGCCGCTGGCACAGGCGGTGCTCGATGCAGACGACGTCTCGACCAGCGGCATGTACATCTCAGCCCAGACCGACAAGCAGCAAGCCTGCTGGACATGGCTCAAATACATCAGCACCAGTATAGGCCTGGGCGCCAGTGGTAATATCCCAGTGCGGCGCTCGGCTGCCCACTCCGATGCCCTGAACCAGGAACAGCCAGGCCTGGCCGCAGCCTACGACGCGTATGTTGCCGCGCTCGATCGCGCTGGCCAACATGCGCCGGGCGGCGACGCACCCGCCATGACGACTCTTGACTACTACTGGTTCTACCAGGCGATCGACCGGGCGCTGCAAGGGAAGAACCTGGAGCAGGAACTGGCCGCCGCACAGGCGCTCACCGAGCAGTACGTGGCCTGTGTGCGCAGCGGCGGGGATGGGCAGACGTGCGGCCAGCAGGTTGACCCGAACTACGGCCAGCAGTAAAGACCGAGAATCGAGAGCTGCGACCTATGAGGCCCTCGGTTGCCGCCCAGAGCACATCACATGAAGACGAAATTGATTGGCATACGTCCGCTCGCACTGCCCCTGGTCCCGCTCCTGGCGGCCTGCGGCACGCCGGCGACGGCGCAACAGCAGCCGCCGACGCCCACGCCGCTGCTCTCGGAGCCGGCACTGGAGCGCCCGACCTACACCGTCCAGCGCGGCACAGTCGAGCGCCTGCTCGACGCAGAGTTCCCCCGTGAACTTGATCGCTTCCTGACACGATCTTCATCAGTTCTTTATCGCCGATTCGCTAGACTATCAACAGGTTCAACTGACGCTCCGGTTGCGCGGTTGAAGTCTTGTGAAAGTGGATACCCGACCGAGAACGGCGACCTGTACAGCCCTTCCGTTGCTGCGCAGGTCGCCACCCAGAGCATATCACATGAAGACGAAATTGATTGGCATACTTGCGTTCGTGCTGCTCGTGGTCCCGCTCCTGGCGGCCTGCGGCACGCCGGCGACGGCGCAACAGCAGCCGCCGACGCCCACGCCGCTGCCCTCGGAGCCGGCACTGGAGCGCCCGACCTACACCGTCCAGCGCGGCACGATCGAGCGCCTGCTCGACGTCAATGGGCGCGTCACCCCGATTGACCTGGTGCGGCTCACATTCCGCCGCGCCGGTCGGGTCGACAAGGTCAGCGTCAAACAGGGCGACGCTGTCAAGGCCGGCGATGTGTTGGCCGAGCTCGAGCAAGACGATAAGCTTGCGGCGCTGCGCCTGGCCGAGGACGGGCTGGCGCAGGCGCAACGCGACCTGGCCAGCGCCCAGCAGCAGCACGCCGACGAGGTCCGCCAGGCCGAGTTGGACCTGCACGAGGCCCAGGAGGATCTGGTGCGGCTGCTGCCCGGCGGCGAAGACGATCCGACTCACAAAGCCCAGCGCGATCTCGAGCAGGCGCAGCAGGACGCCGGGACGGGGAGCGCCACGGCCTCGGAAGCCAAGACGAATGCCGAGCACGATGTGCTACTGAAAGCCGAGGCGCTCCAGGACGCGCAGCAGGCCTACAGCACTGCCCGGTGGGACAACGACTGGGTGCAGAACTATGGCACACACCCGACTGAGATGGAAACCGATCCCCGAACCGGCCGGCAACGACATCGCAAGCTGACCGACCGCGAGAAAGAGCAGTTCAAGACCGCATTGACCACGGCTGAGCGCAATCTGCGCGAGGCCGAGCATAACCTGGCGCTGGCTCAGCGAGTATTCGACCAGAAACGCCACGACGAGATCGTCGCGAACCATAATTCCGAGCAGGATGTGCAGGATAAGCAGGCGGCACTCGACCAGCTGCTGCAGGGCCAGGGCAATGCCGCGCTGATCGCGGCGCGCCGCAGCGTGGAGCACAAGCGGCTCGCACTCCAGCAGGCCCGGCAGGGCACATTCAATTCCGCGCTCACCGCGGTCGAGACCGCCAAACGCGCGCTGGAGAACGCCCGCAGAGACGTCACCGACGGCCAGGTGATCGCGCCGCAGAACGGCCAGGTGCTCTCGCTCGCAATTGGCGAGGGGGATACCGCAGACGCGTACGCATCGGTTGTGGAGATCGCCGACCCGACCAAGCTGGAGGTGGCCAGCGAACTCAGTGGCGATCAGATGCGCCAACTCCAACAGGGGCAGCCAGCTGCCGTCAGCCTGCTCTCGCGGCCCGACGTGATCATGCCTGCCGTCATCCGGCTGATGCCGGCGCCGTATGGCTCCGGCGGCAGCGGCGCGGTGCAGGAGCAGGATCGCACCACGCGCTTCACGGTGACCGATACCAAGGGCCAGCAGCTGGCGCCCGCCACGGTGGTCAAGATCCGCATCGTGCTGGAGCGCAAAGAGAATGTGCTCTGGCTACCGCCCGACGCGGTGCGCGCCTTCGAGGGCCGCCGCTTCGTGGTCGTGCGCGAGGGCGAGCGCGAGCGCCGCGTGACCGTCAAGGTCGGCATCGAGACCGAGGATCGCCTCGAGATCCTGGAGGGCGTGAAAGAAGGCGATGTGATCGTTGGCCAGTGAGACATTAGAGATTTACGGATTAGAGATTGGCTGGCGCTAGAGATTGGCTGGCCCTAATCCCTGATCTGCCATCTGTTATTTAACTATGCTCAACGTATTACTTACAGTCATCTCGGTCTTCACGACGGCGCTGAAGCGCCTGCGTGCGAACTTCGGCCTGGCGCTCTGCGCGCTGGTCGCGCTGGTCGCGGCGGTAGCCCTGGCGGTCAGCATCCCGGTCTACGCCGAGGCCGCCAGCCTGCGCCTGCTCAAAGGCGAGCTGGCGAAACAGGAGCGCCAGAACAACCGCTCGCCCTTCGCGCTCCTGTTCCGCTACTTCGTCAGCGACACCAACCAGCCGCTGGAATGGGAGCGGGTCAAGCAAGCCGACGACTATATCAAGGGCGACGGGCTGCGCAGCCTGGGCCTGCCGCTGGCCGGCCTGGCCCGCCACGCGCGCACCGGCCAGCTACAGTTGTTCCTGCCGCCTTCGGCCGGCGGGCAGAACCAGTTCCTGAAAAACGTCACGCTCGGCTTCCTCAGCGGCATGGACCAGCGGATCACGATCGTCGATGGGAAGGCCCCTGCGGCGGCAACAGATCTCAAGCAGCCGATCGACGTGATGCTGCTGCGCGACCTGGCCGACGAGCTGGGCGTGAACGTCGGCGATCAGTTTACGCTGGTGGGAACGGCGGGCGACAAGGTCGCCTCGATTCCGATCCGCGTGACGGCTCTGTGGGCACCGGCCAACGCCAAGGACCCGGCCTGGTTCTTCCCGCCCAGCGCCTTCAAGGACGTGATCCTGGCGCCCGAGGCGACCTTCACCGGTCCCGTGGCGGCGGTGCTGAAGGGCGAGGTCGGTCAGGTGCTGTGGTTCGCGCGGCTGGAGGGCCAGGGCCTGACCGCGGCCCAGGCGACGCCGTTGCTCGGCCGGGTCGAGAGCCTGCGCGCGCGAGCCGCCGGGATCGTCCAGGGCCTGAAGATCCTGGGCATCTACGTAGTCGAGTGGCTGCTCCTGGGCGCCGTCGCGCTATCGGTCGGGCCGGCGATGGGCCTCTTCTTCGCCGAGTTCATGGGCCGGACGCGCTCGTTTTTGCAGATCGCCGCCGATGCCGCGCCGCTGCCCCTGACGCTGACCTGGGATAATCTGGGCTTCGGCGTCGCGGCGGTCGCGCTCGGTCTGCTGGCAGCACTTGTCCCCGCAGCGGTCGCCACCCGCCGGACGCTGGTAGACGAGCAGAAGCAGGCCGCCCGCGCGGTCCGCAAGCCGTTCTGGCAGCGCTTCTACCTCGACTTTCTGTTGCTGATCCCGCCAGTCTATGGCATCTACCAGCTTCGGCGCAACAACGGTATCCAGCTTGGCGCGCTCAAGGGCGCCAATCCGCTCGACAACCCGCTGCTGCTGCTGGTGCCGATGCTGTTCTGCTTCGCGCTCGGCCTGATCGCCGTGCGGCTGATCCCGCTGCTCCTGGAGCTGCTGGCGCGCCTCTCGGCACGGCCCGCCTGGGTCGCGCCGCTGGTCGCGCTGCGCGCGCTGGCACGCCAGCCCGGCGCCTATCGTGGCCCGCTGCTGCTGTTGATCCTGACGCTCAGCCTGGCATCGTTCAGCGCCTCGATGGCCGCCACCCTCGACGGGGCGCTGCGCGAGGCCATCACCTATCAGATCGGCGCGGCGACGCAGTTGCTCGAGACTGGCCAGAGCACCGAGCAGCCGCAGGACCAGGACGATCAGCCCGAGAAGAAGGATATTCACGAGGAGGCGCGCTGGCTGTTCGTGCCGGTGAGCGATCACCTCGACGTGCCCGGCATCACGGCGGCAGCGCGCGTCGGCAGCTACGACGCGGCCATCCAGCTCGGTGGAGTCAGCCAGCAGGCCCAGCTGGTGGGCATCGACCGTGTCGATTTCCCCAAGGTCATCGGTCGCTTCGACCGCACCTGGGCCGGCGGCCAGCCGCTCGGCGCGCTGATGAACCTGCTGGCACGCACGCCCGAGGGTGTGATCGTCAGCAAGGACGTGCTGGCGAAGGGCTTGAAGGTCGGCGATACGCTGCCGGCGGTGCTGACGTTGTTCGACGACCGGCGCGAGGTCAGGTTCAAGATCGTCGCGGCGGTGGATCTCTGGCCAGGCTACTACCCGCAGGATGGGCCGGTGATCGTAGCGAACCTGAACTACATCTTCGACCAGATGGGCGGCCAGTATCCCTACGATGTCTGGATCAACCGCGACCCGAATGTGAAGGTCGACGACATCGTGTCGGGCGTGCGCGGCCTGGGCATCGCAGTGGTGGATGCGCGCGACGCGGCGGCGCTGGTAGCCGAAGAGCAGGCCCAGCCACGCCGCCAGGGGCTGTTCGGTCTGCTCTCGGTCGGCTTTATCGCAGCGGGAGCGCTGACGCTGCTCGGTTTCCTGATCTCGGCGCTGATCGCCGCCCGAAAGCGGGCGATCGAGCTAGGCGTGCTGCGCGCGCTTGGGATGTCCGGTCTCCAGGTCGCGATCGAGCTGGTGATCGAGCAGGTGCTGCTGGTGGCCGCCGGGATCGGCGCGGGCACCGGCATTGGCCTGCTGGCGGCGAATCTGGTCGTGCCTTTGCTGCAAGTCGGTGCAGGGCCGCATCCTGGTACACCATCGTACCCACCGCAGATCGCCTGGGAGCAGGTGACGCTGATCTACCTGGTCTTCGCCGTCGCGCTGCTGCTGACGCTGCTGGCGCTCTCCTGGACGCTCGGCCGGATGCGGTTGTTCCAGGCCGTCAAACTTGGCGACGCCAACTAGTAATTCAGAGTTAAAAGTTAAGAGTTTAGAATTTACCTCAGCCTAACTCTTAACTCTTAACTCTTAACTCTATGACTGAACACAACGCCGAACACTTTATCGTGGCCTCCGGCTTGGTCAAGATCTTCCAGGTCGCCGGCCTCGAAGTCGTGGCCTTGCAGGGGCTCGATCTTGAGGTCGCACGCGGCGAGATCCTGGCGCTCATAGGGCCGTCCGGCTCCGGCAAGTCGACGCTGCTCAACGCGCTCGGCGGGCTTGATCGCCCTTCGGCTGGCCGGCTTGAGGTCGACGGCCAGAACCTGCTCAAGTTCAGCCCGGCTGAGCTGACCACCTACCGCCGCGAGCAGGTCGGCTTCGTCTGGCAACAGACCGCGCGGAACCTGCTGCCATACCTAAGCGCGCGCCTGAACGTCGAGTTGCTGATGACGCTGGCCAGCCGCGGCTGGCGGGGTGCCCCCTGGGCCCGGCGCGCCTGGGCCTCAGAGCTGCTCGACGCCGTCGAGATGACCGAGCACGCTGGTCAGAAGCCGCCACAACTCTCCGGCGGACAGCAGCAGCGCATCTCGATCGCCTGCGCGCTGGCCAATAAGCCCCAGATCCTGCTGGCCGACGAGCCGACCGGCGAGGTCGATTGGCCGACCGCGCAGCTGATCCTGACGCTGCTGCGCGACCTGCGCGAGCGCTACGGCCTGACGATCGTGCTTGTGACCCACGACCCGCGCGTGGCCGAGTGGGCCGACCGCGTGATCGCCATCCGCGACGGCCGCACCAGCACCGAGACTGTACGGACAACCGACGACCGACGACCGGCAAGAAGAGCCTTCGGTGGTCGGTGGTCAGCGGTCGGTGGTCGAGGAACTTGTGGTGCTCGACAGCGCCGGCCGCCTCCAGCTTCCGGGCGACCAGCGCGCGGTTGCCGGTATCAAGCGGCGCGCGCGCGTCGAGCTGGTCGATGGCGGCATCCTGATCCGGCCAGGCGACGACGAGCGCATCGGCATGGGCGTGGCCGGCGAGGCCTCTGAAGGTAACGAGGGGGATGACTCCTCTTATGCCAGCCTCTACAGCGCGGACCCGCCGGCGCTGTACGGGAACGGGCGAGTGAAGGGGAAATGGTGGCTGTGGCGGCGAGCAAAACAACAGTAGTTGTCAGTCGCCAGTCGTCAGGTGTCAGTGCGGCCACCTGACGACTGGCGACTGATAACCGAAAACGCTATGGAAGACAAAAACATTGTCATCGACATTCAGGGCGTGGAGCGGACCTTTGCCGCAGGCGATCGCCGGGTCAAGGCGCTGCGCGGCGTCGACATGCAGGTTCAGCGCGGCGCGCTGGTGGTGCTGATGGGGCCGAGCGGCAGCGGCAAGACCACGTTGCTAAACATCGTCGGCGGGCTGGACCAGCCGACCAGCGGTGCGGTCATAGTCGATGACCGGCGGCTGAACGACATGGGCGGCGCGGAGCTGGCGGCCATGCGGCGGCGGATCGGCTTCATCTTCCAGAGTTTCGCGCTCATGCCCACCGCCTCGGCCTACGAGAACGTAGAGTTGGGGCTGCGGCTCTCGGGCGGTGTGCTGCGCAAGGAGTGGGACGCGCGGGTGCGCCGCTGTCTGGGTGCTGTCGGGCTAAGCGCCTGGATGGACCACCGGCCCTATGAGATGAGCGGCGGCCAGCAGCAGCGCGTGGCGATCGCCCGCGCGCTTGCCATCCGCCCGCGGATCATCCTGGCCGACGAGCCGACCGGCGACCTCGACAGCAAGACCGGGCAGCAGATCCTCAGCTTGCTGCGCGCCCTGGCCGACCACGAGGGTGTCACGCTGCTCGTGGCGACCCACGACCCGGCCGCGGCCGAGTTCGCCACTGATCGTTACCAGCTCCGCGACGGTCAAATCGTCGAACGCGAACTGCGACATATCGGAGTGACGCGTGGCGTCATCCGGCGCGCCGCCGGCATCCAACCACGCGCATAAGCGCAAGAATCGACCTTCCGATTCTTGAAAATTCGCGGCACAATGCACCATGCACTAGGGTGAAAGGGATCATCATGGCCCGTAGCGACGATATGTATAGCCAGGCGGCAGTCTGCTGTCAAGCCGGCGCTCGGCAGCCAGAGCATCTGCACGTCTCACGTGGCCGCCCTGGCACCCGCGCTCCACACATGATTCTGGAGCGCAAGGGCAAACGGTTGTGCACCTGCGACCTGTTTGGCGAGCACTTCGTGCTGTTGACTGGTGCAGACGGCGCCGCCTAGCGCGACGTCGCTTTGCAAGTGGCAAATCGGCTAGGTGTGGAGCTTGGTGCACGGCGTATCGGCGCTGGAGGCGACCTGGAGGATGTGGACGGGCGTTGGCCATCGATTCGCTAGCAGGAGGGAAACTTTATGACCAGGGATGCTACTACCGAATTGGACCTGACCTATTCCGACGGCATCGCCGCGGCGCGGACGATGATTGCGCTTGAAGGTAATGCGGCCGCACTCCAGCGCCGGCTTCCAAGCGGTTGGGAGCTGGCCCCGTACGCCGGGGATGACCTGCGCGGAACCTCGCTCAGAGGCGCAAACATGCTTGTCCTGTTTCATGAGGTCTAGGCCGTCAGAACCCATGACGGCCAGTCGGCGGGCCTGCCGCAGCTGAGCTACATCGCCTTCATCTCGCAGGCCCGCAACCAGGCGAGCGGCGCGCTGGCACATTTCCACTGGTTTCTCTACACCGAGGATGAGGCCGGCGTTCCGGGCAAGTACCGCGACGGCAAGCTCGCCCACATTACGCGCTCGCAAACCTTCAGCAAGGAGCGGCGCGGCGAGACCGAGGTCCGTGAGAGCTTCTCGGCCGTGGCCGACAGCGGTGAGATTCATCTGTCGCTGGTCTATGTGCAAGGCGGCATGCTGATTTGGGCGACTGCCGACACACCGAACCTGCCGCTCTACGCCGCGAAGGATTCAAGCATCGTGCGCTGGTACCAAGTGGACGAAGTGATGAACATCGTGCGTAGCGACCCGTTGAAGGTCGATCGCGTAAGTGAGATCAGCCTCAAGGTGCGGGGTGAGCTGGAGGATGTGTTCGACGGGAACGAGCGCATCGTCGCCGTGGTGATCGAGCGGCCGTATATGTGTCAGGTGTATGTTCCATAAAGGCGCTAGTCATTGGAGGGGGTATTGGCGGATTTGCGACAGCGCTCAGCCTGCACGCCGTCGGCATCGATTGCCAGGTGTTCGAGCAGTCGCGCAATTGGTGAACTCGGCGTCGGCATGAACCTGCTCCCACATGCAGAACGGGCTTCTGGCGTCGGTGGGGCTAGAGCTCGCGCAGCTTGTGGTTGTGTGTCTGTGGGCCTCGACCTTTATCGTCACCAAGCATGCCTTCGCCGAGCTGTCTCCGCTGGCCTTCACCTTCGTGCGCTTTGGGCTGATGATCACGCTGGCCTTCGCGGTGCTGGCCGCACGCGGGCGGCCCTGGCGCATCGCTGGGCGCGACCTGCCGCACTTCGCGCTGGCCGGGCTGACCGGCTACACCTTCTACCAGCTTGGCTTCGTCCTGGGATTGGAGCGCACCTCGCCGTTCGCCAGCTCGCTGCTGATCGCGATGGTGCCGCTGTTCACACTGGTCATTCTGGCGGCACGCGGCGAGCGAGCGCCGGCGCGCGGCTTCATAGGCCTGGCGATTGCGCTCATAGGCGTGGTGATCTTCCTGGCCGACCAATGGCAGCGCGGTGCATCCGCCAAGAACTCAGTCCATTGCTCTACCCACGCGAGGTTACGGAGTTCTGCCAGCAGCGCGGCATCATCGTCGAGGCGTACAGCCCGCTTACGCGGGCAGCGTCTAAACGACCCGAATCTCGTCGCCATCGCACGGTAGTATAGAAAGACATCTGCACAGATTGGATTTCGGATCAAGCCGCCCTGCGTGGCTTGCTAACTCAAATCCGTGATTTGGTCGACTCCGTTTGTCCATTCAACGTTTTGATCCGCGTCGCAGGAAGAAACGGGAGAACAGGAATATATTTGGTGTCAGCGCCCTCATCACAATTGTCATCAGAATGAAATCCATGAATCATAGAGACACTAAAAGGTTTGAAATATGAAAGGCGTGAAATTATGACAACTTTTGTCGAAACGATCAGGAAGAGTCGCGTAAGACTTGAATGGGTATGGTTATTTCTTGCATCAGGATTGTTATTAGTTGCCAATGGCGCGAACACGATCGGGCTGGCCGCGTGGCTAACACCATTATTTCTGCTGCGCTTCGTCCGTCAGCAACGGCTCTGGCTCGGCTTATCCATAGCCTTTGTGCTGCTTGCAGTCACGTTTGCGATACAGTTCCGCGGCATGGTGCCGATGACAGGCATCGCTTATTTTGCGTTCAACGCGATGTTCGGCCTCATCCTCGTTATTCCTTACTTATTTGACCGGTTCTTGACGCCACGTTTGACTGGTTTGGCCGCGACGTTGGTCTTTCCCTTTGCTTGGGCGGGGATGGACTATTTGACCTCGTTCACTATCGGCGGCAGCTGGGGCTCCATTGCTTATTCGCAATACGGAAATCTGCCGCTGCTGCAATTGCTGTCAGTTACGGGAATGTGGGGAATTACCTTCCTTATTGGCTGGTTCGCCAGCATCGGCAATTTGGTGTGGGAAGATGGCATTGTATCTGTGCGAGCTCGTCAGTCAGCCGCTATTTATGGTTCTATCCTGATTGGCGTTATCCTAGCGGGTGGGGCGCGCATGGCGTTCTTCCCGCCCGCATCGGAAACCATACGCGTGGCGGGATTGGTGCGCAACGATGTGGATCCGGCACTGCGATCCGGAATCAAGCATGTGCGCGAAAAAAAAGCGATAGCCGAGGAGGTTGCGCAGTTCCGCGACTGGTCTAGAAGCGTCAGCGAACATTTGCTGACCCGCGCCGAGCGCGAGGCTGAGGCTGGTGCTAAAATCATCTTGTGGGGTGAGGCAAATATCGTTGTCTTCAAGGAGGACGAGGAGGCATTGCTCGCACGAGGCCGCGCCTTGGCCGCCAAGCATAAGATTTATCTCGGCATGGCGATCGTGAGCTTCCATCAGGACAAGGATCCCGCTGGCGAGAACAAAATCGTGCTGATTACGCCTGAAGGTCAAGTGGCTTGGGAATATTTCAAAACACACCCCGTGCCGGGTCCCGAAGCTCAGGTTTCCATCAAGGGCGACGGCAAATTGCGCAGCCTAGATACGCCGTACGGGCGGCTCAGCGCCGCGATCTGTTTCGATTTCGATTTTCCGCAATTGTTACAGCAAGCAGGCACGCTGAACGCCGATACCATGCTCAACCCGTCTAGCGATTGGATCGCGATCGATCCTTGGCACACCGTCATGGCAAGTTATCGCGGCATCGAACAGGGTTTCAATCAAGTGCGTCCGACCAGCGATGGGCTGTCAGCCGCGTATGATTATCAGGGGCGGACTCTGGCGGTCTTGGATCATTTCCGAGCAACTAATCGCAATATGATCGTTCAGATGCCGACCAAAGGAGTGCCCACGCTTTATGCCCGACTTGGAGATTGGTTCGCGTGGTTGTCGCTTTTAGGCCTGGCGGTTTTGGTGGCCATCACCGGTTGGAGCAACTCCCAATCCATTCATGCCCACCCCAGACGCCATTGATCAGGCGTTTATCGCCGAGGCCAACCGCGTGCTCAGTACGGCCGTGGAACTCATCC
>WNFU01004980.1_pt1 | contig 28094 bp, 23 predicted proteins | sample 5400121 | NCBI WGS metagenome assembly WNFU01 (sample SAMN13153360, study PRJNA577476) | soil metagenome | isolation source: 100 cm soil or saprolite under grassland replicate 1 | place: USA:California | collected 2016-06-15 | reverse complement strand
CGCCGTCTGCCGTGAAGAGCCGGTAGATGTGATTGAACTCGATGGCGACGCGGGCCGGCGCCAATCCCTCCGCCGCGTACGGCGTAAACGTCTCAGCCCATCGTTCGTCCCATCCCCACTCGGTGAGATCGTGTGCCACTTCAGCAGAGGATACCGAACTTGGAGCCCCGATCCCGCTTAGGGATCGCGCAGCTTGCCGCGGGCGGCGGCGAGCGTCGCCGACCTGCCTCGGCCAAGGCTTCGCCTTTCGACATGCTCAGGGCGCCCCGCGCCGTGCATCGGTCTCGAGCGACCGCAAAAAGTCCCGGGCTGCGATCACGAACGAGGCGCCCCACGCGTGACCGCCTTCGAAGACGTGCTCGACAACGCGCACGTCCGCGTCCGCGAGCGTTCTGAGATCGGCCGCAGCTTTTTCCTCTGTGTACCACCGATCCGAGTTGCCTCGACCGATGAGGATCGGCGGCAGTGTCCGGGCGCGCGAGACCACATCGGGCGGCACGTCGCCGGCAAGCGCGATAACGCCCTGGCACTCGACGTTGACCGCGGCGCGATAGGCCATCGCGACCCCCTGCGAGAATCCGACGAACACGATCGGACGATCGGTGGAATAGTCGCGCTGAACGTTGCGAATGACTGACGTGACGTACTCGACGTTTGCAGCAATCTCGAGATCCCGATCCTGACGTGTCATCCAGTTCGCGACAACATCCTGCGATCTGTTGTAAAACCGGTGCAGCGCCTGGATGCTCACACGCGACCATCCATCTCCGAAGGCTGTCAACTGCGTCAGCATGGGCTCCGCGGTTTCAGCGTATCCGTGAAAACCGACCAGCAGCGGGGCCGGTTGATCCATCGCGGGCTCGATCAGGTAGCGGCCATGGATGCGCGTTTCAATCGTGTGGACGATCACGGCCGACCATTATGAACCCGACCCCGTTTCGCCTGTCCGACGATCCCGATGGTCAAGAATCGGCGCGGCTCTACGCCGGAGACGCGACCTCAGGGCTCGACGCGGTCCTGGTTCTCGCCCACGGCGCGGGCGCCGGGCAGACGCATCCCTTCATGGTGCGCTTCGCGCGCGGACTTGCTGCACGCGGCGTGTCGGTAATTACGTTCGATTTTCCTTACATGCGTACGGGACGCCGTACGCCGGATCGCGCGCCCGTGCTGGAAGAGGCGTTCCGCCGGGTCGTCGAGAACATTGCGACCGACCACGAGCTCGGTCGCAAGCGGCTGATGATTGGCGGCAAATCGATGGGCGGGCGAATGGCTACGCACCTGGCGGCAACTCCGGACGCGTGGCCCGCCGGAGCGTCGCCGCTCGGTGGCGCGATCGTTCTCGGCTATCCACTCAACCCGCCCGGAGGCGCGCGCCGGCAGGATCGCGTGTCGCACCTCTTCAAGATCAACGTGCCCACACTGATTGTTCAAGGCACGCGCGATTCATTTGGCGGCCCGGCAGATCTAAAGGACGCGCTCGCCGGCCGGCAGCCGATGATCACCATTCACGCGGTCGACGGCGGCGATCACTCATTTGCGGTGCCGAAGACGAAGACCCGGACGCAGGCGCAGGTCGATGAAGGAATCTGCGACGCGATTGTGGAGTGGATCCGTCAAGGCGCGTGATGGTTTGACGATGAAGGTGGTCGATTACGACGGCGTCGCATCAACATACGACCGGCGTTACGTTCGCAACCGCTACGACGGCATTCTGGCCTGTCTGCACACCTTTATTCACGCTGAATCCGGCACAGCGGTCGCCGAGGTTGGCTGTGGAACCGGTCACTGGCTTGCCGATCTTTCCCAGGACTGGCTCCGTAAGGTGGCCGGCCTTGACCTGTCAGCGGGGATGCTCGAGCAAGCACGCGCGGCGGCTCCGACAGCGTTGCTGGTGCGAGGCTCTGCCGAGCGATTGCCTTGGCGTGACGCCTGTTTTGATCGCATCTTCTGCGTCAACGCGCTCCACCATTTCAAAGATCCGGAGTCGTTCATTTTCGAGTGCCGCCGCGTCCTCCGACCCGGTGGCGGTCTGCTGACGATCGGTTTGGATCCGCACACGGGCAGGGATCGGTGGTGGGTGTACGACTTCTTTCCAGCAGCCCTGCTCGCGGATCGCCAGCGGTACCCCTCGACCTCGAAAATTCGCGAGTGGCTCGCAGCCGCAGGCTTTCGACAGCCTGCCACACAGGTGGCACAGCACATCCTCGCGGAGAAACCGTTCGAGGCGGCATTGACCGACGGATTGGTCGATCGTCGCGCGACGTCGCAACTGCTGGTGATCAGCGATGCCGATTATGAATCGGGGATCAGGCGATTGGCCGCCGAGCGGCCGGTCCTGCGCAGCGACGTTTTACTCTATGCGACCACGGCGTGGACGTAAGGCGCGCTACGTCTGAGTAGGCGGCGAGGTGCGCGGGCGCGGCTTGTGCGGACATGTCGCCGTGTTGATGCATTCATCGGGAAGGCGCAGGCGCTCGACCGGCTCGCCGGCAATGATGTGCCGATCGAGGATTTCGTCGACATCCTCCAGCGTCACACGGCCGTACCAAATCGTATCGGGATACACCACCACCGTCGGGCCGTGCTCGCATTGATCCAGACAGCCTGATTTGTTGGCGCGAACGCGTCGGGTCAGGCCCCGTTCGGCGAGCGCCTTCTTGAAGGCTTTTTGCAGCCAGTCGTCCGCGTGGGGATTGCAGCAGCCTCGCGGATGGTCAGGCTCTCGCGTGTTGCAGCAGATGAAGATATGGCGTTCGAACGGGGCCATCAGAGATGTTGCGATCTGTCGACATCGCTACATGTCATGTTTCGAGCTCCGCCCTTCCTTCGAGCCCACCCCACGTTTCAGGGTCTTGCCAGAGCAGCGTCCAGAAATACCGCGCCACGTCGGCTTTCGGATAGGCGGCGGCGAGCGATCGCACCGCTTCGTCCAGCTTCTCGGGCGCTGGCGCGGCCGGCGATTCCTCGGTAATCAGGCCATTCTCGTGCTTGATGCCGAGCGCGTCGAGGAAGGCGCCCATCATCTCCCGCTGTTGATCGAGATGATAGGCAATCAGGAGGCGTGCGGCCAGGAGATCGGAAATCTGCGGCATGCCGGCCAGATGGCGCGCGCGCTTCTCGTCGGCCATCGAGATGACGCTCTTGGGACGAAACTTGATTTGCCGTGAGATGAGATTGATCGCTTCCGCCTGTTCGAGCGCCGCCTGCTCGTCATGCCAGAACGCCGTCGCGGCTGCGACGCGGGCCTCGAGTGGCAGGCCGCGCCAGAGTTGCACGGGACGCACGGCCGCTTTCACGTTGTCCAATGCCATAGCCGCTGAGTGTACCAAACAATCTCCGCGCGCATTCCATGCGCCGTACGCATGGCTCACGAGAATTGGCCGAAATCCGCGGTCCATGCGCGGAACGAATGACCTGAATTCAAACGTTCTATTTTGGTTCTCGATCGGGATCGCCGATAAAGCTCCATGGCACCAGCGGTCAGACGAGACGGCGGAGCTCTCGACGAGGCGAACGCCGCGCTGCCGACCATCGACAACGGCATCGGCGATCGCGATGCGTGCGGCGTCGGCTTTGTCGCCGATCGCTCCCGGCGCGCCTCGCGCGACTGTCTCGATCGCGCCCTCGAAGCGCTGTCGCGACTCGCCCATCGAGGGGCCACAGGAGACGGCGTCGGTTCCGCTGACGGCGCCGGCGTTCTCACCGCCATTCCCTGGAGTCTGTTTCAATACAAGGTTCCCCCGGCGTTTCTGCTTCCGGAAAACGGACGCGCGGTGGGCATGTGTTTCCTTCCTCCCGGGCCCGCGGAGGATCGCGCCCGGATGCTGATCGCCGATGCGCTCGCCGCCGAGGGTTGGTCCACGCTTTACTGGCGCGACGTGCCGATCGACACCACGTGTCTGGGCACCGCCGAGCGCGACAGCTGTCCTTCCATTTGCCAGGTCTTCGCCACCCGCGACGTCTGTCGCTCTCGAGAACCGGGTGTTCTCCGGCAGTCGCTCCACCGGGCACGGCGGCGGGCCGAAGCGGCGCTCGGCCGCGAGCAGTTGACCGATGCCGCCATCGTCTCGCTGTCGTCCGACACGATTGTCTACAAGGCGCTTGTCGCGCCGGCGGACCTGTGCTGGTTCTACGCCGACCTCGCGGATTCGCGTTACAAAACGCCCTTTGCCATCTTTCACCAGCGGTTCAGCACCAACACGCTGCCCGCGTGGGCGATGGCGCAGCCGTTTCACACGCTCGCCCACAACGGCGAGATCAACACCGTGCTCGGGAACCGGGTGCGCGCGCTCGGCCGTCATCTCGACCCGGCGAGCCTGCCGGCAGTCGAGCAGTCGTTGGCGCCTGCCGTGCCGCTGACCGGCAGCGATTCTCGAAGCCTCGACGGCGCGATCGAACAGTTGCGGCAGGCCGGCTTCAGCCTGCCGCACGCGTTTGCGCGTCTCTTGCCGCGTGCGTGGGAGAACGATCAGCGGCTCTCCGGACGAGAGCGCGCGTTCGAGCAGTATCAGGCTGCGCTTGCGGATCCATGGGAAGGGCCGGCGGCCATTGCATTTTCCGACGGCCGGCTTGTCGGCATGACGCTCGATCGCAACGGCTTCAGGCCGGCGCGCATCATCACCTCGCGCGGCGGACTCGTGTGCGCGGGCTCGGAAATCGGGATCTTCGACATACCGGACGCGGAGATCGAGCGGGTTACGCGCCTCGGTCCTGGCGAGATGCTCGTCGTGGATCTCGAGCGCGGCGAGCTCATCGAGGACCACGAGCTACGAGGCGCGCTTGCGGCGTCACATCCGTATGAACAGTGGGCTTCGCGCGTCATCGGGACGTTGCCCACAACATCCTCACATCCCGACATCGCCACATCGTCTCTCTCGCTGCGCCAACTGCAGCGCCTCTTCGGCTATACACGCGAAGAGCTCGAAGTGATCCTCAAGCCCATGGCCGAAGAGGGACGCGAAGCCATCGGATCGATGGGCGACGATACGCCGCTTGCGGCGTTCAGCACGCGCCGGCGGCTGCTTTCCGACTATTTCCGGCAGCGATTCGCGCAAGTCACCAACCCGCCGATCGATCCGCTGCGTGAGCGCCGCGTGCTCTCGCTGCGCACAACAGTCGGGCAACGAGGCACGTATCTCGCGGAAGATGCGGTCGATGCCAGAGTAGTGGCGCTCGATTCGCCGATTCTCTCAACCGAGCAACTGCACGCGTTGCAGGCAATGACCGGCCGCCCCGTGGCAACGCTGCATATGACGTTCGACTCAGCGCAGGGTCCGGCCGGAGTTCGCCAGGCGCTGGCAAGCCTGATTGGCACCGCGTGCGACGCGGTTCGCGGCGGCGCGGCCGTTCTCGTCCTGACCGACCGCGGCTGCAGTCGCGATCGCGCTCAGCTCCCCTCGCTGCTCGCCACTGCCGCCGTATACAGCGCGCTCGGGCGCGCGGGACTCGGCACGCGTGCGGGTGTCGTGGTCGACACCGGAGAGGCACGCGACGCGCATCAGGTCGCGGCGCTGCTGGCATTTGGCGCCGGAGCCGTATGTCCATGGCTGGCGTTCGAGACGGCCGCAACCATGACGCGCGCGGAGGCGGAAGTCCCACCCTCCACGCACAAGTATCGCGAAGCGCTCGAGCACGGGTTGCTGAAGATTTTTTCGAAGATGGGCGTGTGCACGGCGTCTGCCTACACTGGCAGCCAATTGTTCGAGATCATCGGGCTCGATCGCGCGTTCGTGAACGAGCACTTTCCTCATACGCCCTGCGTCCCAGGCGTGGTGACACTGGAGTCGGTGGCGGAGGACGTTTGCGCGTGGCATGCGCACGCGCTGAGCGCAGCAACGGACCTGCTCGGTCATCCGGGGTTCCACGGATTCCGCCGAGATGGCGATCACCACATCTTCAATCCGGCAATGGTCCGTGCGTTTCATCGCGTTGCGGGCACCGACGCGCCGGAGGCGTATCGCACCTTCAGCGACCTGGTGCAGTCACGGCCGACAACGGCTATACGTGACCTCCTGGAGTTCCGGCTTCAAATTCCGATTCCCATCGACGAAGTCGAGCCAATCGAGACCATCTGCCGGCGGTTTTTCGCATCGGCGATGTCGGTCGGTGCACTCGGCCCCGAAGCGCACCGCACACTTGCCGTCGCGCTCAACCGGCTCGGCGGACGCAGCAACAGCGGCGAAGGAGGTGAGGAGTCTGAGCGATTTCGGCGTGAGGGCGCCGATTGGGCCAACAGCACGACGAAACAGGTCGCCTCAGCGCGCTTCGGTGTCACACCTGCCTATCTCGCGTCTGCCCACGAACTGCAAATCAAGATGGCGCAGGGCTCGAAGCCGGGAGAAGGCGGTCAGCTGCCAGCGGAAAAAGTTGTCGGTCACATCGCTCGCCTTCGCTACGCGCAGCCGGGCACGGCGCTGATCTCACCGCCGCCTCACCATGACATCTACAGCATCGAAGACCTCGCGCAACTGATCTACGATCTGCGCTCCTTTCACCCGACGGCGCGCATCAACGTCAAGCTCGTCTCGACGCTCGGCGTGGGCGTGATCGCAGCCGGAGTGATGAAAGCCGGCGCGGACGCCATCCAGATCAGCGGTCACTCGGGTGGGACCGGCGCGTCACCTCGCGGGTCGATCAAGCACGCAGGGCTGCCCTGGGAGATCGGACTGCTCGAAGCGCACCGGCTTCTCACCGAACGCGGCACCAGGCACCGCGTCGTACTGCAGACGGATGGCGGCCTCGTGACAGGCCGCGACGTGATGATGGCCGCCGCGTTGGGCGCCGACGAATTTGGATTTGGCACAGCCGCGGTCGTTGCGCTCGGCTGCGTCATGGCGCGGCAGTGCCACTTGAACACCTGTCCGGTCGGCATCGCTACGCAGCGTCCCGATCTTCGAGCGAAATTCGAAGGCACGGTCGATCAGGTCGTGACCTACTTCCGCATGGTTGCAGCCGAGGTGCGCAGCCTTCTCGCGGATCTCGGGTTCCGATCGATTCACGAAGTCGTCGGACGCGTCGACCTCCTGACGGCGCGGCATCAAACGGCAGATCGACGGCTCGACGTCGACGCACTCCTCGCGCCGATCGTTCGCGGAACACCGGTCAACGCCCACGACGAAGGAGATCATGGTCCCGCGGCGGTGCTCTCGCTCAACGGCCGGCTACTCGCGCGCGCGAAACGTGAACTTGGACGTCAGGCGCAGACGATGACGGCAACGATCAGAAATACCGATCGCGCTGTAGGCGCGACGCTCGCCGGTTACATCACGACGCAGTATGACAATGCAGGCGTGCCGCACGCGCCTGTGCACCTGATGCTGTCAGGCAACGCCGGACAGTCGCTGGGCGCTTTTGGCGTTCCCGGTCTTGACATCTCGCTCCACGGCGCCGCCAACGACGGTGTGGGCAAAGGACTGCACGGCGGGACAATTTCGATATCCCCGCGAGCAGACACGCCTCAAGGGACGGGCGCGGCGCTGATCGGAAACGCCGCACTCTACGGCGCGACCGGTGGACGCTTGTTTGTCGCCGGCGGCGCCGGTGAGCGCTTCGGTGTCCGCAACAGCGGCGCCTGCGCCGTCGTGGAAGGCGTCGGATACCACGGTTGCGAGTACATGACCGGTGGGACCGTCGTCATCCTGGGACCGGTCGGTGACAACTTCGCGGCGGGGATGACCGGCGGCTGCGTGTATGTGCTCGATCAGTTGAACGAGCTCGAATCGCAGTTGAATTCGGAGCTCGTGACGGTGGGGGATTTGACCGATGACGATTACGCGGAGTTGCACGCGCTCGTCACCGAACATTACCGGCGGACGGCAAGCGCGCGAGCGGGTACAATGCTCGCGCAGTGGTCTACTGCTGCCCACGCGTTTCGCAAGGTCACCGCACAGCCCTCCCGTCGCTCCGAAGCCAACGTCGCCGCATTGAAGTTTGGGGTACGGTCACATGAACAAACGGAGATTTCTGATCTCGCTGCTGGCGCTCTCGGTCATCCCGATTCTGGCGATGGCGCTACAGCCGCCGCCGAGCGCGCCGCCACCTGAAGGCCTCAACGCCGGCGACGTGGCGTGGATGCTGACCGCGAGCAGCATGGTGCTCTTCATGACGCCAGGCCTGGCGTTCTTCTATGGCGGCATGGTGTCGACGAAGAACGTCATCTCGACGATGTTCCAGTGCTTCATTGCGCTCGGCGTTGTCAGCATCGTGTGGATTGTCGTGGGCTTCAGCCTCGCATTCGGCGACAGCCTCGGCGGCGTCGTTGGAAATCCGTGGACCTTCCTGTTGTTCAGAGGCGTCAGCGAAGCGCCCGATCCGCGACTCTCGCCGACAATTCCGCTGCTCCTGTTCGCCCTTTTTCAATTGAAGTTCGCCATCATCACGCCCGCGTTGATTAGCGGCGCATTTGCCGAGCGCATTCGCTTCAGCAGTTATCTGATCTTCGTCACTCTCTTCAGCCTGTTTATTTACGCGCCGCTTGCGCACTGGACCTGGCATCCCGACGGCTTTCTGCGGCAATGGGGCGTGCTCGATTTCGCCGGCGGTACCGTCGTCCACATGTCGGCGGGATTCGCGGCGCTGGCCGGGGCGACAGTGCTCGGCCGGCGCCACAGCCATCTGGCGGGTCAGCCGGACGTGCCGGCGCATATCCCGTTTGTGATTCTCGGCACGGGGATGTTGTGGTTTGGCTGGTTTGGCTTCAACGCCGGCTCGGCGCTCGGCGCAACGCCGGCCGCAGTGCAGGCGTTTGCCACCACCAACACGGCATCGGCTGCGGCCATGATGGCCTGGGTGTTCGTCGAGTGGCTGCGGGGCGTGAAACCCACAGCGATGGGCGCGTGTATCGGCGCCGTCGTGGGCCTTGTGGCAATCACGCCGGCGGCCGGCTACGTCTCAGTCGCCGCGAGCGTCATCATCGGCATCGCGGCAAGCGCGATCAGTAGCGTAGCCGTGCACTGGAGATCCCGCTCGACGCTCGATGACACACTCGATGTGTTCCCGTGCCACGGCGTCGGCGGCATGGTCGGCATGATCCTGACGGCGGTGTTCGCACGAGAGGGCGGATTGATCACAGGCTCGTCGGCGCTTTTCGTGAAGCACCTCGCGGGCACCGTGCTTGTTGGCGGATTTACCTTTGGCGGATCGTGGCTGCTCTATCGGCTGACCGATTACATCACCACGCTAAGAGTCGAGGAGCATCACGAACAGCTCGGGCTCGATCTCTCGCAGCATGGCGAGACGCTCGAGCTGCTCGCATCGCAATTCAGGAAGCGATCGGCATCGGAGCTACGCAGCCGCGGCGACGCGCTTCAGCAGGTCGAAATCTTCGAGCATCTGCCCGGCACCGCGAACGACTGACGTCAGCGGATCGTCGGCAACCATGATCGGCAATCCGGTCTCGCGGCGGAGCCGCTCGTCGAGTCCGCGCAGCAGCGCGCCGCCGCCCGTCAAGACCACGCCGCGATCCATCACGTCTGCGGCAATTTCCGGCGGCAGCTGGTCGAGCGCTTCGCGGACCGCGTTGACGATGTGCCGCAGCGGTTCCGCCAACGCTTCGCGAATTTCCGAGTCCTGTACTTTCACCACGCGGGGACGCCCTTCTCGCAGGCAGCGTCCGCGCACTTCCATCTCCAGCTTCTCGCGAACCTCGTAAGCGGAGCCGATTTCAATCTTCACCTGCTCGGCCGTGCGGTCGCCGATCAGCAGCGCGTGGCGGCGGCGCATGAATTGAATGATCGCCTCGTCCATGTGATGGCCGGCCACCTTGAACGAGTGGTTGTAGACCATGCCGCCGAGCGCGACGACCGCGATGTCTGTCGTGCCTCCGCCAATATCGACCACCATGCTGCCGCAGGCGTCGGTCACCGGCAGACCGGCGCCGATGGCGGCGGCCATGCCCTCTTCGACCAGGTGCACCTGGCTGGCCTTGGCGCGATACGCGCTCTCGATGACCGCGCGGCGCTCGACCTGTGTAATGCCCGACGGAATCCCGATCACCACGCGCGTGCGACGCCACGTCCCGCGGCCCTGCGCTTTACGAATAAAGCTCGTCAGCATGCGCTCGGCTGCCTCGAAATCTGCGATCACGCCCTCGCGGAGCGGCCGGACCGTAGTAATCGATGCCGGCGTGCGCCCGAGCATCGCGTGCGCATCGTGGCCCACGGCTTCGGTCTTGTCGCTGTTCTTGTTGATAGCAACAATCGACGGCTCGTCGAGGACGATGCCACGGCCGGCGGCAAAGACGATCGTGTTTGCCGTTCCGAGATCGATTGCGAGGTCGCGGGAGCCAAGCGCCATTATGGTGGCCAGCACAGAGGTCCTTTCGGTTGGACGTTTGCTGTCTTGTTGGCAATGGCTGTGCCGGCTCTGAGGTATGTCGGATTAGGCGACGCGAATCTGGAAAATCAGCGTCATTCAGGGCAATTCTGTGTCGAGACCATCCGCCTCAAGCGTGCCTGCGAGTTTGGTTCATCGCGGGCCAGCATGCGCAGTCGTTGCATTTTTGGCGGCGGATTGCCAAATTTGTAAGTCACGCTTCTTCGGTTTGCTCGATGTGACGGTGCTCCTCGACCACGTCCTCGCCCGGATACTTCCTCAGCCAGATCTTTTGACGGAAAGGTAAATCGCCGCTAGAGGCCAGGGCGCCCATGACCCCACCCAGCTCCGCTCCGACGACAAACGCGCCGATGACCGCCAGGTCGGACAAGCACAGTTCGCGGCCGTCGACTCGCGGCGCGATGTAGTAGTTCTCGACGGCGTGATAGAGGAGGTATCGAGGCGATCGACAATCGGATCCAGCGCAATGGCAAGAATGGCCGCCGCCACAAACAGAGAATCCACCACCAGAGATGCAGCCACAGCCACACCAGGACGACGGCGCCGACCCAGCCGCAGAACAGTGGCGCGTGTGATGTCGATGGTGCGCGATCTATTCGTCGCCACGGCGGGGCCGCCGGTTCGCGTCCAACACCTTTTTTCGCAGTCGAATGGCCTTTGGTGTGACTTCGACGAGCTCATCGTCGTTGATGAACTCGATGGCCTGCTCGAGGCCAAGCAGACGCGGCGGCACCAGCCGGATGGCTTCGTCTGCCGTCGACGCGCGCATGTTCGTCTGCTTCTTTTCCTTCGTGACGTTCACGTCCATGTCGTTCAGGCGGGCGTTCTCGCCGATGATCATGCCTTCGTACACCGTGGTGCCGGGCTCTATGAAGATGGTGCCGCGTTCCTGCAAGTTCGACAGCGCGTAAGCCGTCGCGCTGCCTGAGCGATCGGCGACGAGCGCGCCGGTGACTCGTGACGGAATCGGGCCGTGCCACGGCTCCCATCCGGCAAAGAGGTGATTCATGATGCCCGTGCCCTTCGTGTCGGTCAGGAACTGCGATCTGAACCCGATGAGGCCGCGGGCGGGAATGCGGAAGTCGAGGCGCACACGCCCGCTCCCATGATTGACCATTCGCGTCATCGTCCCCCGGCGCTGTCCCGCCTGCGCAATGACCACGCCCTGGAATTCCTCGGGCACGTCGATGACGAGATCTTCGACAGGTTCCATCTTCATGCTGTCGATCTCGCGGGTCACGATTTCCGGACGCGCCACCTGCACCTCAAACCCTTCACGGCGCATCATCTCGATCAGGATGGACAGCTGCAGCTCGCCGCGACCGACGACGTTCACCTGCTCCGGGGTGTCGGTGTCTTCGATACGAAGCGAGACATTGCCGAGCAGCTCGCGCGCGAGCCGCTCACGCAGGTGCCGTGAGGTCACGTACTGGCCGTCGCGTCCGGCAAGCGGCGAGGTGTTGACGCCGAATACGATCGAGACGGTTGGCTCGTCTATGGCAATTGCCGGAATCGCGAGGCGATGCTCCGGATCTGAGATGGTTTCTCCGATCGTAATGTCCTCGATTCCAGCGAGACAGATGATTTCACCAGCGGCGGCCTCGGAGGTCTCGACGCGCTTGAGACCCTCGAATGTGTACAGTTTGGTGACGCGCGTTTCCCACTCTCGTCCATCCAGCTTCAGCACGACGATTGGATCGTTGATCCGCACGCGGCCGTTGAAGACCCGCCCGATGGCGATGCGACCGAGGTAATCGCTGGAGTCGAGATTGGCGACCTGCATTTGCAGCGGCGCGTCGGCCGATCCTCGGGGGGGCGGGACGTGCTCGAGAATCGCGTCAAACAACGGCCGCAGGTCGCTGCCCGGCTCGTCGAAGGAGTGGCTCGCCGTGCCAGCTCTCCCGCTCGCATAGATCACGGGAAACTCGATCTGCGTGTCGGTCGCGTCGAGATCGATGAACAGGTCGTACACCTCGTTGAGCACGGCCTGCGGACGCGCGTCTGCGCGGTCCACCTTGTTGACGACAACGATGGGCGGCAGTCCGCGTTCGAGCGCCTTGCGCAACACGTAGCGTGTTTGTGGAAGCGGACCTTCCGATGCGTCCACGAGCAGCAGCACGCCATCGACCATCGACAGCGTGCGCTCGACTTCGCCCCCGAAATCCGCATGGCCCGGCGTGTCGACGATGTTGATCAGGATGTTTTGGTAGTGAACGGCGGTGTTCTTGGCGAGGATGGTGATGCCGCGCTCGCGTTCGAGCTCGTTTGAATCCATCGCGCGGTCGGTCACGCGCTCGTTGACACGGAAGATCCCGGACTGTTGAAACATCGCATCGACGAGCGTGGTTTTGCCGTGGTCGACGTGCGCGATGATCGCGATGTTTCGGATATGGGGATTGGCGACGGGCGGGCGATTGAGTTGCGCGGATGGAGCGACGGACATATGGAGTGCGGGCCTTCTGACCGCATTCGCGAAGCCTACGGGGTCCGCGAGTCACTTCCAGTATAGGCGGGTGACGAATTATTGACGGGGCAGACTCAGAGGCGGCGCGAATTTCCGCCCGAGGAGTTCGTCCCCTCGACGCGTCACTTCCCGACGGAGCTCGTCTGAAAGGGCACCTGTCAGCTCGGCGTCTCGGCCAACACTTGTGATCCAGACGGGTACTTTGGCTGACAGCAAGTCGAATGATAACGACCAGATGCAATCGCGCTTTGCTTTTCTCATTCTTCACGCGCCGCGCCGCCACAGGTCCCGCCGGTGCTCTTCGCCGTCTGCGACCGACGCGCGAGCTTCGTTTCGCGGGATTCCTCGCGAAAGCAGACTGTCGTAGCGCGTGTGTACGTGCCTGACGTGGCTCGCACTGCGAGATCGACTGCATCTGCTTCAAGTGCCTTCGCGGCGGCCGATCGGCCGACTCGTCCCGAGTACTTGCGACAGGCGTGTTCGGCAAACGCTTGTTGTTCCAGCACCGCGCAACCGGGAAACAACTCACCAACGCGTCGTGCCTGTGTGCGTCGCCTCCGCCACTCCACTGTCCCGCGGCCAATTGCCCTCGCGAACTGATCGCCAATCGCGGCAATGCCGTCTTGCCAAAGTCCAATCGCTTCTTCTTCATCGACTATCCGTGCGACCTGAAGCCTCACGAGTCTGTTACGTTCGTGCTGAACCTGCCGCGACCGAGATTGTGCGCCGGTTCATTGACGACCTCGTTCAGTAGCGCGTGACCAACCGCGGGAACGCCATGCTGGTTGGCAACTTCATGTCACCGGTCATGGCTCATCGGCGAGCGGCTTCCGCAACATTTCGCTCAACCGGTGCTCGGCTTCAATGAGGGCGGTCGATCGACTTCGTCGCCACTGTTCCAAGTCGGGATATCCATGCTCCTGCTGCGTCTGAAGGTATCGCGCGAAACGGCCATCGCCAATCGCGTCGAGCACCTGACGGATGCGTGCGCGGACATCCGTCTCATCGCCGGCCGCTCGATGCCAATAATGCGCCATGCCCACTTGACAGGCCGGTGATGCATGGCTCTGAATCATCTGATAGAGACCCTCGCGTGAAGCGGACGTGAGCACCTGCCCCAGCTCGCCCGAGCCGTGCAACTCCATGAGCGCCGCTTCGGGCGGATATCCCGCGTCGACCAACGCGTGGAAAGCCATCTCGAGCACGTGGAAGATCAGCGGATAGAGGAAATGCTCGGAAAAATGATCGAGCTCGGTCTCTTGGGCGAAGCTCAGCTCGATGGCGCCGCACCGCGTCACGCCGAGCGCGCGCGCAAGGGCGATCAGCCGGCTCCACGCCCGACCCGTGTGGTCTTGCGCGACCGCGACAAACGCCGGCACACCCCAACCTTCCAGATACCGTTGCCGGACGTACTGACCGGGCATTCGCGGGGCCAGAAGCATCGCGTCAACCGTCGCCGGCAGATCCAGCAGGCCATATCGAACCGCAAATCCGTGTGCGAACACCAGACCAGCGCCGGCTGCGATCGACGGCCGAATCTCCTGTCGGAACACGTCCGGTTGCGCTTCATCAGGCAGCAAAAACAGGATCAGTGTCCCCTCCGCCGTCGCTTCACCGACATCCAGCACGCGGAAGCCATCGGCTTCGGCGCGATCTCGATACGGGTCGCGGCGATTCCCGACGACGACCCGAACACCTGAGTCGCGGAGATTGAGCGCCTGGGCACGGCCTTGGATGCCGTAACCGATAATCGCGACGGTTTCGCTATCGAGCGCTCGATCGTCCGCGTGCTCGTCGTAGAAGACACGCATCATCGAAAGGATCGCCGATCAGAGTGCGTGACGAGCCCCTTGCGCATGAACACACAAGCGATGGGACGGCCAGACATCAGTCGCGTCTCTCCACGCCCGAGCTCGACGAATCCGACGGATCTGTAGAATTCCACGCCCGCAAGGGAGGCTTCGACGTCGATGCTCGTCGCGCCGTTTTCGATCGCGTGCGCTTCAACAAGCCGAAAGAGCGCCGTGCCGATCCCTCGCCGCGCTGCGGTGCCCCGTACGTAGACTGAGGTCCCGTGCTGCGCGTCGTCGATGCGGTAATCCGTCGCGAAGCCGAGGACTGCAACGTTGCCATCGAGACTGCCAGTCGCGATGAAGAAAACCTCTCCCGTCTCCATCGCCTTGACGTAGACGTCACGCGCGAGCCCTTGTTGCCAATCGTTGACGACGTTTGGCGGGTAAAAACTCGGGCCGATGGAGCGGATTGAATCGCGATGTGCCATGGCGATCGCGTCGGCGTCCGAGTACTGCGCGCGGCGCATGTGAACGTCTGCAATATCCACCAGGTCGTCTCGCTCACCACAGGCTCTGTACGCGTACTTGGGTCGCTCCTGACGCGTAGAACACTCGTTCGGGCTACTACCGATCCGGCCGGGCAGCCACGCGCAGACGCGAGAGGAGGTCGGTCAGTGCCGGATACCGCGCACCAGGATTCGCCGCAAGCGCGCGCGAGAGAATCGGGGAGATGGGCTCCGTCGCATCGCGCGGATCGCGAACGGCAGGCGGACCTTCGGCCAGCGCCGCCAGACGCCTATCGGGCTCGCCGGGGGCAAAGGGAAGTGCGCCGAACGTGAGCTCCCAGGCAGAGACGGCAAACGCAAACTGGTCGCTGCGCTCATCAACGGTACCTCCGATCTGCTGCTCGAGCGCCATGTACGCGGGTGTGCCCGATCGCGCGGTGGCGGCGATGAGGGCGCCGGTTTGCTCTGCGCCGCCGCAGCAGCGCGGCCCTGAGCCAAGCTTCTGCCATTCGGCTGCACTGCGTGCGAGACCGAAGTCACCAACCAACACGCGACCGTTATCGCTCACAAGCACATTGTCGGGCTTAAAATCGCGGTGGACCACGCCGGCGCGATGCGCGTCCGCGAGTCCGTTGCCGGCTTCGAGCAAGATCTCGAGACGATCGCGCCACGATCGATCCGGCGCGGCGGCCCATCTGCGCAGCGTCGTGCCGCGAATGTACTCCATCGCGAGAAACACGCAGCCGTCGTGCTCGCCGACATCGTATACGGTCATGAGATTAGGGTGGGAGAGTCGCGCCATCACCCGGGCCTCGTTGAGAAGCAGCGCACACATCATCGAGCAGGAGCTGTCCCCTATCATCGGTGATGCCAGCAGCTTGAGCGCAACGTCTCTGCCGAGTTGCAGATCGATCGCCTTGTACACAACGCCCATGCCGCCGGCGCCGACGCGCTCGATCACGCGGTAGCGTCCGACCATGACGCCGTTGACGAGCTCACGACGCGATCGGTCGTCATGCGGCAGATCGGCTCTCGTCGTCGCTGCAGCAGGTGGAAAGTGTCGGCTTGACTCCATGCGACTGTTCGAAGGGCTCCAGTGATTCTAACGTGCAGAGCACGTACAATCATTCACGGCGTCACGCCCGGCCTGCGATCACCCCGCTGATCCATCCGGACTGGCGAGGACGACGATGTAGCCGTCGGGATCCCGCAGCCAGCATTCCCAGTGGTTCGGCCCGCCGTCACCAGAAGGCGGGTTGCGATGACGCGGCATGACGATATTCGCCTTCATCTCCGCCACGCGCGCCATCGCGCTGTCGAAGTCGTCGACTTCGAACCACAGCAGGACACCGTTGCCATAGGGCTTGTCGGCCGGATTCCCGATCCGTCCGTGGTGGTGTTCGATCGCGAAGTGATGCAACTGAAGGATCAGCGAACCGTTCGCGACCAGTCGCTCGTATTCCGGCCCGCCATGCGCGCTGTCGCAGCCCAGGAGACGCTGGTACCAGCGGCTGCTCGTTTCGACATCGGTCACTGCGATGAGGGGCTGAGGACGCACCGTGGCTACAAAATCAGTGCGAGAGCTCGGGCTTGGAATCGGGTTTGGGCTTTCCCCTCATCGGAACGAACCGCACTGGCAGCGTGGTGAGCGTCTCCATGCCGGTGGGTGTGCGCCGGAGGACCCACAGTTCTTGCGTGACCGTGCCGACCGGAATCGCCATCAACCCGCCGATCTTCAATTGATCGATCAGCGCGCGTGGAACTTCGTCGGGGGCGGCGGTCACGATGATGCGGTCGTACGGCGCGTGCTCAGGCCACCCGAGATACCCGTTGCCCGCCCGCACGGTGACATTGCGATACTCGAGCGCCGTCAGCAGGTTGCGCGCGCGCTCCGCCAGCGCGGGAATGATCTCGATGGTGTAGACCTCTTTCGCGAGCACGCTGAGGATTGCGGCCTGATACCCAGACCCCGTGCCGACTTCGAGCACGCGGTGATGCGGCTCGACCGCCAGCGCCTGTGTCATGAAAGCGACGATGTACGGTTGCGAGATCGTTTGACCGTGGCCGATCGGCAACGGCGTATCGCGATACGCGTCTCCCCGGTCTGACTCGGGCACGAACAGGTGACGCGGCACCGCGAGCATCGCGCCGAGAACGCGCGGGTTGCGAATGTCTCGTGCGCGAAGCTGCTCATCTACCATCCGCTTTCGCTCGGCTTCTCGATCGCGTGGGCCGGGCGGAGCGTTCGCCTGACCGGCGTCACGCGCAAGAGCAGCAAGGAGAAGAGTGCCGAAGAGCGCAAGGTTGCGGAGACTGGTTCGCACCGCTACTCCTGCAAATGGATCGGTCGATGATACAAAAATCAGAACAGCGGATGCACGGTGACAAACAACGACAGGCAAATTACATAGAGTCCCGCGAAACACGTCAGGAAGATACCGTGACGCGCGCGGCCGCTCAACGCCGCCAGCGCCAGCGGCAGCGGAAATTGCACGGACGCATACCGTCCCAGACCCTCGAGCTGTCCGGACGACAATGGCAGCAGCATCCCTCCAAGCACAATGAGCGCGTAACCGGCGCCGAATCGTTTCCACACAAGGGGCGTGAGACCCAACGCGAAGACGGCCGCGAGCGTGTTGAGCGCGTCGTACGGCGCCATCTGCTCGGTGCCGAGGTACTGGACGGGCCGCGTGACGAGCGCGCGGAGCACGAGCAGCGGCATCTTGATGGGGTTCTGTCCAGGCTGATAGTTCCAGTGCGTAATCGCGTCATACCACGCGAAGGGTGTGCCGCTGACGGCGTAGTTGTAGGCGCAGTAGAGAGCGATGCCGACCAGGCAGCCGAGCACGGCCAACATTGCGCGCAAACGATCGGCGCCAGACGGCGGCGCCTCCGGCTTCGGTGAAGCGACGGCGGGCAAGGAAGCCCCGAGAGCCGGCGGGGCTAAAGCCCCGACACTACGCCAGGTCGCGCGCCACGCAATCCACGCCAGACCCGGCAATGCGATGACGCCCGTGACGCGTGTCGCGGTCATCGCGGCGCCCGCGGCCGACCCGAGCAGCCATTGTCGCGTACGGAACGCGTACGCAGCCGTGACGAGCGCAAGGAAAAAGAGGCTCTCCGAGTAGACCATTCCAAAGAAATACGCGAACGGAAAGACCGCCGCGTAGAGCACGGCACGCACGGCCGCGCGCTCGCCGAGATCGAGCCGCGCCAGTCGATACAACATCACCATCGCCCCCGCAAAGGCGAGCCACGAGACGACAATCCCCGCGAAATAGAAATCCTCCTGGCGAGAGCCCAGGATCTTGCCGCCCGCGCGCATCAGCATGGGATACAGCGGAAAGAAGGCGAGGTTGTTACGACCGCCCGCTCCGTATACGTACCCTTTCGAGGCAATGCCGTGATACCAGCCCGCGTCATAGCGCGCGAACGCATCCCAGAACGGATGCGCCGCGGCCATAACCGTGAAGCGCTGATCCTGCAGATGAGGCACGGTGATATTGGCGATCCACGCGAGAAGAGACGTGCACAGACGAAATACAATCGCCGCAAGAAAGATTCGATACGACGTTGTCACGAGCGAGTCGATTCTACGTCAGTGTTCCGCATCTCGCGGTGCTTCTCGTCGCCGCGAGCGTCTTCGTCATCGGCGTGCGGTACGGCACCTTCGCTGCGTCTGACACAGATCCATACGGCTACGTGAGCGAGAGCGAGTTGATCGCGCATGGTACGCTCAGAGTCGATCAACGATTCGCGCTTACGCTTCCCTTCAGAAATGCACCCGCGGCGTTCGCCCCGGCAGGCTACAAGCTGGCACCGGTAGACGGCTTCATCGTGCCCACGTACCCGCCTGGCCTGCCGCTCGTCATGGCGGCGCTGCTGCGTGTGACTGGTCAGCGCGGTGCCGTGTATTACGCCGTCCCGCTTTTCGGCGCCGTCACCATCTGGTTGACTGCTCTTCTCGGAACCCGCGTCTACAGTCCTCTCGCAGGGGTTCTGGCGGCCGTCCTCGTCGCGACCAGTCCCAGCTTCCTGTACCAGGTCACGCAGCCGGTGAGCGACGTCCCGGCCGCAGCATGGACGACGCTCGTCCTCCTGCTGGCGTTGCACGAACGCAAGTGGGCCCGATTGACGTCAGGCCTGGCCGCATCACTCGCAATCCTGACGCGGCCCAACCTCGTGGTGCTGGCTCTCGTGATTGCCGGCTTGCACCTGTGGCAGACTGCGTTTGGTTCGGAGCGCCGCGAAGAACGCCGCGGCGCGCCGCTTCTGTTGTTCATTGCCGGTCTCATTCCCGGCTGCATTGCCCTGGCCGCACTCAATCAGTATCTGTACGGCTCGCCGCGCGGGTTTGGCTACGCGCCATTCGGTGAGCTGTACGAATGGTCCGCCGTGCTCCCGAATCTCGATCGCTATCCGCGATGGCTCATGCAGACTCAAACTCCGTTCGTTCTGCTCGGACTTCTCGCGCCCCTCTTCGCCAGACGGCACCGCGCTTCTCTCTGGCTGCTGCTCACGTTCGCGGCCGCGCTCTTTCTCTCGTATCTCCCGTATGGCGTTTTCGGTCGTGAAGAATGGATCTACGTCCGTTTTCTCCTGCCCGCGTACCCCGCATTGATCGCGCTCAGCGTGGTTGCGGGCCTTTCATTGGCCGATCGGCTCCCGCACCGCAAAACCACGCTACTCTACGGCTTCGTCGCCGTCGTAGTTGCCGTCGCGCTCTGGCAGGCGCGGGAAGCGGTCAGGCGCGGAGCGTTCGTCACGTATCTGGTTGAACAGCGTTATCTCGATGTGGCCCGCTATGTCGCCGGACTGCCGCGCGACGCCGTCGTGATCGCAAGCCTCCATGCCGGCTCGATCCGCCACCATGCCGGTCAGCTCACGATCAATTACCGAGGCCTGCACCCGCGCGCGCTCGATGACGCGATCGCCGCGCTCGACGCGCGCGGAGAGCGCGTGTACTTTGTGCTCGAGGCGGGTGAGGAGGATCACTTCCGCTGGCAGTTCGGCACCTACAGCAATCGGGGGCGGCTCGATTGGCCTCCCGCGGCCCAGACATTTCGCGGCGTTCCGATTCATCTCTACGATCCCCGCGATCGCGAGCGATTTCTCGCAGGCCAGCCCGTGGTAACCTACGATATCGGGCTCGTCGCCAAGCCGATCGTCCGGCAAAAGTAAGTCCCTCGCCGCCGACAGTTCTTCATCGATAATGGATCGATCGGACACATGAATACGGGTTCGTCTGCGCGCGCCAGCGCCTCCCATATCGCGATTGCGCTGCCGACCGCCGGGACAGATATCGAGGGCACACGGGCCGTTCTGCGCGAGCGCGTCGCGCTCTGGGCCGTCTGGGCGTCGGTGCTCTCTTCCGCGTTTTATATCGCGAACATCATTGCGTGGCCACTCACCGGTCCATCGAACATGCCGCTGCTGGACATGCTGCTGGATCGTGGGCCCATGCTGCACCTTGCCGGCTCACTTCTGTTCGGCGCGGTCGCACTCACGGCGCATCGGGGTCGCTGGTCGGTCGCGATGCTGCGCGCGCTCGACGGGGGCGCGCTCATTGGCGGCTGCGCAGTGTATTCGTTGATGGGCGTCTACCTGACGCGAATGCACGGCGCGTTCGGCCCCTATACCGCGTCCGGGATGTATGCAGGTCTCCTCGCCTGCGCGAATGTCGTCACGGCGCGCGCCATCATGGTGCCGAGCACGGCCACCCGAACGTTCTGGGCAAGCACGATTGCCTGTGTGCCACTCGTTCTGGCCACCGCAGTCGCCCTGGGCACCGCGGACGCGATCATCAACATCGCCTGCTGGTGCGGCGTCTCCATCGCGATCGCCACAGTCGGCTCGCGCGTGATTTTTGGACTCCGCACCGAAGCGGCGCGGGTCCGACGTCTCGGTCAGTACACGCTCGAGGAAAAGATCGGCGCCGGCGGCATGGGTGTGGTCTACAAAGCCAGCCACGCGATGCTGCGCCGCCCGACAGCGATCAAGCTGCTGCCGCCGGACCACGCGGGCGAAGCCAACATTCTTCGCTTCGAGCGCGAGGTCCAACTGACGGCGCAGCTCAGTCATCCGAACACGGTGGCCATTTACGACTACGGCCGCACACCAGACGGCCTCTTCTATTACGCGATGGAATACCTGAACGGCATCAATCTCGAGGACCTCGTGAGGCGCGACGGCGCGCTGCCGCCGGGCCGAGTGATTTACATTCTCAAACAAGTCTGCGGCGCGCTCACCGAAGCCCACGAGCACGGTCTGCTCCACCGCGATATCAAGCCCGCCAACATCATCCTCACCGAGCGCGGCGGCGAGCCCGACGTCGCAAAAGTCGTGGACTTTGGTCTGGTAAAGACGATCGACTCCGGTGCCAATGCGCTGACGATGTCTTCGTCGATCGTGCTTGCCGGAACGCCGTTGTACATGCCTCCGGAGGTGTTGACCGCATCAACGTCGGGCGATCCGCGCAGCGATCTGTATGCGCTCGGCGCGGTGGGATATTTTCTTCTGACCGCGCAGCCAGTGTTCGAAGCCGGAACGGTTGCCGAAGTATTCGTTCATCACATGCACACCGAGCCGGTGCCGCCGTCGGACCGTACATCGACGCCCATTCCTGAGGATCTTGAAACAGTCATTCTCCGATGCTTGAAGAAGAAACTGGACGATCGGCCGGCCAGCGCACGCGCGCTCCTGCGCGAGCTGAAGCGGTGCACCAGCGTGTCGCAATGGACAACGGACCAGGCTGCGGAATGGTGGAGCGCGTTCCGCGCCGCGCCGCCGCAGACACCGGGCCTAGCGCAGCCGCCTGGACCCGACGCGGTTACGCTGTCGATTGATCTCGCCGAGCGCCTCACGGAGCAGGTGTCGATTGGCAGGTGAACGAAGATAGGAAAAGATCTTCATCTGCGGCCATCTGCGGTTTATCTGCGGTTTATCTGTGGCCATCCGCGGCTATCTGCGGCTTATCTGCGGCTTATCTGCGTTGGATTGACGAGGGCTTTGGGTATTCGCATCGCTTCAGCATCCGCGAGCGCCTCGTTCACACCAGCGAGCGGATAGACGCGCGCGCCGATGTCTCGCCACGGGATGCGATCGACGTGTCGCTCGAGAATGGCGAGCGCGCGAATGAAGTGACCCGCTTCGCTGCCCCAACAGCCACGAATCTCCAGGTGTTTGCGATTGATCTGCTCGTGCGCGTTCACGCTGCTCGCGCCCGCATTGGTGTAGTGTCCGGCAACGACATATCGGCCGCCGTCGCGCACCAACATCAATCCCTCTTCGATGGCGCGGGGTGACCCGGCAGCTTCGATGGCGACATCAACACCGCGCCCGGCGGTGATCTCCAGCACGCGTGCGTGCCGCTCCTCTGGACTGCTCCGACCGAGGTCAAGCGTTGCTGTTGCGCCCATTCGTTCGGCAAGCCTCAATCGATCCGCCGGCGCGCCAATTGCCGTGACACTCGATGCGCCGGAGAGTCGTGCGAGCGCGATAACGCTCAAGCCAACGGCGCCTGTCCCCTGCACCAGGACATGATCGGCCAGACGGATGGCTGCGCGATCGATGGCATGAACCGCGGTGATGAGGCCGCAGCCGGCGCCGATGTAGTCCTCGGCGGCGACATTCGCGGGCAGAAGCGCGCACACGACTCCTGGCTCGAGATAGATCACCTCGCTCCACCCACCAAACAGCCCATCGTCCGCTGAATCCGTGATGCCGTAGACGCGACGATTCACGCATTTCGTTGGCGTTCCACTGACGGCACACGCATAACAGCGGCCGCACGTACGATGAACATCGTAGAAGACCACCCGGTCGCCTTCCCGAAGCCCCTTTCCACTGACGCTTAGCACTTGTCCGCGAATCTTGTCGACCGCGCCGACCGACACGTGGCCAGGAATAATCGGATACGGGACGCCTGCCAATCGGCCGTGCCACAGATGCACGTCTGTGCCGCAGACCTCTGAATACAGGGTGCTGAGCAGCGCGCTTCCGGGCTCGAGCTCGGGCTCGCGAAACTCGCGCAGCTCCACTGGAACGTGTGGGGCCGGCATTACCGCAGCCAGAACTGTGGCCATGAATCACCGCCAGGGTAGGCGCATGTCCTGGATTATCCTGTATGTATGCCGCTCTACGAGTACCGCTGCGAGGCGTGCAACCATTCATTCGAGTTGCTGGTTCGATCGAGCACCGAGCTCAAGTGCCCCCACTGTGAAAGCACACAGCTCGAGAAACAGCTCTCGGTGTTTGCCGTGGGCGCGGAGGCGCCGAAGTTTGGTGCGCGTAGTGCCGCGCCGGCGCCGTGCGGAAGGTGCGGTCATCCCGACGGTCCGGGATCGTGTTCGATCAATTAGTTGAAAGTGCCGAGTGCTGAGCCGAGTGCCAAGTGCCAAGTGCCGAGTGCTGAGCGCTGAAAGCCGATTGCCGTAAACCGAACAGCGGATAACCTCACCGTCGTCACACATGAAGAGCACGCTCAAGCTCTTATGGCATCTGTGCGCCATCGTCGGGATCGCCGGCATTGCCTGCGCTGCGTGGTTGCTCGCGCAGGGCATCGGTACGCGACAAGAGCCGAGCAACCTCGAGACTACCGTTGCGCGCGCGGCGCGTCACATGGCGATTCCGGCGGGCGCGAAATCGCGCCCGAATCCGATCGCCAGAAGCGGCGACAGCATACGAGCCGGTCTCCAGCATTGGGCCGATCACTGTGCAACCTGTCACGGCAACGATGGCAGCGGCGACACGACGATGGGACGCGCGATGTATCCACGGGTGCCCGACATGCGTCAACCCGGCACACAGGAGTTGACCGACGGCGAACTCTTCTACATCATCGAGAACGGAGTGAAGCTCACGGGCATGCCGGCCTGGTCAACCGACTCGGACGACGGCGAGCAGGACTCGTGGCACCTCGTCAACTTCATTCGGCATCTACCGCAGTTGACTACTGAGGAACTGTCAGAGATGTCAGACCTGAATCCGCGAGCTCCCGACGAATGGCGGGAACTCGAGGAACAGCGAAAATTCCTCTCGGGCGAAACGGAAGCGCCGCCCGTTCAACAACGGCAACAATCGCACGAACATAAAGGGAGCCATCCATGACACGTCTCTTTGCGCTGGCGCTTGCCGCCGTACTCGTTGCACCGCCCCTCGTCTTCGCCCATGAAGGGCACGCACACAAAGTCATGGGCACCGTGTCGACGATCCACGAAAACCACCTCGAGGTTAAAACCAAGGACGGCAAGGTCAGCACGCACGTGCTGGATCCGAAGACGAAGATTCTGCGCGGGAAAGCCGCAGCAAAACTCGCGGACATCAAGCCGGGTGACCGCGTCGTTGTCACCTTCGTCCAGAGCAAGGACAAGGCAGGCAAAGAGATCGTCAGCGTCACTCAGGTCGATCTCGGAACGCGAGTGGCCACGACCCAGAAATAGGCCGCGCAGCAAAACCGAACACTTCTTCGTCGGGATGCAACCTGACAAGTCACACGCAAGTTGGAAGTTCGCAATGCCTTAGCTATTTCGTCTGGAATTGACTGACACTGGACGGCATAACTTTTGAGTTATGCCCCCAGGAATTCCGGAGCTGGTTACTTGCGAATTCGTATCCTCAAATGGCAAAGCGGTGACGTCGACGGTGTTCCACTCGCCGGGTTTCAGGCCGGTGAAATCTACGAGGTTGATGCGTCAGTGGCCACTTATCTCATCATGACCGACAGCGCGATGCCGGTGGACCCGCAGTCAGGCACGCTCGACGAAACGGCCAGCTCGAGCGCGACTCACGCGCCCGTCGACAAAACCAATTCAAAAGCCCTGACCTATCTGCTGTTCGGTCAGAAGCCCGCCGCCGGCGCCTGAGTGGGGCCAGCGGCCAGTCGCGACAAGAGGCCAAACGCTTGTTAGCGCGGGGCGCTACAGCGTCAGCGCGCCAAGGTCCAGACGTGTGCCTGTCACGTCGATCGTCCGTTGTGATTGACGCTCGCCTACGGCCACGGTGAGCTTGTAGGTGCCCGGTTCGAGATCCTGAAACGAGAACTGCCCGCTCCCATCCGCGATCACCGCGTACGGTGCGGTCGTCGCAAGGATGATGGCGTGCATCCCAGGATGGATGTCGCAGCTGACGTCGTAACGTCCGGCTTCGTTGAACGTATGCAAATAGGTCTGGAACGGCGGCGTTGATGTGCTGAACACGTTGGCGCCAGTCGGAACCCGGACGACGTTCACGTTGTGATCGGTGTCCTCACTGTTTCGAAACTCCACCGGCTGACCAACGCGAACGATCAGGAAGGACGGCACGAACGCCTTACCGAACTGATCGAGAACTGCGTTGCCAGCCGGCAGCGGAGACTGTGACCCGCTCCGCTCGAGCGTGATAATCGCGCCCGCAGGTGCACGACCAACGAGCGATCCTCGTCCGGATGCGTCGGCTGGAACGGTCGTGGCGCCGGCCGTGGATGGCGCCGGTTTCTCGCTGGCGCAGGCCGCCGTCATCGCGATAAGGAAGCATAGCGAGCCCTGTGCCAACCCGACGGCTCTTTTGGTGATGCGCTGCCAGTTGCCTATCAAGTCACCCAATTAATACCATCTTCCCGAGGCCCTCGTGGTCCTACCGGCCAGCGAGAAACATCCGGAGACGGCACGCATCACAAGAGGAGGAGAACATGGAGAAGGATGTCGTGTGCGGCATGCAGGTAGATCCGGCCAAAGCCGCAGGAAAGAGTGAATACCAGGGCAAGACGTATTACTTCTGCAATCCGATATGCAAGAAGAAGTTCGACGCGAACCCGGCGCAGTACGTGAAGCAGTGATCGATCCCGTCTGCGATATGACGGTCGATCCCGACGATGCCGCGGGGACCGTCGTGCATCGCGGCGAAACGTACTACTTCTGCAGCTCGTGGTGTGTCGACCAGTTTCGCGCCGACCCAGAAAAGTACCTTCAGCCGAACCGAGACGCTTCCGCTACGTCACCGGCGCCTGCGGGCACGACCTACTTCTGCCCGATGGATGTAGAGGTCCGTCAGGACCACCCGGGTGCATGTCCGAAGTGCGGCATGGCGCTCGAAGCGGACCTCAGCTCGCCCGACGCACTGACGAAGCTCGAATACACGTGTCCGATGCATCCCGAGATCGTCCGCAGCGAGCCCGGCGCCTGTCCGATCTGCGGCATGGCGCTCGAGCCGCGCACCGTCGTGCTCGAGGACGTACCGAATCCAGAGCTCGTCGACATGACGAGGCGCTTCAAGGTGTCGCTTCTTCTGTCGTCACCAGTGGTCGTCCTCGCGATGGCGGACATGCTCTTTGGTGCTGGGCTCGGCGGCCGGGTGGATTTGCGCGTCACCAACTGGATCGGCCTCCTGCTCGGCACGCCGGTCGTTCTCTGGGCCGGCTGGCCGTTCTTCGAACGCGCATGGGCGTCAATCGTCAATCGCAGTCCGAACATGTTCACGCTGATTGCGACGGGCGTGGGTGCCGCCTATTCGTACAGCGTTGCCGCCACGCTCGCGCCCGGCGTCTTCCCCGAAGGCTTCCGCATGCACGGCGTTGTCGAGACGTATTTCGACACTGCGGTCGTCATCACGACGCTGGTTCTGCTCGGTCAGGTGCTCGAGCTCAAGGCACGCGGCCGCACGGGGGCTGCCATCAAGAAGTTGCTCGGGCTCGCACCACGCATCGCGCGACGGGTTCACGACGATCATGAAGAAGACGTGGCAATCGCCAGCGTGCACGTGGGCGACACCTTGCGTGTCCGGCCGGGCGAGAAGATTCCCGTCGACGGTGTTGTCGTGGACGGCCGCAGCTCGGTGGACGAGTCCATGGTCACCGGCGAGCCGGTGCCGGTCGAAAAGGAGCGCGGCGCGAAGCTGACGGCCGGCACGGTGAATGGAACAGGGACGCTGCTGATGCGCGCCGAGCGCGTCGGCGCCGACACGCTGCTGGCACAAATCGTCCGCATGGTCGCGGAGGCACAGCGCAGCCGCGCGCCCATTCAGCGCGTCGCGGATCGGATTTCAGGCTGGTTTGTTCCCGCCGTGGTGTTGATCGCTCTCGCCACGTTCGTTGCCTGGAGCATCTGGGGGCCCGAGCCGCGTCTGGCTTTCGCGCTCGTCAGCGCCGTCGCAGTCCTCATCATCGCGTGCCCGTGCGCGCTCGGACTCGCGACGCCGATGTCCATCATGGTCGGTACAGGCGCAGGTGCGACGACGGGCGTGTTGATCAAAAACGCCGAGGCACTCGAGCGCCTCGAAAAAGTCGATGTGCTTGTCGTGGACAAAACCGGAACGCTCACCGAGGGCAGGCCGCGCCTGGTGTCAGTGGTCCCGACCGACGCCGTGGCCGGCGAACGCGAATTGCTGTCGCTCGCCGCAAGCCTCGAACAGGCGAGCGAGCATCCGTTGGCGACGGCAATCGTGACCGGCGCGCGCGAGCGCGAGGCGCCTTTGCTCAACGTGTCCGATTTCCGCTCGGAAACAGGCAAGGGCGTCATCGGCCGCGTCGACGGCAAAGAACTCGCGCTCGGCAACGTGGAGATGATGCGCGATTTGAAGGTCGATCTGACGCCGCTGCAGACGCGCGGTGACGCGCTTCGACAGGAGGCGCAGACGGTCATGTTCGTGGCGATCGAGCGCCGGCTCGCGGGGCTTCTCGGCGTTGCCGATCCGATCAAATCGTCGACACCTGAAGCCGTCCGCTCACTGCATGCCGACGGCCTGCGTCTGATCATGCTGACCGGCGACAGCCGCCGAACGGCAGAAGCCGTCGCGAAGAAACTGGGCCTCGACGAGATTCGGGCGGACGTGTTGCCGTCGCAGAAGCGCGAGATCGTTCGCGAGCTGCAGGCGCAGGGTCACGCCGTCGCCATGGCCGGCGACGGCATCAACGACGCTCCTGCACTGGCCGAAGCAACGGTAGGAATCGCGATGGGCACCGGCACTGACGTGGCGATGGAAAGCGCCGGCATCACGCTCGTCAAAGGCGACCTCCGCGGCATCTTG
>WNFU01008409.1_pt1 | contig 28107 bp, 17 predicted proteins | sample 5400121 | NCBI WGS metagenome assembly WNFU01 (sample SAMN13153360, study PRJNA577476) | soil metagenome | isolation source: 100 cm soil or saprolite under grassland replicate 1 | place: USA:California | collected 2016-06-15 | reverse complement strand
GGCATTTATGCCTACGGCAAGATCGGCAGCATCGTTGCCGGAGTCGGCAGGGCATTCGGCGCACGCGTGGTCTGTTGGGGTCGCGAAGGCTCGACCGGCCGGGCCAAAGCGGCCGGACTTGAAGTCGCCAAGAGCCGCGAGGAATTTTTCGCGGAGGCGGACATCTTGAGCCTGCACTTGCCGCTCAACAAAGACACTCGCGGTATCGTTACCGCAGCCGATCTCGCGCGCATGAAGCCGACGGCTTTAATCGTCAACGCCAGCCGTTCGGGGCTGATCGTGAAGGGTGCATTGGAAGAGGCGCTTAAAGCCGGCCGGCCGGGCAGGGCGTCTGTGGATGTCTATGATCAAGAGCCGGTGCTCGGCGCCGACCATCCGCTGCTCAAGATGAACAACGTCACTTGTACGCCGCACTTAGGATACGTGACGCGCGAGAGCTACGAGGAATATTACGCTGTCGTCGTTGATGACATTCTCGCTTTCGCCGCCGGCAAGCCGAATCATGTTCTGAATCCCGCAGCACTGAAGTCATAGGTTGTCACGGTGACATTCGTTGAATTCATGGAAGCGTTCGGCCGACCGAAATGTTTCAACGCCGGGTAGCTTGTAAACCGTCACATCGTTTTCATACTAAACAGGTTTCGATTTTCCTGCGCGCGGGCAACCAGAGGCTGAGAATCAATATTCCTTCGGCGTGGCCGTTTTGCGTTTTCTCCCTCGGAATGACAGTTTATTCTTCACCGAATTCGTGCGGATTTGTCGCAAGGGCAACATCGTATTCGTGGTCGCATTGAAACGCCGAGTCCGTTGCATTTGTTCGGTGAAGCGTAGAACCTCAACAATGCGTCCATGCGTTGGGGAGGTTGCCAGTGAGAAGAGATAATGAAACGAGTATGCCGTTTCACGGCTTCCTTTGCGCGCGCGGCGCTTTTGTCATGCGCGTCTTGAACTGGTTTGCTCCCAGTTCTAACACGAACAACACCGCTGACTCTCCTCGGTATTGGACAATCGGTATTTTTATTTTCAGCGCGTGGGTCTTGTTCTTTAACTTGGGAGTCGCGGCGCTTATCGAGTCGGACGAGGGAAGGAACGCAGAAATCGCTCGCGAGATCTTATTGCTCAGAGATTGGGTCACGCCCCACTATGACTTTATCGCGCGGCTGGACAAACCGATATTGTTTTTTGATTGGGTCGCCCTCTCCTACAAAGTTTTTGGTATTTCAGAATGGTCCGCCCGTCTGCCGTCCGCCTTGACGGCGTTTGGTTGCCTTTCCCTGACCTATTTTTTCTCACGCTCGTTGTTCGGCCGCTTGGCGGCGCTCTGGAGCGCTTTGATTTTGCTGACTAGCCTCGAGTTTTTTGTCCTTTCCCGCATCGTGATCTTGGACATGCTGCTGACGTTCTTTTTGACCCTGGCGCTCTGCTGCTTTTTCCTTGGGCAGCGTGGCGTCGAACGCAGTCAAGGAAAAGCGCAATTCCTTCTGATGTATGTGGCGATGGGAGCAGCGACGCTGGTCAAGGGACCGATTGGCGTCATGCTTCCTGGAGCGGTGATTGTTCTCTACCTGGTTTTTACCAAGCGGTGGATGATCGTCCGTCACATGAACCTTCCTATGGGAATACCGCTTTTTCTCCTGACGGCGGCCCCATGGTACATTCTGGTCGAGTATCGCAATCCCGGGTATCTGCACCATTTTCTCTGGGAGGAAAACCTAGCCCGTTTTGCTACCAGCCAATTCAAGCGCAGCGGATCCTGGTATTATTTCGTCATGGTTCTGAGCGCGGGATTTTTACCATGGACCGTGATGCTGCCGACAACAATCGCTAATTTATGGAAGCGTTCGCTCGACGGCGAACGATTGTTTGTGATTTTGTGGATAGCGTTACCGCTGGTTGGTTTTTCTTTATCGTCATCTAAGCTGCCCCATTACATTCTTCCGATATTTCCGCCTTTGGCGATTGTCGTTGGTAGGACCGTTGCCGAAGCCCTCACAGACTCTTCGGCCAAAACAAACTGGCTGTTGTCTTTTCCGGCCGTCTTTTTCTTCCTCTTGTCGATCCTTGTTACTCTCTTGGCCCTATGGCCGCAGTTTTTACCCAATCGTCTGCAGGGATATGTTCATGCCACTTTTACCGGGATTTCGATCCGGCAATTTGTCGCTATCGTCGTCGCACTGATGCTTGTTCTAGTAGCCATTAGGCGGCGCCTGTGGGGACGGCAAATCTTGCTCTATGCCGCTACATGTGTCGGCTTTGCCGTGTTTATCCTCTGTGCCGAACCAATTCTGGCGACAGTCTCTTTGAATCGTTCATCCAAGCAATTGGCTGAGAAGGCCGTTTTATTTATCCGTGATAAGGATCAGCTCGTTCTATACGGAGGGTATCCCTCCGGCCTTCCCTTCTATCTCAATATTCAGCGACCGATCTGGGTGATTTGGTCCGGTAATAGAAACAGAGTATTGGGCAGTGATTATGTTGCCAAGGAGCGCCCCGAGCCGGCTCCCGGTTATGGCAAGGTACTCTATACCCATGAGGAATTCGCCGAGCTTTGGAAAACGTCGAAACAGAGATTTGTCGTATTCGTGGATAGCGGGGCAGTGGATCGCTTCGAGCGTCTGATTGAACCTCAGCCAAGGATTCTCTTCCAGCATGGCGATACCGTTTTGGTAGAAAATAGCGGAGCCGATAGCGAAAGTGGCAACGATAAAGCGCCGTGACGCGCTGTTTCTGGTTATTGCGCTTCTTGCAGCCCGAGCGATTAATGCGATGATACGCCTTGGGCAATACGACGGCCGCAGCGACTCTACCCAAGCTGCACCATTTCCAGAGGACGGACCACCCAGTCGCCTCAAAGTAGTAAGGGCGATGTCATAGTGATGGCTGACCGTTTAGGACGACAGATCGACAGTAAACTGATAACCTGTGCCGGCCGAAATACGTATTTTCTGTCGCCGCCCGATGGCGGGAATCTCGCTGGAGTCCAAATTCGAGTGCTTGTTTCATCGGAGATCCATGAGATTTCTTTTGTTAACGTGCTCTCCGGGAAACCGCCAGCCCAGAAATCGGACTGCATCAGGAACTCTCCGTAGGATAGTTGAATGGATATCACCCATGCACAAGCTGATACTTGAATTCAGTCGTTCAGCAATCTTTCATGTGATTTTGCTTATCGCTCTGTGCGGTGTGCTGTATTTCCCATTTCTTGGCTCGGTCCCATTCTTCGACAAGGGCGAGCCGAGAGAGGCTTTGGCGGTGCAAGATATTGTGCAACGAGGTGAATGGTTGGTGCCGCTCAAGCGGGCGACTGACATTCCATCCAAGCCGCCATTATTTCATTGGTCAGCGGCATCGGTTGCCCGGGTTACCGGTTCGCTCAACGAGGCGACGATTCGCTTCCCCTCGGCGCTCTACGCCACTCTCGGCGTGTTGCTGATCTACTGGCTGGGGCGAAAAATATTCGACGCAAAAACCGCGCTGCTTGGCGCGGCGATCCTGGCGACGATGATGATTTATCAAGACCAAGCGTTGAGCGCGCGCGTGGACATGACGCTTTGCTTTTTCGTTACGTTGAATCTGGTTCTCTTCTATTCGCTCTATCGTGGTTTCCTGACGAACCCGATTTGGTTCTACGTTTTCTATGCATTGGTTGGTGTGGGGACTTTGGCCAAGGGACCCTTGGGCCTGGTGTTACCGGCGTTGGTTTCAGGGTCGTTTTTAATCATGCAGCGAAAGTGGGATTGGTTCAAGAAATTCTGCTTTCACCCTGGCGTCATCTTGGCATTTGTTTTAGCGATCGGATGGTACGTCATCGCCGTTACTCGTGGTGGCGAGGGTTTCTTTAACCGGCAGATCTTGCAGGAGAACCTCGGCCGGTTCGTCGGCGGCTCCGGACATAGTCATCCGATTTATTACTACATTCCTTATTTATTTTCGCAGAGCCTGCCGTGGAGCCTGTTTCTTCCGCTTCTGCTCTGGGATGTTTTTAAGGCACCCATACGGCCGGACGACGATAGGCTTTTTCTGAAGCTCTGGTTTTTGGTCATGTTTGCCTTCTTTTCGATTTCAGTGGGCAAGCGGCCCGTCTATTTACTGCCGCTCTTTCCCGCACTGTCGCTGTTATTGGCCGCGTGGTTTTATCAAGCCACGAGCGTGGGTAAGGGGAGGCTCGCGATTTACCGGGGCATCGGTATTATTGCCGTGCTTACGGGCACACTATTTTTGGTCATCACCCTGGGCGCGCTATGGAGCCATGACCAGACCTGGTTTTTCGCGCCGATCGAAAGTCTGCTCAAAGCCAAGGACCGGGCCAACCTCGTCGCCGTGAGAGCCCAACTGGAAAACTTCGGCTGGTCTTTCACTGTGCTATCGCTCCTCGCAGCAGCGTTGTGGCTAAGCGTGGCGCGCTCGCTGTGGCTCGGCCAACTGCGTTCGGTGGCGCACCAGTTGATTTTTCTGTCAATTCTTAACGGCATTGCCGGGTGGTCGGTGGTTATGCCGGTCATTGCTCAAGAGAAAAGCTATCGAGATTTCATGATCGAAGTAAATCAACGCCTCAGTCCGAACGCCAAACTTTATCTTTTCGGCCGATTCAACAGCGACCCCGTGGTTTTTTATCGTGGCGGCGCGATCGACAAACTCGATCAATCGGCGCAAATAGTCGCGGATGAGACTGCCAAGGGAAACGCCTATATCATCATGGACGAACGAACCTGGAAGAGGATACAGGAAATCAAACCGGACCTGGCGCCTTCCTTTTCCAATTCTCTGAGCGCCCGCAGATCGACGAAATCTTCGAACTTGAAGGTTTTCCCTTTTACTTCGCTGCCGATTTCATCGAGGACGGTTTTGATGCCGGCGGGAGTGGGAAACGGACGGCGATCGAGCACTCGGATGCTGCGCATGAGCGCATAATCGATGGTCTCGGGATCGTCGGTTTTCAACGCCAGACGGATGGCCGCTTTGGCGTTTGCCGAATCGGTCTGCAGCGCGCGAATCGATTCGGACATGCTCTTAATCAGCGCCTTGACGAGCTTCAAGTTTTTATCAATGTAACTACCGAGCATATTGAGGGAGAGAAATGGATATTCGATTTTCGTGTCGGCAAGATCGGCGAGCACGTTGAATCCTTCCCGTTTGGCTTTGGGCACAAAGTCGGCCGCCATAATGGTGCCATCGACAACGCCGCTTAAAATCGCCGTGATGCGCGCGCCGGAGTTGCCGATTTGCAAAATCGTGACATCTTTTTCCGGATCCAAGCCGCCGTCTTTGAGCGCTAGATTGGTCTGGAAATGCGACCCGGAGCCGAAACGACTGACCGCAACTTTTTTGCCTTTCAACTGTTTGAACGAAGTAATCGATGGCGCCGTCAGGTAAACATGGTTGAAGCGGTTGGCGATAACCGCCACGATGCGCACGTCGGCGCCGCGCAACTTCGCGATCATCGCCTCGGAACCCTGGGACATTGACAGGTCGAAGGTGCCGGCGATCAGCGCCTGACTCAACAATGAGCCGCTGTTAACGTAGACGACTTCGAGGTCGAGGCCGTTCTTGCGAAAGATTCCCTGGCGCCGTCCCATTTCCAGCACATAATTATTGATCCCGGTGCCGCTGTAGCCAAGGCGAACTTTGTCGAGTGATTGCGCCGGCAGTTTATTGGCTCCAACCGTCACGGTCAGCAACAACGTTCCGGCAAACAAAACGCGAGAGAGCACGCGGGTAACTTCCATCGTAGACTCCTGGTTTCCTATTTGGCGATCGGCAACGCGGGGCGGATGTCTTGACGATCACCCGCGCCGCATTACGGCTCGCATCGTAATGCCGGTGGGGGTGAAAGCACAAGGGGAGATCATCGCGCCAGACCCCGCGGAGCGCGGCGAAACACGGTGAATCCAGGCGCGCGCTGCGGCATTGCGCTGCGACGGCTTGAAACCGAGACACGCAGCGTTTATCTCTTAGAGACTGTTTCGCTAGAGGAAATGATCTATGAATATCGATCGCCGGACCGTGATTAAGGCCGGGTTTGGTTTGGGCGTCGCAATGCTATGGCCCCGTGACGGTCTACTGGCGCAGGCCCAGCCGCTGATTCAGAAAAAGATTCCTTCGTCGGGAGAGAGTATACCTGTCATCGGTATCGGTACGGCGCGCCGTTACGAAGAGGTCAAGTCCGAGGCGGAGAAAGCGCCGCTGCGGGACACGATCCGCCAGTTTCAAGCGCTGGGCGGCAAGGTGATCGACAGCTCGCCGTCTTACGGCACCGCCGAAGCGGTAGTCGGCGAAGTGGTCGAAGGTCTCAAGATTCGCGACTCGTTGTTTCTTGCGACTAAAGTGAGCCTACGCAACGTGGGACGCGAAGAAGGGATCAAGCAGATTGAAGAATCATTCAAGAAATACCGGACTAACAAGCTCGATCTGATCGCGGTGCACAACCTGCGCGATACCGAAACCCAGTTGCGGACGTTGCGCGAGATGAAGCAGGCGGGGCGCATTCGCTACGTCGGCATCACGACTTCGTTTGACAATCAGTACGGCGAGTTCGAGCAGACCATGAAAAAAGAAACTCTCGACTTCATCCAGGTCGATTATGCGCTGGATAACCGCGACGCCGGTGAGCGTATTATCCCCTTGGCCGGCGATCGCGGCATAGCCGTGATGATCAATTTACCCTTCGGCCGCGGCCGGCTGTTCAACGCGGTGCAGGGGAAAAAATTGCCGGAATGGGCGAGCGAGTTCGACTGCCAATCTTGGGCGCAGTTTTTTCTCAAGTACATTGTTTCGCATCCGGCGATCACCTGCGCGGTCCCCGGTATGGCCCAGGCGAAATATGTCGTCGACAATCTCGGCGCGGCACACGGCCGGCTGCCCGATGCCGCCATGCGCCGGCGCATGGAACAGTTCATCGATAATGCATGAGGGAATTGAAGTGAGGCGTGAAGGGTCAGGGGTTAGGGGCGGGCGGGGTAAGCTGTGAATGGTGAGTCGAGGGATGGTTACGGCGCCAGCGCTGGTAGCTTCACGCATAGGGTGATCAAGCATGTGATCGAGGTGCGGCCTCCGGAATTACGTGTGCTTGGCTGGTCGTGGCTGTATATTTTTTCGGTTCTTTTTGCCTATTACATTTTGCGGCCAATTCGCGACGAGATGGGCGTGGCGGGCGGCGTGGAGAACCTTCAATGGCTTTTTACCGGTACGCTGCTCGGCATGATCGCCGTCAATCCCCCGTTCGCCGCACTGGTGGCGCGCTTGCCGCGAGCGAAATTTATCGCAGTTAGCTATCGTTTTTTTCTGATCAATTTATTGCTGTTCGCCTTGCTCTTGCATGTGGCGAGCGCGGCGCAGAACATCTGGATCGGCCGGATGTTTTTTATCTGGACCTCGGTCTTCAATCTTTTTGTCGTATCCGTTTTCTGGGCTCTGATGGTCGACGTGTTCGATGCCGAACAGGGCAAGCGGCTCTTCGGCTTCATCGCGGCGGGCGCAACGCTCGGCGGAATCGTCGGCTCCAGCGTGACCGCCTCGCTGGCAAAATCAGTTCCGCCGACGTATTTGCTGTTGGGCTCCGCGGTGTTGTTGGAAATCGCCGTGTTCTGCGTGCGCCGGCTTTCGCGCTTGTCCGACACTTTGCACCGCGCACCGGTGGCTGGGCGCGATGAAACGCCGATCGGCGGCTCGATTTTCTCCGGTTGCGCTCACGCATTCAATTCGATCTACCTGATCAATGTCAGCGTCTACATTCTGTTCTTTGCCATCACCTCGACGTTTCTCTATTTTCAGCAGGCCGATATCGCCCGCCATAGTTTTGCCGACCGCGGCGCGCGTACGGCCTTCTTCGCGCGCGTGGACCTGTGGGTGAATGCTCTTACTCTCGGCGCGCAGCTGTTTTTGACCGGTCGAGTGCTGCGGTTGCTCGGTGTCGCGCTAACCCTCGCGGTGCTGCCGCTGCTGAGCGTGGTCGGCTTCGGCACGCTCGCGTTGACGCCGACGATTGCCGTGCTGGTCGTCTACCAGGTGCTACGGCGGGCGGGCAATTTCGCTTTTGCCCGACCGACGCGCGAAGTTTTGTTTACGGTGGTGCGGCGTGAAGACAAGTATAAGGCGAAGAGTTTTATAGACACCGTGATTTACCGGCTCGGTGATCAAGTCGGCGCGTGGTCGTTCGCGGGTTTGGGATCGATCGGATTGGCGATGACCGGCGTCTCCATGGTCGCCGTGCCGCTTTCGCTCGCCTGGCTCATCAATGGACTTTGGCTCGGGCGCCGGCAGAAAAACCTGGAGACGGCGGGATCGTTGGCTCCGGGTTCAGTTCCAAGCGCGCGTTAGCCGTTGTCGCGCAGGATTTCAGCTCTTCGCCGCTGTTAAATCGATGTCGATGTTTTCCTCTTTCTGAATTTCGGCGAAGCGTTCGCGCAGAGCGCGGATGTTGGTTTTGGTCGGCACCGAGAGATTAGCTTCGAGCTGAAAAATCGGCGTACCACTTACCGGCGCGGCGTAGGTTTTGGTCTCCATCGATTCGATGTTCACGCCCATGCTGCTCACGACCGCGCTCAATTGGTAGACGATGCCGGGATGGTCCATGCACGAGGCGGTGAGCTTGTAGGGAAGAAAAGAATCCGCCGCTTTTCGCGTTGACGGTGTCTTGATGGAAATAGCCAGGCCGGTCTCCGTTTCGATCTCGCGGTAATCGCGGGCGATCTGAACGAGCTTTCCGCCGTCACCGCTGATCAAGACAATCACGGCGAACTCGCCGCAAAAAACCGCCATCTTGCTGTCTTCGATGTTGCAGCCGTGGCGGGAAATAAACTCAGAGATCTTTTGTACCAGCCCGACCTGGTCTGGTCCGATCGCTGTCAAAATCAGATGATCTTTGTCGGCCATGCTCTTGCCTCCCGCTGGATACTAGCCGGAGCGGGGAGCGATGTGAAGAGCCAAAGGATTGGAGTGATGGAGTAATGGAATATTGGAATATTGGAGTGGATGCCAGTTTACACTATTCCATTATTCCAGCACTCCATTATCCCGCGTATCCGGCGAGCTACGCCAGAAAAAAGCCGTTCATGATTGCATCGCGCCAGAGCTTGGCGACTGGCGGCACGGTACCATGAGGAAGTCTTTCGTCCGTCCAACCCCAAGAATGGATGCCGGCGCCGAGAGAAACGGCCCGGATCTTTGGCGGGGGGTTGAGCTTGGCAAAAAGCGGCAGAGATCTTTCACAGCGTTTGAGGGTCACGGTGTCGTCGTTAGCGCCGTGGATGGAGAGAAATGGCGGCACGGGTTTGACTCCGGCGCCCGAAAGTTCTCGCGTGTAGCCGAGAAACTGTTGCACGAGCGCGTCGCTCTCTTGGTTGGATAGCCTCAGGCGTTCGGCGGAAACCCGAGCGGCGGTTTCCAAAGCTTTAGTTGAATTTTTGTGGACAAAATCCTCGGCTTTGAAGTTGGGACGCTTCTTGGCCGTATTCCAACGTTCGAAAGTCATTTCGATCAGCATCGGCAGGCCGATGTTTTGGTCTTTCATGCCTTCGTACATGTAGCGGGCAGTGTCGCGCCACGTGCGTAGACGCAGCTGATTGAAAGGAAAGTTCCAGTCATCGTTGGCGATCTGCGGGTACATGTAACCGAATGGCGAGCTGCCGTAGCCAAGGAGTCCGGCGATATTCGCTATTCTTTGGGACGCCATCATCGCGAAAGGACCACCAGTGGAGTGGCCATGAATGTAGATCGAGAATTCGCCATCGGGGAACTGGCGCCGGGCGGTTTCTTTCATCGCTTCTTCAAACGCGGCCGGCCAGGCGGCCATGCGGTGGAAAAATTCCGTGCCTTGCTTCGCCGAAAGCGAGATCAGTGTCCCGTAGTGGTCGCGCTTCGACGTGTCCCGGATGATCGTGTACTGATCTTGCGCAATTTTCATTTCCTTGGTCCACAGCGGCGTTCGCGCCATCCCGCCGTCATTCTCGACGTCACCGGGCCAGTCGCGCTTCGGATCCAAGAAATAGAAGCGGCCGGGAAATGTCATCGACGCGACCTTAATGGCGTATTTCTTCGCCAGCGTCTGCGCGACGCGTTCGACGGATTTGAAATCGGAAACGCCGCCGTGCAACAAGAACACGCCGACTTTCTTGCCGTCCGGTCCTGATGGGATTTTGCTTAAGTCTTGCGGTTCGTCAATCACCACACCGATATCCCAATCCATCTCCAGCGCGCGAATGCGGAAAATATCTTCGCGGACGCTGATTGCGACATCGGGCATAGCCGTGACTTCGTGATGCAGCTCTACAAGATGCTCAAGGGAGACAAGGGCTGGCGGTTCCCAGGTTGATTTCGTGGTCACACCTTAATCTCCTTTGGATCGACGAAGTTGGTAGCGAGCCTACGGAAGGATCATTTCTCTGTCAATGTGGTTCGACGAAGGCTTCATAGAGGACCCGGCCGGTTGCATCCTTCGGCGGCGGCAGATGCAAAAGCCATGCAAGTGTCGGTGCGAAGTCGATGATACGCACGTCCGCAAGCTTCTCCCCGGCGCGGATGCCGGGGCCATTGAGCACCATGAGCGTGCGCATGGAGAGCTGTTGGGGGTTGGCACCGTGATTTCCGTAGGGCTCGGCATCGGTAATCCACGGGCCGCTGCCGATGCGCGCATCGAAATCATATCCGTCGGCAAGCTCCACGTAGATGTCGCCACCGACGTCGCCGCCGATTCCCATCGCCGGCCCGTCGGTTTCCGCGTCATAGATGGCTTTGACCACTTCACGCTCGCCATCGCGGATCGAGGCGAGCAATTCCCGGGTCTTGCGGACGACTTCCGCGCGCTCTTCTTGCGCGACGATGCCATTCTTGCGGTCTTGCGAATTGATCAGCAGGTAGCCGTTATTGACTGCCGGGTAGATTACTTTGGTTTTCGCCAGATCGACCTTACCTTGAATATCCAACGTCAAGAGCCCGCCTTCCTGCAACACGCGATTCAGGGCGACGCGTTTGTTGATCCCCTGAAGGCCGTGATCGGAAATCAGCGCGAAGACACAGTCGGCGGGACGTTTGGCCAACAGCAGACCCAGATGTTCGTCCGTCGTGCGGTAGACCTGTTCCAATAGCGGCCGTAATCGAGCCGCGATATCCCGGCGATAGTTGGCCAGCATCGGATCGAGATAACCGCGCCACAGGTGCTCGGCTTCGTCGGGAAAGGGCGTGTAAGCGAGAAATAAATCCCACGGCAGATTTTCCAGCGCCCAGCGATTGGTTTCCATCAGCTGGTGTTCCACCAGCGTCACAGTTTCGAGATAGCGCGCCTCGGCGCCACCGTTGCCGCCGTTGGCAATGGTGCGGCCGAAACCGCCCTGGTTATAGAGAATGCTGGCGCCGTTGCCGACGAACGCGCGAACCGTCGCGCTTGCGTCGGCGATGACTTCGGCCTTGAGAGCAAACTGACGGGCGGGCCTTGTGTAGTACAGAAAAAAATCACTGCCATCGGATTTGAGATCGAATAGGCGAAAATAAGTCCAGGCGTCTTGATTCCCCGCGGCCTTGATCGCCACAGGATAGCTCCAAAACAATTCACCGCCGGGGATGGCGGGAGCCGACTTGAGTTTGACCTTGATATCGTCGGCATCGCGGCGGGTAGCGATCACGATGGTATCATAGCCGGCCTGCGAATCAGCCGGATCGTCGATGAGCAAGCCAAATAGTTTCGACTCGCCGATGGTGAAGCTGATCTCGATCGGAGGCGCCTCACTAGCCGGAGAATTCACCCATGAATCACTCGGTTCGGTTTGCATCGCCCGTTTGGTTACGATGCCGTCGCGGCCGCTGGTCGCGTTGTAACCGGCCAAGCGCACGGCTTGGTCGGATTTTTCCCCGCCAAAGGATGGAATGTGGGAGATGATGACTTTTTTGCCGGCCTGCTGCGTCACCGACCAGATCGGTTCGGCCCGCAGCGGCGTTTCAGAGAAGCCGGCGAGGCTTTCCAGAATCGTGAATTGTCCGCGCGGCGCGCGCGGCACACGATTGCCGCTGATGCCGGTGATACGCGGTGGCGCGCCGGTCAGGAGAGATGCAAATCCCGGCGCAGTCTTGGACGGGAAGCCGGCGACCACATCGTCGGCGACTGCGCCGCCTTCGATCAGCTTCGCCAGATTAGGAAGTTTCCCTTCGCGGAGCATCTCGTGAACGAATGCGGGAACGGTGCCGTCCCAGGCGAGCACGATGGCCCGAGTTGCTGACTGGCCGCCGACCGGCGATGGGATAGCTCCGAGGAGAATCGTGAGGGCCGCTATCAGCGTTATCAGTAGTTTTCGGCGGCACATGATCATCTAAAATTTAAATCGGTGTTGCCGTGGCGGCGATTGGAAACAAAGATCGATGCAAGTTTGTCGATCAACACTCCATCGGAAAATGGCTCGTGAAATTGACAGTAACCGATATCAACGCGACGGTCAAAAGTGATAAACTGAGCAGCGCGCATTCGGTAAGAGCAGATCCATTCAGTGAACTTGGAGGAGGCTAAATGTTCGGACGCAGCGGCAGAATCGTAACTGTGATTGTTTTGTTCGGGCTAACGACGATGACGCCTCGTTATCTATGGGCCCAACAGAGCAAGGGTGCAAGCTCGGTCGATGAATTGCTCAAATCGATCGGCCTGAGCAAGCCGGCGATGGCGCGCGCGCCCGACTTCAATCTGCGCGACGCGAACGGCGGTATGGCCAGTTTGGGCGGCTATCGCGGCAGCCTGGTGTTGCTCAATTTTTGGGCGACCTGGTGCGGACCTTGCCGTGAAGAGATGCCGTCGATGGAGCAGCTCAGTCGTAATTTCGGCGGTCAGGGTTTTGCTGTGGTCGCAGTGAATCAGAGAGAAAACGCCGCGCTAGTGAACAAGTTCATGAAAACTCACGGTCTGAACTTCGCAACTCCATTGGATACCGACGGACGGGTCGCGGCATCGTACCGCGTGTACGGTATTCCCGTGACTTATTTGATCGACGGTAACGGCCAGCCGATCGGCATGAAGTCGGGGCCGAGGGATTGGGCCGCTCGCGACGTCATCGAAGCTTTTCGAAAACTGATCGGCTCGGGAGGCGGTGGCAGCATGGCAGGGTCCGTGGGTCTTGAGCCCACTGTGCCGCTGCCAAACGTGCTGCGAGTGAAGACCGCCGGGATTTTGCTGCGCGCGCAGCAAGACGCCCAATCAGAAGCCATCAGCAAACTGGAGAGTGGAGAAGAATTGATCGCGCTCGGCAAGGTCTCCGGTGCCGGCGAATTTTGGTATATGATTAAAACCAAGAGCGGCGCGATCGGTTGGGTGAGAGGCGCGGAGATTGAAGAGATCAGAAAAGTGAAATGAAGTCTCTGCCGGCTAGTTTCTTGCGTCAATCTTTTCCGGTCAAATTTCCGCAGCTTACTCGCTCACCAGCTATTCGTAGTTCTTCATGCTTTTCGCAGTGGTTCGATTCGGCGCACCACAGGCGACACTCTGACCGGCCCCCGATATGAACATTCTGGGGTGACGACATTGGAAAGATTTTCATAAGGTTTTCTGGTGCGCCAGAGCTTGCTGCGGGTAGTTCATTCTGCTCGTTGACAAGTCGGCCTCATACCGGGTATTTGAAAAAAGAGCGATTCGTTCTACCGTTTTAACAGAGGAGGATTTTGACATGGTAATGCTAGGCACCGACATGAAAGTTGCCGAGACCCCAAAGGAGGGCCTCAAAGATTACAATAAGACCGACCCCTACGCCGATTGGTTGCAGAAAGAAGGCGTGAAAGTCTACCAGAACCACTACTTTCCGAGCTTGGCGAAGATCGAGCTCGGGCCGTGGGAGCGTAAAGGTGGCAGCGGCGCGGTCATTCACATCGACAATCGCCACATGCCCAACGACTGTCACGTCGTCGAGATCAAGCCGGGCGGCAAATCCGAGCCGGAGCACCACATGTATGAACTGACGATCTACGTGGTCTCGGGTCGCGGTGCAACGACGATCTGGCAAGATGGCGGAAATGGCAAGGACGAGAAGCGCAAGAATAGCTTTGAGTGGCAAGCCGGAAGTCTTTTTTCGATTCCGCTCAATGCCCGCTACCAGAACTTCAATGGCAGCGGCAACGAGCCGGCCCGCTACATCGCCGTGACCAACGCGCCGCCCATGATGCGGCTATTTCGCGACAGCGATTTCATCTTCAACTGCGATCACGTTTTTAGCGGCCGCTACTCAGGCGAGGAAGACTATTTCAGCGGCAAGGGCAAGCTCTTCAATCGCCGGATATGGGAGTCTAATTTCATTGCCAACGCACCGGACATGCTGTTGTACGGATGGAAGGAGCGGGGCGCCGGCGGCATCAATGCCATGCTGGAGATGGCCGACAACAACACCAAGAGTCACATCTCCGAATTTCCCATCGGAACTTACAAGAAAGCTCACCGCCATGGTCCCGGCGCGCACTTGGTGATGCTCAGCGGCACCGGCGGCTACTCGTTGATTTGGACCAAGGACGACCGCTCTGACATGATCAAGTGCGACTGGCAGCTTGGTTCCATGGTCACCGTTCCGAGCGACAACTGCTACCACCAGCATTTCAACTCCGGCACGACTCGAGCGCGCTACCTCGCGCTACGCCCTGGCGACATGGGACTCTACAAGGGCCGCGGTGGTGGCGGGGAGTTCGCCGACCGAAGCATGAAAGAGGGCGGCTGGCAGATCGAGTACGAGGACGAAGATCGCGAGATCCACGGGATCTTTGAAAAAGAACTGAAAGCCCACGGGGCAACGTGCAAGATGAAAGCATTCGTCCCGTGGTGCACCGGTGAGGTGGGACCGACTAGCGAACGCGATACGTAGCAGGCTGCTGAAGCAGACTGGAGTGCCGGAGTAGTGGAGTGATGGATTTGAAGTCCACTACTCCGATGCTTGCGAATGACTTGCTTATTATTGGCGAGCTCGAGCGCGGGCTGGAGATCGTCGGCATGCTCCATTTAACGCATAACTCTCACTAGGAGCTTTCAATTAGCGAGCCGAGTCTTTCGAGAACATCATGGACCAGGTAGGGTTTGTTAATACAATCCTTCACACCGGCCCGGAAGATTTCCGATTTCAATTCTGGCTCTAGATAGCCGGTTGCGACAAGGATCTTCACGCCCGGGTTGAGCTCTTTCAGCTTATGAATCACTTCTAACCCCGTGACCTTGGGCAAGCCAAGGTCCAGGAGCACGACGTCGATCTCTTCTTTGTGGTCGAGGTAGAGGTCAATCGCTTGTGCACCGTCGGTCGCCGTCAGTATTTGGTAGCCGGACTGGGGCAGGAGCTTTCTCAAAAGATAAACCATGGCCTCGTCGTCTTCCACCACGAGAACAGTTCCCTGGGGAATTGCATGTTCTCGATCTGACGCTTTTCCTGTCGTCGTCTCATCGACGTTCAATTTTTCTTGTGACTGAAAGATGGGCAAATAAAGCCGGAACGTAGTGCCTCGCCCGGGTTCGCTTTCAACGTCGACAAAACCATTGTGCTCTTTGGTAATGCCGTAAACAATCGCGAGTCCCAACCCGGTTCCCTGACCGATTCCTTTAGTCGTGAAGAACGGCTCAAAAATCCGCGCGCGTATTTCTTCTTTCATGCCGATGCCGGTATCGCTGACGGCGATGCAGACGCATGCGCTGGTGTCCCCTTTGACCCGCTCGCGCATCTTGTTCTCGTCGACCAATTCCGTTCTGATAGTCAAATTTCCGCCCCTCGCCATAGCATCCCGAGCGTTGACGCAGATGTTGAGGAGCGCTTGGCTCATTTGATTTGGATCTGCCAGTACCGGTGGCAGATGGGGATCAAGATCCAATGTAACGGTGATGGTTTTGGGAAACGCCTGTTTGATCAACTCGCTGAACGTCAGAACGAGATAGTTGGTGTCGCTGGGCGCTAAATGCGTCTCCGTTTTGCGCGCCACCGTTAAGAGCTGCCGCACCACCGAAGCGCCACGCTTGATTTGCTCGTCGATGACTTTCAAGCTCTCGGTGATCTGGTGGTCGACTAAAGGTTGCTTGCCGATGAAAGTAGCGTAACCCCAAATAATATTGAGGATGTTGTTGAAGTCGTGGGCAATGCCACCGGCCAGTGTTCCGATGATCTCCATTTTTTGCGCTTGACGAAGCTGCCCTTCAAGGCTTTTTTGCTCCTCAATCGTTTTTACCAAGGCGGCGTTTGCCTGCTCGACCGCCGCCTGGCGAGCCAGCAAGTCGAGCAGCGTGAGTTGACGTTCGGTGGGGCGATGCGGCTTACGGTAATGCGTCGAGAACACGCCGACGAGACGGCCCGAACGGCTGACCAGTCGCGTCGACTGAACGGCGCGCGCTCCGGCTGAGAGCACGACCTCGTGAGCGGGTGTACCGGCGAATATCGGGCTTGTGGCGACATCTTCAACGATCACCCTCTCGCCCAATTCCATCGCCTTGCCGCAGGCGGCTACGCCCTCATGGACACTGCCGAAGAATTCCAAAAAATCACTCTCGAAGCCCCGCTGCGCGACAATCTTCAATGCGCCGGATCCGGGCTCCAATAACTGAACGTTGCCCATGTCGGCTTCGCTAATTTGGATGGCTACATCAAGAATATCGTTCATCAGCGATCCTGCGTCATGGGTCTGCACCAGACGTGTGCTTAGCTGCTGTAATCGCGTCATCGCTGTCAGGTCGGAAGCCAGCTGTTTATTGAGTGTGGCTATTTGGTTTTCCGCCCGCTTGCGCTCCGTAATATCGATGATCGAGGCGATCCATCCTCGCACGTGGCCTTGCGCGTCCTCGTCGGGCATGTAAACTCCGCGGAGAAAGCGCGTGCCGATTCGTTGGAACGGGATTTCTAGCTCGTATTCGGCGGGCCGCCCCTGCAAAACAATTTCCACGTGGGGTCGAACGGTTTCGAAAGCCTCGGCTCCCATGATTTCCGGGATGGGTCTGCCGATAATTTGCTCGGGTGTGAGGCCGAGCATCGCGGCATAGGCGCGATTGACGAAAGTATATCGGAGATCGCGACTGCATTGAGTCAGCAGTACCGGCGTGATGTCTGTGACCGCGCGCAGTTGGGAGCGCTGGGCGCGGAGATCATCTTCAGCCCGCTTTCTCTCCATAAACTGGCCGATCTGCCCACCGATATCGCCGACCATCTGGAGGAAATAATCGTCCGGCTCGCGAACCTCGCAGCTGATACATTCGATGACACCCAGAGTCTCGTCCCCTAGTTTGATCGGGAAGCCAAAGGCGCCATGCAGGCCATCTTTAATGGCTGCTGGCGCTCGTGGAAAATTGCTGTCAGTGGTCACATCGGGGATCCAGGCTGGTTTGCCAGCGCTCCAAACTCGGCCAGGCAAACCTGTCCCCGGAGTAAAGCGTCGCTTTTTCGTGTCGGCTGCAAACTCTGGCACCTGTATGGAGGGCATGTGCCACGCTTCAACGCAGCGCAATTCATTGGCAGGTCGTTCGACGTTCCATATGGCGCCCCAATCCCATCCGGCCCGTTCGCACAAAACCTGGATGATTCGAGGAGCAGCCTCTCTGAGGGAAGGCGACTCAGCCAGGATACGGCTTATCGCATCTTGAACTTGAAGACGCCGCTCGGCCCGCTTAGCCTCAGAAACCACAGAGGCGAGCACCAAAGCGGCAATCGCAATGGTCCCCATGAAAGCCTGGAGATGCAGTAGAGACGCATTGGGATCTGGATGGACAAAGGGCCCGACACCATGGAGCGTACCCACTACGGCGATGACTGCCACAATTAACGCAGAAGTGACGGCGCCGCGTTGACCGAAGCGGAACGCCGCCCACAAGAGCGGCAGAACCACTATGTATTCGGCGCTGAAAGCAGCGCCTCGTAGGAAAATCAGATAGCCCGGCAAGATCATCGAGAATAGCAGCGCTGCAGCCTCGATGACACGCTTAGGCTTCAACTCGGGATACGGCTCGGTCATCAAAATCAACAGGAAAGGAGCAACGATCAAATCCGCGACCGCGTCTCCCAACCACCAGGTGAGCCAAATGGCGGGATACCGATTCCACTCAGCGAAACCGGTTAGGGTCAAGCTGGTGACGCCGAAGGTCGCGCTCACGATAGTGCTAAGAACAGCAGCGATCAGAACAAATTTAAAAGTGTTCCTGGCTCTCTCAAAGGCTCTTGCGCCATTGGCAAAGCGGTTGATTCCCCAAGCTGCCAACAGTGCTTCCAGCGTATTACCGGTGGCAATGCCGAGCGTGGTTGCCAGCGACCCTTGCGTGGTGATGTTTACCAGAAATGCACCGAGAAAAATTCCGGGCCAGAGTCTCCAGCCCCAGAGGAGAAGAGCGGCCAACGCGATGCCAGTCGGGGGCCAAACCGCAGAGGCGCTCGCGTGTACATAGGCCCAAGAAAGTCCCAGCTTGCCAGCGCAGAAATAACCACCCGCGAGCGCCAAAATCGTCGCCAAAGTGCGCAAGCGTGGGCTCATGTTTAGTTTAGTTCTCCACTCGTTGTCGCAAGCAGCTTTGCGTAAGGAAAATCTCGTTCTTCAATTGCGATTTGGATTGAAACACGGGTGCCGAGTCCAATATTTCAGTCGCGGGCTATGAACTAAGTCTTGCCAAAATCGCGAGCAACCCGACGATACCCCAGCGTTCCGGTTTGTCAATATTATTCACTATCGGCCAACAAAGGACTAGAGTAGCGAGCCGCAAAAAAGTTGCGCCACCTCTGGTTGCGCTCTTTGTCTTTAGCAGCGCGCAAACTTCCACAACGGATACGCCAGCATTTTGAATTTGCCCAACGGAGAATATTTCCCCTCTTTGAAAAAGAGGGGCAGGGGAGATTTTGGACAAGTATGAAGTCTATTGTCGGACGAATTTGGTTTTTCCGTGATCGCCGTAGGCGGCGAGAGCGTTATTTCGGACGCGGCTCGCGTAACGACTTGTCAGGCTGCTTGAGTTCTCCGCGGCGCAGAAGCCGCACGGCGTTTACTAAGGCCCGGGCGGCGTTACGTACCTCTTCCTGAAACTTCTTGTCGCCATCCAGATCGTCGTGGCTATTGGCGTACGGTTTGTAGTAACCCACATAGCCATCAACCAAAGCTGCACGACCTGCAGCGATCAATCCCATGTCTGTCAACCAATCCGTGAGACTACGTCTGAGTGTTTCCACGCCGGCAGCGTCTCCGTGTACGACGACGGAGAATACGCGCCCGGCGAGATGGCGCGGGTAGTGCCATCCTTTGAGCTCCACTTCCTTTGCACGTTGGGGATTTTTACCGCCGGTCAGAGTCGGGTCGGGGTTGCCCCCATCTGCGCAGACCAGCCGATCGATCATGAGTTTCAGTGAACTCGGCGCCTGATACCAGTGAACTGGACACAGGATCATCACTCCATGCGCCGCCATCCAGCGCGGGTAGATTTCCGCCATCCAGTCGTTGACCTGCCCCATGGCATGGTTTGGATAGCACGAGCAAGGCCAGTGACACAGCGGCATGGCCGTGGATACACACGCTTTGCACGGATAGATGACCCGCCCGTACTCCGATGCGAGCCTACTGAGATCCAGCAGGTCGACTTCGAATCCTTTCGCAGCGACGATGATTTTTTCAGCGACTTTTGTGAGACGAAAGGTTTTCGACATTTCTCCGGGACAGGTTTGGTCGCTGCGAGTGGAGCCGTTGATGAGCAGAATGCGTGATTTCGACTTGGCGAGCTTGTGACGTTTTCCCGCTTGGGCGATGGCTTGACGAGTCTCGAGCCATTCGCTCGGGAGCGAAAACGCAGGGTCGCTAAACCCGGGGCCGGCCGGGCGCGTGCGCGGACTTTTATGATATTCAGTATAGTTTTTCCACGCCACGTCGATAATTTTTTCTAGCTCCGGCGTGACTGTGGCGAAACTTGGATCATAGAACCGTTCTCGGGCACGCTTGGAAAACTCTTCCTTGGCTAATTGGACACTTGGCGTACCTTTTCGAACCGATGGCTTCGGCATGATTCCTCCCAAAGAGTTTCAGTGTTGAGGGTCGCGTTTTGGAGCTTGGTCCAACTGTTGTGAAGTTATAGCGGCGCCGGGGCTCCCATTACAATCGCGATTGCGTCATTCGAGCCACACGAAGTGACGGTGACCCTTGATCGCCTTGTCGCGTTGAGCTGTGCTGCCGTTGTCAACGATAAATTTAGGCAGTAGTCTTATCGAATCACAGGCAGGAGCGGTCGTAGGAAAGGTTTAAGTGATTTCAGTCATTCACCATCTTCATGTGGCGGAAAACTCCATTGAAGCGCCGAAGTTCAATCGCATCAAGGCCGGCGTTTTTTTCATCATCATCGTTCTCTTGATAGTCGCCACCTACTTTTCACCGCATATCTGGCGTCATGGGGAGGCACGCGAAGCGCTGGTCATCCAGGATATCGTGAAAAATCATCGCTGGGCCTTGCCGCTCCGCAACGGCGAGTTACCGTCCAAGCCGATACTCTATCATTGGATGGCTGCGTCGTTTGCGTCGCCACTGGGGCTTTCCGATTTTACCGTCAGGTTGCCCTCGGTTGTCGGCGCAGCGCTTCTAGTCTGGGTCACTTACGCTGTGGGCGCGTTCGGTACCAATCGGAAAACCGGTTTGTTGGCGGTAGCCATTCTCGCGTCCACGTTCGAATTCTGGGATTCCGGAACGGAGGCGCGCGTCGATATGCTTTTTGCGGCGTTGATCGGCGCGGCACTGGCAGGATGGTATTTCTGGTATCGCTCAGGCCGCGAGCTTGCGCGCGCGGCAGCATATTTGTCCATCGCTTTGGCAGTCCTCGCGAAAGGGCCCGCCGGCGCAGCTCTCCCTGGAATGGTGATTTTTTGTTTTCTCGTGTTCGAGCGAGATCTTTCGACGCTGTTTAGATTTTTCTCATGGCCTTGGGTCGTGATGGTGGTCACGATTGATTTTGGCTGGTATCTGACCGCCTACCAGCGCGGCGGCGTCGATTTTTGGCACAAACAGATCATCTATGAAAATATCGATCGATACTTCGGCGCAGCGGCGTTTCACACGCATAAAAATGCTTTCTCGCAAGCCATCTGGCTCATGACCCAACTGTTTCCGTGGAGCCTTGTCCTGATATCCACGTCGGTTCGGTGGATTCGCGGGCAACGACAAGATTCCTTCGGCCGTTTTCTTCACGCTTGGTGGTTGACTATATTTGCGTTTTTCTTATTCGCCGCCGGACAACGCGCCGTATATCTGCTGCCGATTTATCCGGCGGTAGCGTTGCTCGCTGCGCGTGAATGCGCGGCATTTTTGGATGCTCGACAAAAGGCTCCGGGAAGTCCGCGAATATGGATTCAAGGTTGGGCCGCAGCCGCGGTGGTCATCGCCGTGATCGACTTTTCATTAGGGGCTGCGATACCCATCAGTCGCACGGTGAAGGAGGACAGCAACGATCAGGAGGAATTTGTCGAGGAGGCCATCCCCAAAATTCCTGCGACGGCAGCGCTGTATGCCGCGCCGGATTTTCCAGAAACGGCGCTCATCGTCCTCGCCTACCGGCTCAAGCGGGACATTCAGTCCCAGCCGATCAAGTGTCAGGGAGATTACTACTACCTGAGCGGAGGGAATTCAGGGACTACTTGTACGCCGAACACGCTAAGGACGATATCCGCTACTCGTAAACAAACGCTGCAATTACTTCACGTGTCGAACAGCTCAAATTGAGCTGGACACTTTCTGCTCTAACGCAGCAGTAAAAGTATCAGTTGCGTTCATTGCGACAATACACCATCGGGGTCGAATACCCAGCGAGGCAATGGTAACCCCTCGATTGCGCTTGCGCGCCCGTCATTAAAACAGTATGTGAGCAACAAAGGAGCCTCAGCCTAAGCGCCGAAACACTGCCTGACTGGGTAATGCTTCGCGGGAAAACGAGCAAGAGTACACGCGACGCTGAAGATGAGCTTCATCGTAAGGGAGAGGAGCGAAAAAGGAGGACGTCACATGACCCGTAAGGCTCGATCGAATGGCATCGGATTGGCAACGTTTTTCTATATTTTTGCTTGCATCTACGAGTCCTCGGTTTTCGCAGCCAGCGCTCCGGCAATCGAATCTGTCGATCAGCTTTACGAGAAGGCGAAGAAAGAAGGCGGACAGATCACGGTGTACGCTCCTCTTTCTAATCGGGCCATAGAAGTGATTCCGCCGGCATTCATGAAGAGATTTCCCGGCGTGACGGTGAACCACATCGATGCGACTCCGGATCAACTGCTGGCGCGTGTACTTGCGGAAGCGCGCGGCGGCCGGGTGCTCGCGGATGTATTCGGCGGATCGCTGGCTTACATGGCGCAGATCACCGACCAAAAATTACTTGCGCCATTGGCTTTGCCGGAAGCGGCGGTCTTTCCGGCAAACATGAAGAGCGAATTCTGGGTAGCCACCGATACGCAATTTTATATCGCTGGATGGAATACCAATCTGGTGAAAAAAGGGGACGAGCCTAAAAGTTTCGAGGACCTTGCCACTCCGAAATGGAAAGACACCCTGATGGGCGAGGCGCGCGATTTTCAAATGCTGATCGGATTCGCCAAGCGCAAATACAACAGTGATGAGAAGGCAGTCGAATTATTCAAGAGAATTGCCGCTACCCAGGTCGAGTTTCACAAGGGACATTCCCAGCTGGTGGAGTTCCTGGTAGCGGGTCAACGTCCCGTCTGCTTCACCTGCTATTCGCACCATTTTCCGCCGCGCATGAAAAAAGGCGCGCCGATACAGTCGCTGCTGACCGAGGGCGTCGGTGAAATCGGTGGCGCGGTGTCCGTCCTTCGAGGAGCGCCACACCCGAACGCGGGCTTGCTTTGGGCGCGTTGGGCGATTAGCGAAGAAGGCCAGCGAGCCTGGGCTCAGGGGGGAGAAACGTCGGCGCATCCGAACGTGGAGCCGCTTGAGAAGGTCCGGCCCGCGGCACCTTACATCCTCACGATCGATGACATTAAGGAATTTCCAAAGTATGAGAAACTCTGGAAAGAAATCTTTCAGATGCGGTGAAGTCGCTCGATCCTCGGGCACGGCGTCAGGATTGCGCAGTTTAAGTTGGCCGGTTTCGAAGTCTTGATAAAACTTCCCCGCGCTGAATTACGGCGCGGGGAAGGACTTAGGAAATTACCCGTGGTTTCTGCGGTCGCAGACGGCGTCGATGAGGGCGGGCTTACCCTGTTTGACTTGCTCGATGGCGCGTTTGAGCGCGCCTTTGAGATCGTCGGCGTTTTCGAACGGGCCTTCGCTATACCAGCCCATCGATTTCGCTAGACCCGCGAAATCCGGATCCGGACCGTAGAGATCCATGCCGATATGCGCGCGGTTGGGGTCGGTGCCGCGGGTTCTGGCGAGCACGAGCTGATGGTTCCAGTCATTGTAGTACGCTCGATTGTTGAACATCACGACAAGCATCGGGATCTGGTATTTGGCTGCGATCCAGAGCGCGCCGGCGTCGAACATGAGATCGCCGTCGGGCTGCAAATCGACGACGAGCCGGCCCGTTCCTTTGTTGGCAAGCGCCGCGCCAAGTGACAATCCGATCTGCGTGCCGGTGCCGAGCTCGCGTCCGGCGTGGCAATAGGGCCGGTCGAAGTTCCAAAGCTTCTTGCCCCAGCTGCCCAAGTCTCCTGTGGTGAGGACCCAGTCTTCGCCTTTGATCGCATCCCATACTTCGAGCGCGAGGCGCGGCACGGTCATTGGCTTAGAGTCCCACTGCTCCTGGGCCTGCTTGTTCCACTTTGCGCGGTTTTCCGCATGGCGTTTGCCGATCTCTCCTTTGCGCTTGGCAATCTTCTCGGCGAGTCCTGCAGTCTTGGCAATTCTCTCCTTCAATAGTTTCGTCAGCAACGGCGTCGTCGTAACGGGGTCGGCCGTCATGCGCTGTTGCGCGTAGAACGGCCGAGCATAGTCCATCGACCATTTGCTAATCTCGATGTCGGTAAAGCCGATATCGATCCAGGTTGCGTTCGCAGAAACTTTGCTGACGACAGTGCGCGTGGCGATGTCGCGCACGTGGGTCGGTTTCTCGAAATCGGCGATGTCGAGGGTGAGCACGACGTCGACGTCTTTGTAGCAGCCGTCAGGGTCCATGGTGAGGTTGAGCGGATGATCACTCGGAAAATTAAGCCGGGAGCCGACGTCCCACACCGAAGCGCCCAGGGTTTCAGCCAGCTCGACGATGTGATTCCAGCCATGTGGCGGGCGCGCCGCGAAGTCGGCGATGATCGCGACCCGATTAGCACCGGCCAGAGTGTTCGCCGCTTTTTCCAAAGCGACCGGATCCGCTGACGGAGCTGTCGGAACGTCGATTGCGCCAGGGGGTGGCATCTCGACATCATGTTCCAACTGCGCTTCCTGCAAGCCGGCATCGTAAACCATATAGACCGGTCCCTGGCGGGCGCTCATCATCACTGAGTAAGCACGCGCGAACGCGCCAGGGACGCCCTCGACCGTCGTCGGCTGGTAATCCCACTTGACGAAATTGCGGACCACTTCGCCTTGACCGTTGGCAGTGTGGATCCAGTCAATAAACGGACGGCGCTTGGGCTCGGCCATCGGACCCGTAGCGCCGATGATAAAGACCGGCGCGCGATCGAGATAGGCGTAGTAAATGCCCATTGGCGCGTGCAGCAAGCCGACCAAGTTATGCACAATGGAGATCATCGGCTTACCCTTGACGCGGGCGTAGCCGTGGGCGATTTGCACGGCGATCTTTTCGTGCTGGCAGAGCAGCATCGGCGGGTTATTCTCGCCGTAATTGACCAGCGAATCGTGCAGGCCGCGATAGCTCGCGCCCGGATTGAGAGCGATGTACTCGAAATCGTAGCGCTTGATCATGTCGACGATAACGTCGGACTGCCACCGTTTGTCCGATTTTTTTATGGTCTCTGCTTTTGGTGCTGGCTTTGCCATGAAATTTTCCTCCTTAAGATTTTAACCGCAAAGAACCTAACGCGGCGGAGCCGCAACCGAAAGTTGGAATATCTCGCGCAAAGACGCAAAGGCGCAAAGGTAAAAAAAGGATTCCGAACTTGGCGTCTTGGCAACTTGGCGCGAGTAAATCCTCGTTTTCATGAGCTACCGCCGTTGGGAGAATTTGCGCAAACCGCGCAAACCTTCAAGTATAGTAATGCAAAGTACGGAAATAATATATCGGACGGGTTTCGAGCCCGCCCGGTTTTGCGACCTTTACGTTCTTTGCGGCTATAACATTTCTTTCTTTGTGTTCTTTGTGCTCTCTGTGGCTAAATTTTTTCCTAAGCGTTTTCGCCGCGACGCCAGACGATGGCGTCCACAAGTGCAGGTTTGCCGGCTTTTACTTGCGCGACAGCGCGGCTTACTGCCGGGCCGATTTCCGCCGGGTCTTCGATCGGTCCCTCGGCATACCAGCCGATGCCTTTGGCAATATGTGCGAAGTCGGGCGGCGGGCCTTCGAGATCCATGCCAATATAAGCACGAGCGGGATCGGTGCCGCGCTGATGCGCCATGTGAATCTGGTGCGCCCAGTCGTTGTAGTAGGCGCGATTGTTGTACATCACGATCAGCATCGGGATCTGATATTTGATCGGCATCCAGAGCGCGCCGAGATCGAACATCAGATCGCCGTCCGGCTGAAGGTCGACGACGAGCCGGCCCGTCCCTTTGTGCGCGAGGGCGACGCCGATCGCAATGCCGATCTGCGTGCCGGTGCCGAGCTCGCGCCCGACGTGACGGTAGGGTTTGTCGAAATCCCAAACTTTGTGGACCCATTCCTTGAGCGTGTTGGCGGTGAGTACCCAATCTTCGTCCTTGATGATTTGCCAGACCTCGTGCGCGAGCCGCGCTTCGGTCATCGGCCGCTCGTTCCATTGCTCCTTCACTTGTTCCTGCCACTTTTGCCACTGACGCGCGTGTCGTTCGCCGATAGCTTTTTTGCGCTCCTCGATGCGCGACGCCGTCGTCTTATTTCCATCGATGCGCCTGCGGCAGGCCGCGGTCAACGCCGGCAGTGACAGCGCGCTATCGCCGAGCACGCGGAGATCCCAATTGTGGTGCTTGTTGTAGTCGGTCGCCCACTTGCTGATCTCGATGTCGGCGAAGCCGACGTCGATCCACTTGCAGTCCGGCGCGGTCACCACCGAAATCTCGCGTGTCTGCGTGTTGAGCTTATGCGAGCCGCGCGTCCAGTCGACCACGTCGAGGGCGGCGACGAGATCCACGCCTTTGAAGGCGTCGCTGTGAAAACTCACGCTCAGCGGGTGGCGATTGGGGAAGCCGAGACGCTTGTTGATGTCGTAAACCGATGCGCCGAGAGTCTCGGCGAGCTCCACTGTCGGTTCAAAACCGATCGGCATGCGCGCGGCGTATTCCGTCAGCAGCAATGGATTATTTGCAGCGACGAGCATGTCGGCGGCTTGTTCGACGACCGCCGGCTCAGGCGCGATGCGTGAGGGAACCTTGACCGTGTAATTCGGCAGCGCCATCTCCTCTTTGAGCGGCCTTTCCTGCATCGCCGAATCATAAACCATGTAAACCGGGCCCTGCGGCTCGCTCATCATGATCGAGTAGGCGCGCGCAAACGAATCCGGCACGCCGTGAATGCTGCCGGGCTGGTAGTCCCACTTCGTAAAACCGCGGACGACATCGCCTTGGGCGAAGGCGGTATGAATCCAGTCGATGAACGGGCGGCGGAGCTTTTCGTCCATCGGACCGGTCGCGCCAACGATAAAGACCGGGCAGCGGTCGATGTAGGCGTAGTAAATCCCCATCGGCGCATGAAGCAGTCCGACGACGTTGTGGACGATGGCCATCATTGGCTTGCCGCTCGCCTTGGCGTAACCGTGGGCGATCTGCACTGCGATCTTTTCGTGATTGCACAGCAGCATTGGCGGCTGGTTCTCGCCGTAGTTGACCAGCGAATCGTGCAGGCCACGGTAGCTGGCGCCAGGATTGAGCGCGATGTAGGGAAACTCGTATTGCTTGATCAGATCGACGATGACATCCGATTGCCAGCGCTGAGTGGATTTTTTGATGTCTGTATCGGCCATGCAGATGCCCTCCTTGGAAAACCACGCTCGCTTGATGATTGGCTAAAGCCTTTTGTTATCCGGGAAATGATCAAGCCGCAAGACCTAGCGCTCCGCGCCTGGAGCCGTTCAAAGACCTCCGCCCCAACCTTGAACTTTGAACATTGAACCTTGAACAGATTACAGCCCCAAATACGCCTGCCGCACTCGGTCATCTTGGAGAAGTTCTGAGCCAGATCCCGACATCACGATCCGGCCGTTCTCCAGCACATAAGCATATTGGGAGAGCTTGAGCGAGACGGCAACGTTTTGTTCGACCAATAAAATCGTCAGGCCTTTATGGTTGAGCACGTGAATGGCATGGAGCAGCTGCTGCACCATCTTCGGCGCGAGCCCTAAAGAAGGTTCGTCGAACATAACGAGCTCGGGACAACTCATCAAACAGCGGCCAATAGCGAGCATCTGCTGTTCACCGCCGGAGAGAGTTCCGGCGAGTTGTTTTTTGCGTTCGCTGAGGCGGGGAAAAAGCGCGAATACTTCATCGAGCGTTTGTTTCGTCCTCCCCCGGGCGCGCGGCACCATAGCGCCCATCTCGAGGTTTTCAATGGCGGTCAGAGTGGGGAAGAGCTGACGGCCCTCGGCAACTTGGCCGATGCCCAAATCACAGATTTCATGCGCGTCGAGTCCGGTGATGTCGCGGCCTGCGAATGCAATCTTGCCGCTCCGAATCCGTTCGATACCGGCGATCGCGTGGATGAGCGAGGATTTGCCTGCGCCGTTGGCGCCGACGATGCTGACGATCCCGCTTTTCGGGATTTCCATCGTAACGCCTGCAAGCGCCTGCGCATCGCCGTAAAAGAGGTCGAGGTCTTTGACTTCCAGCAGCGCACTCATATCTCGGAATCCTCGCCCAGATAGGATTCAAGCACCGCCGGGTCGCGGACGACTTGCTCTGGGGAGCCTTGCGCGATGACTTCGCCGTGATGTAACACGATGACCTTGTCTGCGAGCGCCATGACCGCGCGCATGACGTGTTCGATCAGGAGGAGAGTGATGCCGTCGCGCCGGTTCATCTCGCGCAGCAGCGCGACCAGTTGCTCGCACTCGGTCGGACGCATGCCCGCCATCACCTCATCGAGAAGGA
>WNFU01002014.1_pt1 | contig 28128 bp, 25 predicted proteins | sample 5400121 | NCBI WGS metagenome assembly WNFU01 (sample SAMN13153360, study PRJNA577476) | soil metagenome | isolation source: 100 cm soil or saprolite under grassland replicate 1 | place: USA:California | collected 2016-06-15 | reverse complement strand
GTGGCCTAATCCGCGAGTACCGGCTCACCGCGTAGCCGCGTCTGGGCGCCGCCTTCTTCGTCTCCTTAGGTAAGCGCGCGCGAGTAGCACATCGCGTCGCGCCTGGTACGTGGTGCAGCTGCGCGAGCGCCCGATCGGTCGACCAGCAGCTGTCCTCGAATGCTGATCACTCGAATCTGGATTTTCCGGCACCCACACGGTCGTCGAGGTCGCCTAGCTTGCCGTAACCGACTTGCGGCACGCTCGCCAGATCGCGAGCGAACCTACTCCGACGCGAAAGCCTGGAAGAAAGTCGGGAAGGTGCCGAGGATCCCGAGCACGATGAGCGCTGCGGCGGCGATCGCGATCGGGCGCAGGTCCCGCCTCTGGCGGCGCCAGAGCACGTGGAGGATCGCCCAGGAGCCGAAATAGGCGGCGACCGCGAGGATCGTCTTGCCCGACAAAGGGCCGACGTCCTTGCTGAACTCGAGGAAGTCGTGGATGCCGGTGCTCGCTTCGCTGAGCGTGGTGAGGAGCCCGAGCACGAACGTGCCGATCCCGGTTGCGAGCACGGCTGCAGCGACCGGGCCGGTCGGGCGGTCGATCTCCTGGAGTGCGCTGGTGTCGAAGGTCTCGCTCATGGACGCTCCGTTACGTGATCGGCGCGGTCTTCGTGATCAGGGCGCCGAACAGGCCGGCGATCGCCGCGGTCACGAACGCGCCGACGAAGACGACGAGGACGAGCAGCCGCGTGGTGCGGTTGCGGGCGAGCGCAGGGCCGTAGTAGTAGACGAGGAAGGCTGCGAGGGTGGCGAGCATCGGCGAGGTCCAGGCGATGTGCTCCTTCCATTCCATGCCGAACTTGTGCCAGTCCTCGGTGTTGCCGGAGGCGTTCGAGAGCAGGAAGTCGCGCGGGGAGCACTCGGCTCCCGGTACCTGTGCGCCCTGGCAGCCGGCGCCATTCTCGCCGGCGAGCGACTCGCGGTACCAGGGGTAGACTATCCAAGTTCCGGTGATCACGGTCGCCCAGGCGGTAACCGCCATCGCGGTGGTGCCGAGCTTGAGCCGGCGCAGGCGCTCGCTGATCCCGGCGGGAGTGACGTACTCGGTGCGCAGGCTCCAGAGGCCGGCGAGCCCGCCGGCGAAGGCGAGCAGGAAGAACGTGCCCAGGATCAGCCCGTGGATCAGCGTCCACGTCTCGCGACTCGTGAACTCCATTCCGTCCTCCGCGTCGAAGTCACGGCGATCCTCTCACGTTCGCGCGTCGACGGCCAGTCAGTGGGTCGTCGTTCCCTTCGGGTTGCCGACCTTGAGCAGGCCCACCTGTCCGAGGTCGACATGCGCGAAGGCGTGCGAGACGAAGGGGTAGAGACCGGGCTGGTCGATCTTGACGTCGAACACACCGCCGCCGCCGGCCGGGACCTGCACGGTCTGCACGCCGCGCTGAGGAGTGCCGGTGACGTTGGCGTTCGGCCAGGCGCGGTCGAAGATCGTGCCGACGACGTGGAAGTCGCTGTCGAGTGTCGGACCCGCGGCGACCACCCAGAAGCGGACCGTCTCGCCGGGATCGGCGGTCAGCGGGTGGGTGACGTACTGGTTGGCGTAGCCGTTGAACGTCGTCCAGTCCGGCATCATCGCGCGGGCCTTGGCCATGTCGAGCGAAGCCGGCTCCTTGATGCCGTCGCCGTTGAGGTACCACTCGCTGGCGACGAGGACGTACTCCTTGTCTGCCTTCGGCAGCGGGTGCGTGGTTGGGGTGACGACGATCGCGCCGTACATGCCGTTCGCGATGTGCGCCAGGACCGGCTTGGTGCCGCAGTGGTACATGAAGACGCCGGGGTCCGAGGCCTTGAAACGGAAGGTGAACGATTGGCCGGGCATCACGTCCCTGAAGGCGACGTTCGGCGCGATGCGTGCAGCGTGGAAGTCGATCGAGTGCGGGATCGCGCCGCCGTTGGTCAGCGTCATCTCGACTGTCTGCCCCTCGCGCACGTGCACGATCGGGCCGGGAGCGCCGTGGCCGCTGAACGACCACGTGTTGTACTTCACGCCCGGCGCGACCTCGACGGTCATGTCCTTGAGCGTCATGTGCACCTTGACCACGTCACCGGCCGGGACCGGAGGCAGCGCCGCGTCGTACGCCTTGTGCGCCTTCGCAAGCTCCTCGGCGTTGTCCGGCACGACGCCGGCGAAGCTGTTCAGCGGGAGCGCCGTGTTGTGATCGGTGGAGTGGTTATGGCCGGATGTCACGGCCGGCGTCGTCGCGGACGCGCCGGATTCGCGCGCATCGCGCGCGTCGGACCACATCATCATGGCGAAAAAGCCCACCACGGCGACCGTGAAGCCGAGGAGTATCGCCGCGAACTTGAAGAACGCGCCCGAGTCGGTCTCGACGCGGGGTGTGCGGTCGTACGGGTAGGCGGGGCGTGAGGGCATTCAGGTTCTCTCCTTCGATTCGTGTCCTGAACCGACGGTAGGGCGCATCCGGCGCTCGGGCAGTGCGGCGTAGCCGCAGATCGATCCGCACCAATCCGCAGACCTTGTTGCGGGTTTGCCGCAACCGCCTAGCGATTTGAGGCTCAGTAGTCGGGGCCGCTAGGTCGCGCGCCAGCCGGAATCCACCGTCGGCGCCTCGACGTGGTCCTCGACGGACCGCGTGAATGCCCGCACGATGGCGTACCCGATCACGCCCAAGGTCCCGAACGTGAAAGCGAACGTGACGATCGTCCAGAGAATGGTCATGGTCCCTCCTTTCTGTGCCGCCCAGCGTGGTTCACGCAAGCCCGCGGCACATCCGCGCCGACACGCACCCCTGATCGGGAGAAACCCCGAAAGCGAGCGCGCTAGGGCGCGACCGGCGTGAGCCTGACCGCGTCGGCGACCTCGCGCGCCCAGGCGTGGATCGCCTTCCAGTCGCGCGCGTCGGAGGCGTCCAGCCTGTTGAACGGAAAGCGAAGCTTGGCCGGGTCGACAACGCCGCCGAAGATGGCCGTCAGGTCGGGGTCGACCGACGCGTGCGCGAGGCTCTTCTCGAGCTGGGCCCGCGAACCGGCGATGCCGTCTTCCGAGATCGTGCGCGGTCCCATGCCGAAGACAGCGAGGCGACGGGCCGCCAGGGCATCCCGGTGACGCGTCAGCAACTTCCGGGCGTCCTCGTGCAGGCGCCCCATGTAGATCGCCCCACCCAGCACGACGGCGTCGTACGGCTCGACGTCTTCGACCTCGCCGGCGGAGCGAAGCTCGACGGTGAGCCCGAGCTCGCGCAGCGTGCCGGCGATCGCCTCCGCAACCTCGCGTGTGGAACCTCGCTTCGTCGCGTACGCGACGAGCGCGCGCTCTCGATCAGGAAGCTCGGCCATCGGGATCGAAGGTATCCCGGGCGACCTTGCCGTTCATCAGCGGAGACGCCGACCTCGCTTGCGGCCTTTCCGCGGTCCGGTTGCGCGACGTCGCGGATGACCCACTCGACTCGTCGCGCGAGGCTCGTTCCGGATGACCGAGCTCACGACACGTGCGCCGACACGCAGAGCCAAGGCGCGGCCGCGATGGCGCGCACGCTTGCCCGACGCGCTCGACCGGCGATTCGAGGCGATCGTCTTCGACTGGGACGGGACTGCCGTCCCGGACCGCGACGCAGATGCGAGCACACTCTGCGCGCTCGTCGAGGAGCTTTCCGTTAGCGGTCTCGACCTCGTCGTGATCACGGGTACGCACGTCGGCAACGTTGACGGCCAGCTCGCAGCGCGCCCGCCCGGTCCCGGCCGTCTCTTCTTCTGCGTCAACCGCGGCTCCGAGGTCTTCGAGGCCGACGCGACAGGCCTTCGCTTGGTGTACCGCCGCGAGGCAACCGCCGAAGAAGACGCCGCGCTCGACGCCGCCGCCACGGCAACGGTCGCCGAGCTTGCGTGCCGCGGCATCGCCGCCGAGATCGTCTCGGAGCGGCTGAACCGCCGAAAGATCGACCTGATCCCCGACCCCGAATGGGCGGATCCACCGAAGGCGCACATCGCGGAGCTGCTGGCCGCGGTGCAGGCGCGTCTGCATGCCGCCGGACTCGCCGGGCTCGGCGACGCTGTCGAGATCGCGCTCGCGGCCGCGCGCGAGGCAGGACTGCCCGACGCGCGCGTGACGAGCGACGCGAAGCACGTGGAGATCGGGCTAACGGACAAGTCCGATTCGGCCCGCTGGATGTTCGGCGACCTGCTCGCGCGCGGCATCGGTCCAGGCCTCGTGCTGGTTGCCGGCGACGAGTTCGGGACGCTCGGCGGGCTGACCGGGAGCGATTCCTTCCTGCTCGTCCCGGAGGCCGCTCGCGCGACGGCGGTGTCCGTCGGGGCCGAGCCCACGGGGACGCCGACGAACGTCCTCTCGCTCGGCGGCGGTCCCGAGACGTTCCTCGCACTGCTCTCCGACCAGCTCGAGCGCCGCCGTCGCCGCGACGTCCCCGACGTCGACGGAGATCCGGAGTGGACGTTCCAGGTCAAGGGACTCGATCAGCAGCTGGAGCGCGTGCACGAGTCGCTGCTGACGCTCGCCGACGGCCGCCTGGGCACCCGCGGAAGCCCCGTCGTCGGCAACGGCGCGACGGCTCCTGCGGCGGTGCTCGGCGGCGTCTACGACGGAAACGGCCCCACGACAGCGCTCGCGCGCGCGCCCCTCTGGGCCAGGCTATCGGCGTCTCGCACGCTGCGACCGCGGCGTCGTCTCCTCGATCTCCGAACGGGACTGCTGCGCGAGGACGGACCGTTGACGTCGATCCGGTTCTCCTCACTCGCGCGCCCGGGCACCGTCGTGCTGCGCGCATCAGGTCCGGCAGAGCTGCTCCCATACGGGCGCCGACGCGTCCTCGGCAGCCACGTGCGGGCCGCGCTCAAAGACCGGCGGCGGGGCCCCGTGCTGGAGCGGCTGGGCGCCTATGACTCTGAAGAGAGCGTGGCGCTGGCGGCGCTGGCGCAGGCGGAGTCGGCGGGATTCGATCGCCTCCTGCGGGAGCAGCGCGAGGCCTGGGCCCGCCGATGGGTCGAGGCGGATGTCGTGGTCGAGGGTGATCCGGAGCTTCAGCGCGCAATTCGCTTCACCCTCTTCCATCTGATGGGCTCCGTCGCCTCGAGCGGTGAGGCGGCCGTAGGCGCGCGCGGCCTCAGCGGCCCCGGCTACCGCGGCCACGTCTTCTGGGACACCGACGTCTTCGTGCTGCCCTTCCTGGCCACGACCCACCCCGAGGCGGCGCGCGCGATGCTCGAGTACCGCGTCCGCCGCCTGCCCGCCGCACGCGCAGCGGCACAGAAGCTCGGCCGCGCAGGGGCGCGATTCGCGTGGGAGTCGGCCGGGGACGGCGTCGACGTGACGCCACCCTCGGCGCGCCTTCCGACGGGCGAGCTGGTCCGGATCCGCACCGGCGAACTGGAGGAGCACATCGTCGCCGACGTCGCCTGGGCCGCTTCCCTGTACCTCGACTGGACCGGTGACGCCGATTTCGAAGCGGGGCCCGGCCGCGAGCTCTTCGTCGAGACCGCACGCTACTGGGCTTCGCGCGTGCGCTACGACCGGGAGGGCCGCGCGCACATCTTCGGCGTGATCGGGCCCGACGAGTACCACGAGCCTGTCGACGACAACGCGTTCACGAACGTGATCGCGCGCTGGAACCTGAGGCGCGCCGCGAGCGTCGACGGAGTGGACGGGCGCGAGCGAGCGCAGTGGCTGGCGGTCGCCGATGCGCTGGTCGACGGCTACGACGAAGCGACCGGCATCTACGAGCAGTTCGCCGGCTTCTTCGATCTCGAGCCGATCGTGATCGCGGAGGTCGCACCGCGACGGCCGATCGCCGCCGACCTGCTGCTCGGCGCCGAGCGCACGGCCGGAGCGCAGGTGCTCAAGCAAGGTGACGTCGTCATGCTCCACCAGCTCGTCCCCGACGAGGTTGCATCCGGGTCGCTCCTGCCGAACCTCGACTTCTACGAGCCGCGGACGGCGCACGGCAGCTCGCTCTCGCCCGCGATCCACGCGTCCTTGCTCGCGCGCGCCGGGCGCTACCGCCCCGCCCTCGAGGCGCTTCGCATCGCGGCGCGAATGGACCTCGACGACCTGACCGGCAGCACCGCAAGCGGCGTTCACCTCGCGACGATGGGCGGCCTCTGGCAGGCGCTTGCGTTCGGGTTCGCCGGCGTGCGCCCGCGGGGGGACCGCGTCGTCGTCGATCCGCGGCTACCCCCGGAATGGAACGCGCTCGAGCTCGGGCTGCGTTTCCGCGGAGCGCCGTTCCGGCTTCGCATCGAACGCGGCGGCGTCAGCGTGGAATCGCGCGCCCTGGTCGTGCACCGCGTCAACACGCACTGGGAGGTCGGATCACCATGAGGAAGGTTCTCGCAGCGCTCGACAACAGCCTGGCGGGCAATCCGGTCCTCGCGGCCGGGACTGCCCTGGCCGAGCTGCTCGGCACCGACTTCGAGGCGGTGCACGTCGAGGTCGACGGTGACCGCACCGCGCGCAACGCCGCCGCGTCGGCCGGCGTGGCGCTTCGGATCCTCGCAGGGCCGGTCGTGGAGCGGCTTGTCGAGGCGGCAGAACCCGACGACGTTGCGGCCTTCGTGATCGGCGCACGCGGCACGCCCGGCGGGCGACTGCCGCTGGGCGGAACGGCCCTGAGCGTCGCGACTGCGCTGCTCAAGCCGGTCGTCGTCGTGCCGCCGGACGCGCTGGTGCCGAAGACGTTCCGGCGTGTCCTCGTCCCGCTCGAGGGGACGCTGTCGACCTCCCTTGCGCCGCGGTCTATCGTGGCGCTCGCAGGCAAGATCGAAGTCATCGCACTGCACGTCCACGAGGAGGATTCGATTCCCGGGTTCACCGACCAGCCGCAGCACGAGCACGCCGAGTGGGCACAGGAGTTCTTGGCGCGCTGGTGTCCGTCGGGGATCGGGACCGTGAAGCTCGAGTCGCGCGTCGGCAGGAGCGACGTCCTCATTCCGAACGTCGCCGACCAGTGCGGTTGCGACCTGATCGCGCTCGGTTGGTCGCAGGACCTGGCGCCCGGACGCGCGCCCGTGGTCAGGGCGGCGCTGGAGCGCTCGCGCGTGCCGGTCGTGCTCGTTCCCGTCGTCGCCGCTTCGGCGGCCTCGGTGGCCGCGTGACGGGTGTTGCAGAAGAGATCACGACGGGGCCTCTGCCACCTGACGAGCTGCGCCTGATTCACGCCTACTGGCGCGCCGCGAACTACCTCTCTGTCGGGCAGATCTACCTGCTCGACAACCCGCTGCTCCGCGAGCCGCTCGAGCTCGAGCACGTGAAGCCGAGATTGCTCGGCCACTGGGGCACGTCGCCTGGGCTCAACCTCCTCTACGCGCACATGAACCGTGCGATCAAGGCGCACGACCTGAACGCGATCTACGTGACCGGACCCGGACACGGCGGACCGGCGCTCGTCGCGAACACGTATCTCGAAGGCACGTACAGCGAGGTGTATCCGCACATCGGCCGCGACGAGGAAGGTCTGCGGCGGCTATTTCGGCAGTTCTCGTTTCCGGGCGGGATCCCGAGTCACGTCGCGCCGGAGACTCCCGGGTCGATTCACGAGGGCGGCGAGCTCGGCTACGCGCTCGCGCACGCGTACGGCGCCGCGTTCGACAACCCCGACCTGCTCGTCTGCTGTGTCGTCGGCGACGGCGAGGCCGAGACGGGCCCGCTCGCCGCGAGCTGGCATTCGAACAAGTTCGTCGATCCGCCGCGCGACGGAGCGGTGCTGCCGATCCTGCACCTGAACGGCTACAAGATCGCGAATCCGACGGTGCTCGCTCGGATTCCCGAGGAAGAGCTCGCGGCGCTGATGCGCGGCTACGGGCACGAGCCGTACTTCGTCTCCGGTGACGACCCGCTGCAGGTGCACCAGGAGCTCGCGGCCACCCTCGACGGCGTCGTCGACGAGATCCGCCGGATCCAAGGCGGCGCGACGAGCGAGCGGCCGCGCTGGCCGATGATCGTGCTGCGGACGCCCAAGGGCTGGACCGGGCCGAAGGAGGTCGACGGGAAACCGGCCGAGGGCTCGTTCCGGTCGCATCAGGTGCCGCTGGCCAACCTGCGCGAGCGGCCGGATCATCTCGCCGCACTGGAGGCGTGGCTGCGGAGCTACCGGCCCGAAGAGCTCTTCGACGAGCAGGGCACGCTGCTGCCGGAGCTGGCGGCGCTCGCTCCCGAGGGCGAGCGCCGCATGGGCGCAAACCCGCATGCGAACGGCGGCCTCCTCCTGCGCGACCTCGAGCTGCCCGACTTCCGCGACTACGCCGTCGAGGTGGCGGTGCCGGCCCAGTCGTCGAGCGAGGCGACGCGCGTGCTCGCCGGCTTCCTGCGCGACGTCATCCGTCGAAACGCCGATCGCTTCCGGCTCGTCGGCCCCGACGAGACGGAGTCGAACCGCCTCGGCGCCGTCTTCGAGGCGACCGATCGTGCGTGGGCGGCGCGGATCGAGCCCAACGACGAGCATCTCGCCCGCGAGGGTCAGGTGCTCGAGGTGCTGAGCGAGCACATGTGCCAGGGCTGGCTCGAGGGCTACCTCCTCACCGGCCGGCACGGGCTCTTCAGCTGCTACGAGGCGTTCATCCACATCGTCGACTCGATGTTCAACCAGCACGCGAAGTGGTTGAAGGTGACGCGAGACATACCGTGGCGCCGTCCGATCGCGTCGCTCAACTACCTGCTCACCTCCCACGTCTGGCGGCAGGACCACAACGGGTTCTCACACCAGGATCCCGGCTTCATCGATCACGTCGTGAACAAGAAGGCGGAGATCATTCGTGTGTATCTGCCGCCGGACGCGAACACCCTGCTCTCGGTGATGGACCACTGCCTCCGCTCGCGCGACTACGTGAACGTCGTCGTCGCGGGCAAGCAGCCGGCGCTCGACTACCTGTCGATGGACGACGCGATCGCGCACTGCACGCGCGGGCTCGGGATCTGGGACTGGTCGAGCAACGACGAGGGTGCGGAGCCGGACGTCGTGCTCGCCTGCGCCGGCGACATCCCGACGCTGGAGACGATCGCAGCGGTCAGCCTTCTGCGGCAGCACCTGCCCGACGTCAAAGTTCGCGTCGTCAACGTCGTCGACCTGATGCGCCTCCAACCGGACACGGAGCACCCGCACGGCCTGCCCGACCGCGAGTTCGACGCGCTCTTCACGACGAGCCGCCCGATCGTCTTCGCGTACCACGGCTATCCGTGGCTGATCCACCGCCTCACCTACCGGCGCCGGAACCACGCGAACCTCCACGTGCGCGGCTACAAGGAAGAGGGCACGACGACGACGCCCTTCGACATGGTGATGCTGAACGACATCGACCGCTTCCGTCTCGTGATCGACGTGATCGACCGTGTGCCCGGCCTCGGCCCGCAGGCCGCGCACGTACGGCAGCTGATGGCGGACGAGCGGCTCCGGCATCGGCAGTACACGCGCGAGGTGGGCGACGACATGCCGGACGTCCGGGACTGGACCTGGGGCTCCGTCGAGCCTCCCCGCGGCGTTCCGAGCTGACGACGGCGGTACGCTTGCTCGATGGAGCAGGGCCACGCCCCCGTGCGGGAGCAACGGCTTCAGCGCCTGATCGAGGTCGGCCGCGCCCTCGTCGCCGAGCTCGATCTCGAGGCCGTTCTCGAGCGCGTCCTCGACGCGGCGCAGGAGCTGACCGGGGCGAAGTACGCTGCGCTCGGTGTGCTCGACGAGAACCGCTCGCAGCTCGAGCGATTCCTGACCCGGGGCATCGACGAGGAGACGCACAAGGCGATCGGTGAACTGCCGCGCGGGCGAGGCGTCCTCGGCGTCCTCATCACCGACCCTCAACCGCTCCGGCTCACCGACGTCGGCGAGCACCCGCGATCGTACGGCTTCCCCCTCGGCCATCCGCCGATGCGGGGCTTTCTCGGCGTGCCGATCCTCGTCCGCGGCCAGGCCTTCGGGAACATCTATTTGACGGAGAAGCAGTCCGGCGACTTCGACGAGGACGACGAGAACGCGCTCGTCACGCTCGCCGACTGGGCCGCGATCGCGATCGGCAACGCGCGCGCCTACGCGGAGGTCGAGGAGCGTCGAACCGAGCTCGAGCGTGCGGTCGGGACACTCGAGGCGACGACCGAGATCGGCCGGGCGCTTGCGGGCGAGACGGACCTCGACCGCATCCTCGAGCTGGTGGTCAAGCGCGGACGCGCGTTGACGGACGCCCGCGCGGCGCTCGTGCTCCTCGTGAGCGGGAACGACCTGGCCGTGGCATCAACCGCAGGAGAGCTCGATCAGTTGCTCGTCGGGCAGCGCATTCCGATCGATGGGTCGGTCGCAGGCCAGGTGCTCGCCGCGGGAAAGCCCGAACGGCTCGCCGACGCTCCCGGGACGCTTCGGTTCGGGCTCGCCGAGGAGACGAAGGCGAAGACGGGGCTGTTCGTGCCGCTCGTCTTTCGCGGGCGCGCGCTGGGCGTGCTCGCAGCGTTCGATCGGCTGCGCGATGGGCCGGAGTTCAGCGGTTGGGACACGCAGGTGCTGAGCGGCTTCGCCGCGAGCGCCGCGGCCGCCGTCGCCACGGCGCAGGGCGCCAGCGCGCAGGCGCTCCGCCGAAGCATCGCCGCCACGGAGCGGGAGCGCGCGCGGTGGGCACGCGACCTCCACGACGAGACGCTCCAGTCGCTCGCCGCACTCAAGCTCATCCTCGGCTCGGCTCGACGTGCACGAGATACGGCCGAGCGCGAGTCGGCGCTCGAGCAGGCCGCGGAGCAAATCGACCTCGCCGTGCGCGAGCTGCGGAGCCTGATCACCGACCTGCGACCGGCGGTGCTGGACGAGTACGGGCTGGAGCCTGCGCTCGAGGCACTCGTCGATCGCATGCAGCAGCTGACCGGCGTGTCGATCGCCCTGCGCATCGAGCTCGATCCGAAGCTCGGGAGGCTGGCGCAGCAGGTCGAGGACACGCTCTACCGTGTGGTCCAGGAGGCGCTTTCGAACGCAGCGAAGCACTCGGGCGCGACGCGCGCCGAGGTCAGCGTCCGCGTAACTGACGGCAGCGTCGAGGTCTCGGTGCGCGACGAGGGCGCCGGGTTCAGGCCCGAGCAGGAGACCACCGGGTTCGGGCTGCTGGGCATGCGCGAGCGCGTCGCGCTCGTCGACGGGACGATGACGGTCGAGTCCGAGCCGGGGGCGGGAACGCTGATCCGGGTCTCGCTGCCCGCAACGCGGGCCGAGCGGCGCGACCGTCCTGCGCTCAGCGCCTGATCGCTCAGGCGGCGACCGAGACTCCGATTGCTGCGCCGATCCCGTAGGTGACGGCGGCCGCGGCCGTCCCCGAGAGGAACACGGCCACGCCCATGACCAGGCTCAGGTTCGAGACCAGGCCGTCGTTCGCGCCCAGAACTGCGGCGCGCGATGCGTTCCCGCCGTCTGCCCGGTGACGACCCTTTAAACGCGCGAACGTGGCGCGCGTCCCGCCGCCCCGCCGGGCAAGCAGAACGTCGTGTGCCGTCATCGGACCAGAACGTGCTCGCGCGCGACGTCCACTGCGACGACGTCGGAGATCAGCACGACGAGGCGGCCGTCCTCGCCGCCGACGACCAGCGCCGCGGGGTCGCCGTTGTCGTCGAGCTGGACCTCTTCCACGTAGCCGAGCCTGCCGAGCGGGCAGTCGACCTGGAACTCCTCGCAGTTGCGCAGCGCCCATGCCGCCGTCCAGCAGGATCGCGTCCGGGTGATCGGCTCGTATGCGGTACCAGGCATGCCCCCTCCTTCGCTGTCGATACGGCGAGGGCGGCCGTGGGGCCGCCCTCGTTCGCGAGCGGAGTCGCCGCTCAGCTCGTGGCTGCTACGACTCCCTGCACCTTCGCCTCTTTCTCAGGCGCGGTGCTCCGGCTGAGTGCGCCGCCGATCGCCAAGACGAGGAAGCCGATCCCCGTCAAGAGCAGGGCTACACCGACCACGATCCCGAAGAGGGACAGCTGCTCGGCCATGTACGACGTGTTCAGCGCCGTCGTCAGCGCGGTCTCGGTCACCCACAGGTTGCGGAGCCCGTTCTCGACCGGCTGGCCGGTCTTCGGATCCTTCGCTGCGAGCGCCTCGTCGTTCGTCTCCTTGCCGGCCGGGGTCAGGAAGCGGCCCATCTCGGCGTACCGCTTGCCGCCCGTGGCCTCCAGCGCATGATGCTCCATGACGTTGGCGAACTGCTTCGCCTCGGCGCCCGTGTCGATGACCTGACCCGGCTGGAGCTTCCCGTTCGTGATCTGGGCGGCGTCGGGTGTCGCGGTGATCTGCTGCTCCGCGATCGCGTCCCGAACCTGGCTGCGGCCGTTGACGCCCATCGCGATCGCGATGACGCCGAACGCAACCAGCACGCCTCCGGCAATCCATCCACCGTATTCGAAGAACTTCCTCATGGCGACTCCTTTTCTCGCTTCTTCTCGTCGCTCCGAGTGTCCGCGAGGGGAGGCGCCGGGGCATCCGGACGCCGCCGCACCGTGGTTGCGGGGTTTCCGCAGATTTCGAGGGAAAGACCGCGACGGATACCGTATCCGCGTGCCGATCCGGGTCCTGCTCGTCGACGATCACGCGGTGGTTCGCTCCGGGCTGCGGCGCGTCCTCGAAGCCGAAGCGGACCTCGAGGTCGTGGCGGAAGCCGGAAGCGTCCGCGAAGCCGTCTTCGAGGCCCGGTCGCACAAACCGGACGTGATCGTCATGGACGTCGGCCTGCCGGAGACGAGCGGGATCGAAGGCACGCCCGCCGTGCTTCATGAGGCTCCGGATGCCAAGGTCCTCGTGCTCTCGATGCAGGACGACCCGCGGTACGTCCAGGAGGCGTTCGCGGCCGGGGCCCGAGGCTACGTGCTCAAGGAAGCCGCGGACACCGACGTCGTGGAGGCCGTGAGACAGGTCGCCAACGGAGGGCAGTACCTCCACCCCGCGCTCGGGGCGCGCCTGATCGAGTCCGAGGCGCGCCGGCGCCACGAGGAAGAGGCGGACCCGCTCTCGGAGCGCGAGCGCGAGGTCTTGCGCATGCTCGCCCTCGGTCACACGAACCAGGAGATCGCGAAGACGCTGTACATCTCGGTGCGAACCGCCGAGTCGCACCGCGCGCACATCATGCAGAAGCTCCGCCTGACCACGCGCGCGGAGCTCGTCCGCTACGCGCTCGCCCACGGGCTCCTCGAGGCAGAGCCGGACGTCGGTCCTCAGTAGTCACCCGCAAGCCGAACCGGCGCCGACCCGGATGTCCCCGGCGGCTCGGAAGATGACTCTTCGCCAATGAGTACGAGGCATCGGGTCCTGATCGCGGGCGGCGGGGTCGCAGGCCTCGAGGCGATGCTTGCCCTGCACGAGCTCGCTTCGGAGCAGGTGGACGTCGAGCTGATCGCCCCGGAGCCGCGCTACTGGTACCGGCCGCTCGCCGTCGCTGAGCCGTTTGGTCTCGGCGAGGTTCGCTCGTTCGACCTCGCCGAGGTCGCGCATGAAGCCGGTGCGCAGTTCACGCCCGGAGAGCTCTTCGCGATCGATGCCGGCGCGCGCGTCGCACACGCGCTGACCCGGACCTTCGAGTACGACTCGCTCCTGCTCGCGTGCGGAGCAGTGCCGCGCTCGGTGCTGCCCGGCGCAATCACGTTTCGCGGCCCGGCGGACACCGAGCTGATCACCGAGCTGCTGCACGAGCTCGACGCCGGAACGGTGAGCCGCGTGGTCATCGCGGTCCCGCTCGGGACGTATTGGTCTCTCCCGGCATACGAGCTCGCACTGTTGATCGCGAACTACGCAGAGAGCTCCGGGCGCGACGTCGACGTCGCGCTCGTGACGCCCGAGGACAAGCCGTTGATGCTCTTCGGGACCGCTGCACGCGATGCGGTCGAGAGGATGCTCGCGGGTCGCGGAGTCGCGCTCCACGCCGGCGTGTGCGCGACCGAGTTCCAAGACGGCGAGTTGCGCTTGACGCCGCAGGCCACGATTCCGGCCGACCGGGTCATCGCACTGCCGCGGCTGTACGGGCGCCAGATCGACGGCCTCCCCCAGACGCGCGCCGGCTTCGTCGTCGTCGACGCCAACGGCAGGGTCGAAGGCCTGTCGGATGTGTTCGCCGCCGGTGACCTGACGAACTTCCCGGTGAAACAGGGCGGCATCGCGGCGCAGCAAGCCGACGCCGCAGCCGAGGCGATCGCCGCCAGCGCAGGAGCCGAGATCGTGCCCCAGCCGTTCCGGCCCGTGCTGCGAGGTCTGCTCTTGACGGGCAGCATGCCCCACTACCTCCGACGCGACGTCGCGCGCGGCGCGAAGGGCACCGTGAGCATCGATCCCCTCTGGTGGCCTCCGGCGAAGATCGTCGGCCGCCGACTCGCGCCGTTCCTCGCCGGGATGGCGGACGTGCGCCACGCAGAGGACGCGCCCGACGGCGCGGTCGAAGTGGAGGTGCCGCTCGAGCCGGAGGACGTCTCGCGCCTCGTGAGCGAGCAGGCGTCGCAGCCGGCGCACGGCGATGAAGCCGACGAGCCGACTGCCGGCGACTTGATGTTGACGGAGGTTCTCGTCGTCGAGCCCGAGGACACGTTGGGCGAAGTTGCCGAGCAACTGCGTGCGCGCGACCTGGGCTCGGTGCTCGTCGCCGAGTACGGGCGATTGATCGGGATCTTGACCGCGCGCGACCTGCTCAGCGCCTTCGCGGGGCGGATCCACTCGAGCGAGGCACGCGTCCGCGAATGGATGACCGCCGAGCCGATCACCGTCACTCCCGCGACGCCTGTCTCCACGGCGCTGCAGCTGATGAACGAGCACGCCATCCACCATCTCCCAGTCGTCGACGGCGAGCGCGCCGTCGGAATGGTCGGTATGCGCCAGGTCGCGCGTGCCGTCGCCGAGCGCACCCGCACCCACATTGGACTCGGGTTCTGAGCGATGACGGAGCTGCTGCACGGGCAAGGCAAAGAGCTCGCCGAGACCACGGTGCTCAAGGCGATGCATCCAGGCGTGCTGAAGTGCCGCCCCGATGCATCTCTGCGGTCCGTCGCCGAGCTCCTGTCCGCGAACGGCGTTCACGCGGTCATCGTCTACGAGCAGGACGTGCCGTCCGCCGAGGTCGTACCGTGGGGCGTCATCTCCGCGCAGGACCTCGTTGCGGCCGCGCTCGTGCGCGATGTCGACGAGCAGGTGGCCGCAGCGACTGCGGCAACCCCGCTCGTGCTGATCGCGGGCGACGAGACGCTCGAGCGTGCCGCGCAGCTGATGACGGAGCACGCGGTCACGCATCTCGTGGTCGTCGAGCGTGAGACCATGCATCCGGTCGGCGTGCTGTCCACCCTCGACATCGCCGCCGCACTGAGCGGTATCCGGGTTCGTTCGGGGCCTCCGCGCGCATTCCGCGTGGCGACTTAGACGTTTTCGGTCAGCACCCGCTCCGTCTCCCTGGCGATCACGAGCTCCTCGCGCGCCGGCACGACCTCGACCCGGAAGTCGCCGAGGAAGGCGAGTCGCCCCGCGATCGCAGCGCGGACGTCCTCGCGGTTCTCGCCGATCCCGCCGGTAAACGCGAGCACGTCCAGCCCGCCGCACGCCGCGGCCATCGCGGCCGCTGTCGTTGCGACGCGATACGTGAAGACCGCGAACCCGAGCGGGTCATCGAGCCCGCCGAGCGCTCCGAGCCCTGACTCGTGCTCCAACCCGCGCTCGAGCTCCTCGCGCGTCAGACGTCCATCGAGCAACCACAGCAAGGCTCCCGGATCGACCGAACCCGAGCGTGTCTGCATCGGCACGCCCTCGAGCGGCGAGAAGCCCATCGACGTGTCGACCGATCGGCCGTCGCGGACCGCCGTGACAGAGCAGCCGCCCCCGAGGTGACAGACGACGAGACGCGACACGGGCAGTTGCTCGGCTACCCATTGCACCGAGAGCCCGTGGAAGCCGAAGCGCCGGATCCCCCACTCGTCGCGCCACCGCGCCGGCACGGCGTACGTCGCCGCTTCTGTGGGGATCGTCGCGTGGAAAGCGGTGTCGAAGACGGCGACGTGGCGAAGATCCGGCAGCGCGGTACGCGCCTCGCCGAGCGCCCGCAGGGCCGGCCCGTTGTGCAGCGGCGCCAGCGTCGATGCCTCGCGAATTCCCCGCTCGACCTCTGCCGTCAGCTCCACAGGCTCGACGAAACGGCCGCCGCCGTGGACGATGCGGTGCCCGACGGCGTCCGCGTCTTCGTAGCCCGCAACCTCGTGGGCGATTCCGTCGCGCACGACTGACAGCTTGAGACTCGTCGAGCCGGCGTTGACGGTGAGGACTCTCATCTCTTGCGGGACGGTACGAAATGCGGAGGTGGCCCGTCTCCGGGCCGCCTCTGCGCTCCGTGTGGCCGCTTGCCTCAGCGGACGATGACCTTCAGCGTGAGGACGTTGTCCTCACCGATGGTCTTCATGTCCATTCCGGGGTAGTCCTCACCGAACCGCGTGATGAACCGGTACTGGCCGGGACTGGTGAACGTGATGTAGGCGTGCGCGCCTATCCGCGCCATGCGGGCCGACCCGATCGTGACCTTGGGGCCTGCCGTCTGGATCAGCGTGTGGCGCATGATGTCGTTGTTCGTGAACGTGACCAGCGCGCCGCGGGCGACTCCCATCGTCGAGGAGGCTCTGTACGCGCCTCCGTTGACGGACCATGTGTGGCAGCCGCGGGCCTGGTGGCGAATCTGCACCGAATTCCGGACACCCCCGGCGGCGGCGGGCAGCGCGGCGACAAGCGCGATCGTCCCCGCGAGTGCGATTGCTTTCTTCATCACAACCTCCTCGATTGCCCGCATCGTGGCGCGGCGGCGGGAGGGAGTCATCAGCGCGTTCGCTGAATGGAGATCCGTACTTCTCGCCGCTACCAGGTCTTCGTGCGTGGCCGGATTTCAGCGAAACTGAGGCGAACGCGCGCGTCGACCGCGACGCAGCCGTCCGGTCCGGCGACGACGGGATTCAGGTCGAGCTCCGCCACTTCGGGCAAGTCCTCGCCGAGCGCCGACAGGCGGTGCAGGAGGTCGACGAGAGCGTCGGCGTCGGCCGCCGGTTTCCCGCGATACCCGCGCACCAGCGTGCCCGTCTTGCCGCCCAGCACGAGCTCCTGGGCGTCGACGTCCGTGAGCGGGGCGATTGCAACGCCTGCGTCGCCGATCAGTTCGGCGAACACACCTCCGGGCCCGAGCGCGACGAGCGGACCGAAGAGCGGATCCTGGACGACGCCGGCGAGCAGCTCGGCGCTCCCCGCTCGCATCGGCTGCACGAGCACAGGCCCACCGATCCGTTCCGCCGCGGCGCGCACGTCGTCCTCGGTCCTCAGGTCGAGGGCGACCCCGCCGCTCTCGGTCTTGTGGACCCCGGCGAGCGCGGTCTTCACGACGACAGGGAAGCCGAACCCGCGTGCAACGCGTGCGGCCTCCACCGGCGTCTGAGCGACGGCCTGCTCGACGACCGGGATCCCGTACGCGTTCAACAGGGCACGCGCGTCGTCAGGGTCGAGCCAGAGATCGTGCGCCTGCCCGAGCGCGCGCGACACGAGCGCCCTGGCCGCATCGCGATCGATTCCGTCCACGTCGGGCACTGCACCCGCCGGCCGGCGTAGCCAATCCGCGCGCGCGGCCGCGCGGCCGAGCGCCCTCGCCGCCGACTCGGGATATGGGAACGCCGCGATCCCGGCGCGCGAGAGTGCGGGAGGGATGCCTCGCGCGTCCATCAGCACCGCGACGATCGGCTTCTCGGTTCCCGACGCAACGCGAACGACCGCCTCCGCGACCTCGTCCGCACCCGCTGTGACCGGCGGGACGAAGAGGACGATCGCGGCGTCCACCCCGCGGTCCGCGAGAACGATCGGAAGCGCATTCTCGTAGCTGGACGCCGTGGCCGAGCCGAGCATGTCGACGGGATTCGACAGGCTCGCCTCCTGAGGCAGGACACTCGCGAGCTTCGTCTTCGTCTCGTCGGCCAAGGACGAGAGCTCCAGACCGCCGGCCTCGCACGCGTCGGCCGCGAGAATGCCCAGCCCGCCCGCGTTCGTGAGTAGGGCCACGCGGCCTCCGCGCGGCAGCGGCTGCGACGAGAAGAGCACGGCGAGGTCGACGAGCTCCTCGAGCGTCTCTGCGCGGATCACGCCGGCCTGGTGGAAGAGCGCGTCCACCGCCGCATCCGAGCTCGTGACGGCGGCGGTATGCGACCCCGCTGCCTTCGCGCCTGCCGACGTGCGGCCGCTCTTCATCGCGAGGATCGGCTTCGTCCGCGAGACGCGGCGCGCGATGCGCGCGAACTTGCGCGGGTTGCCGAACGACTCGAGGTAGAGGGCGATGACGTTCGTTCGCGTGTCGTCCTCGAACCGCTCCAGGAGGTCGTTCGAGGAGACGTCGGCCTTGTTGCCGATGGAGACGAACGCGGAGAGGCCGATGCCACGACCCTCGGCGGCCTCGATCAGCGCCAGTCCGAGCGCACCGCTTTGCGACGAGAAGCCGATCGACCCCCAGGGCGGTGCCTTGGCGGCGAAAGTGGCGTTCAGCCGCCGCGCGGCGACGGCGACCCCGAGGCAGTTCGGGCCGATCAAGCGCGCGCCGTGAGCGCGTACGAGCGCGAGCAGCCGGTCCTGGCGCTCGGCGCCTTCCTCCCCGATCTCGGCGAAGCCGGCCGAGATCACGCAGAGCGCGCGGACGCCGAAGCGAAGCGCGGTTTCGGCAGCGTCGAGCACCTGCCCGCCGGGAACGCAGATCACGGCGAGGTCGACGGACTCGGGGACCTCCTCGATCGAGCTGTAGCCGCGCACGCCCGCGACCGGCTCGCCGCCGCGGTTCACCGGATATGCGGCGCCCGCGAAGTCGCCGGCGAGGATGTTGCGGAAGAGCTCGCCGCCGATCGACCCACGACGGGGCGAAGCGCCGATGACCGCGACGACCTCGGGTTCGAAGAACGGCCGCAGGGACGCTACGACGGCACGATGGTCGCGGCCGGCGACCTGGTCGCGGTAGCGCTCCGTCGGCGAGATCGAGAACGTCAGCTCGATCTCGCCGCCGGCGACCTCGCGCGTGACCGCGAAGCCCGCGTCCTGGAAGACGCCCAGCATCGCGCGGTTGTCGGGCAGGACTTCGGCGACGAAGCGCTCGGTGCCGACCTCAGCGGCGAGCGCGGCGAGTTGCTCGAGCAGCCGCGTTCCGATTCCGCGGCGCTGGAAGTCGTCGGCGACCGCAAATGCCACCTCGGCGGCAGTGGGATCGCGCAGACGGACGAAGTTCGCCACCGCGACGATGCGCCCCTCGAGCGTCGCGACCAGCGTGCGCGCTTCCTCGCTGCGCGCGTTGACGAGCGGCTCGACGAGCTGCGGACCGATCTGCGGGAAGCCGTGGAATCGCAGGTACAGGCTGCGCTCCGACAGCGCTTCGTAGAACGAGACGAGCGCATCGACGTCCTCGGGCTCGGGCGAGCGCAGCCGCAGCGTCGTGCCGTCGCGGAGGATGACGTCGAGCGGCGGGGCGGGTGACCGCGCGGCCACCCGCCCCGCGATTGCCTCACGCGACGACAAGGGCCTCGCTCTGCTCCGGCTCGAGCGCAACCTGCTCGCCCTCGAGCACGACCTTGAGCGCGTGAGTGTCGGCCGCAGCCGCGAACACCTCGTACGCCTCCATCGCGTCGCTCAGCTTGAAGCGATGCGTCGCGAACGGCGTCGCGTCGAGGCGGCCCTGCGCGACCAGGCCGAGCAGCGTTGGAGTCGAGAACGTGTCCACCAGACCGGTCTTGATCGTCACGTCCTTGATCCACAGCTTCTCGAGGTGGAGCGTCGCCGGCTTGCCGTGCACGCCGATGTTGGCGACGTGCCCTCCGGGCCGCACCAGCTCGGCGCAGAGCTCGAACGTCGCCGGGACGCCGACCGCCTCGATCGTCACGTCGGCGCCGAGTCCCTCGGTCAGCTCCAGCACCTTCGCGAGCGCGTCTTCCGCGCCGTTGTTGATCGTGACATCCGCGCCGAACTCCCGTGCCTTCGCGAGGCGCGAGTCGACGAGGTCGATCGCGACGATCGTCGCCGGCGTGTAGAGCTTGGCCGTCAGGATCGCGGCGAGCCCGATCGGGCCTGCGCCGACGACCGTGACGACGTCGCCGGGCCGGACCCGGCCGTTCAGAATCCCGACCTCGTAGGACGTGGGCAGGATGTCCGAGAGGAACAGGACCTGTTCGTCGGAGAGGGTGAAGGGGATCTTGTACGCCGAGGTGTCCACGAACGGAATCCTTGCGTACTCCGCCTGGACGCCGTCGATCAGGTGGCCGAGGATCCAGCCGCCGCCTCCAGTGCACAGGCCGTAGTGCGCCTCCTTGCAGAAACGGCAGCGACCGCACGCTGTGATGCACGACAGGAGCACGTGGTCGCCGGGGCCGAACGAGCTCACGCCGGGGCCGATCTCGACGATCGTCCCGACGGCCTCGTGGCCCAGGATCGTTCCGGGCTTCACCTCGGGGACGTCCCCCTTGAAGATGTGGAGGTCTGTACCGCAGATCGTCGCGGCGTCGATGCGGACGATCGCGTCGCCGGCCGCCTGAATGGTCGGATCGGGTACGTCCTCCCAGGCGCGCCGAGCCGGCCCGTGGTAGACGAGCGCTTCCATAACTCCTCCTTTGATCGATTCTCGGAGGAGCTTCGGCCGACGGCATCCGGCCGGCATCGGCGCCCACTGATCGCCCTGCGGCTTCTCCGCAATCGTGATCCGGCGTGGTGCCGATGGAGGTGCGCGCAAAGCGGGCGCTCGACCGGCTCGGTGCGCTCGTCGCTCCCGCCGCGACCGTCGTTCGCGATGGAGCAGCACGCGCCGTCCCCGTCGGAGAGGTCGTCGCCGGCGATCTGCTCAGGCTCCAGCCCGGTGATCAGGTCGCTGCTGACGGCGAGCTTCTGCGCGCAGAGGCGCTCGCGCTCGACGAATCGATTCTCACCGGCGAGTCGCGACCTGCCGTGCGGCGAGTCGGCGAACGTGTGCGGTCCGGGTCGTTTGTCCTCGAGGGCGCGGGCGAACTGGTAGCGGAGGCGGTCGGAGCGGAGAGCTACGCGGCGCAGATCGCGGGCGAGGCGCGCGCGTTTCGCCATCCTCGCTCGCCGCTCGAACGCGCCTTGAACCGCCTGCTGCTCACGATCGTCACGATCATCGCCCCGCTCGGGTTGGTTCTGGGCGCGGCGCTCTGGGAGCGGCGAACGCCGCTGAACGTCGCCGTACCTACCTCGGTTGCGGCCGTTGTGACGCTCGTGCCCGAAGGCTGATCCTGCTCGCGAGCCTGACGTACGCAGTCCCCGCGCTGCGGATGGCGAGGCGCGGCGCGCTCGCGCAGCAGCTGAACGCGATCGAGTCCCTCGCATCCGTCGACGTCGTCTGTCTCGACAAGACCGGCACGCTGACGGAATCGCGGCTGCGTCTGTTGCGCCTCGTTCCGGCATGGGGTGTCACCGCGCGCGAGCTCGCCGCGGACGCAGGCGCGTACGCAGCCGCGTCGCCCGTTCGCAACGCGACGGTCGACGAGGGGCGCTACGTCGCAATGGTCGGCGACGGCGTCAATGATGTGCCCGCGCTGAAGGCCGCCTGGCTCGCGATCGCCCAGGGCACCGGGACTCAGATGGAAAAAGCGTGGCCGACGTTGTGCTCGTGCGCGGCGACTTCGCCGCGGTGCCCGCGATGGTCGCGGAGGGCCGCAAGATCCTGCGCAACTTGCAGCGCGTCTCGAAGTTGTTCGTGACGAAGTCGGCCTTCGCGATCGTCCTCATCGTCTCGATCGGGTTGACGCCGGCGGCGTACCCGCTGCTGCCGCGACATCTGACGCTCGCGGCGACGCTGACGATCGGCGTACCCTCCTTCTTCCTGGCGCTCGCTCCGAGTTCGGGTCGGTACCGGACCGAGGGATTCCTGCGCGAGGTCGCCTCGTTCTCGGTGCCCGCAGGCACGGCCGCGGGCCTCGGCGTGCTGTCGAGCTACCTGTTCGCGCTGAACGTGCTCGACCTGCCACTCGTCGAGGCGCGGACCGTCGCGACGACAGTCCTCGTCGTGGTCGGGCTTATCTGATCGTCGCCCTCGAGGCCACGGGCCGACGGCGAGGCACCGCTGTGTCGGGGCTCTGTCTCTTCCCCGCAGCCTCTACGTGCTCACCCTCTCCGTCCCGTTCACGCGCGAGTTCTTCGCGCTGGCAGCTCCGGGACTCGTGCTCTTCTCGACGGCAATGATGGGCGCGGCGCTTGCGATCGGCGGCCTTGTGATCACAGACGCAAGGTTCGTCCCCGGTCGATAGTTCCCCGAAGCGGGTCCGGTGTTACGTGATCCGCGAATCCGCGGAGGGCGGTGCCGCGGTCTCACCGATGGCGCCGGCCGTCCGCGGCGCGACGCTCACGAGGACAACCGAAAGGACCACCGGAGGACCGCCTCATGAGCGCTACACCCATTGTCGAGGCGCGCGGCGTGGTCAAGACCTACGACACCGGCAAGGTGCAGGTCCATGCGCTGCGCGGCATCGACCTTACGATCGCCCGCGGCGAGATGGTCTCTGTGATGGGACCGTCGGGCTGCGGCAAGACGACGTTGCTCAACTGCCTCTCCGGCCTCGACGCCGTCGACGACGGAGAAGTACTCATCGAGGGTGTCGGTCTGTCGGGAATGACCGACCGCGCGCGCACCGATTATCGGGCACGACGTATGGGCTTCGTCTTCCAGTTCTACAACCTGATGCCGGTCCTGACGTCCGTCGAGAACGTCGAGCTCCCGTTGCTCGTTGCGCGCGTGCCCGCGAAAGCTGCGCGGCGCAAGGCGCTGGAGGCGCTCGACCTCGTCGGCCTTGCCGGCCGCGCGACGCACATCCCGGACGAGCTGTCCGGCGGGGAGCGCCAGCGCGTGACGATCGCGCGCTCGCTCGTCAACGACCCGGCGATCGTCTGGGCCGACGAGCCGACCGGCGACCTCGACAGCGAGAACGCCGGGGAGATCAGCGATCTGATGCGCCGGCTGAACATCGAGCGCGGGCTGACGTTCGTGATCGTCACGCACGACGCAACCGTCGGCGAGAAGGCAGACCGGCTGATTCGGATGACGGACGGCGAGATCGTCGGGCAGGAGCTGCCCGCGTTCGCGACGGCCGTCGCGTAAGGGGGCGAGATGGACAAGTTGTTCGGCATCCCGATGGGGCCGCTCGCAACGGTCCTGGCACTCCTGCTGGCCGCGGTGCTCAGCGTCGTGGGCGCGCTCGCGCTGCGGAACCGCGTCTTCTTCCGGCTCGGCGTGCGCAACCTGCCGCGCCGGCCGGCGCGTACGGCACTGATCGTCCTTGGATTGATGCTCGGCACGACGATCATCGCTGCCGCACTGACCTCAGGCGACACGATGAGCGCCACGATCCGGTCGTCCGCGATCACCTCCCTCGGCTCGACCGACGAGCTCGTTTCCGTCCGTGGGGCGAACGTCGACGTCACCATGCCGCTCGGCGACGCGACCGGCGTGGGCTACTTCGACGAGGACATCGTCCCGTTGATCACCCACGAGCTTCTGCGCACCGAGCACTTCGACGGCGTCGCGCCGGCGATCGTCGAGCCGGTCGCGGTTCAGGACGTGACGACGCGGCAGAACGAGCCGCGCGTGACGCTGTTTGCGAGCGACGGCCCCGCACTGAGGGCGTTCTCGGAGATCCGGGGCACTTCGAACCGCGTTGTCTGGCTCGACGACCTCGGCCCGGGCGAGGTGTACCTCAACGCCGACGCGGCGGACGAACTCTCGGCGAAGCCGGGCGACAAGATCACCGTGTTCGCCGGCGAGCGCTCGCTGGACGCCCGCGTCCGCGACGTCGTCCGCTTCGACGGCACCGGCACCGACGGGTCCGCGCTGCTCGTCGGTCTGCCCGCGGCCCAGTCGTTCCTCGGTCGGCCCGACGAGGTCAAGCACGTGCTGATCTCGAACCTCGGCGGCCCGACGAGCGGCGTCCGCTACACGGACGAGATCACGAGGCTCCTGCAGCCGACGCTGAAGACGTTTGCACTCGAGATCGACCCGGCGAAACGCGACGCTCTCGACGCCGCCGACGCACAGGGCAACGCGTTCATGATGCTCTTCACGACGTTCGGCAGCTTCTCGATCGCCGCCGGCATCCTGCTCATCTTCTTGATCTTCGTGATGCTCGCCGCCGAACGACGCGGGGAGCTCGGGATCGCGCGGGCAATCGGAACCCAGCGACGGCATCTGATCCAGATGTACCTGTACGAGGGCGTCGCCTACGACCTGCTCGCGGCCGCCGTGGGCGCCGCACTTGGGGTGCTCGTCGCCTTTGGGATGGTTTTCGTGCTGGCGTCCGCGCTCGGGTCTCAGGGCATCGAGATCCGGCATGACGTCCAGCTGCGCAGCGTCGTCGTCGCGTATGCGCTCGGCGTGCTGCTCACGTTCGTGGTCGTGACGGCGTCCGCGTGGCGGGTCAGCCGCCTAAACATCGTCAGCGCCGTGAGGAATCTTCCCGAGCCGCCCGCATACAAGCGGCGCAAGCGGCGCTGGATCGGCGGGCTCGCGCTGATGGCGCTCGGCGTGCTATTCGTCGCGTCCGGGATCAGCGGCGGGACTGCGCTTCCGTTCATCCTCGGCGTCGCCGCAGCGATCGTGGGCGCGGTGCCGGTTCTGCAGGCGCTCGGCCTGCCGGAACGCGTTGCGTTCACGTTCGCCGGGCTCGGCCTCGTCGTCTTCCTGCTCCTCCCGTTCGACACGTACGAAGCGCTCGCAGGCACGACGCTGAAGATGGACTTCTCGGTCTGGATCGCGTCGGGGCTGTTGCTGGTGATCGGCGCCGCCTGGGTGATCGTCTACAACGCCGACCTCTTGCTCGGCGTGCTGATGGCCGTGGCAGGCCGCGTGCGCGCGCTCACACCCGTGCTGCGCATGTCGATGGCGTATCCGCTCCGGAGCCGCTTCCGGACGGGAATCACGCTCGCGATGTTCACGCTCGTCGTCTTCACGCTGGTCGTCGGAGCGGTGACGTCCGGCACGTTCGTCCGCGCGTTCGACAACGTCGATACGTTCTCCGGTGGGTTCGACGTCCGTGCCGGCGTTGCGGCGGTCAGCCCGATCGAGAATCCGGCGCAGGCCGTCGCGCTGGCCCCCGGCCTACGGGCGCAGGACTTCCGTGTCGTCGCCGCGGAGTCCTACATACCCGTGGAGGCGCGCCAGCTGGGTCGCTACGCGAGCCGCTTCGAGGACTATCCCGTGCGCGGCGTGGACGACGCGTTCCTGCGACGGACGACGTACGGCTTCGCGGCGACCGCGCGCGGCTACTCCGATCCCTGGCGGGCGATGGCCGAGCAGCCCGGTCTCGCGATCGTCGACGCGTTGATCGCTCCGCGGCGCGACAACTGGATGACGGGCAACGTCCCGCCCGACTTCAAGCTGCGCGGCTTCTACCTCGAGGACGGAACGTTCGACGCAGTCCCGATCGCGATTCGCGATCCGCAAACGGGCCGAACCGAGCGGCTGACGGTGATCGGGGTCTTGAAGGACGACGTGCCGATTGCGATGGCCGGCATCACCGCCTCGCAGACGACGCTGCAGTCGGTCTTCGGCGAACGCGTGCAGCCGACCGTCTACTACTTCGACCTGGCGCCGGGGGTCGACGCGAGGGCGACGGCGACGAAGCTCGAGTCGGCGTTCCTCGCCAACGGCATGGAGGCCGAGGCGCTCGAGCAGGTGCTCGAGGACGCCGTCGCGACTTCGTGGACGTTCAACCGGCTCATCCAGGGCTTCATGGGCCTTGGCCTCGTCGTCGGCGTCGCCGCCCTCGGCGTGATCAGCGCCCGGGCGGTCGTCGAGCGGCGACAGCAGATCGGTATCTTGCGGGCGATCGGCTTCCGGCGGCAGATGATCCAGCTGAGCTTCCTAATCGAGTCATCCTTCGTCGCCCTCACCGCGATCGTGGTCGGAACCGCGTTTGGATTCGTCGTCGCGCACAACGTGATCGCCGACGTGACGGATGCGCCGATGTACGAAGGCATCCAGATGACGATTCCCTGGCTGAACCTGACGATTGTCTTCGTCGTCGTCTACGTGGTCGCGCTCGCGACGACGTACCTGCCGGCCCGGCGCGCATCGCGGATCTACCCGGCGGAAGCGCTCCGCTATGAATGAGGAGCCGCCGCGTGACTCAGAAGACTCGATCGACGTCATCATGGGCCGCGAAGCGGCCGGACTTCGCTTGAGTTGCCAGGCCGGGCCAGGCCGCTTTCGTACGCGAAGATCACCGCCTGGACGCGGTCGCGGAGGCGGAGCTTCATCAGAATCCGCTTGACATGCGTCTTCACGGTCGATTCCTCGATCACGAAGGCCGTCGCGATCTCGCTGTTCGAAAGGCCGCGGGCGACCAGATTGAGCACCTCGCGCTCGCGTGGGGTCAAGTCGGCCAAGCGTTCGCTCGATGACGGGTTGAGTGCAGGTTGTTTGGCCATGCGCTCGACGACTCGGCGCGTGACGGACGGCGAGAGCAGCGAGTCACCGGCCGCAACGGTGTGGAGAGCGGCGATCAGTTGCTCCGGGCTCGTGCGTTTGAGCAGGAAGCCGGACGCGCCGGCGCTGAGCGCGCCGAAGATGTAGTCGTCCTCCTCGAAGGTCGTGAGGATCACGACCTTGATCTCCGGCCGCGCGGCGAGGACTTCGCGCGTGGCCGAGATGCCGTCGAGGTTGGGCATGCGCACGTCCATCAGCACGACCTCCGGACGGACCTCACTCACCTGCTGGACGGCCGCACGCCCGTCGCCTGCCTCGCCCACGACCTCGATCGTCTCGTCGCTGGAGAGCACGGAACGCAGGCCGGCGCGCATGAGATCGTCGTCGTCGACCAGCAAGACGCGAACGGGTGTCACGGTCACTGGCCCTCCCCGCCGCCGTAGGGAAGGCGTGCTCGAAGCCGAAAGAGCCCGTCGCTCGTGCCCGTCTCGAGGTTGCCGCCGAGGAGTGACGCGCGTTCGCGCATGCCGACGATCCCGTGCCCGCCGCCGTGAGCGGCACCGTCGGCCCGCGCTGCGTTCGTCACGATGATCTCGACGGCGCTCGAGCCGAACGCGACCTCGACGTCTGCGCGGCCGCGCCCATGTCGCGCAGCGTTCGTGAGCGCTTCCTGCAGGATGCGGTAGGCAGCCTGGTCGACTCCCGGCGCGAGCGGCCGCCGCGATCCGTCGATCCTGACGGTGACGTCGAGGCCCGATGCGCGGTGGCGCTCCGCGAGCGCCTCGAGCGCCGCGAGACCCGGCGGTGGCTCGACCCCCGAGGCCGAGCCGTTCTCTCGCAGTGCCCGGACGAGCTGGTCGATCTCGTCGAGCGTGTCGCGTGCCACCTCCTCGATCGTCTCCAGCGCCTCGCGCGAACGCGAGGGATCTTGTTCTTGGAGCAGACGCGCCGCGCCGGCCTGGACAAGGATCACGTTGATCGCGTGGCCCGCGGAGTCGTGGAGGTCGCGCGCGATACGCGTGCGTTCCTCGGCCGCTGCCAAACGGCGCTCGCGCTCGGCCTCGCGCTCCGCGCGCAGCGCCCGTTCCTCGAGCTCGACGAGCCGCTCGTGCCGCAGCCGCGCGCGATCGCCGGCGAACCAGGCGGCGGCCCAGACGGCGGCCCCGAGCAGAAGCTCGGGCGCGAACCCGTCCCTGACCAGGTGCGGCCCCAGCAGCGCGACGATGCTGGCCACGAGCGCGAGCGTCCAGGTGCGAGGCGGGATCTCGTTCCGGCGCTCGGCGACCGAATAGAGGGCGATCGCGAAGCCAATCGGCGGGCCGAGCCCGTATCGGAGCCCGTAGAGCGTCGCGGTCGCCGCGGTCACGAAGACAAACACTTGAAGCGGCGCCAGCCGGCGTGCGGCGAGCGGAAGTGACGCAAGTGCAGCGAGCGTCCCGCCGAGCACGTCGAGGTCGCGATCGCTGCTGCCGGAGCGGCCGTGGGAGAGGACGGCCAGCGAGAACGCGAAGACCGCGGCGGCAATCACCGCGTCGAGCAAGAGCTGTCGACGTCGAGCAGTTCGCATTTCTAGGAAGGTAGCGTCGACCGAGTCGCCCCCAGGGAGGATCCGCGTCCTCCCGTAGGGGGACGGTGATGTTCCTCCCCGCGGGCGATGTGCGCACGCACGCCGCACCCGTACCGTGGCCTGTGATGAGTGAGGACTTCGTGATCGAGACCCGCGACCTCGGCAAGC
>WNFU01002010.1_pt1 | contig 28142 bp, 27 predicted proteins | sample 5400121 | NCBI WGS metagenome assembly WNFU01 (sample SAMN13153360, study PRJNA577476) | soil metagenome | isolation source: 100 cm soil or saprolite under grassland replicate 1 | place: USA:California | collected 2016-06-15 | reverse complement strand
ATCGTCAGGTTCGACCTGCTTGAATTTACAAAGAGCTACTCAGAGGCATTTTCGTTTTTGCCTCAAGATGACTTGTTTGCCCTGTAATGACGGGCTCGCGGCAGTTTTGGTACCACTTCACCCCGTCACTTTTAAGTATCTGCCTATTCATAACTAAAGCTGCTTTAGAATCATCTTCCCATATGTCAACGAATAAGATAAAACAACACTATGTTCCTCAATTCTATCTGAAGAGATTTTCTTGTAATGGAGAATCTGTCTTCGTTTACGATAAGCTTGAACGTAAAACTTATGAAGCTAACATAAGGAGTGTTGCTCAGGAACGATATTTTTATAACGTGGCCGAAGAATTTGTTACAGATGAGATGAAGGCTAAGGGGTATACACATCAGAGTGTAGAAGATGCCTTTGCTAAGATCGAAGATGAATTCAAGCAAGCTCTCGATAATTTTTTGAAGAAACCTAAGTTTGCTTTACAGAACTACGAAACTCGTTTTGAGATTGCCCAGTTTATGGCGATTCAAATACTTCGCACTAAAGAAACAAGGGATTTTATTATAGAAGCCGAAACTAAAATAAGACAGCAACACTTGAATACTTATCTTAGGAGAAAACACCCCGACATACCGGAGGATCACTATCCAGAGGTAAAATTGAAACCAGAACACGCATCATTGCTCCACACACAATACGCACTCGATATAGACGCGTTGGAAAGAATTGGCAAAGAGCTATGTAAACTTATATGGATGGTAGCAGATAACAGAACACCTAAACTACTTTATACATCCGATCAGCCAGTAGTAAAACGGCTAATGGCAAACGTTTTAGGCGGCCCAGACAAAAAGTTTTATGGTATGCGAATGTTTTATCCTATCACACCAACTAAAGGGATATTGATATTTGATAGAGAATATTACAATGCACTTGAGCAATTTGATGGAGGGGTTTACGTTCTAAGAGAGTCAGAAATTGCCACCTTTAACAGAGAACAGGTTATCCAATCCAACAGGCAAGTGTATTCTTTGGATGGTGATTTTACGATTGCGGAAGAAACCTGCGACTTACTACCAGAAATTTGTTCACCAACAATGGAGAAGGCCACTATTGATACTTATTACTCGAAAGTTTCAGAGAAAAAAGCAGAAGAGATAATTGTTATCCAATCTGTAAAGAGAAACAAAAGCAGAATTGCCGATTAAAAGAAAACGGCGGCGATCTGTCGGCTAAAGCAGCTTTAGTCGGCTAGTTTCAATATTGCTTGATCGAAAGTGCGAGAGATCATTCCAACGCCTTAAAGCTGATCACCGTGTGCTTGCGGGAAACGAGCGTGAAAAAAGCAAAAAAGGCCCGCTCGCTCTCGCCTCCGAGTGGCGGCTTCTCGTCCAGCTTTAGACAAGCGCCACAGGTTGGGGCGCTTGTCGTCTGGTTCAATGAGACCTTTGTTTCGCAATGATTCGAAGATGCGTTGGTCGAGAGTTGTTCCCAGCGGATCCCCCTTGAAGTAAGTTTCAAACTTACCGTAGGCAAAATGGTGGCGAATGCGCCAGTCCTTCAGTGCGAGGGTCTGCAGCGCCTTCTTTTGTTGTGGTGTGATCTTTGCCGAGTTGCAATTCTTGCTCATACTTGCTCGCGTCGTCGCATTCATTAAGCGCGGCTGTCAGTTTTCAGGTCGCTCAATTATCATTCACTCTAAAAAAGTCGCCAGCGTTTTACTCCAGGCCTCTCGTAGGCTTTGCGCCAAGTCCTGTTTGCCGGCATCCCAAAGACTACACTCAGCCCTGGCTGCGGCGAAGAGCAGAAGTTCTAAATACCGAGACATCACTTTTGCATCATGACTTGTTGATTTAGTGATGGGGACATACATTCGCTCATAGAATGGGTGCTCCTCATTCAGGAGGACGACCAATTCGAATCTGGAGATAAGTGGAATAAAAAAACTCCCTTCCTCTAGCGCCTTGTGCTCGATTCTGTAAGCCAGCCCTGAAACGGCGCGCTTTTTATCCCGTTTACCCCTTGGTAATTGGCTCAATCCATAATCTGAGAAATTATCTGTAGTGTGAAATATTCTCGCCGGTGGTTCGAGCAGGTGATCCCGGTCCTCCGCTCGGAGTTCCCCCGCGGAAGCATGGTTTCCCGATTTTATCCGAAGGAATTTTTCCCTGACCCTTCTGTTCAATACATGTGCAATTCGCTCAAGGTCAGGAGTCAAAATGGCTTTCAATGTCTCAGTCGGATGGATACCCTGTTTTGTGTTCGTGACTCCGAACAGTTCGTCCAATTCCGGGCTGAAGCGGAGTTCACAGCGCCACCAATCATCATAATTTTCCTTACGCTTTCCGCCCATAAGCAACCACCCATCATCAATCTCTCGATCAGCACGGACGATAGAGACACCAGCTCCTTTTGAAATCCCAATAGATCGCTTGGTCTCTATAGAGTAAGCATGCCATTCACTGATCGGCAATTCAGTAAACACTACAGTGATGGTCGAGTTATATCGGCCCCCATCCTGCTTCGGAAGATTGATTTCAAATTTTAGTGGTGGCCCGTACGTTTCAGCCCCAATTGGGCTAGCGCCTTCGCGCAGGAACAGAGGATCAACGGTCTGAACTGGCTCACCGTTAATGCACAGCTTCCTGCCTCCCCAAAGATGATAACGGAAGAAGCGACCCAACGAATGTTTTAGTTTCGAGGCAAGTTTCCTTTCCGATTTATAATCTAGCCGGTCGCACTTGGACCACATAATGACAGTTCCTGTGTCAGACTGTTTGATTGCTGGCATTGTGTTGGGTTCAATTCGTTGCGGTTTAGGAATGCGACGCATGCGCCCGGCAACAATCTCGTCCACGTCCAGAAAACTCCACCACACAGCGCCTGGCTGTGTCCAGGTATACACATCGACGCGACGCGCCAGGCTAATGGAACTATTTGGCAGCCCCATGCCGTACCGTCCTGTTCCTCCACGCGAGTTGAACCTTGAGCTTCCTCCAAACTGTAATGCGGTTTGTAATACGGCGGGAGGCATCCCACGCCCGTCGTCAATAATGACTACAGTGAACTGGTCACCTTCTGGCCGCGCAACACTTATGTCGACACGAGTGGCTCCAGCTTCGTAAGCATTATCAATTAATTCAGCCAAGGCGGTTGCAGTCCCTTTGTACCCAGAGTCGCGGGTCGCCTGGATAAAATGGCGAAGGGAGACAATGCTACTGTTATTCGAGTGCGTCATTTTGAATCCTCCGCTCCGAAAGGCGTTACGATAAAATTCGCTGTTATTTGAGAGCGCATCATTTCGCCTTTCTTTGACGATTTTGAGCATAGACTTTTCCTTATTTAGAACTGTTCAGATGCCCTATCTCGCATCCTGCTCACTTCCCTGTCTGTATCCGTTCAATTCGGGCCAACCCCTCTCTCGGCCGCGGTGGGGCGACGATGTTGATCTCTTCGATTTTGTGGTATGGCAAAACTGGAGAGTGTGAAATTGCTGACGACACGCGAGGTTGATAAAGGCTGGGCGCCAGCCCGGGGACGGTTCGCATGTGGCGCATTGACGGGACATTCCCAAACGCTAGGTGGCACGAAACGGAGCGCTGGTCAGTTTGGTATATTCCGGAGCCAGACTTGCAGGGCTTTAGGCGCCGGGGCCAGGTAAACCCTCAAAAACCGATCTTTTGGAACCATCTTCGCCTGAGGGTCAAGAGGTAGCGAGTGCCCGATTGAAGCGCAAGGCGTGCGTCTTCGCACGGCAAAGTTCTCAGGGCAAAGGGAACATATTCATAATGGTCTCGATGTGCCGTGCGTCTTCGCACGACAAAGTTCTCAGCGCCGTGTCGATTCAGAATATAGTCCTATTTACGGCGCAACGCAAGACAAGAAAATTAGTCAGTAACTCTCGCTCGGCCACAGACCTTGTAGTTGGCTCGTTCAGGAGGGTGCGACAGCGATCGAGTGGAAAGTTGAGTTCGAAGGTCTTGATTGTAATATCTGTAGAAGAGGTAGCCGTTGAGCCAGATCATATCCGTGCCGTGCGTCTTCGCACGACAAAGTTCTCGTCAGATTGGGTGATCTGTACTCCTGCGTACTGCCTTAGCATAAGGCCGCTGATTATGCGCTGTCGTTTCGCTACTCAAGGTGTAAGTTAAGTGGCTTAACCTTCTTCTTCAGCCGATTGAAGAGCAGCCCGTAAATTCCTGTTTCATGAGGGTGATCGCGGCCTCAACATGCTGCGTGTTTTGATAATGTATTTTTTCCTGGTCCCTGGAGGGAGAGCGCTGAACAGCGCATCTCTTATTTGGTAGAAGATGAGCGTATTTCGTGAGTTTCGAATACCATTCGGACTGCGGATAGGGGGAGAGTTCGCCCGGTTGCCGCAGCCAAATTGCATAACGCAATGTGAAGTCGACTCGTCGGCGACGGATCTGGCTTGACTGCCCCTGGGGAACTCAACAGTCGCCCGTTCGCCGCCATTTTGACGTAAGAGCTGGAGTCGACAGAGTCCACACCGGCTCCGAAAAGTTGATCAATTATCTCCAGATTGCCGAGGCCGAAGGCATGAAGTGGCAGATTGCCTACCTCGTTCCGAACTGCTTCAATTATTCCAAGCGTCAACTTCTTATCGCGAACTCTTGGGACGAGGCCTCCAATAGCAATGCCATCGAATGGCGCCCCCGCATAAGCCCGGGCGCAATCACGGGCGCTCGCTACGTCCCATGCCTGTATGCAAGCAAAGAGTTTCAAATCACGTCTCCTTCGATTGGTGATTGCCCAATGGGCATTGGCGATCGTCAGTCGCTGGCGTTTCTTCGCTTCGCGAAGTCCCATCTTTGGCGGAATGGGAAAATCGAGGGAGAATGCTACTTCAGCAATTTGTTCCTGGAGATCGAGGATATCTTTTGGATGTAGCTTTTCTTGTCTGTCTCCATAGTCGATTGTTAGCGTCCCTAAATTGCCTGAGCCCGCGACCTTTGCGTTCTCAAACAGTGAAGCAAAGCCGCCGGAATCAACCATCATTGGAATTCTCGGCTGCTCGCGCATCTGCTTCGCATAGTGATAGCTGACCATTATTGCCTGCGCCAATCGCGGCAGGTATGGTTGAATCAGTTTATCTAGGGGGTATTTTTCGCCAAAGCTAGTAACCGGAATGTAGGTGGGGTAAAAAATTATCCCGCGGCGGGTTTCCAACTGTCTTGGTGTCGGATTCATGTATCCCATGCTCCTCTTTTAGGCGCTGCTGACCATTTCCTTTCAATCCAAAGGTCAACAGAACGTCATTCTGGTTCTTAAAGATTTATCGTGCGCTCGGAAACTACTCCAGTAACCTCGCAGAATTGGTATGTATCACCTGCTTGTGGCGCTGGCGCTTCTTCAGTCGCTTTCCATTCTCGTGCGGATATGATCCCGGCCGAATGCCAGACATTTGTCTGTTCATCAGATTGTTTTAGCGAGGATACTCCATTCAAAGCCGCAGGCTTGAATGGAGAGGAATCGCTGCTCCTTTCGTGTATAACACAGTTGTTGCCTGCGTAATACACCTATTGTATATTAGGCGCATGGAAGTTCGACTCTCCATCAAAGCTAAACTCGTTGTTACGCCAGAAGCGGGGCGAGAGTTGAAGGCCTCGATGGAAGAGTTCAACCGGGCTTGCAACACCCTTTCCGAACTCGCGTTCCAGCAGGACCTGAGCCGCAAGTATGACATCCATCATGCCGGCTACCGCCTGATTCGCGAGGAGACGAACCTCCCCTCTCAGCATGTGATCAACGCGATCGCAAAAGTCAGCGCCGCCTGCATGCGCGACCCGACCAGGTGGCATCAATTCAAAAGGCATTCTTCCCTTCGGTACGATGCCAGATCGATGACTCTTCGTCCCGACTGTCAGAGCGTCACGCTGGCGGTCTGCCCCAAAGGCCGGATCACCGGCCGATTGCGGATGTCGGCCGGGATGCGCAAACAACTTCAAGGGGGTGAACCCGGCTCCGCGGAATTGGTCTATCGCAAGGGGAGCTTCTACCTGCATATTTCGATTACGATCCCGGCGGCGGAGATCCAACAGCCACAGGGCAGTCTGGGCGTCGATCTTGGCTGGAGCCGCGTGGCTGTGACGTCGGACGGCAGGTTCCACACGGCGAAGAATATCCGACACAAAAAAGACTGCTACAAAAGGACGAGGCGATCTCTCCAGGCCAACGGCGGCAAGGGCGCCAAACGGGCGCTCGCGCGAGTCTCTGGCAGTGAGAGGCGTTTCGTCGCGGACACCAATCACTGTATTAGCAAACAGATCGTGGCTGATGCGCGGAGGAGCAATAAGCGCATTGTCCTGGAAGACCTGAGCGGGATTCGGGAGAACGGCAAGGCGAGATGCGTCCACGAATGGAGTTTCGCCCAACTGCAGTGGATGATTGATTACAAGGCTGCGCGCGCCGGCGTCGAAGTCGTATATATTGACCCACGGTACACATCCCGGACCTGTTCTCGTTGTTTGCATGTTGGCCGACGTTCGAATCAATCGAGTTTCCAGTGCCGCGATTGTGGCAATCAGATCAACGCCGATCTGAATGGAGCGAAATCTGTCGCCGCGAGGCATGACCTTGTGGCGATGGGCCGTTACTTCTGTGGGTATCCACGGGAGTGTGTCAACCGGCCCGAAGCGGTCCGTTCCCGGAAGGCGTCTTCCGGGCGTAGGTACGAAACTTGGAACCGCAAGCTCCATCTACAGCCGAAGGCTTAGATGGAGTCAGTTGACTGAGCCATAGGACATGGTAGTACCCACGCCTACTTAGGCGAGTAATCCAGCGAATAAGGCCGTCGGGACAGCGGAAAGCTTTGCCGACTAGCGCAGAGAATCGTTCTTTATCTGCTTTGCTCATCGGATGTTGACTTGTGGTGTGGTTGTTCGCTCAGCAGGTATGTTGCGGTTCCAGCGCCAGGTAAGAATGAAGCAGGCGCAGCGCGTCCAGCCGCGTGGGGGCCTCGAGCAGTCCCTGTTCCTTCTCGACGGGAAGGCCGAGTACGGATCCGATCAGGTAAGTGAGTTGCAGCGGATCTTCGTAGTCGGCGAGCAGATGCGTCAGGTCGGCCGGCGCACTGGGTTGCGCCGATTTAATCGCGCGGGCCGATTGAGCGAGGATCGCGTGGCGCATGGCCTCTATCTCGGTGTTCGTATCCTCCGGCGCCGACGTGATCTTCGCTCGCGCTACGAGGCAGGGCGTGGTCTGTTCAATCTTGATCAATGTTATTCGGTCAACACCCTGCACGATCAGGTTCACGCAGCCGTCCTGGTGTCGTATCATCCGTTTTACCGTGGCCTTGCTCCCGATTGAGTAAAGGTCGCTGACTGTGGGCGTTTCTACCGATGAGTCGCGCTGCGTGATGATCAGCAGTTCCTTGTCCTCGCTCTCCAGGGCGGCGTCAATAGCGGCGACGGACGACGGCTGGCAGGTCGTCAGTCGCATCAGCAGGCCCGGAAATAGCACGCTGTTTTTGATCGGCAATATGGGGAGGCTTTGGATTTTTTGGTTCATTTACGGTTTCTCCGAGTTGTTACAGAATTGGTTGTCTACACCCTCATACATGCAAATGGGGGCGGCTCGTGCTGCCTGTTTCGGTACTCGCTCAGCTTGATCGTTCGCCAAAGCCTTCTGTTATAGAACCGACAGAACTCTTTTAGCTTTGTGAGTGTCCAGTCATGTCGGACCATTGGCGTTTTGGTTAGCGCATTGAGGGCTGTTAAAGACTGACAGAATGGTTCCCCGCCCCACTCTATGACCTTCTGTGCTCGTTCATAACAGGCCTCGAACGGCTCATTTCCGACTAACACATAAACCTGCTTCGCCCTGGGTCTTACGTCCCTCAGGACTCGCATCATCTGTTTTACCTCGCTCATCTCTGAGGTCTCATCAAAAGCGAATCGCCAGATGGGAATGATTGAGCGCCAGCGCAGAAAGCAATCGTCGTCGAAACTTCTTGGCTCGAATCCGCTGTTGGCGTCGCGTAGCTTAACGCCGCTTTGTTTGTATCGGTTGATGATATGATCTTGAAATGCAGCGGGGAGTGCGGAAAGGTTGTTGTCGCATAGGATTGGCGCCGGCTGGAACTCGTAGTTAAGCGTGAACGTTCGCCCCTCGAGTTTCGGCACGATGCAAAAATAGCAATTGACCGGACATCCGCGTGAAGCGAAGGTCATCCTGTAGGATCCTCGCTGATTCTCGAATCTCTTATCAAGACCGATCGTGACGTCAAGCCCGGTCTCTCTTTTCCACCATTTGGAGAGTGCAGTCATTCCGGGGCCGCCGCACCAAACTTCGGATTCCCCTTTGACCCTGAGCGCAATGTCGCGCGCGATCGGAGCGTGCCAACTAAAGATCACTGAAAGGCAGACCAGGTCATAGCCAATAGCAAACAGGCCGGGATCGCCATTGTTGAGTGTCACATCCCAACCTTCTGTGCGAAGCCAATCGGAGAGCTTTTGCGCGCCCAGGTTGTAATGCTGCGCCGAACAGTTGATTACTATGGCTTTCATTTCAGGCCTCCTGATTTGGCCAGTTTCGTTTTATACCCGGATTAGCGCTTTGATCTTTCGCTGAGCCGCCCTGCGACGCTTCTGCTCTTCCGTTGACGCGCGCCTGCATTCTTGGATGAATTCGATTACATTGGTCTCGGCTTCTCTGTAGCTGCCCTTCGGCGCCCCGGCGTCGTAATATGCATTGACAATTTGGAGGTATTCGGTTTTCTGATCCGTAATGAGAATCACGAAAAGAAGCTTCGCCTCGTTTGAGAGTTCGTTGAAACTCGCCTGTGTCATTCCGGTCGGATTAATGGTCAGTCGCACGCTTTCCTCCGGGCCTTTTCTTTTTTTTGTGTGGTTTCCGGCTGACTGTGGCGAAACGCTTGCAGTGCGAGATTTGATATCGCTTCTTGTAACATCTGTCGAAACGCATCCCCAATTGTCCTGCCGCTGGCTTTGTTCAGCCTGCCATAGGCGTGGTAATGGATTTCGATTCCGTTCGCCGTCGGGAAGATCTCTATCCCTGATTGCGGTCTAATTAGGTTAAGTACAGTCGCGGCTAATCTGTCTAAGTTCTCGCACAGTGGTGATGCAGTGATCACGAGTAATTCTCCGTCCTGAATAGCCGGATCAGGACTGCCTTTGATAAGCCTCGCCTGCAGCCGGAAGCCGGTACACTTGCACAGAAATCCTAGGCACCGGCCTGAGCTTGAATTGTGTGCGAGTCTTGAGTGTGTGCAAAAGCAGAACTCGACACTGGTCATTTTATCTCCCTCAATTATCCCTGCGGCGATTGGCTTTGGCCCTGTTCAGTTCTATTTGGGTGATGGCGTTGTCAAGGGCCTTCAGCGTTATCAAGAGCCCTAGTTGGATGTTGTGTGCCCCTCTTTCTTGCACGAAGGCTAAGCCGTCTTTGAGCTTAGTCTTTAGTTGTTTGACTGTCCTATTGCCTTGCGTCACGTCCTCGATTAGCGCTTTTGTCAGTGATTCGATTCTGTTCATTGATTCCTAGGGCTCCCTTGGAGAAGACTTCCACTTGATCGCAAACTCCCTGCCGCCTTTTTTCTACCAACCCTCAGATGGATGAATCTCGTGATCAGAAGGTTTGTGCCGTACTGAAACCAGCCGCCCTGAAGTGTACTTATGTGGTTGCTGGGTGGCAAGTATAAAAATACTGTTGAGCCGTATCAAAATACCGTTAAATGGAATTGTGAGAATCGAAAGCGACGGCCTAGCCATAGGAGAATTTTGAGCTAGCCTTTGGGGCGACGGCAGACGTCTGGGGGAAGTCCATTGCTTGCGATTCGAGAAGACAGGCGCCTTCTGCTGATCTGACTTAACTGTTGTTCGAATCGCTCAATCGCTTCCCGTGTCCCGAATTTCGGGACTTGCGGCTCCACGTTGCACGGACTTTCAAACGCAAAGTTGACCTTTCGTCCGTCGCTTGCTGTGTATTCGTGAAAGTGGCGATCGACGATCACTGGATACGGAAGATTGGAATTGCCGCTGAACCATGCATCTACTGCGGGCGCAGTGCCTAACCAGCGTGGCTCGGAGAGGATGATGGTCTTTTGTGGCAACCAGTCTGTGAGAATCTTGCCGGTGTCGGGGCGATCATTCCAGATTGTGACTTCGGTGTACTTCGGGAGCAGCTGGCGCGCCGTTTCGATGGCGTCTGGCGTGGTAGCGCGCGTTGCAAGTATTCGCATTGTGCTAAGGATCGAATTTTGACCCTCGGTACATTCCGCGTCCAGAACATATGCTGTGATTTGATAGCTCATTGGTTACCTCCGTTTCGGCGGATCTCCGTATCGATCTAACTTGATCGCGTCGGGGTGACTGATATTTGTGTCTTGTCTGTAGCTGGCTTGATTAGCTTTTCAAACTTACTCGCCTTCAATCTCTACGAGTAATCGGTTCCCAGACTATACGGTCTGGCTCCGACGCCTCGAGCTCTTTGTAAAAGTCGATGTGACTCCTGCTGATGTGACCGTTGAAGATCGGGGCCGGCGGCTTCAACACAGGGCGGTCGGGGAAATAGCGGATTCCCGGATTGTATTTCCTCCAATCCGTCGAAACCTCGAAGAGCGTGTCATTGGGCTGTGCTAAGAGGACAAGATCGGATTCGGAGAAGTGAGTCATCGCCGGCAACGACGCCAGCACCCCATCGCAATCGAAAAAGTCACGCCTGGTACCCATTGCGATAAAACGACAACGGTACTGAGGCACGCCATAAGAGACGGCGTCGACCAAGCCGTAAACGATCTCATAGAACGCGTCATATGCATCGGCAAGAAACTTCTCAAGGTACTCTTTGCCATCCACCTTATGAGGGAAGGACGGAAAGCCGGGAACGTTCTCGAAGAGGAAATGGCGCGGCTGGGATTCGCGCACGACACGCATGAAATCGAAGACCAGGTCGTTGCGGGGGTCATATCCTTCAGGGCCGCCGCGCTTACCAGCGGTCGAATAGCCCTGACACGGCGGTCCGCCGGCGACGATCGTCGCCTCGCCGACGCGGAGGTTGGCAGCTTTCAGAAGCATGGTGGTCGGCGTCTTGCGTATATCCCCCTGAATCAGGGCGGAGTGGCGAAAGTATCTGGGCCTGTTATGTATCAACGTCTGGCAAGGCGATTTTTCCAACTCGTGTTGAACCAGCGTTGTGAATCCTGCCGCCTCAAGGCCAATATCAAGACCGCCCGCTCCCGTGAACAGGCTAATGGCCGGTTCGCCCGGCAAATATAGCAACTGTTCCCCACGTGAACCGACAATGTCGCATTCACGACGGCGAACAAGCAGGCGAGGCTCCTCCGCATGTCTCGCTGGTTCGGCGACTATCTCCGCCTCAGGCCAAATCTGGTGAGGAGCAATCAATTGGGCGCCGGATGCTTTACTCATACCCGGTTGCTGATTCCTCCGGCGCGGCAAGAGAGATCCGCGACTGTTAGAGTCTTGGTCATATAACTCGCGTGAGTCGTTGCTCTGCGTGAGGTGTTATAATTAGGTTGCTCTTGTCGCTGATGAGTCCCGCTTGAGCCAGTTTGGACGGCTATTTTTTCCTTTCCCAGATAGGAATTGGGTATTTGCAGATATTTCTGAGTTCCCTGTCAAACGAGTATGCGAAATTCTCGCTGAGATTCATTGTGTGTGGGCGCTCGCCTGCGGGAACCAGGTAAAGATGGGTGTTATTCTCGTGGAGTTCGTGCAATGGTAAGTCATCTGCGCGTACCCAGACTGCCCCGCCATTCCCTATCCCGCCATTTACGATCGCCCACAGCCAGAATTCGGGCGCTTCTTTGGTTGGTTCATGCATCCCCCCCAGGTGATGAGCAGTGATCATTGTGATCTCGTCAACCTGGGAGCTGATCCCGCCGGTCCTGTGATCCCTGGAGCAGCCTTTGCGGTAAACTGCTAATCTAAATCCTTTGATCTCATTATTGGTCATCATAGTACTCTCGCGGACACTATGTGGTAGGAAGCGGCCCATTTGGATTGGGCCCTAATCTCTTTCAACTCTTCTGAATTAGTGGTTAACGGTTCATGGCAATCTGGCAACTAGGAAGTCGGAGAGGCCGGCGACGATTTCGTCCGCCAGCCGCCGCTCGCTGAGCTCGATCCAGAGTACCTCATGATAGGAAGCCTCCTCCCGCCAATTCCGAAATTTGGCGACGGCCACTACGACTTTCTGGCCCTCGTTCCTCCAGGTTGCGCGCGATACGATTACTTCATCGAAACCTTCGATTTCTTTGTTCTCTCTCGGCTTCGCTACCACCCGCTCGATCCACTTATCGTAGCCTGTCAGTCGTAGCCAGCGCTCGACGGCTACGGTGGCTTCCTGTCGTGTTCGGTTCCTGGCATGCGTCAGAGGTCCGCGGCGCTTTGGAGTCTTCTCCCAGACTTCAAGAGCGAATCTTTCCTTGACCTTCAGGCGCTGTGGGATCATGAAGCTGATGCAGCCATCCACATCACCTGTCTGCGCCACGGCTAGGAGCGCGCCGCCGTATTTCAGAGCCTCAGTCGGCAGGGACAGATGATGTCCGGCCATGTCTTTGAATACCAGATAGGCCTCATTTCGCCGATTTCTGGTTACATTTGACAGTCCTTGCAGCGACATCGGGCGGTTGCAACGGGGGCACAGCACCTTGTCTATGAATTGGTTAGTGTCTTCGGCTTTTATGATCTTCGGCATTCGTCCCTCGTTCTGCTATCTAAGCCATACCCCAGTGTTACTGATTGCCCTCTTCCTGTGGTGTGATATACTTGGCCTTGTCTTGCCTGGATGCCAGCCGCATCAGTTTTGACCTCTTCCAGTAGATCCGATCTGTCGTCGTAAATCTTTAGTGTTAGATCGTCGAAAAACAGGATCGCGATCTTTTTGTGGTCCCCGTCCACTTCAACACTCCGATCGCAGTAGACGATCCCGGTCGCTACAACGCCTGTAAATAATCGTTTATTCATCTGAATCCTCGATTGACATTCAATATTCACGTGGAGAGGAAATCGGGGTTGCTGGCGCTCACCATTTGTTGAAGATCGTATCAGGGCTGTCGGGATTGAAATCGGTCAAACCCTCCGGCCGCTCGCCTCGGCGAGTGAGCGTGCGTCGGATTGGGCCGCTAACGAGCCGCCCTCGGCAGTGAAGGCGTGCAAGCGATTGAGCGAGTCGCCGGAGTAGAGACGGGCGGGCCCTTCTTTTGTTTTCCGCCAGCCCCGTCGTCCCGCTCTCGGCTATGCGGAGCGCCGGACGTGGCCGAACGGCTCCGGCTCGCAAGCTAACTGGTTGCGACGCCACTGGTCGTAATTCCCCTCCGAGTCGTCGAAGGTAATCACGACGTCAGAAATCACCTTGTGTAGAAAAATCACTGTGCGGCCTGCCTGCCAGTACGCCTCCCATCCGGGCGCCCCATACACACGCGTTCCGACACAGCGCGCCGTGTGCTTACTGAAGTCGCCACCTAAAAACTCTGCGACTTCAGTCTGGTAAGCAGGTCCGTAAAATATTTCCTTATCTCGCATCTAGTTGTCCCTGCGCTGATGTGGGCCGGCTGGTCCAATCTCGATCCACTGTATCGCGTTGTCCAGCGCATTCATGACCATCAACAGCTCTGGTTCTACATTGTGTACGCCTTGGTCCTTGACGTATGCAAGCTCGTCATCGAGCTGCTGCTTTAGGTGGCAGACTGTTCGGTTCCCCTGTCTCACGGTCGCGATCAGGGCCATAGTAAGTAGGTTTGTCCTGGGGATTCCAATTCCTCTCTTGCTCGTTGGTTGATCGTCTTGATTGGTGAGTGTTCTGCAAGATCGGCCGTTGATTGTCTGCCGCTTTATTTTCCTTTCTGGTCCTTCTGCGCCTCTCTGTGTTGTGGGCGAGGTTGCCCGGTTCAACCTGAGGCTTGGAAGCGCGGGTTGGGCGTGACGGCGGAACTCGGCTCTGTTTCTTTTGGCGGCTTTTGCGCGCTTGTCGCAGTGATCGCAGACTGGCGACAGGATTGTATGGAATCCGGCGAGATTGTTACAGGGCTGGTCTATGAGTTCTCCCTCAGTCTTGCGCCCGCACGCGCTGCACCAATACTGGTTAAAGGTTTCGATTTGGTTGTTGTGTGGATACAGCATCGATTTTACTTATATGTTGTGTGCGGCTTGGGATAGTAATGCCGCCTCATTATGGAATGGCAGTTGCGGCAGGAGTAGCGCACCCTCGGTTTTGGCCGCCGGTAGATCTCGCTGGACCAGCTGCAATTGTCGCAGACCCATTGCCCAATGCCCTTTGGCATGACTATAGACTTGGCGGCGCATGACGAGGACACGTCCCAAAATTCTATTCCGCTCCCCCCGATGGACTTGGTGATTGATCTCCACTTGCTGTCATGCTTATGCCCAATGCCCCGTTTCGCGTGCCCGATTTCATGTAAGAGAACATCGTTGATTATTTCTTCCTGGTTGACCTCGACGATCGGAAGGGACAATTCTATGAACTTTTTGCCGTTGTCATTGGTGGCGCGTCCGACAGATCCAATCCGAAAATTGAACCTGAATGCCCAGCCTTTATCTGTCAGGCCGTGTCTTTTCATTAGCTGAACGGCCATCCTCTCTGCTTTTTCAGCTTTCATCGATCTTTGCGCTCCCGCCTTCTTTTCTAACGCCCCATGAGTCTACTTAGACGCGCCTCACATCGCAAGTAATTTTATACGGGCTATAGGTAAAAAAATACTGGTAAATGAATGGGCGAGGCCATGGCGTGGCTTGTCTTGGCGTGTCTGAGGAAGAATGCTTCCCCCCGGTTTGGCGGGCTCTTGTGTTTGGTGACAGGCAGGATTCTTGCCTGCGGGGACTTTACTCACTTCCCCCGGCCGAAGACCGCGCTCGTTTCTGCTAACCACAATATGTTGCGATTCGCCGGGCCAGAATACTCCAGATGCCCACAACAACTTGAATCAGGCGCGATTAGAGGGTCGGTCTTTAGTCCCAAATTTCGCCCAAATTAGTGGTGAGATGAGTCCTAAAGTATAGTCAAGCCGTGACCTGCGACATAGTCTTCCAATCGAACGCAAAACGATCCGGAGGACTAACGCCATAAAAAAGAAACAGGTCACGACTCAAAAACATTATTCTCCGCGCGCCGTGCTGATCGCAATCGGGACGAAAATTCGCGCGCTCAAGTTGCTGCAGCCGATCGAGGAACTGGTGAAGATTCGGCAAAAGACGGTCAAATACTCGCCCGTACAGAAATTGATGGACGGCTTGATCACCGTCCTGGCCGGGGCGCACGGTTTGTCTGAGATCAATACGCGGTTGCGAAGCGATCCGGCCTTGCAGCGCGCCTTTGGGAGGACAGGCTGCGCCGAGCAGTCGGTGGTGCAGGAGACGCTCGATGCCTGTAGCGCCACAAACGTTAAGCAGATGGAGCAAGCCACGAGAGAGATTTTTCACACTCATTCTATGGCTTATCGGCACAACTATAAGCAGAGCTGGCAGGTGCTGGACGTGGATATGACAGGGCTGCCCTGTGGATCGAAGTCGGTCAAAGCAGACAAAGGCTACTTCAGTAAAGACGGCATCCGACACGGGCGCCAACTCGGGCGAGTAATCGCCGCGGAGTATGAAGAGGTGGTCGTTGACAAGCTCTACAACGGCAACGTCCAACTGCTGACAGCGCAACGCTCATTAGTGCGGGCGGCGGCAGAAGCGCTGGACCTGGATCAGGAGAAGAGAAAGCGAACAATCATTCGCGTGGATGCGGGTGGTGGAAGCGTTGATGAGGTGAATTGGTTGTTGGGCAACGACTATCAGTTACATTGCAAGGACTTCTCCAGCGCGCGAGCGAAGAATCTGGCGAAGACAGTCAGAGAATGGGTCAGTGATCCTCATACTCCTGGGCGCGAATTGGGATGGGTCGAGGAGCCGGGAGATGAATATGTCCGAGGAGTGCGGCGCCTGGCGTTGAGGTGGAAGAAGAAGAATGGACAGCTGAGCTATGCGGTGATCCTGTCGACGCTTGAACCGCGCGATGTAATTCTGTTGACCAAACAGCCGGTTGATCGAGTGGGTAATAAACGGGCGGTGATGGGAGCGTATGCGGCTTTTTATAATCAGCGCGGAGGGACGGTGGAGATCGAAATCAAGGAAGACAAGCAGGGCGTCGGGATGACGAAAAGGTCAAAGAAGAGATTTGAGGGGCAGCAGATGGTCGTCCTGCTGAACAGTCTGGCGCACAACCTGCTTGTTTGGTCACGCCGATGGTTAAGCGCGACCACACCGAAGTTGAGAGAATATGGATTTCTCCGCCTGGTGCGAGATGCCTTTCAAGTGAGCGGGCTGGTGGAACTGGATGCTGGTGGGAAGGTGATCAAAATTGTGCTCAATCAGAGGGCGGTGTGGGCGAAGAGGTGTCTCAGCGCCCTGAATGCTCTGCTCAAGCCGGAGCAAGTGGCTGTTATTTTGGGCGAAATTTAGGTTAGTAGCAACAGATCGTAATGAACGCGCTTGCCAATGCGATGTTGAACCACGTCAGGAAAACAGTCAGCGAACGTTTGTCTTGTTCGAGTGTTTCTTTGGGAATGATCCCCCCCCAGAACGGCGTTGAACGAAATGAGACGTCGGTGGAGGTGCGCGGCGAGGTGTGGGTTGGTGAGCGTCGCAATATTGTATCTCGGATTTGCACGGCGTTCCTTTTCTCCCCATTTAGGCTCGGAGCCTGTATTTGGGTTATTTTCGAATGGTAATGACTACCACAGGTCAACTTGTTGTCGTATCAGCGCTTCCGTATATATATACGTTCTCAGTTAGGGGGCGGATTTTCCGTATCAACCTAGGGGCGGTTGTGGAGACTCGGATTTGGTTGGCTTTCTCCCCTACTAATCGACGATGCTCGGTATAGGGGGGCCTCAGGGATTCCCTGTAAATGGCCATAATGCCCGGAGCGACTTCTTGGGAAAGGATCGATTATCGAACGAGTCCTCGATGGCGAGCTGGCGCATTATCTCAGCTGCCAGAAATACTATTCTGGTGGCGCCAGCAAAATTGGCTTGGACGCCTGGCTTAGGAAGGGGCGGGGAAAATTATCGCCCGCGGTCTGCGGCGGCCCGATAATTGTCACCTTGGGTTTCACGCGCAGTAGATGCCGCCTCTACATTCCTTGTTGACAGTAGTTTCTCCAGGTTGTTGACGTGCATGGATTGCCCCTCCTTCGCTATGCGCAGGAGCTCTTCAAGGCCCGCTATTTTCGGTTGCGGAACCTCCTCTCCCCTTTGCTTGTATCCGTCGATTATTGTCCTTGCGTGTAAACTTGACTCCATGTGATCTTTGACGGCAGCCTTCGCGCACAAAGCCAGCCAGGCTAGGCCAGTTACGGGCGTCTGAATGTTGAAATGATTGAGGGTTCGCTGAATTTCGGCTAGACTTGTCAATCGCCCTTCGGCGTTCGCCCCATACGCCACGCGCTTATCGTCACTGCTCCACAGCGGCTGCCGCCCCTCTCCATTATGGCCTCCATGCCCGTTCTTGTAGATCCCCACATGATATCCAGACTTTTGATCCCCCTCGATTTTTGCGTACAGCCCACTGTCGCTGTCGACGATAATTTCACGGTCCTTTTTGATATGTTCGATCAAGAGTTTGTTGCTTGATATGTCCTTTCCGGCCAGCCCATCCCTTATGCATTTTGTGAGGCAGTCTGCGATCACTTTGTCTCTTACTGCTTTGCCCAAAGATAATTCATCCTCAATTCGCTTTTGGTGACCATTTGTGTTGAGTTTCGGGTAATTGTCCTGGGTGGGGTTCGCCCCAATTTCTATGCCCTCATTTGCGCGTAAGCCGGCTCGTTGTCGTATGGCAGTGACCTCTTTGATCGCTGCCCCTGCAATCATCACCATCTCTGCATTGAGCTGACTGTGAGCTGGAGATTGCCTGCCTATTACGTCGACAACCGCATTTGCTATGGTAATGATTGAACTGTCCTTGGCGTTCCTCCTCTGTATATTCATTTTGGTCAACAGTCGTAACCCGCCGTTGAAGGCGTTCACACCCTTGTCGGGGCCGAATTTATTAACTGGCGTGTATGACTGATTGTAAGTACTCAACTCCCCCAATTTGGCGATTGTGTGCGCTGCAAAGAGCATTACCTGTACGTCGGGTGGGTGACTGAGGTTGCTCGGCTCCTTTTCGCGCTCTGCGAGGGCTGCGCGCGCGAGACCGATGGCGTCTTCCAACGTCCCATTGAAGTTATTTGTTCCTTTGGCGTGAATATCCGTGAGGGCGGCGTAAAGTTTTGCCGCCAAGGTAAGATTTTCGGCCCGCCCTGTGACCATCCCGAGGGGGGGCGATTGAGGTTGTTCTGCGCCAGGCGCTGGGCGGCCGTCTGGCGGGCCATTCATGCCTGCCTGCGGCGGCGTTGCGCTCCCGCCGCGTTCGGTTCGTGGCGGCTCTGCTGTGACGCTTCGGATGAGTATTCGCGCTTCATTTCGTCTGATCGGTCCAAGATAAACTTCGCCAAGCCTAGGCTGTTTCCCTCCATCAATGCTCCCTGCGTTTGGTCCAGTTTCTGGTAGCGGACCATACTTTTTTTTCGCCTCACTTAACGTCTCCCGCATCTCTGGGGCTGTTGTCCAATCCTTGAATACGTCCATGGCCTCCCTGCCACTTCGGAACGTAACATAAGAGAAATAGTCGTCGAGACTGTTAGTAGCTTGATCAAAAGTTAGACCTAATTCCTTCCGTTGTCCGGCCAATATGTGGGCGATGATCTCACGTTTATGATCCTCCTTTCCGTAACCACGCGCTTCTAATGCCCTCCCTATTTGATCGGCATGAGGGGAGCCCGGGAACCAGTCGTGGATGTAGTCTATGAATTGCCCCTCTTTAGTGTGGTTGATTTCGTGGAGGAATGTTTTATATTCCGAGTCGGGTGGCCTGCCGCCGCGAACGTAAACTACGTTGGGGTGTTTATCAGCTAGCTCCTCAAACGTCTTAGCCAGGCCTACGATCTGTACGTCCGCGCGCGCATATAGCTCGCTGTTGTCCCGCAGCAATCGGGCGGGAAGCCGTCCCTTATCATTTTCCCACGACCGCCGGATTTCTGTGGCGAGTTGCCGGGCCTCATTGGACTGCATGTTAAATCCGTTGAAGTCTCCGGCATCGCCAAACGCGCGCTCGTATGCGCGTTTTATCCAGAAATGACCCTCTTTATTCACATAAATGATGTTTTCGCAGTCTGGATTGTTAAAAGTGCGGAAGCGCGTTTTGTCCGCAATAATTGCGCTTTGATGGGCAATCTCGTGAGCCTGATCCGGGGCAAAGATGATCCCCGAATCAGAAGCCGCATCCTTAGCTAAGGGTTGACTGGCGATGCGAGACATTCCCCACCTCCCTTGTGCTTGGGATCCGCGCTGTGATTGGTTGATCCCCCCTGCTGAGTCTTTTCTTGTTGTCGAATGATGCTGTTGTTACATCGGCGCCGAGGTCCTGTCGGATCTCAATATGTCCCTTGATTGCTTTAGCGATTTGTGACGCGCCGGCGCTCGGATGTGCAGGAATGGCGTTGCCGATGCTATTCGCCGTTCGGCCAGTGCCGGTGGGAGGATGGAAATCGGATTTGGCGCCGGAAGGGCTGAGATTTACTGGCTGTCTGTGGGATCTGATGGGCTCGATTCCTGGAACATCTTCTGCAGGGTCTCCGATACTTCTTCGACCATCTCTTGGCCTTCCAGCTCCAGAAGGAACTTCGCCAACCCTTCCTTGCCACCCTCCAGCCAGGCTATCATCGCCCGGTCTAGTTTCTCGCGAAGTTCTTTTTCCGCCTCGGTCTCCGCGGAATCCCGAAAATAGCCCTCTAGAGCCGCCTTGAGCTCCTGGTCGCTGTCCATACTTTTCTATCCCCTCATTTAGTAGTTGCCGCATCTCCGGAGTCGCGTGCAGCTCTTTGCTTCGAATGAAGGAGATGTTGGCCAGATTATAATTAAGAACATCGACAGCCTCATTAAATGATAGCCCAAGTTTAGCAGGCTCTCCACCCAAGACATCAGCAATGGTTTCGCTGACGTATCGAGTCCTCTGGATCTTGCGCGCTTCCATTACCGCCGCGATCCGGTTGGAGTGGGGTATGCTCCAGAACCAGTCGGTGACGTCTAAGACTGCTATGACTGTGATTGAATACCCTATGAGGATTGCTGCTACCAACTTGCTCATGGTTATCCATCCTGTTCTTTTCATGCGGCCCTTGCGCCACTTGGGGAGTCTAGCGAAACGCCGATGTGATCGCCTGGCCGCGCCGCATCGCATGGGCTTGGGGCGGATCTGGAAATTTAGGCTCCTGTCTCGTTTATAAATGAAGAGGGATGGCCCGGCCCGGACTAAAAGCGAATGTTTGTCCTGCTCGATTCTTTCTTTTAGGGGTTCCCTGCGCCGGCGCGCCGCATGCGATTTAAAACGACGCTCGTTTATCTCTATTTTCGGTCCCCTGAGATTTGATAGCAGGTTGCATTTGGTCATTCAGGTGACGATGTCGGAAACATCGCCGCTCTAAACGCCAAAATACAACCCGCTATAGACCCAGTGCTAATGTGGTAAGGAGCGCAAATCAAAAGCGAAAGACGAACCCCGCTGATGGTTGCGCGGTATGTGTGAACGCGTCGGAATTGAGAACGGCAAGCCCGAAGTTGGGTCTTTTGTAGACCAGACCGCGGTATTCGAGCCTGAGCGCGAAGTGGTCGTTGATGTCGAAGTTGGCACCGCCTCCGTAAACGAAGGTCGCCCTCGTCTGAGTGTCGGCCCCGGGGATGGCCCCTCCGCGGTTATTGGTCGGGTCGAAGGTCAGGGCTCCGGCCCCCGCCAGGGCGAAGGGCCTCAGCCCAAGAACCATATTGGGAGTGGATACTAACAGCGCGGCCGTGGTTTGGTGGATGTTGGATTGGACGTTGAGCGCCCCGAAGGACGTGAAGTTATTCTGAGTGCTGCGAGTGTACCCGTAGCTCAGGTCACCGCCGAACCAGTGGCTGAAGCGGTTACGGTAGCTGATAAGGAGGCCGCCGGAGTCGGTCGTATGCTGTCTAACTCCGTTGTTATTGGAGTCCTTCGTAAAAAATCCTGTGCCTTGCGCGCTAACTTCATTTCGCGGCAATTCTGTCTGGGCTGTGGAGGTTGCGGCGCAAAGCGAAGTGATGAAAAGTACCTCGAGTAATATCTTAGTTCGTGTCATTTTTCCTTCTCCTTTGTAACGGCGGTCCTGGTTGATAAGATCCCGGGGCCGCCGGGGAACGATGTTGAGCGCAATCATGATGGGTTTCGACGCGTTGTTCGCGCCGATCGACGGGGCCCGCTGTCGAGAAGAAGAGGAGGCGGATTTCGCCCTCTCCGCATAACCCCGAACCTTCAAAATTACTTTTCTCTAGTTACGCGTTTCGAAAAGCGCAGGGCCGCTCAGATCAGCCAATAGCTGGACGTCGGTGAGTAACCTCTATCTAAACTAACTTGGTTGAAGTTGGTCGCCTGCATCTATTAATACGCGGAGAGTTACAAGGCGGATTTTTCCAGTTATAAAAAAGCCTAGCTTGGGTAAGCGGGTTATTTAGAATCGCGGTTCTATTGATGGGGAGAGTCGCAATTATCGCCCTCGACAACCCTCGCTTCTGTCGCTGCCGTCTCGACCTCCCTGCGCTTGGGCGACGCGCCCCATTAGTTGCGCGTCAGTATTTAGTCTCTTAAGGACGTCAATATGATTGGACTGTCCATCTTTCTCAGCTAAATTCAGCGCTTCTCGCAGAGTTGTACTTATCAATGTTGGGTCGTGCATATCCTTGCTACTATTCTCATATGCAAGTGCAACTGACTGGGCGGGGAACAGAGTGCGGTTGTAGAGCTTCTGAGCGGCCCTTGCCTCTAATGCGAGACCGTCTAAAATAGCTCTGGTCAGATCAATGTTGAAATTCTTGAGGGTTGTTTGCACCGCTGTGATATCTTTCAACGCCTTATTATTGCTTGCCCCGTTTTCGCCCTGCATATAAATGGGCGTTTGATTTGTGGCATTGAGCCTGTCTCTGTTCTCTTGCTGAACGCGGTGGTTGCTCCAAATCAGGTGATCTTTCTCTTGCCGGCGATCTCTTAGTGGCTCCCCCTGGCTGATTTCTATTTCCTTCCCCGAGTTAGACCCTGACCTGAAGATCAATCCTTTCTGGTAAACATCCACGTTGTAGCCCGCCCCGTTCTGGTCCCAGTTGACATGTGTGTACTGCCCCATGTTGTTGCTGGCCACAAGCTCATGGCGATTTGCGATGAGTTCGACCAGGTGGCCCTTTTTTGTAATTTCTTTTCCTTCCCACACTTCTGCGAGGCTCTTTTCGAAGTAGTCTTTATGAGCTTTCGCCACTAGAAAATCGATCAGGATCCTTTCATCATTGAGCTGCTTTTGCTCAGGCGTTAAATTCCCTGCCGGATGATTGTCGGACGTAGTTTTCGTACCCGTTCCTGTCGCATGATCATTTCGCGGCCCGGAACTCCGGAGCCAGGAGTCGACTGCGTCAATCACCTGCCTCTCGCCGGGCGGCGTGTACGTTATGTCGCGGATTATCAAAAATTGCGCCCGCCACTTAGAAAGTTGATCAGCCACGGGGGCAGGCAATCCTATGCGGCAGCTGTTGAGCGCTGTTTTTACGCCTTCAACTGTTATTTCCCGGGTTTGTTGACGTACGGATTCATACCGTGTTAAGCGGGAGGCGGCTGACGGCTCTGCCTTGTCAGCGGTGGGGATGTATTCCTCCTTAATCACTTGTACATCGAATCCGACCGGTGTCGGTGTTATCTTCCCGAAGAATCCTTCCGCTTCGCCTTTATGAACAACCCATGTGAGTACTTCCATGGGTTCCCCAGATTTATAGATGTCGCGCCTGTTTTCGATGAATTCCTTGGCCTCTGGCGTGATGAATGATCTGAGTTTTGGCGCGATCTCTTCGTGTTTCGTTAAACCTGCGTCTGTTAAGGCCTGGCTGGCGATATTCTTAGCCTTGCTGAGATCAGCGGTCACGCTAATCGTACTTAAGGCGCTCAGCATGGTCTGCGCCTTCTGGTCGCCCATTAACTCACTGATGGTGTACCAGGTGTTTGGATCTCGTTCGGCCCATTCTGCGCGCTCGCTGTTGTGTAGATCATTCAGAACGCCCCCTGCGCAGCCCCGGGCGTTGGTAGCTGTTTTACTGGTCTGTATGTATTCCAGGACTCCGGCCAGTTCTCGATTAAACTGTTCTTGAGCTTGTCGTTTTACTTCGAAATGAGTGGCAGATTTGTCGTACTCATGGATCGCAATAAGAGCCTCGTTGGCAAGTTCGGATGCGATGCCGGCTAGTTTCGATTGTGCGCGCGCCTCCGAGAGCACTCCCAGTTTGTCGGCTGCGTCCGGCAGTTCGGTGATCCCGTTGAGATACTGGACATAGAATGGAGGACGATCTGCTGAAAGATTGAACCCTGCCCTTTTCAGCTTGTCCATCGCCTCCTGAGCGCGACCTATTGTCTCGTCCTCTGTCGCGCCGTCCCTGATCTGTTCGAGAACCTTTACAACCTCGGGCTTGTAATCCTCATATTTTGGGTTAGCTGCCGTCTCACCGGACTCCAGACTGTCTGGCAACGGGATTTCGAGGTCTGCATTCCGATTGGGCAGGTTTTGTTGCCACCGGTTTAACTTTCTGAGTTCTTCTTGCGAGAGCTCCATACCCAACTGCCGGAGCTCCTCATTTATCGCCCCCGGGGTTCTCACTGTGATTATTACCTGTGAGTACTCATCTTGATAGCTTGTGCGGGTAGCATCTTCATCTAATGCTGAGTAGACTATGTGGAATTCTCCGGTTTCGGGATTTGCTATAATCGTGGCGGCGGAGTCCTCGTTTTCGATGGCGATGTGTGGGATATGCAGCTCAATTAAGTTCTCAGTCTTTTCCTGGCTTGTTGCTGGCATGGGCCTTGGTTCTTCGAAGAGATCGGATCTGGTATTTTCCTTTGGTTCCATGTCAATTGTCTTCTGATCCCCCTGTAACTGGGGGGCTTCGGACACAATGATCTGTTCGAGGGCATCTATAACCTCGGACTTGTAATTCTCAAAGGGGGGGTAGGGCATGTCAAAACCGAGAGCTTTGTAGCTTATGTCAGCAATCTTAACGGCCTCTACATTCCAGTCGACAGGGGGACTTGCCCCCCAGGCCTCGGACATCTCCCGTAAAGCCTCGAAACGGGCCTCGTGAACCTGTGGTATTTGGTCAGGGTTAATAGTCTTCACAACATTCCATGCCGCTCCGACTGCAGATAAGACTGGGGCAATTTCCCTGGCTCGGGCGTCACTTTCGTTCAAGCGCCCACCGAATTTGGGCCACTCCCCCTTACTGTAGGATTCGACGACTTGCTTGAGGGGCGCTTCGAGGACTTCTTCCATTCTCACTGAGTCGAGTACGTGTTGTAGTTTTGGCGGATCAGTATCAAGCATGCCGGCTACACTCTTCTCGATCTCGAAGAGGCGTAGCGCTAACTCATACTTGCTTTGTGAAGATTGGCCGTCGGGTGTGTGGTTCAGACTCCATATGCGCTCGATTTTTTCCCTGAATAAGTCCTCAGCTGTCAGTTGTGACAGTCGGATTCCGAAGCTTGAGAGATAGGCTTTTAGACTGGTAAGGGTACTCTCCGCTACCTTATCTGGCCTCTCCTCTCCAGTTAGCTTCCCCCCCTGGTATGGATCGAACCCGTAGATGACCCCTTTCTTCACTGGCTCGATGATCTCTGTCTGTCCAAGGTTTTCTGGAGATTCTTCCCAGACACCTACTGATAGCCCGAAGCCTGGGTTGAGGTCCTTGTCATAATGGTGGGTTATAACAGAGGCGTGTCTGTTGACCCTGTCGTTTTCGATGCCGTGCAAGGTTGTGCCCCCCTCTTGAGGTTCGCTGAACTCGAAAGTGAGTCCCCCATCTGGAGGGAATAGCAGCCCCATGGCAAGTATTTCGTCAGTATAGTACCCCCTTCCCCTATCTTGCATTAGCTCTAGCTGGTCTTTGATAGGCTTCTCTGTAGGGAGGCCAAGCGCGAAGTGAGCCAGCCCTGCGATCTCCGCAGCCTGCTCCTGTCGGCTAAGCAGCTTTCCGTTGTAACTTAGGGTATGGATCATGTCCAGAGCTACAAAGGGGGTTCTGTAAGCCTTGGGCATTGTACTGGCATCGATGGGCCGGACCTCTGGGTTGAGGGTCTTCCACGCGTTTCTGACCGCTTTGATCGCGGCATCGAAGGTAATGTTTACTTCGCTTTCTGAGATCGGATACCTGGATAACCCGGGCCACTTTCCCTCGTGACAAGATTTGGTGATCTGCCTGAGGGGGCCTTCTGGAACTTCCAGGTAGTTTTCCTGCCAGAGGTTGAGCGTCTCGGATAGGCGATCGGGTAGTTTGATGTCAACTTCACTCAGTTTTTCTTGCAGTCCTTGGACGGATTCTTCGAGCGTCTTTGTGCGCTCGGCGCGTGAATCGTAGAGGTGCTGAGCCTTTCTGATTATCTCCAGATCGAACGCGCCCTGGTTTGGCGTGATCTCTGCGAAGGTTTGGACGCCTTCCTCCAGGTAGTCGTAGGTCTTAAGGATGTAGCTCCCAGGCTTCTCCTCAAATCCCCTGAGGGAATAAGGTATTGTCAAACCGAGTCCGTCATGAGCCAGGATTGCGGTTTCGATCGCGAGATTCCATGAATCAAGCTCTCCTTTGCCGGCGCCTAGCTCGGCGATCTCCTGTAGCGCCTTAACCTGGCGCTGGTGGCTCTCAGGCGCCTTATCCAGGTCAAGAGAGTGTACAGCTTCCTGGGCCGCTTCGACGGCTTCTAGGATGCCCTTCATTGTATTGGTGGTCAGGTCATCGTGCCTGAAATCCTCGGAGCCGGGCCACATTCCATACTCGTAGCGATTGATGATCCTCTCTAACGGCTCGTTGATGCGCTCCTTAATCCACTCGCGCTCGGGCATGTGATCCAGCGTTGTCCACTCGACCCCGAGTTCCGCTGCCGCATTCTTTTCAGCGTCGAGAAGCTCCCAGGCGATTTCCAATTCGCTCTTTCTGGCTATTCCTTCATGATCTCGGTTCATCTCTAACTTGTCCGCGATCCGATCCTCGAACAACCTCTCGGCCAGACTGTCCGGCAGGGGGGTTTCAAAGTCTGTGAGTGTAACTTTTAAACCGGCGAGGCTTCTCAGCAATTTCTTTGGGGGGGTCTCCTCTATTGGTTTTCCCCACCTGTATGTCTCAAACCCATACCCTTTCCACATCTGTATATCCTGGCCTTTGTGTGTTTCCCAAACCTGAACCTCCCAGCCACCGCCCTGGAATGTGTAATCCTTGTAATGCTCTTTCCACTCTATGGATGCTTTTCTTTGTGTGCCGACGACTTGAATTGTGTAGAGATTGCGTTCATTGGACCAGCGAGCTTCCCTGCCCTCTGCAATGGGGGATTTAAGATCGATGTTGATATCGCTCCCTGCTAATACCCTCCAGGGGTTTTCCCTGTTGTCCCACTCGACCTCTCTCTCCCTGTCATCATCAACAAAACCTTCTATTTGTCCCCACAAGTAGGCGTCGTAGCGGTCGGCGTAATCTTGTTGCCAGTCAGAAAGATCTTGAGCCAATTCTTTAGGCAATGCGATATCGAACTCACGCAGCTCTGTTCTTACCGCCCCAACAGTTGATGCGCTGATATTTGGGTACTCCTCTTCATCTCGTTCGACGTAGCCGGCGTTGCTGTAGCTGGCACCCGCCTGGTTGTCGAGGACGTAATTGTATTTCTCTGTCCACACCTGTATATCGAATTCGCCGCCATTGTTTGGTGTAATTTTCGCAAAGAGTCCGTCCTTCCCACTGTCATTAATGATGTATGAGTTATCTTGTCTGGTGAATCCCTGTGCCTTCTCTTGATGCGTTGCCAGCGCAAGCTTTAAATCCTCAACCTCCTGTAGGTCGACGTAGGGTTTTAGCGCCTCAGAGAGGTCCTTGAGATCGCGCAGGGGTGGCTGATTTTCGAGGTCCCCAATCTTGGTAGGAGTGGGCTCATCCAAAGCCACCTCGCTTAGGTTGTCCAGAATGCTGGCGAAGCGGCCGAACCTCTCTACTTCGAAGCTCGCGTCCTCGAATTCCCTTGATCGATCTATCCGATAGATAATCGCTTGGAAGGAGCGGTCTTCTTGGGACCATCCAATTTCTGCGTAATGGTCAGGCTGCTGGCAGTCTATACGGTGTGTAGTTTTTGACCCAGTGGCCGATTGCCGAAACTCTTCAGTGTTTTCAGGTCTGTTCGTTGTGGCCATAAATCCAATGAGGATAAAAGGGTGTGTCCCACCCGTCTAACCGCTAGAAGCGGCCAGATTTGGTGGATTATGGAGGCTCCAGCCAAGATAGGTGACGGCTTGGTAAATCTTGATCGCGTTCTGCCTTCCTTTCTCTGAGCGGAAGCCATCGTGATTGCGCTCCAGGCGGCGCAGCACTCGCATGCCTGTCTCGGCTAGCGAATTACGCTGCACGCCAGGCGCTCTCAAAAACGTCGTCATGTTTTTGAAATTGTCTTCGAGAAAAGAGATTGACTTCGTGTACCCATCATTCTCGTGATGCGCCGCATACTGCTTCAGTTCGGCTAACTTGGCTTGCGCTTCCGCTTCAGTGGCCGGGCCTTCGAAGATGGCCCACACTCTGTGCAGGAAGCCGCGAAGGAATGACATCTCCGGTTGTGTCCGAAGAACCTCTTGCATGGTCTCTTTCTCCTTTGCCGTGAGGTTCTTGTCGGACTTGAAGAAGATGTAACGGGTCTTCCACAGTTCGGCGGCCAGACGTTTAAGTTTCTCCGAGTAGTACTTGCTTTGCGCCGCGGCGCCACGCTCTTTGAGATCACGACGATGCGCGCGGAATTCATCCCAGACCTTGCGCCAGATATTCTGCAAGATATGAAAGTAGTCGAACTGAATATGGGCCTCTGGATAGACCGCCTTGATCGCGTTGGCATAGGCCTGCCAATGATCGATGTAAAAGGCCGCCAGATCCAGTCCGAGTCGCTTCATCCGCTCCAGAAAGGGTTTAACGTGTTCCTCATCGCGCTTTTCAACTTCCTGCGCGGCGACGATCCGTCCGTGTTCATCTTTGAGCACAACCA
>WNFU01002009.1_pt1 | contig 28148 bp, 23 predicted proteins | sample 5400121 | NCBI WGS metagenome assembly WNFU01 (sample SAMN13153360, study PRJNA577476) | soil metagenome | isolation source: 100 cm soil or saprolite under grassland replicate 1 | place: USA:California | collected 2016-06-15 | reverse complement strand
TGTAAGTGTCCTTCGTCGCTCCGACCGTGAATGCGATAAACACCGGATCGTGACACACGCGCACGCAGGTCCCGAAGGACGCGGCATTGATCCGACCTTCGCCGTCCACCGTGGTGATCATCACGAGACACGCGCTCGGCGCAAAGAGTCGATCCCAATGCTCGCTCGGCACATCCATCTTCTTGGAAGCATTCAACTGGCTCATTTCAATCGCCTCCCTTGGTACGCTTAATGCGGCTCGAAGCGTAACTGAAAGGAAACAGCGCCGTCAACCAGAGCGCTGGCAAAAGCATGCTTCAGGTTTTCGAAATTGGAAATAGGTCTGGAGAAAAAAAATCAAGACAGCGCACGCGCCTGTGCTGCTTCACGCGTGAAACGGGGACAGCAACATTTTCGCCGACTGCTTTGTCGGGGACAGGCTGCTTTTTGCGCTTCAAAAAGCTGCCTGTCCTCATGACGGTGATCGAAAAAGTAGCCAGTCCCCCTCGTCTAATTCACTTTGGTTGCGGCTTAATGCGCTGCGTCTTTCGTGCGTGGATACTCCCTCACCAGGAGAACCGGAATTGCTGTGATTGTTCGGCCTTATTTTACCCTAAGCGATGCCGATGCTTCCCTTAACAGAGTCCAGTCGACGATTTTCTCCATAGGGACAGCGGCTGGAACTTCCGCCATGCTCGCGACATTTTTTAAGCCCTTCTCGGTTGGTTGTCCGCTGTCAGGCCAAATGTCTCTTAATCTATCGTAGGCTCTTTGCGCCATTTCTAAACTTTCTAGACCAATGAAATCTTTCAGTAAAGGAACCACCTCTTCTCGACGAGTCTTAGTGTAGGCAATGCCTTTCAGCGCGCCGACAAGAACTTTTTTAACTTGATCAGGTTTATCGCGCAGCAGATCGTTGTTCACAATGATGCCAAGGAGAGGGAATTCCAGTATGTCCTTAAGGTAAACCAGAGGCCTGAAGCCATCCTTCTCGAGGTACAACTCGAGAGGAGTCATCAACATCGCCGCGTCGACATTGCCTCCCTTGAGAGCCGTCAGACTGTTTCTCGCATCCCCCAGACTGGCCGTTTTTACTTCGTTCGGGTCGATTTTGAACTTGTCCAGGATCATCAGCAATTCGCGATGGATCGTCCCGCCGGGCTGGCTGATGGCCACCACGCGGCCGCGCAGCTGAGCTGGAGAACTAATATCAGATTTGACGACCAGAACGTGGTGCGTCTTATCAGTAAAGACCATGACGAGTCTGGCCGACAGGCCGCGCGCGATCGCCGTTAGCGAAGACCCCGTTTGGGTTATGTAGCCAATCTGCTTCGACGCCAAAGCCGCCAGAGAGGTGCGAGCCTGCATATACACGGGCAACAACTCGAGACCTTGCTCGCGAAACAGCCCTTTTTTCCAGGCAACATAGAGTGGGAACCAAGTTGCTGAGTTGGTCGAAACGCCGATGTGGATCTGAGTTAGCGTCTGTGCGTGGGCAGAAGACAGAACACCGAACAAAAAAGCCGTAACTATGAATACAGTGAGACTGCGGGTGGCGTGGCTCATGATCTTGCCATTTTCGTTGAACCACGGAGGCGCGAAGGTTTCGGATAGTTCACCGCGGAGGCGCTGAGGACGCGGAGGGGAGAGTCTGAAATGTAAAATCTCTGCGTACTCTGTGCCTCTGCAGTGAATCCCGCTTTTCCCTCAGAGCCCAAAAGACTATGCCGGACAAGTGGAAAGATCTAAAAGAAGACCGTCGGGATCGGCAAGCGCAAACTCGCCGATCTTACAGCCGTCGATATCTTTTTGTGTGATATGGCCGAATACGCCCCCGGCCAACTCTTTCGGTGCGGAACGCGGGTTGGCACGACCAAATTCGTCAACGTCTTTTTTTACGTCTTCGATGCTCTCAACCGCGTAGCCAAAGTGGTCGATGCCCTCCCTCATGCTCATATAGGAATGGTTACTGGTTCGTCTTATCAGGAGATCGACCGTCCCGTCGGTCACGCAGAGCGTGTCTTCATCGTAGAAATTCTTTCCTTCCTTGAGCGCAAAAATTTCGTGATAGAATTCCGCGACTCGCTCCGGCTCTGCAGCCCTGATCGCGATATGGTTAATCTGTCTTGGTTGCTTCCAGCCGTCGTCCTTGTAACCCTCTTGAACTTTCGGATGTTGCTTCCATGAAATGTCGAATTGCGTTCCAGCCGGGTCGTGACTTCGAAAAACCGCGAACGCCACTTGCTCCAGACCTTTGGTGACCAAGACCTTCGGGTACTTCTCCTTGAGCCGGTCTAGAATGCTGTCGACGTCCTCGACCTCGAAGCCGAAATGATCTAGCGCTGAGGCGAAGCCGGGACGTCTTTTCAGAACGGCGAGGCCGATCACGCCGTCGCTGACATGGCCGTGATTAGGATTGTTGAAGCTCTCTGTAATTCTTTTCATGCCAAAGACGTTTTTGTAGAAGGTTGCCATTCCGTCCTGATTCTCGGTGTAAAGAGCGAGGTGTCTAATTTTAGCCGACATGACTCCTCCCTTCTGTTATGACGCCATCTCCATCGCAACTGGGCATAACAAAACCGCCCATGTTGCGTCAACGGGCTCAAACACGGAACAAAGCAACGATCTTCGGCGGCGCCGCGCAACTTTTCAACTCATCGCTGAAAAGTCGGAATTACTTCCTCAGCGAAGAGACGCATCGAATTCATCGCCTGCTCGGTGGTGAGATTGCCGAACGCAAAGGAACCGACAAAATAGTTGCTGCCGGTGATCCCGAGGTGCTTTCTCACTTCTTCGCGCACCGTGTCCGGAGAACCGGCAATGTATAGACCTTCCGCCCGGCGCGCTTCGAAGTCACTGAGGTGCTCTTTTCTCCGATTGTCGCCGCGGATCGATTGGAGGTAACTTGTATTCTCGTTGAACTGGGCCAGAGCGATCTTGGCATCCTCCCAGGCCTGAGCATCCGTCTTACCTATGTAGACGTGCCGCGAGATGCCGTATATCGGCTCGCGCACGTGGGCGTTGAGGCGAGCTGGATTGTTCGAATGTTCATTCCACAGTCTTCGATAGAGATCGAAGAGCTCACGGATAACCGGCATCGGTTGGTAGTGCACCACAGTATTGAATCCCTCTGTGGCCAGCCATGTCATGGAGTCACTGCTATTCGTCGGATACCACAGAGGCGGATAGGGACGCTGAAAGGGTTCGATCTGGAGCTCGACGTCCTTGAACGAGAAGTAGCGACCCTCGTAGGTGAGTTTGCCGGTGGCAAGCGCCGCGATCATCGCGTCGAGCGCTTCTCGGAACATCTCTCGCGAGTCTTGCACGTCAATGTTGAAAAAGGATAGCTCGACAGGCGATATGCCCCGACCCACTCCGACATCCAACCTTCCCCGGCTCATGTTGTCCAGCATGCAAATTTCTTCAACCAGCCGCAACGGATTATAGACTGGCAGCACGTAGACCAGCGTTCCCAACCGAATACGCTCGGTCCGCTGGGCGGCGGCCGCCAGGAAGAGGCCGGGCGACGGCGTCATATTCAGAGGCGACGCGTGATGCTCGGCGATATGATAGCAATAGAAGCCGTTTTGGTCGGCGCATTCCACGAGCCTCAAGCGCTGCTCGTAGAGCTCGGGCAGGGTAAGTTGGTTACGATCGATCCAGTCGAAGACGCCAAACTTGATCGGCGTTACAGACGGACGGTTCGTAACCTCATTCTCCGACTCCATAATATCTCGCTCAAGCCGTTTCGTGTCGTCGTGATGCTTCAATCTCAGCCTGGCTCATAACACATTCCGTACTCTGTTCGCGAGTGATTCAGAAAAGACTTCTAATCCTATACTCGCTAAGTCAGTTTGCAGCGCAACACCCGTGCTCGTAAAATATCGACATTTTATGAAGCGCTGGCAGGTTATCGTTATCGCTGTGGTCGTCATCACTGGCATTGCCGTCGTCGCCGGCTACCGCATGGGGGTGCAGCTGCTCCAGGACAAAGTCCTGAACTCGCTCGGACCCGGCAGTCGCTTGACTGAACTGAAGGTCAACTGGTTCTCCATCGAATTGATGGGGCTTAGCATCGACGCTCCCAAAGGCTGGCCTGCGGCGCGCACGTTCGAGGCGGAGCGGGTGACTATTATTCCTGACCTGCGGACGCTATTCACCGATAAAATCCGCATCTCTTCCATCGTTATTGAAAAACCCTACCTATCGGTTCTGCGCAATCCCGGTAAATTGGTCATGGTTCCCAGTCTGACGGAACGGGAGAAAAACCAAAGGAATGATGGGTCAAGTCAAGCCAGCGCCCGCGCGGTAATGATTTCGACGATCGAACTCAAGAATGGCAGCCTGGATCTTTATGACACCACCGTCAGTCGGCCGCCACTGAGAACGAGGATGGAAGAGATCCAGGCAAAGATCCAGGACGTAGCGGCGCCGGCTGCAGAGAAAACCCGCTTCGATCTCACGGGCATTATAAAGGGAATAAAGCGCGACGGCCGCGCCAAGGTGAACGGCTGGGTCGGTCCGGGCGCCAGGGATTCTTCCTCGCGTATCGTGCTCGAGGCGGTGGACCTGGTGGCGCTCCAACCTTATCTCGTCAAAAGGAATGAGGCCAAGGTCGCCAAGGGAACTCTCGACTTGAATCTCGCCTCCGAGGTCCGCAACAAAAACTTAGACGGCAAAGGCAAGGTCGTTCTTCAGGACCTGGAGTTCGCGCCGGCCCGCGGATATTTCGACACCTTCATGGGGCTGCCGCGCAACGCGGTGATCAGTTTTCTCAAGGACAACAGCAACGCCATCGACGTCGACTTCACTCTTAAAGGCAATACCAGCAATCCGAACTTCTCGCTTAACGAGAATCTGTCCACGCGCATCGCAACCGCCATGGCGGGACAACTCGGCGTAAGCATCAAGAACGTCGCCGAAGGACTCGGCACACTCGGTCGAAAAGGCATGGAGGGCGCCGGTAATGTCATCGACAGCGTCAAGCATCTGTTCGGCGGGAAATAAAAATAAATAATTAGCCTGGTTTCAGCTTCAGACCAACCGCGCCATCAACAAGAACGCTCACTAACCGATCAATTAGACGAGAATTGTTTCTAAAGGCGTCACCCCCGAATGTTTTTATCGGGGGTCTACCATTCCGAACCGCCTGGATAGGCGTTTTTTGAACTTGAACTGTAAAACGAACCTGGATGCCGGCGTTCGCCGGCATGACGAACAGTAACTTCGTCTTTGCGTGCTTCGAATTTACTCGTTTATCCCTTGGCACCTCTGCCCTTCGACGTTGCTCAGGGTGGTGAGTTTATCGAACCACGCCTTTGCGCGAGTTGATCCGAGACCGACTGCTGCGCAGAGCGCAACCTACGAACACCTTCGTGTCCTTCGACAAGTCAGAGCGAATCCAGGAACGCCAACAACTGAGTTTTCTCCGCCGCCGACAGCGCGTTGTAATTCTTCGTCACGCCTGCCGCCTGCCCGCCATGACGCTGGATGGCATCCTGTTTGGTGAAGGACAAGCCATCGTGCATCAGCCGATTGCGAGTTCGAAGCGCCCACAGCGGAGCGGTTCGGATCTGATTGGCGGTTGCAGCATATTCCGGCAACGGCAGAACGGGTATGCCGTCACCCGTACCGATGTCGTGCAACAAGTAATCGCTGTAAGGATGGATGATTTTGTTGCCGAGCGCGGCCGGGACCGTGAATACACCGCCGTTGATTTTCGTCCCCTGGCGCGCCGTGGTGATGGAAGGCGTATGGCAAACAGCGCACCCAACTTTGTTAAACAACGCTTCTCCGGCCAGCACGTCAGCCGACATTGGCCCTCGCGCCGGGGCCTTGGTGGCGCGCATAAAGTCGGCGAAGGCGACAACATCCACACCATCGTCCTCGGGGTCAGTAACCGGATCATATCCCGAACCGTAACCGACAAAGCGGCCATTGGAGGTGTTCTCCTCTGGAAACAGCGGAGTGGTGATACCCATTTCGTTGAGGTAGGCGTCGGCGGAAAACGATTCAAGGCTGGCATGCTGGCCTTTCCAGCCGAAACGGCCGATACGCGCCTGGCTAGCGGCCTCGAGCACGGGAACCATGACGACCGTACCGCGCATGGCCTGGGGTTGTTTGTCGCGAATGGCAAGCAGCGTGCTATTTGCTATGGCCTCTACGAAGCCGTTGCCAAGGGTATTCGTCGAGATGCGGAAAGTCCGGATGGAATCCGCGGGGGTGATCTGCTCGACGATATCGGGGTGAGTTGCGCGCGAGTGGATGAGGGTGCCCCCTAGAGATCCAAAGAACTGGCCGTCTACTAAGCGTCCGGAGCGAAGCTCCGCCACCTGGCTGGCGCCTCCGGTGACCACGTTTTGGTGGCACTCCCTACAGCTCTGCGCGTTATAGGTGGGCCCTAGTCCATCTTGAATACTTTCAACCTCCTCGAAGATGAAACGGTTATCGTTAAACGAGCGCAGCGCTACCACAGTGTCCTCATTGAGTTCCTCGAAAGGAGGCCCTTGCTCAGTGAAGCCGTTGGTGAGGTTGTCAAAACCGGTGGGCGCTTCCGTTGCATCGCTCCTCGGGTCGCCAAACGAGGAACGATCTTCGTCTTCAATCACGCCGTTGTGACTGAATCGATCTCCGCGGTTCTGGCGGTTTGCTTGAGAGAAGACGTTTTGACTTTGCAGAATGAGAAAACCGACTAGACCCAGGATGAGCAATATGAGAACCGTCAATTTTGTGTCCATACTCTTTCCTTCCTTTGGCAACTAACTCTAGTGATCTTTTTTGGTGCGTTTATTCCCTGCGAAACTTCTTCAGCCTGTCTGGCACTCACCCTGAGCGGCGGATCGCTCGCTGCAGCGGAACGAAAGCGTTCTCGAACACGTAATCCGCCACCTGCCGGCCCTGGGTGATTCCTTCCGTCTTGTCGAAGGCCCAGTGGATACCGAGGTAAATTCGGCTTTGTCCGTTCTCTTCCTCCGCCTGGGACAGCGAGGAGAAACTGCGCGGGATGAGCGGTCGCACGTTGCCGTTGTTGTCCAGCGTCACGCCATTGAACTCGTCCGAGACGAACGTGAACGAAATCGCATCGGTCCCGTAGAATTTTCGCAGGATCTGAAAGAGCGTGCCGCCGAAGCCGGCGTGCCCGGACGGGTATGCCGGAAAGGGGGGCGTGAAGTCCGGCCCGGTGAGGTTGCTGGCGGGCGCGCCGAGCGGCGAGAAAGTCGGATCTCCATCAGTCGCCGGATTGCCGTCGCCGACTCCGCTCGGGCCAGTCCCCTCGTCGGCCTCACGGATACCGGTAACCGGACGCCAGAACTGGTAGTAGTACTTGGACTCCCAGATGGCGATGCCGGCGTCGGCCATCGCTACGTTCACAAGCGCCAAAAGGCGCGCCAGCTCGACCTCATTCGAGCCCATCTGATCAGCGATTTCCACTGCGATCTGGTTGTACAACCGCGGCGGCGCGCACAGGCTGGGAGTGCCGTCATAGGCCCAGTAGATACCGATCTCGGTTTGTTCCTCCGTGCGCGCCGTGGGCGTAATGATGCCATCGCCGCCGAGTTGCTTCACCTCATCGAACGCGGTCACATACTTTGGGCTGCTCAGGGCCGGTGGAAGTGGAACCCGGAACTGCTCGGCAGACCTCAGAGCAAACGGTGTAACGTCTCTCCAGTATGCGCCCAAAGCGAGCGGGATCAGACTGATCGGGTCTTGGCGCCACTTCCCCGGCTCATCACTGGTGATGAAATCGATGCCGACACGCGGCTCGGCACGCTGCGAGCCATCGTTGGCTCTAAGCGCGAGGATCTCGGCCGCCGCCTGGTGTCCGAAATCGATTCCGTCCGCTTTAGCACGTCCGTCCGGGATCTGTCCGAGGTCTGCGGCAAGCAGCTCATTGAAGCTCGCCGCCTGCGAAGGGAAAAGCGTGATCAGTGTATCGCGCGCCGCTTGTGCGATCGCGGCGTCCATGGAAGTGCCGCGCTCGGCAGGCGCAAGCCCAGTGTAGCTCTGGTAGCCGCCCATGATCGCGTTCACCACCTCGAAGATCGCGATGTGGACGATCGCCATTGCGCGACTCGATCGTCCGGGCCCTAGTTGCTCGCCGAAGACTCGGTTCTCGCCCGCAGCGACGGGCGTGTGGTCGAGGCCGCTGGCGTTGATCGCGATCTCGTTCCAGTAACGCACCGAGTCGACTCCCGTTTCGTGTGCGCGTCTCGACAGGACCGGAGGCCGCGGCCCGGCATTAAAGCGCGGCCCCAATGCGTCACGAACTCCACCGGGAAATCCATCTGCCCAGGCAGAGACGGTCAAACTCAGGGTGAAGCTCGTCAATGTCGCAATGACTAACTTTCGTTTTTGCTCGCAGATCATAAGCGCACCTCCTTTTGTTCTGCGGATTCATGAGTCACTTGTGCAGTGCGATCTTCGAGCCAGTTTACCGAGTCCCTGCGGCTGGCGCGGTTTCGCAATAATGCGGCAAAGGCGTATGCGGGTTGACGTTGTAGCCAGTGTCGACGAGCCGCAGGCTGCACCGAGGTTTCCATGCGGCTACGATACGAGAGGCTTCATTAAGGTAGGCTTAAGGCCAAATTAATCTTGGCGAGATCGTTCCAGCTCGATGCCAGACGAAATCTCGATCTTAATCCTTTCTTAATGTCAGTTGTGGCAGGATCTCCGGCTCAGAGAGAGCGCCGCGTTTCATTGTGTAAACAAATGTGCTGCAATGAGCGGCGGCGCCAGACTCAAGATGAGAATACTGATTGTTGAAGATGAGCCTCGATTGCTCCGTAACCTCGCCAAAGCCTTACGCGAGGAAGCCTACGCAGTGGATGTGGCCGCAGCGGGCGACGAAGGTCTCTATAAGGCCGAGAGTTATGATTATGACGCCATCGTGCTCGACATCATGCTGCCGCGTCTCGATGGCTGGGAAGTGCTAGAGCGACTGCGCAAACAAAAGCAAACTCCCTTGCTGATGCTCACTGCTCGCGACGCTCCCAAGGACCGCGTTCGCGGCCTCGACAACGGAGCGGACGATTATCTCGTCAAACCATTTGATTTGTCCGAACTCCTGGCTCGACTTCGGGCGTTGATCCGTCGCTCGATTGGCCAGCCGCGGTCTCAGATCGAACTGGGTGCTGTGCTCATCGACACCCGCGCTCGCTCGGTTACCCGCTCGGCGCAGCCGGTTACGCTCACCGCGCGGGAGTACGCGATCCTCGAATATCTTGCGCTCCACCGAGGAGAGGTGGTGACGCGCACTGCGCTTTACGAGCATCTTTTCGACGAGAATGAAGATACCATGTCGAATCTATTGGACGTGCATATCTTCAGCATCCGCAAAAAACTCGGACGCGACCTCATCAAGACTCGCCGTGGCCAGGGTTATTGCATCGAGCCCTGAGCCTTTACCATGTTCTTCAAGTCCATTCGCTGGCGCTTGCAGTTGTGGCTGGCGTTTTTGCTTGTTTGTGTTTTAAGCGGCTTCGGCGTCACCATTTATCAACTTCAGCGTGTGAGCCAACTTAGGCAGATTGACGAGGAGTTGGAGCGTCGCGTTGCGGTCCTGAGTGGCGCTGTCCGCGGTGGCCCCCCTCCCAAACGAGGTTTTGCACCCCCACCTTTTGAGAGAAGCCCCGGCCCGCGTGACTTCGATAAGGATAGTCGACATCCGCCTCTACCTGAGGATCGTCCGGAGCCGCCGCCGTTTCGCGGCGAACGAAAAGGACCTTTCGGACCTCGCGATTTCCCAATTTCGGAGGAGATCTCAAGCCTGTTTGATCAAAGCAGTACAGGCGCTTTCTACTTCACGGTGTGGTCCCGCGATGGAGCTATGTTCAAGCGGTCAAGCAATGCACCTGCCGACGTCCCTCTGCCGCAACGGCTGAACAACACCGATACTCGAACCCACGCGCGAACCCGAAACGGATACCGTGAAGCCTTTCACTTCACGGAGCTTGCCGACTGTGTGCTTGCCGGTCGCTCCATTAGCACCGACCTGTACGCTATGCGCCGTTTCAAGTTGTGGCTGCTTGCCGCCGGTGGCACCGTACTCGCGTTCGGTCTAAGCGGCGGTTGGTGGCTGACGTCTCGCGCCATGCGCCCGGTGGATGACATCAGTGTCGCCGCGAGCCGCATCTCTGAGGGAAATTTATCTGAACGCATTAACGTCGCCGATACAGATAGCGAACTGGGCCGCCTTGCCAGCGTTTTAAATTCAACCTTCGCTCGACTCGAAGCCGCCTTCGCTCAACAAACGCAGTTCACTGCCGACGCCTCCCACGAACTGCGCACGCCCCTCGCCGTCATCATCTCTGAAGCGCAGACGACCCTCGCGCGCGAACGCGGCGCGGCTGAGTATCGGGAAAGTATCGCGGTTTGCCTGGACGCCGCCCAGCAAATGAGGCGGCTTGCTGAATTGCTGCTCCAACTCGCGCGCTTCGATGCCGGCCAGGAACCGATGCGCCGCAGCGCCGTCGATTTGGCGGAAAACGCGCGCGTCTGTGTCGGACGCATCGGCCCGCTTGCCAAAGAGCGCGGTATCAAAATTAATTGCGATCTCGGCCCCGCTAAGACTTTCGGCGACACCGACCGCCTCGACCAACTCATCACCAATCTTCTCACCAATGCCATCCACTACAACAAACCGAACGGCGAGATTCTCGTCAGCACCCGGAGTGAAAACCGTGCCGCAGTATTGACTGTGACCGATAGCGGACAGGGCATCGTGGCTGAAGACGTTCCCCATGTTTTTGAGCGCTTTTACCGGGCCGATAAGTCGCGCTCCCGCGCCGAAGGCCGTAGCGGCCTGGGCTTGGCGATCTGCAAAGCCATCGTCGATAGCCACGGCGGCACCATCGACGTGTCGAGTGAACTCGGCGCCGGCACCACCTTTACGGTGCGGCTACCGGCTTTGAATGCGGGCTGATCAGGTTTCGCGGGTTTTATCGAGCGAGCGGTGCGTTCCAAATCTTGAACGCCGGAGACTCACGATAATAGCCGAGGACATTTAGTGTCGCCGTGTCGAGCAAGAAGTGCTCGCCGTAGGTGGCCGACAGATTGATCCATCGCGCCGCGAGAACGCGCAGGATGTGGCCGTGCGCGAACAGGGCGACGTCTCCCATGCTTGCGCGGATCTTGGTGAGAACGCGATCGGCGCGCGCGCCGATCTGATCCGGTGACTCGCCGCCGGGGCAGCCGTTGCGGAAAACCGACCAAGCTGGCCTCGTCATGCGAATTTGTTCCGTCGTGAGGCCCTCATACTCGCCATAGTTCCACTCAATTAGGTCTGTCTCGACAGTCGCGCGCTTGCCGAGCCCCGCCAGCTCGCAGGTTTCACGCGCGCGCTGAAGCGGACTGGTGAGGACTAATGCGAAGGTCTCCTTGGCAAGAATGGGCTGAAGAAGCCGCGCAGCCATCCTTCCATTTTCGGTGAGTGGAATGTCGGTTACACCCGTGTGCTGACCATTGAGGCTCCACTCGGTTTCTCCGTGACGCAATAAATAGACTTTCTGCTCTTGCCTAGCCACAGCCTAATCCCTTTCGATCGGCCCCTGTTCACTTCGTAGCGATAACACACTATCACGATTTTCCTCGATGTTTACGATGGATTTTCGCAACTGCAAACCGTTCCTGCGACAAGGTTTTCACGCTCCCAGATTGAAATCGCCAAAGTCAAATTATACGCTGACGCGGCACATCGTTGAAGGTACCCAAACACTGGCCGAGCGATTTGAATCCGTGGCACTGTGGTAATCATGTTGAAGGACAGTTTCGCAATGCTCATGCGCGCGGGTGATTCCGCGCTTGACCCCGAACCGCGGTGGCCGGCTTTTATCGCTGTTCTCGCCGTGGGCGGCATTTACGCAGGACTACCGGATGCGCTCACGGTGGGTCCGCGCTGGGCCTTCCCTTCTCTGGTTTTGGCTTTGCTGATTCCAACCGTCGCCTCTCATCACACCGGCAGGCATCGACTGAATAGCATCTTTGGGTTTTTAGTGGATGTGCTACTCACCGCAGGACTGATCATTTCCGTCACTCTCCTGATCGGTGCTCTGCCCAGCCACAAAGAGGGACCCCTGGAGCTGCTGCTCTCCGCGTTTTCGTTATGGGCCACCAACATTTTGGTGTTTGCTCTGTGGTATTGGCGACTGGACGCCGGGGGGCCGCACCAACGGGATAAGTACCCGGGACACACCGATGGATCGTTTCTGTTTCCGCAGATGACGATGAGTGAACAGGCGTTGAGAGAAGCCGGGCAACAGGACTGGTCACCTAATTTTGTTGATTATTTGTTTTTGGCTTTCAACACCAGCACCGCATTTTCGCCAACCGATGTGCCAGTATTAACGCGCTGGGCGAAGATCTTAATGATGTTGCAATCGCTGATCTCGCTGCTGATCATCGCGCTGCTCGCCGCCCGCGCCGTCAACATGCTGTAAAAAAGCTTGGATCGCTCAAGGCGTTAGGTCGCCCACGAGCTCAGCATCAATCCACGCCATCGCCATCTCAACCGCGTAGATCTCGGCTTGATCGATGATCTTGAAACGGTCTGACGGGCCAGCGAGTAAGTGACGCCGCTCTTTACCCTGCTCATCCCAGCTAACATCGGCTTGTGGAATCCAGCAGTCGGTATTGTGGTCCAGCTGAGGAAAAGTCTGAATCCTCCGGGATTTATATATTTCCTCCACGTCCCCGTCCCTCCGTGGACGTAAATCGGTCTCGGGCTTATCAAGGATCTCTGAAAAAGAAATACTATCAAGGAATGTGCCAAACGAGGAGAAAGGAATTAACTTTGTTGTATCGCTAACAATCAGTCCAGTAACAATAATGAATCCTAGTTGAAATATGAAGAAAAAGTCACAGCGAATCAGGTAAAACCCGCAACCCGAAATTTGACACACGAGTTTCTGGTCAGCTATCGTCCCAGATCAAGTAAGATCGGCTGAGCTAAAAACATACGACTGTCGCAACGATGACACACCCCGAGTCTGCGCAGGACATCGGGTCGCATCATTACTTTTGCCGTTCTCGTTGTTCGCACGTGATTAGCTTGGTTAAAAAGTTGCGGTCATCGTCTCATTAACAATCCGCTTTGAACTCGTACTCACTCCGAACCGACGATCTTGAGGCCGTACTTATTGGCGATGGCAAGCAACTTTTTCATATCCGGCGGTTGATCGCCGCCGGGCGCGACTTGCGCCATTTCTTCCAAGGCATTTTCGAAGCCAGCGGAAGATACGATCACCAAAGCCTTCGTGGGTTTTGTCCCCGGGTTGGAGAAGGTGTGGACGATGCCGCGCGGGGCAAATGCGAATGTTCCAGCAGCCGCCTTTACGGTGCGATCGCTGATTTTAAAGGTCAGTTCGTCTTCGAGGATGTAAAAGGCCTCGTCCTCGCGCTCATGGATGTGTGGCGGCGGACCTGCAGCCGCAGCCGGCGTGGCGATCTCCCAAAGAGCGTACGCTCCGCCTGTGTTTTGGGACGCCGCTTTGAATGTGTATTTGTCACGGAGAACCGAAGCAATCTTCCCCTCTCCTGGTCCGAGCAAGATTATTTCAGCGATGGTCATCGATATTTCTCCATCTCATGCCATGCCTTACACTGTTTGCTCGCTCTGCGTTCCTTCGACGGAGTTTATCCTGAGCGGCGTCGAAGGGCTCAGGACATGCCTTTGCGGCCAAATTCCGAATCCGAATCTCATCTCACTATGTGACCTTTGTATTGCTTGAAAATTTGCGCAGCCTGCGCAAATCTTCGGACAGTCTATCGGGTGCTTCGTTTTCGCGCTAAGACGCCAAGAACGCAAAGTGACGGGCCAAGCCCCGTCATCCCGAACGAATGTGAGGGATCTGAGAAAGATTTCTCCCTTAGGTCGAAATGACCAGCTTCCCCTTGGCGGCCTTTGCGCCTTTGCGCGAGACAATCAGATTTGGTTGCGTCGTAACCGCGCTAGGCCCTTTGTGGTTAATGTTTCTTCCATCATTTCTCGCTGACCTTCTGGTCGAGAAAGGCGCTCCAGTTCTTGGCGACTTTGTCTTTCAACTCGCGGCTGGCGCCGCTGACTTTGGGAAACTTATCTTGCCACTCGTAGGGCCGCGTGGCGTCGATCACCGCGCGCGAGCTGTGGCCGACGCGATCGCGCGCGATGCGCGGATCGAGTGGGCCGCTCCAGGCGCGCCGAAGAATTTCGATCGACTCAGCGGGATCGGAGCGGCTGCTAAGCACCCACAAGAATTCTTCTGAATTCGTAATGTCGACGTCGTCGTCGACCACGATCACATAGCGGCCGAGATAAGCGCCGGTGCGGCACTGGCTGGCAATCATTCCCGCCTGCCGCGCATGACCTGGATAGCGCTGCTTGATCGAAACCACAGTTAAAAATCTGCCGCAGGCCGGATGGCACCACACGCCTTTGACGTCGGGCACTCCAGCTTCGTCAAGCGCGTTCCAGACGAGTGACGACCGCATCAGCGAGAAATGAATATTGTCGCCGGCAGAGGGTTTAAGCAGCGGGAACCCGCAGAGGATCGGATCATTGCGGAAGTAGAGCGCGTTGACTTGAATCACCGGCACAGCGGGCTGATTGCTTGCATAGTATCCGGTCCACTCGCCGAAGGGGCCTTCGGGCATGACATCGTCGACAGCGACTTCGCCTTCGATCGCGATCTCCGCATCGGCGGGAATCGGCAAACCCGTGAGCGGTCCTTTCACGACTTGCAGCGGCTTGCCGAGAATGCCGCCGGCGTAATCGTATTCATTCACCCGATTCGGCACGTCGGCGGAGGCCACCACGAAATTGATCGGATGATGGCCGAAGGAAACCGCGATCGGCAACGGTTTTCCTCGCGCGTGATATTTGTCCCTGTGCACGCGGCCGTGTTTACCCGGCGACATATGTAAACCCAGGCGAGCGGGGCCGTGAACCATGACACGATAAGTGCCGACGTTTACCCAGTCCTCTTCCGGATCGCACGTGATCACCAAGTCATCCGTGCCGATGTAGCGCCCGCCGTCGAGCTCGTGCCAGCGCGGCACCGGAAACTTGAGCACGTCGATGTCCTTGCCCTGCTTGACGTTTTCGAACAACGACCCGGTTCGCAACGTTTCGGCGGGAATCGGCGTAATTTTCTTCACCTGCTCACGCCAAGCCTGGACAAAATCCATATCGCTCAAACCGGCTTTCATGCCAAGCGTGAGCGCCAGACGTCCGACAGAAGAAACCAGATTGGCCGCAATGCGATAGCCTTGCGGATAGTCCTTGATGTGGTCGAACATGATCGCCGGACGGGTTTTGGAGCGCTCGTTGATGATCTCCGCCAGCGTCGAAAGCTCCAGGTCCCAGTGAACGTTTTCGACGGTCATCAGCTGACCGATCTTTCTAACTTCCTCCAACCATGTGCGTAGGTCTGGCATAATTAATTTTCGCTCTCCGAAGTTTGGTTTTTAGCCTCAGCTTACGTTCAAATCGTTCAAGCCGTTCAACCGCTGCGCTCCGTTCAAACGGTTGGAACGATTGGAACGTCTTGAACGGCTGGAACGGATGTTATTGATTTTTCGCCGCCGGCACCTGTGGCGTCTGCATCGTGTGCAAAGAATTTTCCGGTTCCTCGCGATATAAGCCGAAGGCGCTGACAATCGGAATGTCGTTCACGGAGAAGAGAATCGCCTCTTGCGTCTTCGACCGATTGACATGCTCATGCCACGCCCAATTGGGAATCGCGAAGCAATCATGCTTGGCCCACTCCAGCGCCTTGTCGCCGACGATACTCGTCCCTTCGCCGACGACGACGAAATATGCGGCGCTTGAAGTGTGACGGTGTTTCTTGGTGTGCTCGCCGGGCCGCAGCAACTGGATCCAGCAACTCAACGTTCGCAGGGTATAACTTCCCGTCACCGGATTGACGTATTCCAACGCCACACCGTCGTATGGACTGCCGGCGCTATCCGCCAGCGCGCGTAGTTGCGGCTCGATCTCTTTCCATGCATAGCGCAGCGGCAGATTCTCGGTCTTGGTAATCTCCCACGTCGGTCGCACCACATTCGCGCGCTCCTGCAGATGGTCGCTGCGCTTTTCCTTGATGGTCTGCACTTTATTGCCAGGATACGGTTCATAGAACGGCTGATTGAGTCCGAGCAGAAACGGCACATCGAGCGCATCGACCCAGATCGCTGTTTGGCCGGTCGGATTGCGGTGATCATGCCAGGTCCACTGCGGCGTAAGAATTAGGTCATAAGGCTCCATCGGACATTTCTCGCCATCGACAACGGTATAGACTTTACCGTCGCCTTTGATAACGAAGCGGATCGCCGCCAACGTGTGCCGATGTGCCCAAGCAATCTCGCCGGGCTTGATCATCTGGATGCCCATCAAGAGCGTATGAGTGGTGGCATTGTCGTTCAAACCGGGATTGCCGAACAACACGCTGCGGCGCGCGGTGAAGCTTTCTTCGAGCACGTCGCATGCTTCGATTAACTTGTCGTAAACCATTTTCCACGGCCACAGATAAGCGTCACCTCTCGGCCGCGGCCCGCCGATGGCGCGGTTCAGTAGCTCTTCGTAGATCCACTGGCCGGTCATGTGAACCTGCGCGAGATCTTCGTTAAACTGCGCGAGCGTTTTCTTCATTTCCGGTTTCGCCATGGTTAATTCCTATAGAAAGATGATCACGTCGTAGTTCAAGCCGTTATTCGACAAGTAGCCCGTCGCCGTGAGGCGGCTCATAAACGTTTTGAACGGCTTGAACCATTTGAACGTTTTGAACCAAACCGCGGCGCTTCAGCCTTTCGCCGCGGTTCTTCTGAGCCCTTCATAATAAAACCCGTCAAAATAAATTTGCCAGGCCATCATCGATTCTTCCGCCGCGCGCAACGTCATGCGCTTTTCCTCCTCGGTCCTTAAATACTTCTCCAGTAATTTTAGCGAGCCGTCGCCGTGAATCTGATCGACGGAATCATGCATCCACCAAAACTCGGTATCTTCCTTGGTGAGATTGAGCTGGCGCATCCAGCGTTCTGCCTGATGATGTGAAAAATTGCCGCAGTTGCGATCGTTGGTTCGCTCCAGGACCGACTTTGCCGCCAATCCTTCATACCACGTTCGATTTTTCGTCAGCGTCTCCCAGGCGTGCATGGCGACGACGGTCGAAGGTAATGGCTTGGCATTGACGATTTCATCTCGGGTTAACCCCAACGCCATGCCCATACGCACAAGGATCTCGAAATGGGAGTGCCCCTCCTGCGCTTCCTCCTCGTACAGATTTTCCGTGACGATGAATTTGCGCACTTCGATGATTGGACAATTGCCAACGACATGAGCCCAACACTGCCGGCTATGGCGCGTGAAGCTCGACCACTGTTCGATGAGCACCCGCGCCGCTGCTTTGGTCAGGTGGTCGTTGGAAAAGCGCACCCACTCGAGCCGGTCATTGCAGTCCGCGACGATAGCATCGATCGCCGCAGCAAAACCGGACCGCTTTTCCCCCACGAAACTACCTCCGAAGAAATATGGAGTACTGGAGTGAAGGAGTGTTGGAGTATTGGGTTTCTCGGCCCATCATTCCAGTACTCCAGTATTCCAATACTCCAGTTTTCTCTCTAGAATCCCCTTAGACTCACTCCCAACCCCTCACCTTCAGGTACCGTGATCACGCCCTTCTCGACCGACAGTCCGAAGAACGGATCTCCGGTGATGACTTCGAATTCGCCTAGCTCGCAAAGTGGCGCAATTCCCGGCGTGCTCGCGGCGAGATGCATCGCCGCCGCGTCGCCGACCATGCTGCCCGCGGTATTCGAGAGCGCGCAACGAATGCCGTTCATTTCGCATAGCTCGGCAATCCGCCGCACTTCGCCGATGCTGCCGACTTTCGGAATCCCCGTGTTGATCGAGTCGACCATGCGACTTTTGATCACCAATTGAGCCTCCGCCGCATTGCGCACCGACTGGTCCGCTTCGATCTTGATCGGCGAATGCTTTTTGACTTCCCACAACGCGTCGAATTGATCGCGCGGCACCGGCTGCTCGAAAATTTCCACACCATGATCGGCCAGACCCTTGGCCAAACGAATGGCAGTCTTCGCGTCATAGGATTCGTTGGCGTCGACCTTGATAAAGACATCGTCGCCGACCGCTTTCCGCACTGCTGCGACACGAGGGAGATCCAGTTCGATTTTTCCGCCGACCTTTAGCTTTAACGCCAATCCGTCGCGCACCAGCTGCTTCGCCTCCTCGGCCATTGCGTCGGGCGCGCCGACACTTACCATTTTGATGACTTGGATCTCACTGCGGTATCGGCCGCCGAGCATGACGTAGAGTGGAATGTGATAACTGCGCGCCAGAGCGTCGCATAAAGCCATCTCCAGGGCTGCTTTGGCGCGCGGGTTGCCGGTTAGCACATGATCGACGTCGGCTCTGATGCGCGCGAGATCTTCCAGTTCCTTGCCGATGACCTGCGATTTGAGCACGGATTCGATAACATGCTGCGCGGTTTCCGGGGTCTCGCCCGTGCGTGGAAACAGATCGGCATAGCCGTACCCCTCGGTGCCGCCGTCGCTGACAACTTTGACCAGCAAACCTCGCGCGACGGTAAAATTGTTCGTTGCTGTGACGAGCGGCTTGGTGTAAGGCATCTCAAGCTTGGTGGTTTCAATTTGGTCGATCTTCACGAATTGACTCCGCTTCGGATTTTCGCTTCATTTCGGCTTATGAATAGCACAATTTAGCTCGGGAGGCTGTTCCTACAATCTCTCGAGCAGCTTCATGAAGTTCCGCTTGGGCTTATGGGCCGTGCGGACTCTGTCGAGATAGTTTGTGAACTCGTCCTTCCGCTCAAGCCTAACCATTAGCTCTCGCACTTTTCGCAGGAGATTGATGGTTTCCGCGTACGCTTCGTTGTTCTTCCGGTCCAACGTGGGCTCGATCTGGCGCTGGTAGATCGGCAGCGCATCTTCGGGATGATCCTTATTCCGCTTAGCGGCAAGCTCCAGCCACAGATCATTTGAGCAGCCGCCCTCTTGGGCCTCACGCCAAGCGCCTTCCACGTCTTTCTCCCAGAGGAATATCCGAACGAGTTCTGAATGGTCCGCTTTGCGATACCACCGATTCTTTTGCGGCTCACTCTTTGCTATGGCGATCTGCTCGCGCAGATATCCAATCGCCTTCTCCCGCCATAGTTCCCACTGACTAATCCGTTCCGCATGAGCTTTCAATTTCTTGTATTGCTCCAGACTCGGAGATTCCGTGAACTCGGTCCAAATCAGAGCCATCGCATCGTCGTGACGTTTGCGGCGGTGATATTCCTCAGCGAGGAACTCGCGCAGCCGCGAGTCGGTTCGTTCCGGAAAGGTCTTAATACCGCGCTCCGCCCACTCCAGCGCCAAGTCACGCTGCCGGGCGCTCTTATAAGTTTCGGCGATCTGGAGATAGCGGTAAGCGGAAGAAAGATCACGTTTCTTTACAGCAACGATCATCTCTACATCTCCCGTCTGGCGGGCAAGCGTCTCCATAATATGCGTAATCCGAAATCGCTTCCCGTACTTCTCGGGGTCATCGCGGCCGGGGCCGATCGCCGGCACCTTGGTCCATTCCGCCTCCGCCAACTGCTGATAAACAGCCACCCCCTTTTTCCCGAGGAGATCCGCATAGGTTGCCGCAGCACCGTAGAACGTGTCGTAGTCTGTGCGCAGCTCCCATTCGAAGAGTCGCCGGGCCAGTGCTTCCGGATCGGGTTTGCCCTTCCTGCACGCCTTGTGATGAAGATCCTGGAGCCGCTCGAGAATGCCGCCCATGTACCCGTCCGAGTCGTCGACCGATCCCATGGCCTCTTCGACCGCTTTGAGAGCGTGTTCCGCAAGCTCGATGACCTCCACGGGATGTCCTTCTTTCAGCAACTCCTCCACGGAATCGATCGCCTCTTCGATCCCATGCGCATAGTCATAGGCGCTTCGGTAGTCAACGAATCCGTCCGGTTCCACGGCGTCATCGATGGCGCGGCGATAGGTGGCGAGGTCGAGCCCCTTGGAGCTTTTTTTCGCCGCCTTGATGAACAGGCTCTGGCGCAGGCGGTCGTCCTCTATCGCGCGGTTTACAAGCATATCCACCAACGCGTTCTTGTCTAGTCCTAGGAGATAGGCGCGAACATCGTCCATTGTTATACCCTGCTGCGCCTTACCTTGTCCCGGAGACTTCGACTGTCCAACCTCGAGCCATGCGAGTCCCACAGCCACACAATGTTTGCAAAAGTCACCATCCGCACCCACCGGGCAAGTACACGAGTATTCCAGGTCGTCCCCCTCATCAATCCAAAACTTGACCCGATACGGGCGAGTGCCTTGCACCTTTGCCGTGATCGTACCCTCGTGTTCGGCCAAAGCCTTGACCTGTCCATTGAGGAAATAGTCCTCGCCGCGTTCGAACGATACCGCGCCTGCCATGCGGCGCAGATTGCGCGGTTCAAGGAACGGCGCAAAAGACGAAGATGTTTTCATGTGACGATCTCTATTGGCCATTGTTCCGGACTTTCATTCTGCGCGTTCTTGTTTGGGCATGGAGCAGATCGTCGAAATACAGAGATGCCAGTCGAGCGCGGTCCTCGGGAGTGGCACCGTCGGGATCGAAGCCACGTCGGGCTTCAGCATCGGCCCGCGAGACGTAACCCCAGCCGATTTCTTGGGCGTAGGCGAGGATACGGGCCTGGACGGTTTTGTGTTCCCCGGGTGCGGGCATGAATTACGCGACGCGGTCGTCGAGATTCCACACGCGTACTTTTATACCTCGCGCGCGCAATACCGGAGCGGCCATTTCCTGGAGGCACACCACAGCTCGCACCTTGTCCGGGAAAGGCAGCGCCGCCAGCTTGTGGCGGCGCGCTTCCTTCGCGGCGAAAAGCCGGGCGATTTCCGGTTTCAGGGTGTCCATTGCTTCCATTTCCCTTCGAGGCCGTGGCGCTGGAGCACGCACGCCAGCCAGATAATTCATATCCAGTTCCGCCTGCTCGCGAAAGATGCGCACTCGTTCCCGGTCTTTGTCCCGGCCGGTTTGCAAACAGATGACGATAAGATGTTCTGCCCGAACCACTCGTGTAGGTACTTCCTCATATAACGTCTCTCGGGCTTCCCTCAACGCCTCTTCCAGCAGTGCGTTGTAAGCAGGAAGAAACTGGATCGGCACGCCCTCGATGAGCACGCACTCGCCTTCCTCAATGTAACCCCGCGCCAGCAGCGCTTCATAAAGCGGAGCCAGCGAGAGTAAGCCGGCAGCACTCTGCGGCAGGACCACGTCCAGGTCGAACGTGAGCAGCGGTTCGACGTAAAAGGTCGCGCCCATCGCGCCGCCGATCGCGTAACGGTCAATCACGCCGCCGAGTTCCAGTTCGTTCAAAACCTGCAAGGTGCGTTTCATCGCCAGCTATGTAGAGTTTACCACAGCGTCACCGACAGCCTCCACCTCTGGCAGGTCGGGGTCTGAAGACTAAAGCTGCGCCGGGCAGGAAGAAGCGGACCAGCTTCTTATCGTGCTTCACCAGTTTGAACGCCTTGTCCGAGAGCCAACCTCCTTCGCGATACGATCCAGCTCGTCATCAAAAACGTCGCAAAGTCGCTTCGCAAAAATTAATGGAAGGATGAATTCCTTATACTTCGGTGCATCCTCCGCGCCGCGGATCGAACACGCCGCATCCCAGATCCAAGCTTCCAGAGATTTATTGTTGTTGCTATTCGTAGCCACTTGCAGTGATTTGATTTTCCGCGAATTCTACGCGATCTAGCAGTATGCGGGCAAGAACTAAAAGAAAGGAAGGTGAAGCCAGAGTCGGGAAATTCTTCCGCCCGCCCGTTTTAATGGCGGCTTGTTTATGACAGGTTCAAGTTTCCTCGGGCCATAGAATCGGATATACAGCTCGAAAGGTCGATGAAAGTTCTTCTTATTCAGCCGCCGGTCCGGGATTTCTACGATACCAATGTCCGCCTGCAGCCCATCGGCCTCGCTTATCTCAAAGCCGCGGTCAAAAAGCATCTTCCCGCTATCGATATCCTCATCAAAGACTACCACCACGGCTATGGACGTAGGACCATAGCCATTCCTGAACAGCTTCGTTACTTAACCGACTATTATTCTGCCGCCGACAAGTCGCCCTTTTCGACCTTCCATCAGTTCTACCACTTCGGTAAATCATTCGACGAGATCGAAGCTGAAATCGCCGATCTAAAACCCGACGTCGTGGGTATCTCTTCGCTCTTCACGCCTTACTACCGCGAAGCCCTCGAAATCGCCGCGCGCGTGAAACACCGGACAGCTGCCGTTGTCGTCGTGGGCGGCTCGCATGCTTCGGCGGCGCCGGAGTCGCTGCTTGCGTCGCCGCACGTGGATTTCGTCATCCGCGGCGAAGGCGAGAAGGGGTTCGTCGAATTCTTGCGTCATCTGCTAAATCAGAAACCCCTCGAACAGGTTCCGAATTTAGCCTGCAAGCGCGGTAGCAAAATCGTCTTGAATCAGATGGCCGACAACTTCCCGATCGACGATCTGCCGTTTCCCGATCTAAGCGATTTCGCGCCATCGGCCTATACACTCGTCGGCAAACCGATGATTTTCATGATCACGTCGCGGAGCTGCCCGCACAAGTGCTCATTCTGCTCTGTGCACACAACCTTTGGAGCAAACTATCGCCGCCGCTCATTGGAGAACGTTCTGGAAGAAATCGAATTACGTTATCGACAAGGCTACCGCGTCATGGACTTTGAAGATGACAACCTGACTTACTACAAGAACACGTTCAAGGAACTTTGCCGCCGTCTGATCGCGCGCTTTCCCAATCGCGAGATGGAATATGTCGCGATGAACGGCATCAGTTATTTAAGTCTCGATGATGAATTGCTCGAGCTGATGTTCGAAGCTGGTTTCTCACAGCTCAATCTCGCGCTCGTCAGCTCCGACAAGACCGTTCGTGAGACCACCAAACGACCCCACACGCTCGACGCCTACGTGAAGGTCGTTAACAAAGCCCACGCACTCGGCTTCAAAATCGTCTCCTATCAAATTCTTGGCCTTCCCAATGAAAGTTTGGCAAGCATGATCCAGACGATGGCTTTCAACGCGCGCCTTCCCGTGCTGCTCGGTGCATCCCCGTTCTATCGAATCCCGAATTCGCCCATCGCGCATGGACTTGAATTAAGCGAAACCGATTTTGTCAAGGCACGCTTGACGGCACTGGCAATCGAAACTGAAAGTTTTTCTCGCGACGATATTTATACATTGTTCGTGACTACACGCATCATCAATTTTCTCAAAGGCCTGCCGATCACCGAGACGGTTTCGCTCACGGATTTGATGACGCATTCATGGCCCGACTCACGAACCCGCGTTGGTTTTGAGTTACTTAAGCTTCTTGCAGATAGCGGCCACTTGCATTTTTGGGACAAATCAAAGTTTGTCGAGAACCGACGATTTCGCGCAGGACTTTTTCTTCAGCTGCTGTCGAACGCACAAACCATTGCGTGTCAAAACGGCCATCTTATTCATGTCGAAAAGTTTGACGGACTGGTCGCTGATCCTAGAGAAAATTCTTTGGGCCGGTGCGACAGTTTGTCTCACATGCGATCTGTTGGGGGTTGGGTCTAATCAGGGAATACTTCTATGCCCCTCCTCGAAGGCGTTCGCGTTCTCGACTTGACCAATGTGCTAGCCGGGCCGTTCTGCTGCTATCAGCTGGCGCAGCTCGGCGCCGATGTGATCAAAGTCGAAGTTCCAGGCTCCGGCGATCTGGCACGGCAGTTGGGAGCCGATCCCGAATTGAACAAGCGTTTGATGGGCGCGTCTTTTTTGGCGCAGAACGCCGGCAAACGCTCGGTGACGATCAATTTAAAGAACCCGGACGGCAAAGAAATTTTCCGCAGGCTGGTTGGAACGGCTGATGTTGTCGTAGAAAATTTCCGGCCGGGAGTGATGGACCGACTCGGACTTGGCTACGGCGAGCTCAAAAAGCTCAAGACCGATTTGATTTACTGCGCGATCTCGGGCTTCGGCCAAACAGGGCCGCTCAAAGACGACCCGGCTTATGATCAGATCATCCAAGGGTTGTCAGGCGTCATGAGCGTGACCGGCGACAAGAATTCAGCGCCGCTCCGGGTCGGCTTCCCCATCGCTGACACGATCGGCGGACTCACCGCCGCGTTCGCGCTAGCCGCGGCGCTTTTCCGGCGGCAAAAAAGCAAAGAAGGCGAATGGATCGATGTTTCCATGCTCGAGGCAACGCTGGTTACCATGGGTTGGGCGGTCTCCAACTGGCTGATCGCGGGCGTGCGGCCGGAACCTTTAGGCAACGAAAACATGACGGCGAGCCCGTCGGGAGCTTTCAAAACCGGCGACGGTCTTCTCAACATCGCGGCGAATCAGCAGGAACAATTCGAGAAACTGTGCGAGCTCATCGGGAGGAAGGAGCTTGCAACTGATCCGCGTTTCGCCGACCGCGAGGACCGAAAAAAACTCCGATACGAGCTGAAGGCCGAAATTGAGATGGCCCTCGTGGCCAAGTCCTCCAAAGAGTGGTCCGCGTCGCTTAATGCGCACGGGGTACCCGCGGGCGAAGTTCTCTCGATTCCTGAAATTCTAGAGCATGCGCAAATCACCAACCGCGACATGGTCAAAACTTTTCAGAGCGCGCCTGGTGTGGACCGCTCGATTGCGGTGGCGCGTGCAGGATTTCGTCTGGCTAGCGGCGATCCTCAACCCGCCACCCCACCGCCTGCATTGGGCGCCGATACTGAACAGATCCTCACCGAACTCGGCTACGATCACGACGCGGTCGCACGCCTAAGAAGAGACGGCGCGATTTGACTGCAACGATTGAAGCTTGTCAATTTATCCATCGTCTACTATACATCCCTGAACACGGGTCTGAATCGAACCCAAGCAATCAAAGGAGGCACTATGCGTAGATGGTTTCTTAGCTTTTTCGTCGCTGTTGCGTTCACAGCCGTAGCGGTGGCGGGGTATGCGCAGCCGAGTCTAAAAATGATGATCCCTGCCAACCCGGGCGGCGGTTGGGACCAGACCGGACGCAACCTCGCGTCGGCGATGCAGAGCGCTAAACTCGTTTCCTCCGTGCAGTTTGATAACAAGGGCGGCGCCGGCGGCACCATTGGTCTGGCGCAGTTTGTAAATTCTGCGAAGGGCGATCCTAACGCAGTGATGATCGGCGGCATGGTGATGGTCGGTGCCATCTATCTGGAAAATTCGCCCGTCAGTATCTCGATGGTCACGCCAGTCGCGCGTCTCACCGGCGAGTATGAGATCATCGTCGTGCCGGCGAGCTCGCCGCATAAAACGATGGCCGACTTAGTCAAAGCCTTCAAAGCTAATCCAGGCGGCGTCTCCTGGGGCGGCGGCTCTGCCGGCGGCACGGATCATATTTTGGTCGGTCTGATCGCCAAGGCCACAGGCGTTGATCCCGGCAAAATTAACTACGTGCCTTACAAAGGCGGCGGCGAAGCGATCGCGGCGATCGTCGGCGGCCACGTGACCGCCGGCGTTTCCGGCATCGGCGAGTTTGCCGAGCAGATTAAAGGCGGGCGCATGCGCGCTCTCGCGGTGTCGAGCCCGTCGCGAGTCGAAGGATTTCACACATTGAAAGAGCAAGGCATCGACGTCGAGCTCGCCAACTGGCGCGGTGTCTTCGGCGCGCCGGGAATCACCACCGCCCAACGCGATGCTCTGGTTAAAATCGTTCGCGCCGCGACTGAAACCGCGTTGTGGAAGACTACTTGCGAAAAGCTCGGCTGGTCGCAGATTTTCGTGAGCGGCGATGAATACAAAAAATTTATCGATGAAGACACCAAGCGCATCGCCGGCATCATCGACTCGCTTGGGATCAAGAGCAAATAGCAGACGAGTTCCTCATGAAGTACAAAGCCGCGGAGCTCATTCTATCACTGTCGGTCCTGATACTCGGCATCGCGGTTGCCGTGGGAACGTCACAGTTATCGAGCGCCGGCGGTTACGCGCGGATAGGCCCAAACGTCGCCCCTGCGGTGATCGCCGGCGGCCTCATTCTTTTAGGAATCTGGTTGTGCTACGAGGCTCTGTCAGGCGGTTGGCGCAACGCCATTCCGGACGATCCGGAAGCACGCGGTGAGCACCGTTTCTACCCCAGCGCTTTTGTTTGGGTCAGTATCGGACTGATCGCGCAGATTCTTTTAATCGATCGGGCTGGGTTCGTGCTGGCCCAAGCCGCTCTCTTCGCCTGCGTCGCGCGCGGCTTCGGTAGCATGAAATTGCCTCGAGATTTTGCCATCGGCTTTATTTTGGGCCTAGCAGTATTTCTTTTTTTCGTGAAATTCTTAAACGTCAATCTGCCGGCCGGCTGGCTCGGACCGCTGCTAGGCGGCGCCGGTATCTGACAAGGTCATGGGCGACACCTTCGGACTACTGCTGCACGGCTTCAGCATCGCACTCACACCGCTCAATCTATTGTGGGGATTTATCGGCGTAATGCTGGGTACGTTCATCGGCGTCCTACCCGGCGTCGGACCGGCGCTCACCGTGGCGATGCTGATGCCGCTGACGGTGAAACTCGATCCCACGGGCGCGCTGATCATGTTCGCAGGCATCTATTACGGCGCCATGTACGGCGGATCGACGACGACGATTCTGCTCAATACACCTGGAGAATCCGCGTCGATTGCCACTGCACTGGAAGGCAACCTGATGGCCAAAAACGGGCGCGCCGGACCGGCGCTCGCGACGTGCGCCATCGGCTCCTTCGTCGCCGGTACCATCGCGACGATATTGGTCACGCTGCTCGCGCCGATTGTTGTCGAGATCGCGCTTAAATTTGGACCTGCGGAATATTTTGCGCTGATGATCTTCGCCTTCACCACAGTGTCGGCGGTGATCGGCAGCTCGACCGTGCGCGGATTGACTAGTTTGTTCCTCGGACTCCTGCTTGGCGTTATCGGTATCGACAGCCAAACCGGCAAATCGCGCTTCGCTTTCGGCGTGCCCGAGTTACTCGACGGCATCGACGTCGTCGTGTTGGCAGTGGGACTATTCGCCGTCGGCGAAGCCTTATACGTTTCTGCCTACGCCAGCCGTCTTGAAGAAAAAATGGAAGAGCTCAAAGGTTCACTCTGGATGAACAAGAAAGATTGGCAGCGCTCTTGGCCCGCCTGGCTGCGCGCGACCGCGATTGGTTTTCCGTTCGGTTCGATACCGGCGGGCGGCGCCGAGATCCCAACTTTTCTGTCCTATGCGACCGAGAAGAGACTGACGAAGTATCCCGAGGAATTCGGCCACGGCGCGATCGAAGGCGTAGCCGGGCCGGAAGCGGCAAACAATGCTTCGGTCACCGGCGCGCTGGTGCCGCTTCTGACGCTCGGCATTCCGACGTCGGCGACAGCGGCGGTTTTACTCAGCGCCTTTCAGAACTATGGCATCCAGCCAGGTCCCCTACTGTTTCAAATGCAAGCCGATTTAGTCTGGGGTCTGCTCGCCAGCCTTTACATCGGCAACGTGCTGTTGCTCATTCTCAATTTGCCGTTGGTCGGGATGTGGGTGAAGGTTTTGGAAATCCCTCGACCGCTGCTTTATGCCGGAATTCTTGTCTTCGCCACGCTCGGCGCCTATAGCCTGCATCAATCCACGGTGGATCTTATTATCCTCTATATCTTTGGATTGCTCGGTTTCGTGATGCGCCGATGGGACATCCCGGTGGCGCCCGCTGTCATCGGGTTGATCCTCGGCCCGCTCGCCGAGACTCAAGCGCGCCGCGCCTTAGCCATCAGCCAGGGTAGCCCGGCGGTGTTCATCACGCAGCCGATTTCAGCGACAATCCTAGGAATCTCGCTGCTCTTACTCGTCGTCCCATTAATCGTCCGATTTCTGCGCCGAGGTAAGCCAGTCTTACTTTCTGAAATTTGACGTCATCTCGCAGTTCTCTGCCCTCATTTGTTATTTCGAGCCCTTTGACAATGCTAAGGACAAGCTGCGCGAGAAATCCAAGATCGCTCACATTCGTTCGGGATGACACCCGCGTGTTTTTCCAATGACGATAAAGGTGTTGTCATCTGTTGTCCGCAAACGATTTGAACCATTTGAACGGCTTGAACGTTTTGAACTGATCCGCGTGCGCAACCAGCTACGGTTTTTCCATGCCGATGGAAAACATCCGCTCCAGATCGTGCCGCGA